>Ga0209344_10000022_pt1 | contig 381055 bp, 340 predicted proteins | sample Cruoilmetagenom6_FD_187293 | JGI IMG/M metagenome (GOLD analysis project Ga0209344, IMG submission 187293) | Oil polluted marine microbial communities from Coal Oil Point, Santa Barbara, California, USA - Santa Barbara Oil Seep Sample 6 (SPAdes)... | ecosystem: Environmental > Aquatic >... | reverse complement strand
AGCTTTGGAAACTTTATTACCAATATGATCTCAGGTCTTATTGCTTATGCTTTTTATCCCACAAAACCCAACATCAATATCGACAACCTCCAAAGAATAGGGTAAGCCTTATATCGAACTCACGTTAGATTAGTACTCCTCTATAAAAGAAATAACAGTACGCTTACAGTTATCCCTACGTTGTGCATAATGAAAATCGAGATAATTTTGAATTTTTACCAAAAATTGGTAAATTTGAGTAAATTTTTTAAATATGAAAAATACATCAATATCACTCGGAAATTATTTTGACCAATTTGTAAGTTCGCAAGTATCTGTTGGAAGATATAAAAATGTGAGCGAAGTAATTCGCGCTGGACTTCGACTTTTGGAAAATGAAGAAAGTAAAGTAATTGCTTTAAGAAATGCCATCCAAGAAGGACTTAATAGCCCAATAGTAGAAGATTTCGACTTTGACGAAAATCTACAAAGATTAAAAGCTGAAAAAAGAAAGAATGGCTAAAGTTGTTCTGAGACAAGAAGCTATAGATGACTTAAATGACATTTGGGACTATACTTACGAAAAATGGTCAGAGAAACAAGCTGACAAATATTACGCAACAATCAAACTTGTTTGCAAAGGAATTGGAGAAAATCCTGATGTCGGAAAAGAGTATTTTGGAGTAAACAAAAACTTACTCGGACTGAATTCTGGTAAACATATAATATTTTATCATTTGGTTTCAGATGATAAAATTGAAATTATTAGAATATTGCACGAAAGAATGGATTTAAAAAATAGGTTAACTGAATAAAAAAACTACACCCAATAACTAAGCATTCTTGTGGTCGGAACGACCCAACATGAATGCAGTGTTGCCTGAACCGTTGTTTGTTGGTCAGTACTATGGGGAATGCTCTGGTTTGGAGTGGATTGTAGGCCTCTGTTTTTGCCAAGGAATTAAGGAGCACGGTACATTTGGTGGTTGCTCTCCTCTATTTTTCTGGTTTGTCAGGCCGTTTTCTTCCCCCGAAGCTTCGGGGTGGACATAGGAGTCCCGTTACGTCGGGATTTACGTTTTTTATAGAGGTCTGTTTAACTGTTTTTTAATATGCGCTTGCCAGTGGTGCGGCGGACCACGGGCAGTGAAGGTTAAAATAGTAACAAGATTTCCTTTTTTACAGGCGGGACACTTACGGTGTAATAAAGGCTCTGTTTCTGCAAGCTCTGGCCTGCCCAGATCTTCCTGGAGTTCTGGGATGATTGTTCTTTTGTAATAGCTACTCAAGTGCGATGTGTGCCAAGCAGCGGGCATAGCTGGTTAGCGTACTTTGGTTTTTGCCAGCGAGCTCAACAGAACGCTTAACTTTGGTGTAGAGTGTTGCAAACTCTGGAACGGAAATAATAGCCCTTTCAATGAGGGTCTTACTTTTTTTTCATAATATTGAGTATTAGATTAAACCTTATCCTAAAGGTAGTGAATCGTGATGCAAATGTCTCGTGAAGCTACCTTTAGGTTTAGTTCAACACCGTTTAAAATGCATTGCTTATTTTAGCTTAGCACAAAAGGTTATTGCTCCTTTCGACGGCTGATTTTCCTGCGGAAAATCTAGCGCGTCAGTCGCAACGCACCTTACACATCAACGTTGTGTGCAAAATTGACAAAAACCAATCTTAATGAAATAATGAACGATCAAAAAATAACAATAAAATATATTCTGACAGGAATACTCGCTGTGATTTATACGTGGCTTATTCACGAATTTGCTCATTGGTTGACAAGTGAATTATTTGGATATGAGACTATTATGAAATTAAACGGAACTTCACCTATGAGTGGCGAAAAACCAAAAGATTTACATAAAATTTTTATTTCGGCTTCTGGACCGATTGTAACAATAATTCAAGGATTAATAGCATTTCTAATTCTCAAATCAAGGAATTGGAATAAATATCTGTATCTATTTTTGTTCTCAGCATTTTATATGCGAATTTTAGCTGGACTTATGAATTTTATCAACCCAAACGATGAAGGCAGAATAAGTGCGTTTTTGGAAATTGGAACATTTACTTTGCCAATTATTGTCAGCGGAATTTTATTTTTTATGGTTTATGAAGCATCAAAAAAATATCAGCTGAACTGGAAATTCAAACTTTGTACAACAATTATAATTATGGTTGCGAGTTCGGTTTTGATACTTTCCGACCAATTTTTTGGAATAAGAATATTATAGAAAATTGAACAAGATGGCGGAAAAGCCTGTAACTTAATTTTTGACTAAAGAATAAAAAACTTTTGCTAACACCTATCCTATGAAAAGGCCTAGTCCAGTTCTCTACAGCTAATTAATATTTTATTTTTTACTTTAAACCACCTTTTTTTCGTTTAATATAACTTGCTCCGCATCCTATGTGTGGTCTATTCAAAAATGGAAACGTCCTCAGCTAAAAAGTAATTTAGACAAGCGTGTTTGTCTTTTTGTGTTTTTATGTATCTTCGATACTAATCACTAAAAAATCTAGCCCCGAAACAACGGAAAACTACGTTTAACCTAGTGTTCGTAGCAAGTTTTAAATGACAAATAAACACAACAATACTACCTATTTGCGAGAAGCGTTTTTTGACAATACGCAAGAGACCCTTGCTATTTTCGACAAAGACTTAAATTTTGTAGATGCCAATGAAGCACTTCTGCGCACGCTTCATCTTAAAAAAGAGCAAATCGTGGGAAAAAATGTTAGTGAAATAAGTCCAGGTATTAAGGATACTGAACGGTATAGATTATACAAGGAAGTATTAGAAACAGGACGACCAGTTATTATAGATGAAGTGAGATTACATCCAAGTTTGGGAAATTTTGTTTCACGAATAAGCGTATTTAAGGTGGGAGACTACTTGGGACTATCAGCCGTAAATATTACTGACCTTAAAGAAGCCGTTAACGAACTCGAAACTTTCATATATAAAACTTCGCACGATATGCGAAGCCCCATTGCAACTATTTTAGGACTTATTAATGTTGCAGACTTTGACATGAAAAATCTTGAAGCTGCTAAACATTATTTAAAAACGATAAGACAGCAAGTGGTACGATTAGACACTATATTGCGTAAACTTGTTGAAACAACGAGAATACGTCAAGGCAAAAAAACAATTCATTTAATTGATTTTCATCAAATCATTGTCAATGTTGTGAAACCGCTCAAACTTATGAGCAAGTATAGTGAAATTAGGGTTGAACAAACCATTTCGACAGAACGAAAATTTTATGGTGATAAGTTGCTTATCATTTCTTTGATTCATAATCTTATTGACAATTCAATCAAGTACAAAAAAGAAAACGTTAAAGACTCATTTGTTAAAATTTCCATCGAGGATGAAAACGGTGGGGTTAAAATTACTGTTGCCGACAATGGAATTGGAATACCAGCCAATTTACAAAAAAATGTTTTTAAAATGTTTTTCCGTGCAACAAACCAAGCAAGTGGAAGTGGACTTGGACTTTACACAGTTAGTCATACGGTTAAAATACTGGGTGGGACAATAAAACTTGACAGTAAAGAAAACATCGGTACGACATTTACAGTTTATCTTCCAAATGAAAAAGTAAACGGACCGACAAAATGAAACCAGCTACAGGTAGCTATAAACTGTTACCTACAATAAAAAAATACCGATGAATAGTTATGAATGATATAAACATAAGCACAGCAATGATTGGGATCCTTATTTGTCATTTAGCAATCATTACCTTTGGGTATATACTGCAAAAAACAACTTTATTTATTTCCTATTTAAATGCGGTTATTGTGATAGGTATATTTATTTTTTGGGCGATCAATAGTCTTAATGTAAAACATCATAACTTAGAATTTAGAGAATTGTTTGTACTGTGTTTTGAAGCTTGTATTTTAATATTCGCCTTATACTCCATCATAGTTTTTCATACTAAAACCTATGTGAAAGTCATAAATTATATTGGTTTTGGGATTCATTTATTGGCTACAATAGGAATGCTTTATTATATATTGACCTTCAAATTTAATAGACTCTTTTGACGATAAATTACTTATGTGAAGAAGCAGCAAATGTGATTATAAGCACTAGGATAAAACGCAACAGATAATGAATATTTTTAAAATTAAGATACTATTAACGCGCTACTACTTGTTTTCATTTAGATCTCAGGATATGCTCAATCAAAAAAATATATGATAAAAAATCCCATAACAATACCTCTAAAAAGCGGAAAAAAACCTAGTACTCAATTTGATACATTTGTCATAGAACCTGCCAATCTATTCAATCAATCAAAAACCAATAAACAAATCCTTTTCGCAGATCCAACTAGAATTGAATATAGTTGAAAATAATAATAACTATACTACTTTTCTCTGGTATTATAATGAGTCTAATGGTAGTCAAAAAACAAACTATCCGAAAGCATATCAAAACTATTCTTTTAATTTAAAAATCAATAAAAAAGGGTTGCGTTGGTTTTTAAAAAATTAGACTTTGGAAAAGCAATGCTTATTGATTTTGGGCAGACAGCGGTTATCGGAAACCTTACAATTCTATTTGAAGATTAATTTGGAGAATGGTCCATAGATATAAATGGAAATCAGATCGATGCCTTACATACATATAACATTTTGTTATCAGAAGAAAATGAGCAAAAGGCCATATCGTTTATGTCACTAAATAAACAAATTGGAAAGGAACTATCAATAGAATGGAAAGATTATAAAATTTTGATTTTGGAAGACTCTGAAAAGGCATTAAGTCTCATAATGTTTAAAAACGATTCTAAAAAAGTAATATAAAAAGAGTTTGCGATGTCTATGGCGGAAAGTAAAGGTTTGTTCTCCTCTCTACTGTTCATAACTAATCCGTTGTAGCACATAACATGACACTGCGTTTTTTTTGAATAAACAACCATTTTGATTCAATTTTTTGTTTAGATGAATTCTGAGGTTTCTTGCTTACCTACTAATGAGAACGTGAAAACTGACCCATTACCCTAAACTTTGTTTGTTCCAAAGGTTGTAATACTCTCCTTTCAAGTCTATTAATTGGTTGTGATTTCCTAGCTCAACGATGGCACCATCCTTTAAAACTAAAATGGTATCTGCATTAGCTATTGTACTTAATCTATGTGCTATTATAATTATTGTTTTACCTAGCACTTTAAACTCATCAATAACTTGTTTTACAATTGTTTCGGAATGTGTGTCTAATGCAGATGTAGCTTCGTCCATTAACAATATCTCTGGGTTTCTGTATAAGGCCCGTGCTATTGAGATTCGTTGTTTTTGACCGCCAGAAAGCATTGCACCATTTTCGCCTACTTGGGTTTCAAATCCATAGGGTAATTTTTCTGCAAAATCTGTTATTCCTAATTTTTTTGAGAGCATAATTATGCGCTGAATATTAGGGATATCTTGGCCTAATGCAATGTTTTCTATTATGGTTCCAGAAAATAGGTTAAGTTGTTGTGGAATGACACCAATTAATTTTCTCAGGTTTTTATAATGGATATGTTTTAAATCATAATCGCCAAGGAAAATTTTACCATCTTTAATAGGGTATAGGTTTTGGAGAAGTGCAATTAATGTTGTTTTTCCACTTCCACTCTCGCCTACAATAGCTGTCGTTTGGCCTTTTTTTAATGTTGCACTAAAATTTTTAAAAACTTGCGTTCTAGATCCATATCTAAAAGATACATTTTCAAAGACAATATCTCCTAAATATTCTTTTTTAAGTTCAATTTTATTTTTTGTTGCCTCGCGCTCCAAGTCCATTATTTCAAAAAGTCTATTTGCTGCAATTAATGCATTTTGTATAGTTTTATTCATTCCAATTAAAGAGGCTACCGGGGAGGTGAAATACCCAATAAGTGCATAAAATGAAAATAGCTCTCCAGTAGTTATTTCTCCATCTAATACATAGCCAGAACCTATCCAAAGTAAAATAATGGTGAAAATGGAAGCTAAAAATTGAGTGGAAACTCCCGATAAAATACCATTCAATCCCGATTTATATATAGTAAATAATAGTTTTATAAACCTATTTTCTGTTTTAATATTAGAGTAATTTTCTATTCCAAATTCCTTGACCGTTCTGATGTGTGTAATGCTTTCTATCAACTGTGTTTGTAACGTGGCAGTATCCTCCATTAATTCACGCTCTACTTTTTTATTTAAATAATTCATTAAAAAGTAAATGCCCAAATAAAAAGGAATAACCAATAGAATAAAGAGAGCAAGTTTCCAATAGTAAGTAAACATTAGACTAAAAGAGAATATGACAATGAATATGTTTACTAGCATATCTATGGCAGCATTACTTATAAAAATTCTTATTTTTACAGCATCACTAATCCGAGAGGTTATTTCACCAATTTGCATTGTATCAAAAAAGCGTTGTGGTAAGCGTAATAAATGTTTATAATAACCCAATATAAGTTTTGCATCTATAAGTTGCCCTGTTTTTAGTACAAATATAGTCTTCTTACTCCCAATATATACTTGTAAAAGAACAATGCAAATCATTCCAAAACTTAGTAAGCTTAGGAGCTTCCTATTACCGCCAACCAATACATAATCTGTTATTTTCTGCACATAAATAGACATTGCTAAACCTAAAATGGTAAAGATAGCGGCGCCAAACAAGGCTTGTAGTAATATAGTTTTGTGGGGTTGTATTAAAAACCAAAAACGTTTAAAAGCACTTGTTTTATAATTATAGGCTTTAAATTTGTCATTTTTCGCAAAAAGAATTAAAACACCTGTCCATATTTTTAGAAATTCTTCATAGTTATAGGTTTTCATTTTTCCTGTTTCAGGGTCCATTACTTCTATTCTTTTTTTAGAAACCTTATAGATAACCACATAATGTTGAAGTTGTTTGTTTACAATAATATGAGCAATAGCAGGAAGGGGTATTTTAGATATGGCTTCTAAACCTCCTTTTACACCCTTAGCAGTAAATCCCATTTTCTCAGCAGCTTCAATTACACCTAAAACATTTGTGCCACGTTTATCTGTATTTGCAAATTGCCTAATGCGTGCTATGGGAAGGTTAATTCCATAGTGGTTACCAATGGATGCCAAGCACGCTGCGCCGCAATCCTTAATATCATGTTGTTTTATTTTAATTGAAGGCATAGTTGTTTTTTGTAAACATTTGTTGGAATAAAGTATGGGTTACTATTCCTTAATTATTTTTGGGTTAAACCAATCATCAACTTTATCAAATAGTAAGTCAAATAAACTACGGCGTGTTATAAAATAGCGTGTTGTTAAGGTCATCCCTTTGGAAATAGTGGTAGTATATCCATTTTTTAATCCAATTTGCTTCGTATCTAGATTACAGCGTACCTTAAAAAAACTATTGTTATTTTGTACGGTAATGTTTTGATCTATGTCTATTACTTTTCCAGAAACCATACCCCATTGGTTGTAGTTAAATGCATCTAATTGAAAATGTACTTTTTGCCCTATTTTTAACAAGCCAATATCATTGGGACTTACCGTGTTCTCCACAATTAAATTACCGCTAGGTGAAATTGTAGCTAAGGTTTGTGTGGCATTTACGAAAGAGCCTATTTGTAAGCCCAATACATTTTCTAATGTACCAGTAATAGGAGCAATTAAAATGTATTTTTCTCCTTCGTTTTCTAGATTATATATTATATTCTCTATGTTTTTTATTCGTTCTTTCAATTCCCTTTTTTGAGCTTCCCAGGTAGCGTATTGTTGTTTTAAAAAAGAATGTTTTGTTTGTTGTGCACTTGTAAGTTCGTTGGTATAAGTTTCTATTTCTGTTTTTGAAATAACTTTTTTGTTGTATAATTTAGAATAACGGTTGTAGTCTATTTGAGCAAGGTTAATACGTTGTTGCAGTTCTAACAATTGAGCACTAAATCTATTGTAGGTTTCTTGCCCTAAAGTGGTTTTAAACTTGCCTTGTTTATAATTTATAAGCTTGGTTATGTCTTCTAAGTACAATGTGTTTGTAACATAAAGAGTATCGTTAAGTCTTTGTTGTGCTTGCAAACTCTCCGTATTAATTACAAGCAAGGTGTCTCCAGCAGTTACTATCTTGTTGTTTTTTAGGGTGTTAATCATTATTTGGCCGTTTACAATGACACTTACGGGTACATTATCTTGTACTGCACGTACAATACCACGGCTTTGACTACTAATGTCTATTTTTATTATTGGTAGGCAAGCAATAAAACCGATTAGAACGGCTATGACCAATATATAAATCGAAATACTATTAGTGGTATTCTTAACAATTAGATTTTCTACCGTGTGTATAGGGTCCGAACTGAGATTCATAATTTATTTGTATCAATCATCCTTATTATTGTTTGGGATAATTTGTCTTTGTTGGTAAAAGAGTATTTATAAGGATAAATTGGTAATTGGGCATAAAAGTTAAAGTCCCTATTAATAGTGTTTTTAATCTTCATTGGCCTTATTTTATATCGCTCAAATAGCTATTCTATTTTTCTTGAATATCAATGAAACAACTATTAGTGACCAATATAGTAACGGATAAAAGTAAAACTAAACGAACTAAGTTCAGTCCTTAGTATTTTATAAAGTATTACTTTATTCTCGAGGAATAATTTTGAAGGATTATTATAACGAGTTGTTACGTGCGGCTTTGAAACCGTCTATTAAATCATCCATTCCACCAAGTATTAAAAATACTAGAATAAGTAATATTGAGATTGCTACTATAATTGATGACTTTTTTATCTTTTTCATAAAGTTAATTTTAATTAAAAATGATGCTTAGGATAAATGGAATTGAATTGAAAACTGTATGACCTAATATACTCCAATAGGTATTTAGTTTAAGCCTAATTTTTGCTAAGAAAAAGCCGAAAATAGCTAAAGGAATAACCTTATGAAGGTAAAGGTACCAATAAGCTATATCAACTTTATCAAAAGTGTAAATATGTAGGTACCCAAATAGAATAGACGTTATAATTACGTTTAGTTTAACAATATTTTTTTTCTCTGGTTTTTGTAAAAAATAAAATAATAATAGTAAATAAATTGAATACACTATTAGTAAATAAAAAATAAACTTTCTTTTAATAATTAGTCCTATTATAGAACTGATTAAAAATAGTTTTGGAATTATAATGTTTTTTTTAGAAAGTTTTAAAGGTTCCCTAAAAACCAACTCTTCAATTAATGGAGCTAGTAGTAAAGCACTAATCGCCTTATGCCAGAATGAATTTTCTTCAAAGTCAAAGTCTGATTTACTTTTGAATTCTTTTAATTTAGAAAAATCAATTGATTCAAAAAAAAGGTCTATGACTTGTAACAATAAATAGAAAGAAAAAAAGCATAAATATGTTAATAGAACAATTGAAAGGGTGTATTTTATATTATATAAAAACTCTTTCTTATTATGACCTTTTAAAAATTTAATCATTGTTTAAACCAAGAAAATGGACTTAGTGCTTTTACAATATCTCCAACTTGGTCTACTGTTTCTCCGATAGCTTTTCCAATATGGTAGCCAATTTCATATGCATCTTGTAAAAGCTCATATTTCATTACTTGAGGACAACTATCACATCCTCCATTTATATTTATTAATTCTGTACTACTTAAGTTTTTCATAACTTATGTGTTTTTTAAATATCATTTTAACCCTTCAGATATACCATCTGATATTCCTGCTCCAATAGACATTATTGTTGTCGCTACAACTAATCCAGTAACAAGCATATCATCCATTACATCAGAAGCGTAGTTAACTGCACTAAGCACACCATCAGTTGCCCAACATATAATGCATCCTCCATTTATATTGGATAATTCTCCAACTTCTAAATTCTCTAAATTCATAATTTTTAAGTTTAATGATCTACAAAGTGCAGACCAAAGTTATACGATGATTTTTGTATCAAAAGGTTTCGCCGAATATTTTGATTTTATAAAATTGTAGGAAAAAACTGTAAAAAACAATAACATATAAAAAATATTTATTACTTTTAGTTATAAAACCATAAGTTCTGGTTATGGAACATATTTTAGAAAACATTAAACGCATACGTAAACAAAAAGGATATTCGCATGAATATATTGCTTATAAGCTTAATATTAGTCAAGTTGCCTATAGTAAATTAGAGAATAGCTTGACCAAGTTGAGTGTAGAGCGTCTGTATAAAATTGCTGAAATATTAGAAACCAAATTAGGCGACATATTAGAGGTAAATTCTAATGCTATTTTTTATGAAAATATAAAAGATAAAGTAACTTTTGCTGGGCACTTAGAAATTCAAAAGTTGTATAAAGAAAACAAGGACAAGTCTGATAAAATAATTGCTTTGTATGAGGCCTGTTTAGTAGGTAAGGATGAGTTAATTGAGAAACTACAGCGAATGATAAAATAATCCTATTAATTTTCTTAATGCTAATAAATCTTAAATGTGTTTTTTAATATTGAAACATATTATATATAACTTCAATAGACCAAGTAAGGCATTTACGTTATCTAAACACTTTATTCACACAAGTTTCTCTGATTTTACCAATTAGGTGTAAAATAGGCGCTGGTGTAGTTGGAAATGTGAAAGTACAAAGTGAAAAGTGAAAAACAATTTTGCTGAAGCTGTATTCTAAAGCTACATTTTTTATTTTACTGAATACCCTAAATTTTATTTATCCTACAAACATTCTTGGTCCCTAGATCTAGTTACACAATAGATTTGTGATGCAAAAGTGGCTACCAATCCTTATTATAATACTAAAAAATATACTAGATTAGTACTCCCCCATAAAAGAAATAACAATACACATACAGTTATCCGTATGTTGTAGTGCATTAGACGAAAAAGTAATCATTCATCATCATCCGAATAAATACCAAGTGCTTTTATTAAGAGATGCATCTCACTATATGAATATCCTCTCCTATCATTTTTATTACTTTCTAACGAAGATTTAGAATTTTTAAAAGCTTGTATTATTGACCCTTTTGGAGTTTTGTCTTCAAAGCTCTTATGGATGTTCATCTGTGATTTAAAATATTTTACAGATTTCTCGTAATTAGGTCTATATTTTCTTAATTCTTTTTCAAGCTCTTTATAAGTATTGAATTTTCTAGTTATTACTCCCTTTGAAAAATAATATAAAAACCACAATTCGGTACACCTTTCTGTTTCAATAAAAAACACCTTTGTCTCTAAACCTTTGGATTTTTTTGAAAAAACTTTATTGTCAAATTTATTCTTTAAAACTAAATATTCACTTTTCACTTTACCACTGGTTTTACCATCCATATCTATGAGACAATAAACTTCATCAAAACCTTTAGTTATACATAAATTTATATCTTTAGCTAGGCTTTTTAAGCTCGAAGCTTTAATTCCTAATTCTCTTGGCATTACAACGAACGGGGACAAACCTTTCAAGGATTCAATATAATATTTTTCAGTAATCCCTTCTCCTATTACGGCAATGGTCTTTCTCATATCAAATCTGATTTAACATTGTAGACCCCAAATTAGGTTTTGCACCTAATTTACCGATTTTATATGCATTAAGTAGTGATAAGTTTTTATGCAACCCTAAATCAGATGCCTTATAAACTTCAGAATTTGATTTATTTCTAGATTTTTCAACAAAACATATCATATCTCTTCTTAACATCCAGTCTTCATCAAGCAACATTTGATTATGTGTTGTGAAAATTAATTGACTATTCTTTTCATATCTTAAGAAAGTTTCTAAAAAATGTAAAAGTAAATCATAATGTAAACTGTCCTCTAATTCATCTTCTAGTGCTATTGTTCCGTGATTACCTAATTCAATTAATAACCTCGCCAACCTGAAATACACTCTTGTCCCAGATGATTGCATACCAAATTCAATTTGAAACTCATCATCATCATTTTTATGTGTAAACAATACTTGTTTTTGAGGTTCTAAAAATTTATCTTTTAAAGATTGAGGTAAAGAGTCGTTCTTCAAAACTTCTTCTAACAAGCTTTCATTTATTTTAGACTCTACAACATTGAAATCTATTATATTAAAGTCCGCTCTACATAATAATTCTAATAAAAATTGTTTTGCATTAACATCTTTATTAGCGTATTCAGTTATTTTAAGTGCATCATTATGAGAACCTAATTCAAGAACACTGTTTTTTATCCATTCATATAATTCTATAAGAATTTTGGGTGCATCAATGTTTTTTTTATTTAATGTTGACAGTACTGTATGATTTTTTAATGTACCTGTATTAAAATCATTCTTTACTTTGGTTTTTATATCAATAGTGCTCCCGAACTTTATATCTTTACCTATTTCCTTTTCATATAAGTCTGACATAACTCCTGAATCAGTAACATACTCTAGTTTTTCAAATAAAATTTCATTTTCATTATATTTGATTTCATATTTGAATTTTCTATTTCCAACCCAAAATATTATTTCAAACTCAATTGGCTTGTTAGGATTTAATTTGAATGGCTTGTAAAAACTTATTTTACTATTTTCTTTTTCTTTAGGTGAGATTAGCATCATCCATAGGGACTCTATTGCATTTAACAGATTAGATTTACCTGATGCATTAGCTCCATAAATCATTAATAACTTAAGTATTTTAACCCCTTTTTTCGGTTCGTAAGTTAGTTCGTCAAGGTGTGTTTTGTCAGAGGAAGCTAACAGATTAATCGTTTGCTTATTATTAAATGACAAGAAATTAGATAATGAAAACTCTTGAATCATAATTCTATGGTTTGTATTCGTAAATATTTGACAAATATAGGGTATTAAAACAAAAACGCACTACAACAATGTATAAAAAACATAGGGCGTTTGTGCTTAACCTAAAGGTCTGTGGATATTTACAAAGTCCGCCAAATATAAAATTTAGCATTTTCAATAAAAAAAATAAAAGCAAAATATTATATTTGGCTAAGTATTAAACCGAAACGAAGTGTTTATCACCCGCCCTACGTTTCTTATACTGAACGTTACCCTTTATTATAAAAAAAGCACAAATAGTTCAATATTAGAGAACTTTTTATATATTTGTTTGATAATTGATTGAATGAAACGAATAATTGCAAAAAGTACGCTTCGGGAATATTGGGAAAAGCACGCAGATTCCGAACAGTATTTGAAAACTTGGTATGACACGGCCAAAAGCGCCAAAAGGTTATCGTCTAATGATGTCAAACAAACTTATATCAACGCAAGTATTCTTAAAAACGGTCGGGTAGTATTCAACATCAAAGGAAACTCCTACCGATTGATAGTGAAATTTAACTATGAAAAACAATGGGCATTTATTCGTTTTATCGGCACACACGCTGAATATGACAAAATAGATGCGGACACGATTTAAATAAAACATTATGGAATTAAAGCCTATTAAATCTGAAAGCGATTACCGAAATGGACTTAAACGCTTGGATGTAATTTTCGATGCGCCAATCGACACAATAGAAGGAGACGAAGCAGAGATACTCTCATTGCTAATAGAAAACTATGAAAATGAGCATTATCCGATTGAATCGCCAGACCCTATTGAAGCGATAAAAATACGAATGGAGGAGCTGAATATGCGCCAAAAGGACTTGGTCGGAATAATCGGTGGAAAAAGTCGCGTATCAGAAATATTAAATAGAAAGAAAAAATTAACCGTAGAAATGATAAGGGAACTGGAAAGAATACTTCAGATTTCGGCTTCTGTTTTAGTCAATAATTATCAACTCGCGAAAAAATAACAAAGGGTAACAATACCTATAGCAAATAGAGCGCTAAGTGCTGAATCTATTGGCTTGGTCTTGTTTGCGAAGTCCGCCAAATCTTTTGATTTGGCTTTTAAAGTAGATAAAAAACAAAATGCAAAAGCTTTGGCTACGGGCTTGGCGGAAAGATAAGTGCTTATCACCTGCCCTACGATTTCTTATAGTTGTAGAGTATTGGAAAATAAGAACTCCAAAAACTCTATTTTTTCTTAAAAAGATAATTTATCTAAAATAAGGTCATTAATTTGATTCTATTTTGTATATTTGTTCTGAAATAAGCACAGAATGATAAGAGAAATCTCAAAAGACCAAGTCTTAGACCGTATTCGCTTCGAAAACCCATGGTGGATTGAAGGCAAAATTGAAGTTGATTACAATGAAATGCCTCGTAGATTATATTTTGAACTATTCAAACCATTAGTAAAAGAAAGAGATGTTAGAAGAGCTGTGGTTCTGATGGGGCCAAGAAGAGTTGGAAAAACGGTTATGCTTTATCATATGGTCCAGGAACTAATAGAAAATGGAGCAAATCCAAAAAAAATTATTTTTATAACCATAGAAAACCCCATATATAACAATATATCTCTTGAACAACTTTTTAATTATTCAAAAGAAGCAACTGGTCTGACTGATAAATCTGATTGGCACATAATATTTGATGAAATACAGTACTGTAGAGACTGGGAAGTGCACTTAAAATCTTTGGTAGATAGCTATAGAAAAGATAAATTTATTGTCTCAGGATCTGCAGCAGCTGCATTAAAATTTGCAAGTAATGAAAGTGGGGCGGGGCGATTTACAGACTTTTTACTCCCTCCACTTACTTTTAATGAATATATATCTTTAAAAGGTTTAGACAGACTAATTAAACCTATCCAGCTAAAATGGAACGATAAACAAACAGAATTTTACTCGACAAGTCATTTAAATGAACTCAACAAGCATTTTTTAGATTATATCAATTTTGGAGGATACCCAGAAGTAATTCTATCTGAAAAAATTCAAGCCAATCCTGGTCGATATATTAGACAAGATATTGTGGATAAAGTTATACTTAGAGATTTACCAAGCCTTTATGGTATTAGTGATACAAGAGAACTATATTCTTTATTCACAACAATTGCATATAACAGTGGTGGTGAATTTTCACTTGAGACATTAAGTAAGCAATCGCAAGTACCTAAAAACACACTAAAAAAGTATATTGAATACTTAGAAGCTGCATTCCTTATTAAGCAAGTAAAACGAATTGATCAAAGCGGGAAAAGATTCAAACGAGATAATTTTTTTAAAATTTATCTTACGAATCCTTCATTAAGAAGTGCATTATTCACACCTATAACAGCTACTGATGAAATGATTGGCAACATGGTCGAAACGGCCATATTCGCTCAATGGATGCATAGAGACTGGTTTACTCCATATTATGCTAGATGGAGTAATGGCGAAGTAGATATGGTCGGACTTAGTGATAATACATTAAAACCTCTTTGGGCTCTTGAAATAAAGTGGTCTGACCGTTATTTTGAAAAACCAAAAGAGTTAAAAAGTTTAATTAAATTTTGCCAAGAAAATAACATCAAGACACCAATTGTAACTTCTATTAGTAAAGAAGGAGAAGTAGAATGTGCAGACGTTCATTTTCAGTTTTTACCTTCTTCAGCCTACGCTTACACTGTTGGAAAAAATACGCTTGATATAAAAATAAATAAATAAACACTCTACAACAATATGTATATTGCATAACTGCCCTGACGGGCTAGTAACGACAACATACACAAACGTTGACAGTAATGCTGACCCGTCCTAAAATAAGGCTGTATAATTTTAAACGTTAACCTTTTTAAACATCTTAGCTTTAATCTATTGAAATAATCATGAATCAAAATATTAAAAAAGCAATAATCAACGGGCAAACCTCACTTGCTATCGAATTTGGATCAACACGAATAAAAGCCGTACTAATTGATTACAATTTTGAAACAATTGGTTCCAGCAGTTATGAGTGGGAAAATCAATTGATTAACGGTTATTGGACTTATAATCTTGATGAAATGACCAACGGCATGCAAGAAACCTATCGCCAATTAAAACTTCAGATTGAAAGTAATTATGGCGTGAAACTTCAAAAAATCGGATCAATCGGCTGTTCCGCAATGATGCAGGGCTATATTGCCCTTAATCAAGAAGGGAATTTATTGGTTCCATTCCGAACATGGCGTAACGCTACAACAAGTGAAGCTGCATCAGAGCTAACCGAAAAATTCAAGTTTAAAATCCCCCAACGCTGGAGTATTGCACATTTGTATCAAGCAATTTTGAATGGTGAAGAGCATGTAACTAATATTAATTACGTTACTACTTTATCAGGCTACATTCATTGGCGGCTAACTGGCAGTAAAGCAATCGGTATAGGAGATGCCTCTGGTATGTTCCCTATCGATGAGGCTACTAAGCAATATAATGATGATATGTTGAATAAATTTGGCGATTTAATTGCAAATAAAAATTATCCATGGAATCCTAAAGATATTTTGCCTAGAGTTTATTTAGCAGGTGAAAATGCTGGATATCTCAATAAGGATGGTGCTAAACTATTAGACCCATCAGGCAACTTGCAAGCAGGTATTGCACTATGTCCACCAGAGGGCGACGCAGGGACAGGAATGGTCGCTACGAATAGTGTCAAGAAGCGTACTGGCAATATTTCCGTAGGTACATCAATTTTCGCTATGTTCGTTCTTGAGAAAGATTTATCTAAAGTATATCCTGAAATCGACATCGTAACAACCCCCGATGGTAGTCCTGTTGCGATGGTTCTTGCCAATAATTGCTCAAGTGATATTAATGCATGGCTTGGCATATTTCGCGAATTTTATGAAGCAATGGGGCAGAAACCCGATATGAGCCAGTTGTTCAATACCCTATTCAATAAAGCGCTGGAAGCAGACCCTGATGGCGGTGGATTGCTAAGCTACGGCTATTATTCAGGGGAGAACATTACCGGTCTTGCAAAAGGGCGTCCACTATTTATTCGTTCCCCGGAAAGCCGCTTCAATCTGGCAAATTTTATGAGAACACACCTTTTTTCAGCATTTGCCACATTAAGACTTGGTATGGATATTTTGAGACTGAAAGAGGTAGTAACAATTGACAGTATTCTAGCACATGGTGGTTTGTTCAAAACACCGCTAGTTGCCCAAAAAATGTGTGCAACAGCACTAAATGTTCCCGTATCGGTAATGACTACGGCTGGTGAGGGCGGTGCATGGGGGATGGCAGTTTTGGCATCCTATATGTTAAATAGGGAGCGCAACGAACTTTTGCCCGATTACCTCGCTACAAAAGTGTTTGCAGATGCTAAAGGACAAGAGGTATATCCTGACAAAGCGGACGTAGATGGTTTCAGTTTGTTTCTAGAACGTTACGTTGCAGGTCTAGCAATTGAAAAAGCAGCGGTAGACCACTTAGTAGAAAATTGAAATATAGGGGCTTAAACTACTCGGTCGGAGAATAACTGTTGCTTTTTCATCGATGAAAAAGTAAATAGGGTGTTAAGTTCCGTATCCATTGGTTTGGGCGAGTTTATGAAGTCTGCCAAATCTTTTGATTTGGCTTTTTGAACAGAAAAAAGCAATAAGCTATAGCTTTATACGTAGACGGAAACGATTTTTTTTAATACTGCACTACGCTTAGCTCAAGCAAACAGATAAACATCATAGAGTAACAACTAATGTACGATAAGCTAATTGATCATATCCGACAAAATGTTCCAGGCACTAGTATTGAGAAGCAAATTATAAGTGGATATTTTACGCCTAAGCTTTTTGAGAAAAAAGAACATTTCTTAAAGCAAGGCTATATTTGCAAACTTGCCGGCTTTATCATTGAAGGTTGCTCTAGAAATTACATAATTTCTACTGAAGGAAAAGAAGTGAATACAGGCTTTAATTTTGAAAATTGGTGGATTGGTGATGTCAGTAGTTTTGTAAACCAAACGCCTACACTGATTAATACACAATTTCTAGAAGATACAACGCTGCTAACAATTACGGCAAAGAACCATTTAGATTTATTAGAGAAATCTCAGTGCTTTAGAGAATATACGACTAAGTTACGTTCAAAAGCAACGACGGCTTCAGTAGTAAGACTTTCAGGATTTTCGGAATCTGCCAGCACCCGTTATAAAGTATTGCTTGAAAAATATCCGAAAATTCAGCAAAGGGTTTCACAAAAACAAATTGCTTCATTTCTCCAAATCACCCCAGAGGCACTCAGCCGTTTAAGAAAGTCCCAAATTTCATAAAAGTCTTGATGTAGGTCAACGATTTTATGTTTTAAAAGAATGTCCTTTGATATTCATTTAAAACAATACAATTATGGAAACAACAACAAAAGTACAAGTAGACCCTTCCAAAATAATGCAAATTGGCATGGGGTTTTTTGCATCTAAAACAATGCTAACGGCAGTAAATATGGGATTGTTTACGCATCTGGCAAAAGCAGATTTAACAGGGCAATCCATCAAAGAGAAATTAGGACTACACAACCGCGGTCTTTATGATTTCTTAGATACGTTGGTCGCTTTAGGCTTTTTGAAAAGAACAGGAGTAAAAGAAACCGCAGTTTATAGGAATGCCGAGGATGCGGATCTATTTCTTGATAAGAACAAACCAAGCTACATTGGTGGAATGCTTGAAATGGCAAATAATCGTTTATATCCTTTTTGGAATAACCTGGAAGAAGGTCTAAAAACAGGAAAACCTCAAAATGAAACCAAAATGGGTGGCGCTCCCATTTTTGAAGCGATATATGCAGATCCGTTAAAATTGAGAGAGTTTTTAAGCGCTATGGGCGGTATCCAAATAGGCAATTTTATGATGTTATCCAAAGTGTTTAATTTTACCAATTACCATACACTTTGTGATGCAGGAGGTGCAGGTGGATATCTTGCCGTACAAGTGGCTATAAATAATCAACATATGCGCTGTATTACATTTGACCTGCCACCGGTAGAAACTGTTGCTAGAGAAAATATTACTATGATGGGATTAAGTGATCGGGTATCTGCACAATCAGGTGATTTTTTAACCGAAGATCTTCCTAAAGCTGATGTCATTACTATGGGAAATGTGTTGCATGATTGGGGAACAAAAGAAAAGAAAATACTTATCAAAAAAGCATATGATGCGTTACCTCAAGGTGGAGCATTGGTTGTTATTGAAAATATTATTGATGATAATAGAAGTGAAAATACTTTTGGTCTTATGATGTCATTAAATATGAATATAGAAACTCCCGAAGGGTTCGATTTTTCCGCGGCAGATTTTAATGGCTGGGCAAAGGAATGCGGTTTTACACAAACATCCGTAATGCCATTGACTGGGCCATCAAGTGCCGTAATAGCTATAAAGTAAAGTCTTTGCGAATAAAGCCTATGGTTTATTTCGATGTTTATTACTTTACCTAACACCTAACTTTTCCTCCTTTTTTAATGCTCATCGTAATATTTGGAAAATATCTTCGTTTGTCATAGACACCCTAAATAAAAAACAAATCAATTATTATGAAATTATTAAAAATTAGTACCCTAGCCTTTCTTTTTCTTGCATTCCATTCATGTGATAAATTGGATGAGCTTACAGAAGTAGATGTCAATGTTACGGAAACAGCAAGTCTTACAGCTGCAGTTTTGCAAGGTGAAAGCAGTTTTAGTGAAAGTATTACCATTTCTGTAGATGATGAACAGGTTCAAGATAACCTAGATCGTATAGAAAGTGTTACCATAAAGAAACTGAGCTATGTGTTTAAAAATGTAACAGGGAATGCAGATGCTACCCTAACTGGAAGTATGACTTTTGGTATGGCAAGTATTTCTTTTAGTGATGTAAATCCAACAACAGTAGAAGGCCAAGTGGTTACTATAACCAATACGGATGTGATTAATGCATTTGCACAGGCCATAAAAAATGGAGCAGAAGCAACAGTTGTTCTTGAAGGAACAGCTCAGAACGCACCAGTTTCCGTAACCGTAGAATTAACAGCAGAACTGGAAATTGTAGTAGACGTTCTATAATAGGCACAACGCTTTTAAACATATAAAATCCCCAAGACGCAGTCTTGGGGATTTTTTTGTGGTGTATAGGGTAAGATAATTGCATAAGCACTTATGGTAAAGCATAGTTCTTGTTAAACAGTAGAATTTTAGATGCATATGACTGCAAATACTTTTATAACACTAAAAATCCACTAGCCTAGTACTACGGATATAAAAGAAATAACAGTATTATACATATATTCGTTGTTGTATGTAATTTAAGAGGATGTAATGACGCAAAAACTGAAAGAAAAATTCAGAATTCTATTTCAGAAAAATGGTCTTTATGTATAACAATTGAACAGTTTGGAAAGTATTCTAAAAATGGGTTTCAAAATAGCATAGGGTATATTCTTTATGGCAAAGAAAAAGAGCATTGTAGCAAACTTCAACTAGTTTTAAATGTTAGAAATCCTAAAGAACTTTCAGAGGAACTTTCTTCTTTATCTGTATGAAGACACTTCATCTCAATGGAAAATAAAAGCATACGAATCGCTTTGTTATGTATTTTTATACTAAAAAAATGCACAAAATTACCTAAAGAGATAAAATTATGGTCAACAAAAATTCAATTACTAGCTTTATTCTGATTGTGTCACTAGCTGCCACTGTCTACGGTCAGCACAATACCAACTCGGCATTTCAAAAGACGCTAAAGGAAGCATACGCTGGCAAATTTCTCATAGGAACTGCAAGCGATTTGAGAGGAATTTCTGAGGACGAGTTTACGAGCGTTAAAACGCAATATGACATCATTACTCCAGAGAATTGTATGAAACCGCAACCTATTCATCCTTCGGAAGGTAAATACAATTTTAAGACTCCTGATGCCATAGTTGAATGGTCTAAGCAGAATGGTGTAAAGGTTTGGGGACATACCTTGGTGTGGCATTCACAAACGTCCCCTTGGTTTTTTCAGGCAGAGAACCCAGAGATAGAAGAAGGTGTAGAACCAGCTAGGCATCGCGTAGTGAATAGGAATCCTATTGCACCTCGTCCTACTGCGACAGAAATATGGCGTAATAGTATTCAGGGTGAGATAGCGAGCCGTGAAGTAGTGCTGCAGCGTCTTAAGGACCACATTATGACCGTTGCTGGGCGATACAAAGGATCCGTTATTGGATGGGATGTTGTCAATGAATCGATTGCCGATGGCGGCGACGGAACTACAGAAAACCTGCGAAATTATAGCTGGTATAAGGTTGTTGGACCAGATGTATTGACTATGGCTTTCAAGTGGGCACACGAGGCCGATCCTGATGCACAACTTTATTACAACGATTATAATAATGAGCAAGGGGCAGTTGAAAATAAGGGCAAACACGCCAGTTCTATGTTACTACTAAAGCGTCTCATAAAAGAGGGTGCTCCAATTACCGGGGTGGGAATTCAGGGACATTGGCACTTAGACACCAACCTAGCAGATGTTGAAAAGGCAATTGAAAACTATGCATCTCTTGGGCTAAGGGTATCTATTACAGAATTGGACGTAACCGCAACTGGTCATAATAGCGGTGCTTTTGGCGTAAACCAAGGAGAGAGAACTATACCGGTAGAAAACTATCAAAAACAGGCTGAGGTATACAAGGAACTGTTCGAGATTTTTATGCGTCACTCCGATGTCATCGATCGCGTCACTTTTTGGGGGATTAGCGATACCCGATCATGGCGCAGGGGACAAGCTGCGCTTTTGTTTGATGGGCAGTTGCGGCCCAAACCAGCGTTCAAGTCTGTTATTGATGCAAGTTCAAATTAAGTAAACTCTGCTTCTTTCAGAAGGTGAAAATTTATAAATATTGTCTGTTGATGAAAAATCATTCAAGCAAAACAAATTGAAAAAGAGTATATTGAATTAGCTGAGAGTATATATCTTATTGCATTTATTTTCGAAACTTCCGAATGAATTGAAATTTGAACTGATTGGAACGAAAACTTACTTGAATCAAATAAAGTAAAATCATTATAAATGAAAAAAATAAAATACGAAATGCCAAGCCATTAAGTGCTAAATTAGAAGGTTAGTGCGTATTTACCAAGACCGTCAAATTTTTAAATTTGGCTTTTAGAATAGAAAAATGAAAATGATTGAGAAAAGTAGTTGCCAACCTGTGATATGTGTATAGAGAGATTCAGCTAATTACAACTGTCTTCTAGTCTTTTTGTTTCTACTACTTCGGAAGTTCCTACCATTTTTGGTATAGTACGTTACAAAAGCCCAAGCTATGCTTATAACAATAATTAAAATGATTATCTGATAAAAATCAACGGGCAAATTCATACTATGAATATACGAAAAATTTCTAAACTTCTTGTTAACAAAAATTCTATTGCCTAAACTGTATAAAAAAATCACGCTGACTTCCTCTCTTTTGTCTTTTCTGATTATTTCTAATTTTAAAAAAGAAATGGAGGGTGATCATAAATTTTGTTTATTCCAAAAAACGAAAATTATTTAAATCCCAATTTTGCCTATCTTTGTACTATGCTATCCAAAAAAACCAAATACGGACTGAAGGCTTTAACCTATTTAGCCCTAAAAAATGACAGGAATCCAGTTCCTATCGGAGAAATTGCCCAACAGAATAATATTTCTCAAAAATTCTTGGAAAGTATATTACTAACCCTCAGGAGAACAGGTGTTTTGGCATCCAAAAAGGGCAAAGGTGGTGGCTATTACTTATTAAAAGAACCTGCGAATATTCAGATGACAGATGTTATCCGGGTATTGGAAGGGCCCATAGCTATGGTGCCTTGTGTTAGTCTTAATTTTTATGAAAAGTGTGACGATTGTCCAGATGAGGTGGCCTGTTCTGTACATAAATTAATGCTAAAGGTTAGAGATAGCGCCTTGGAAATTTACCGAAGCAACACCTTGGCCGATCTTATTTAATTTTTTGCTAAAGGTTATTTCAACTTTTAGTTAAACGACACAATACGTAAGCTAACTATATAATAGCTTGTAGGCTACAACCAGCAACCAAAATACCCTTTTCACTATCAGCAATAAATCCTATTATTTTTTAGTAATCTACTAAAACTATAGGATTTGTTGAGATTTTATTATGATTTTTCAAAATTTAGTTTACTTTTGTAATCCCTACCAATTGTATAGGGTAATAAAAATTAACAAAATGATTGCTGATCAATTGATTTTAAATAAAGAAACTTCTAAAGGAAGTTACAAGTCAGACATACAGTCAGAGAGTCCAAAAAGGAGTATTGTAAAGTCTATTAGTTGGAGAATTGTAGGGACAATAGATACGGTTATAATTTCTTGGTTTGTTACAGGAGCATTAACCTTAGCTTTTTCTATTGGGTTAATAGAGTTGGTGACAAAAATGGCTTTATATTTTTTTCATGAACGTATTTGGAATTCAATTAAGTGGGGTAAATAAGAACATATAAGTTAATGATAAGATGGGTTTTACAGAAGATATAATTAAAAATTTGAATGCTCAGTTTAGGGGAATTCCTCCTGTAGAAATAATTTCTTGGGCTATAGAGTATGCTAGAAATGCAGTGGTGACTACAAATTTTAGACCTTATGAGGTTGCTATCTTAAATGCAGTTACAGACATAAAAAAGGATATTCCTGTAATTTGGTGTGACACGGGTTATAATACACCAAACACCTATAGGCATGCAGAAGAAATAATTGCAAGCTTAGACCTTAATGTAAAACTATACGTGCCATTACAAACAACGGCACACAGAGATGCAGTTATGGGTATACCTGCTATTGATGATCCTAGGCATGCAGCATTTACAGAACAAGTAAAGTTGGAGCCTTTTAAAAGAGCAATGGCAGAGCATAAACCAGACGTTTGGTTTACAAACCTTAGAAAAGGTCAGACTGCATTGCGGGATTCCTTAGGAATTTTAAGTCTAAGTAAAGATGGGGTTTTAAAAGTAAGTCCATTTTATCATTGGAGTGATACGCAATTAGATGCGTATTTGGCGCAACGTAATTTGCCTAATGAACATAAATATTTTGATCCAACAAAAGTGTTGGAGAATAGAGAATGTGGTTTGCATACTTAAATTGGTGCAAAACTTATAATTAAATAAAAAATAAGATTTTGGAAATAGCTGAAATAGAAACAAAAATAAAGAACGATTTAGTGAAGGTAGATACTAATGCGCTTGAAAGCGAAGCTATATACATAATTAGAGAAGTAGCAGCTCAATTTGAGCGTCCTGTATTATTGTTTTCTGGAGGAAAAGATTCCATAACATTGGTGCGTTTGGCGCAAAAGGCATTTTGGCCAGCAAAAATTCCATTTCCATTAATGCATATAGACACGGGGCATAATTTTCCAGAAACTGTTGCTTTTAGAGATAAATTGGTAAAAGAATTAGGCGTAGAACTTATTGTTAGAAACGTACAGGATTCTATAGATGAAGGAAAAGTTATCGAGGAAACAGGGAAGTATGCGAGTAGAAATATGTTGCAAACCACCACGCTTTTAGATGCTATTGAAGAGTTTAAGTTTGATGCTTGTATTGGAGGAGCTCGTAGAGATGAAGAAAAAGCAAGAGCTAAAGAACGTATTTTTTCAGTTCGTGACGATTTTGGGCAGTGGGATGAAAAAAAACAACGACCAGAATTGTTTGATATGTTAAACGGAGAAATAGAAATAGGACAAAATGTTCGAGTTTTTCCAATCAGTAACTGGACAGAGCTAGACGTTTGGAGTTATATAGAGAAAGAAGCAATTGAAATTCCATCCATCTATTTTGCACATAAAAGAAATATCTTTTTAAGAGATGGTTTAATCTGGTCAGCAGAAGATGATGTGGTTTTTAGGGCAGAAGATGAGGTTGTGGAAGAACGTTGGGTACGTTTTAGAACTGTTGGGGATATGTCATGTACGGCAGCCGTTTTATCTCATGCCGATTCCATTGATAAAGTAGTGGCAGAAATTAGAGATTCTAAGATTTCCGAAAGAGGGGCGCGTATCGACGATAAGCGTTCCGAAGCAGCTATGGAAAAAAGAAAACAACAAGGATACTTCTAGTAGATAGTATAACGTACAAAGTATTAAGTAAATTAAGAAATTTATTAAAATAGTTGCTGTTTATTTCATTGAGTCATAAAGACGTCAAAAACGAAAACCAACAACGAACAACGAATTAAGGATGAACGTACTAAAGATTGCAACAGCAGGAAGTGTAGATGACGGTAAAAGTACCTTGATAGGGAGATTGCTTTACGATACAAAATCATTGACCGATGATAAGTTGGAAGCCATAGAAAAAACGAGCAAGCAAAAAGGATACGACTATTTGGATTTTTCTTTGGCAACAGACGGACTCGTAGCAGAAAGAGAACAAGGGATAACCATAGATGTAGCACATATATACTTTTCAACAGCAACCAAAAGTTACATCATTGCTGATACACCAGGGCATGTAGAATATACCCGTAATATGGTAACTGGTGCCTCCACTTCACAAGCAGCAATTATTTTAATTGATGCCAGAAAAGGGGTAATAGAACAAACCAATCGTCACTTTTTCATCAATAATATGCTGCGTGTAAAAGATGTTATTGTAGCGATTAATAAAATGGACCTTGTTGATTTTTCAGAAGAAAAATACAATGCAATTAAGGTCGATTTTGAAAAGTTAATGGCGAAAAGAGAATATCAAGATCAAAAGATTACGTTCATTCCAGTTAGTGCGCTTAAGGGAGATAATGTGGTGAATAAATCTGAAAATATGGATTGGTATAAAGGGCAGACATTGTTAGAGCACTTTGAAGATCTAGATCGCAAGGATATTTTTAATGTAGGAACCCCTCGCTTTCCAGTACAGTATGTAATTCGTCCAAAGACTGATGAGTTTCATGATTTCAGAGGATTTGCAGGGAAAGTTTATGGTGGAGAATTAAATGTGGGCGATGAAGTAGTGGTATTGCCATCCATGACAAAGTCTAAAATAAAGGATATCTATTTTTACGACAAGAAATATAAAACAGCAACACGACGTTCCTCAGTGACCATTACTTTAGAAGATGAGGTGAATGTAAGTAGAGGAGATATGTTGGTTAGAGTAGATGATCTACCTACCATTGGGAAACAGTTTACAGCAACGGTTTCTTGGATGGATGCAGATCAGCTAACGACAGGAAAAAAATATGTAGTGCAGCACGGAGTCAATAAAGTGTTGGCTAAAGTGGACAACATTCATCATAAAATTAATCCTGATTATTCAGGTGTAGATGCAGCTGTCAATGCCTTGGAGATGAATGATATTGCCCAAGTTACATTTAAGTTGAATAAACCTATTTTTTATGATTCCTTCAAGGATCATAGAACCAATGGTTCTTTTATTTTAATAGATCCACAGACCAATACAACGGCAGGAGCAGGATTTATAAACTAAATAAAAGGGACTAAGAGAGTGTTTTTTTTACCCTCTTTTTACACTTTAAAACCCATTAAGTCTATAGGATAATAGTAATTATAAAGAAATCAGAATAAGGAGATGCAAAGTTTTAGAACAGAAATAGAGAACCCAATTGTAGAAAAAGATATTCTTGCTTTAGAGGCTAAAATTAAGGAGTTTAATGAAGGTAAACTAGATGAAGAAAAATTTAGAAGCCTACGTTTAGCACGTGGTATTTACGGTCAACGTCAGCCTGGAGTGCAAATGATTCGTATTAAATTGCCGTACGGAAAAGTAACTTCTAAGCAACTAAAACGCATCTGTGATGTTTCTGAAGAATATTCTACGGGACGTTTGCATATTACGACGCGTCAAGATATCCAAATTCATTACGTAGATATAGAACGTACCCCAGAATTATGGGCGCAATTGGCAAAAGACGATGTTACTATTAGAGAAGCCTGTGGAAATACAGTACGTAATGTAACGGCTAGTGAAACTGCAGGTATAGATGTTAAAGAACCTTTTGATGTTTCGCCCTATGCACAAGCCTTGTTTGAATACTTTTTAAGAAATCCTATTAGTCAAGAAATGGGTCGGAAGTTTAAAGTTTCCTTCTCTTCTAGTGATGAAGATACGGGGCTTTCGTATATGCATGATTTGGGCTTTATAGCAAAGATTGAAAATGGAGTACGAGGGTTTAAGGTGGTGCTTGCTGGAGGGTTAGGTTCACAACCACGACATGCAGATGAGCTGTTTTCTTTTCTTCCTTCTGATAAAATAATTCCATTAATGGATGGTGTTGTTCGTGTTTTTGATCGATACGGTGAACGTAAAAGTAGAGCAAAGGCACGAATGAAATTTTTGTTAAAAGACATTGGCTTAGACGGATTTAAAGCCTTGTTAGCCGAAGAACAAAAGGCAGTTCCAATTCAATCTTTCCCAATAGATGCAGAAGGGTATCGTAAAGTTTCTGTAGCAGAGGTTGCTGTTCCTGAAGTAGAAATACTAGACAACAAAGCTTTTGAACAATGGAAGAGCACCAATTTGGTGCCACAAAAACAAGACGGTTATGTCGCTATAGGGATAAAAGTAAAGTTGGGGGATTTCTATATTGAAGAAGCACGTCAATTAGCAGATTTAATTTCCCTATATGCAGCAGATGAAATCCGTTTGTCTTTACGTCAAAATATATTGATACCCTATGTAAAAGAAGCGCTGGTACCTTTCTTTTATACAGAACTTAAAAAATTAGGCTTTGTAGAAGCGGGCTACAATAAAGCCTCAGATATCACAGCTTGTCCTGGGACAGACACCTGTAATTTAGGAATTGCGAGTAGTACAGGTATTGCAGATGAGTTAGAACGACTCATAACTGCGGAATACCCTCAATACATCAATAATGAGGATATTAATATAAAGATTAGTGGTTGTATGAATGCCTGTGGGCAACACAATATGGCTAGCATTGGATTCCAAGGAATGTCTGTACGAACCAAAAATAAGTTGGTAGCCCCCGCATTGCAAGTCTTGTTGGGCGGTGGGAATTTTGGTAATGGTAATGGTCGTTTTGCAGATAAGGTAGTAAAAGTGCCAAGCAAGAAAGGACCTGAGGCATTGCGATTAATTTTAGACGATTATAATGCGAACGGAAACGGACAATCGTTTACGGCTTATTATGTAGCCAAAGGAGAGCATTATTTCTATGATTATTTAAAGCATTTAACAGATGTGGATAATTTAACTCAAGACGACTTTATTGATTGGGGAACTACAGAACGATATGAAAAAGCGATAGGTGTAGGAGAATGTGCAGGTGTGGTCATTGATTTAATAGCAACATTGTTGTTTGAAAGCGATGAAAAGATAGCAAATGCATCGGTAGCCTTGGAAGAAGAGAAATGGGCGGCTAGTATCTACCATTCCTATTCTGCTATGGTGAATTCTGCTAAGGCGTTATTGACAGCAGAGAATACAAAAACGAATACGCATATCAGTATCATCAAAGATTTTGATACGCATTTTGTGGAAGCTGGTAAAATTGCCTTAGATACATCTTTTGAAAAAATTGCATTGCAATTAAAGCGCAATGAACCAACAAAAGAATTTGCGACAAAGTATATGGAGGATTCCATAAAGTTTTTGCAAACGGTGCAGGCATATAGAAAGCAAGAATTGATAGAAGCATAAACGATGGATGCAAGAAAAAACCATATCGAAAAAAATTCACCAACAAACCTTCCTTTTTCGGGGGTGACGGGGAATGGACTGCTTACCGTTGTTGGTGCAGGGCCAGGAGATGTAGAGCTAATTACACTTAAGGCAATAAAGGCATTGCAAAATGCCGATGTTGTACTGTATGATGCCTTGGTAAATGAAGACTTATTGGAATATGCAGGGAATGCCGAGCAAATCTTTGTAGGCAAGAGAAAAGGATGTTATGCCTACCAACAAGAACAAATCAATGAGCTTATTGTGCAACGGGCAAAAAGCAAGGGCAATGTTGTCCGCTTAAAAGGTGGTGATCCCTTTATTTTTGGTCGTGGATCCGAAGAAATGGAATATGCTGCTAGTCAAGGTATTGCTGTGGCCATGGTGCCTGGGATATCTTCTTCGGTTGCCGTACCGGCGTTTCAAAATATTCCAGTGACAAAAAGAGGCAGTTCAGAAAGCTTTTGGGTCATCACCGGAACAACCAAAAACCATAAACTATCTACAGATGTCGCCTTGGCTGCCAAGTCTAGTGCTACCGTCGTTATTTTAATGGGTATGGGAAAATTATCAGAAATAATTACACTTTTTCAGACCGAAGGAAAATCAGAAACTCCAGTTGCTATTATTCAAAACGGAACAAGAGACAATGAAAAAGTGGGGGTAGGGACTATAGCTACCATAGAAAGAGTCGTAAAAGAAAAAGAATTATCCAATCCTGCCATTATTGTAATTGGTGAGGTAGTGAAGCATAGAGAGCAGTTATTAAAAGTACAAGAGGAAGCAGTAACCACAGCATTAGTGTATTAAAAATGGAACGAAACAACCTATATCCTATTTTTTTAAAAACAGCACAATTGCAGATCTTAATTGTTGGTGGTGGCAATGTTGCAGAAGAAAAGTTGCGTTTTTTAACCAAGTCTAGTCCAGATGCAAATGTTACGCTGGTGGCTCCGTTGTTTGCGGAAAAAACATTGCGACTGGCAGCACAATTTAGGGTAATTATAATTACAGATGTTTATCACTCTAAATATTTGAAGGCAAAACAAATGGTTGTTGCCGCGACTAATGATGAGGAGGTAAACATACAAGTATATAAAGATTGTAGAGCACAACATACCTTGGTGAATGTAGCCGATAATCCACCCTATTGCGATTTTTATATGGGGGGTATTGTAACCAAAGGCAATGTGAAAATTGGAATATCAACCAATGGAAAGTCACCGACAACGGCAAAGCGATTGCGACAGTTTTTTGAAGATGTAATTCCGGAAGATATTAATACAATGGTTCAAAATTTAAATAGGTATAGAAAGACCATTAAAGGAGATTTTGAGCAAAAGGTAGATCAAATGAACCAAATTACAAGTACCCTAGTAGATCGGGAAGATTAATAAGTGAAAATTAAAAAAATAGAGCGTACAAACTGTAAAGGCTAAACTTCAAATCAAGTGCCGGTTTTTACTAAATTTCAATACAAATGATTAAGACAGATATTCTAATAATAGGAGCAGGACCAACAGGATTATTTACGGTTTTTGAAGCAGGATTGCTAAAATTAAAATGTCATTTAATAGATGCATTGCCACAACCAGGCGGACAATGTTCAGAGATTTATCCTAAGAAACCAATTTATGATATTCCAGCTTTTCCAGAAATCCTTGCAGGAGATTTGGTAAATAATCTAATGGAACAAATAAAACCTTTTGAACCTGGATTTACCTTGGCAGAACGCGCAGAAACATTAGATACCTTAGAAGATGGTTCTTTTGTGGTTACCACCAACAAAGGTACAAAACACAATGCTCCAGTTGTAGTTATCGCTGGCGGCTTGGGTTCTTTTGAACCCCGAAAACCACCTCTTGAGAATATCTTAGATTTTGAAGATAAAGGTGTTGCCTATATGATAAAAGACCCAGAAGTCTATCGCAATAAAAAAGTACTTATTGCTGGGGGTGGAGATTCTGCCTTAGATTGGGCTATTTTCTTAGCAGATGTTGCATCAGAAGTATCTTTAGTGCACAGAAGAAATGAATTTAGAGGCGCTTTAGATTCGGTAGAAAAAGCAGCAGCATTAGCGAAGGTGGGTAAAATTAAATTGTTTACAGAGGCTGAGGTTAAAAAATTATACGGAGACGATCATTTAGAAGCTGTTGTAGTAAAATACAACGATGAAGAAAAGGGCGAAAGCTATATTGAAGTAGATAATTTTATTCCCTTATTTGGCTTGTCACCAAAATTAGGTCCTATAGGAAATTGGGGGCTAGAAATAGAGAAAAATGCCATTAAAGTAGATAATTCCTACGATTACCAAACAAACATACCTGGCGTATATGCCATAGGTGATGTAAACACCTATAAAGGGAAATTAAAATTAATATTATCCGGTTTTCACGAGGCTGCCGTAATGTGTCAGAGTGCGTACCAACGCATTAATCCTGGGAAAAGATATGTCATGAAATATACCACCGTTGGTGGGGTAGAAGGCTTTGACGGCAGTAAAAAAGTGGCCAAAAAAGAAGTGGTGCAAAGCATCTCCTAAAACTACAATTTAAGGCCTATATGGTGTAAATGCCATATAGGTCTATAAAAAAGCCATCATTATTTGGTTTTCATAAAGCTGTGGTGTTACTTTGCAGCTTAATTAGTTCATTACAAAACTGAAAATAGTTATCAAGAAAGGTGGAGGGATTAGACCCGCTGAAACCTTAGCAACCCTTTATCTAGTAAAGAAGGTGCTACATTCTACCAAAGTGCTTAATATGTAACTACTGCGGCAGATAACAACACAAATGAAAAGCAAATTTTCTTTTCCTTTCCTTACTTGATATTTTTTAACTAGCGTTCCCATTCGCTCTACATGTTATGTTTTGCAATATGGGTCGGGCTTTTGGTAGTCGCTTTTTAATCCGTGCACTTCGGCTTCGCTCAGTGCACGCATTCAAAGAGCTTCAGCAATACCGCAATCCCTAACGCGCCACAATTCAGGATTTTCAACAGTGAACAGTAGATTCGTATAAAAGGTTATGAAGCCAATAGAAGATATATTAAAAGAGAGAATTTTAGTGCTAGATGGTGCCATGGGGACCATGTTGCAGCGCTATAAGTTTACAGAGGAAGATTTTCGAGGGGAACGTTTTGCAGATTGGAAACATCCCTTGCAAGGAAACAATGATTTGTTGTCTTTAACGCAACCGGAAGCCATTGCAGAAGTACATCGCAAATATTTTGCCGCTGGAGCTGATATTGTAGAAACCAATACGTTTTCAGGTACTACCATAGCCATGGCAGATTACTTTATGGAAGATTTAGTGTACGAACTCAATTATGAGTCGGCACGCATTGCTAAACAAGTTGCTGATGAGTTTACAGCAAAAGAACCGCACAAACCTAGGTTTGTAGCTGGGAGTATTGGACCCACCAATAAAACGGCAAGTATGTCACCAGATGTAAACGATCCGGGGTTTCGGGGCGTTACTTTTGATGAGCTTCGCATCGCCTATAAATTGCAAGCGGAAGCCTTGTTAGATGGTGGTGCAGATATCTTATTGGTAGAAACAATTTTTGATACCCTGAATGCCAAAGCAGCATTGTTTGCGATAGAAGAGGTAAAGGAAGAGCGCGGCATAGAAGTGCCTATAATGGTGAGTGGTACTATTACCGATGCCTCAGGGAGAACTTTGTCTGGGCAAACAGCAGAGGCTTTTTTAATATCCATCAGTCATATTCCAATTTTGTCGGTTGGGTTTAACTGTGCCTTGGGAGCCAATCAGTTGGTGCCACATTTAGAGGTACTTGCTGCAAAGACCCAGTTTGGAGTTTCTGCACACCCAAATGCAGGTTTGCCTAATGCCTTTGGAGAGTATGATGAAACTGCGGAGCAAATGGCGGAACAAATCAAAGAATACGTAGAAAAGGGATTGGTGAATATCGTGGGTGGTTGTTGTGGTACAACGCCAGAACATATTAGTGCCATAGCCAATTTGGTGGCTCAATATGAGCCTAGGAAGTTAACAGTTACCAGTTGATAGTTGTAAGAAATTAAAGAGGTAATTATGATTTTAGAAGTAGCCATTTTAAATATTAAGCCTGGGTTTTCGGAAGATTTTGAGAAAAATTTTAAGGAAGCTCAAGGAATAATTGCAGCAAGGCATGGTTATATTTCACATGAGTTAAAGAAATGTTTAGAAGTAAATAATAAATACATACTATTGGTACAGTGGGAGACAGTAGAAGATCATGAGGAGGGATTTCGAAAATCTGAAGCATATAAACAGTGGAAGGATTTATTACACCATTTTTATGACCCATTTCCAATAGTAGAACATTATAGATAATGAGTACGAACAACGATCAACAAATACCTAGATTTTTAAAACTAAGTGGATTAGAACCTTTGGTGGTTACACCAGATACCAATTTTGTAAACGTTGGAGAGCGTACCAATGTGGCGGGTTCTAAAAAGTTTCTACGGTTAATTAAAGAAGAAAATTTTGAAGAAGCCCTAGATATTGCCCGTCACCAAGTAGAAGGTGGGGCGCAGATTATAGATATTAATATGGATGACGGACTTATAGATGGCAAGGAGGCCATGGTGAAGTTTCTAAATCTTGTTATTGCAGAGCCAGATATTTCTAGAGTGCCCATAATGATCGATAGTTCTAAATGGGAAATTATAGAAGCCGGACTGCAAGTAGTCCAAGGCAAATGTGTGGTAAATTCTATTAGCCTTAAAGAAGGAGAAGCAGAATTTATTCAGCATGCAAAATTGGTGAAGCGCTATGGAGCGGCTGTTATTGTTATGGCTTTTGATGAGGTGGGGCAGGCAGATAATTACGAAAGGCGTATCGAAATAGCAAAACGTTCCTATGAAGTTTTGGTCAACAAAGTAAAATTTGCACCGGAAGATATTATTTTTGATTTAAATATATTTCCTGTCGCCACCGGAATGGATGAGCACAAGCTCAATGCCTTAGATTTTATAAAAGCCACAGCTTGGGTGCGTCAAAATTTACCACATTGTAATGTAAGTGGTGGTGTTAGTAATGTGTCTTTCTCGTTTAGAGGAAATAACCCAGTACGAGAAGCCATGCATTCGGTATTTCTATACCATGCCATTCAAGCGGGTATGAATATGGGTATTGTAAACCCAACCATGTTAGAGGTCTATGACGATATTCCAAAAGATTTGTTGGAACGCGTAGAAGACGTTATGCTCAATAGAAGAGATGATGCTACAGAGCGACTCTTAGATTTTGCGGAAACCGTAATTGGCAAAGCAAAAGAAAATACGGTCGATTTATCCTGGCGTGAAGAATCCATTCAGAGTAGAATTACCAGAGCCTTGGTAAAAGGAATAGATCAATATATTGTAGAAGATGTTGAAGCAGCACGGCAGGCAGTAGACAAGCCTATAGAGGTTATAGAAGGGCATTTAATGACAGGCATGAACGTGGTGGGCGATTTGTTCGGTAGCGGAAAAATGTTTTTACCACAGGTGGTAAAATCGGCCCGTGTAATGAAAAAGGCAGTCGCCTATTTGTTGCCCTATATTGAAGAGGAAAAATTGAGGAATCCGCAAGCAGGAGATTCTAAAAATGCGGGTAAAATACTAATGGCCACCGTTAAGGGAGATGTGCATGATATTGGTAAAAATATTGTGGGTGTTGTGTTGGCATGTAACAATTATGAGATCGTAGATATGGGGGTGATGGTACCCCCAGAAAAAATTATACAGAAAGCAAAAGAGGAGCAAGTAGATGTTATAGGGTTAAGTGGATTAATAACGCCTTCTTTGGATGAAATGGTATTCTTGGCCAAGGAGATGGAGCGTCAAAACTTTAAGGTTCCCCTGCTTATAGGTGGTGCCACAACGAGTAAGGCGCATACAGCTGTAAAAATAGACCCACAGTATAAAAATGCAGTGGTCTATGTAAATGATGCCTCACGAGCTGTAACGGTTGTGGGCGATTTATTAAAAAAAGGAACCGCTGAAAAATACAAAGAGACCATAAAATTAGACTACGAAGAGTTTCGCAAGCAATTTTTAAAACGGGGCAAGCATAAAGAATACCTAACCATTGCCGACGCTAGAAAAAACAAATATCAAATTGATTGGAAAACAGCAGAAATTGTACAACCAAACCAATTGGGAATTCAGGTTCTAGAAGCCTTTGATTTAAGTAAATTGAAAGAGTTTATTGACTGGACACCTTTCTTTAGAAGTTGGGAACTGCACGGAAAATTCCCTGCAATTTTAACGGATGAGGTTGTTGGGGAACAGGCAACAGAATTGTTTGGTGAAGCCAAAGCAATGTTGGACAAAATTATCGATGAAAAATTACTCACAGCCAAAGCCATTTTTGGGCTATTTCCTGCAAATTCTATCAAAGACGATGATATAGAAGTAAGTGTTCCAAATGAAGCCGAGGGGAAAAGTACCACCTACACCTTTAGAACGCTACGGCAACAATTAAAAAAATATGTAGGCAAACCAAATTTTGCCTTGTCAGATTTTATAGCACCCAAAGAAAGTGGAGTACAAGATTATATGGGCTGTTTTTGTGTGAGTACCGGTTTTGGAGCGGAAGAAATGGCAGAAGAATTTCGAAAAAACTTGGATGATTATAACTCTATTATGGTCAAGGCGTTGGCAGATCGCCTAGCGGAAGCCTTTGCAGAGTGTTTACACAAGGAGATCCGATTAAAACATTGGGGTTACGCAACGGATGAAACCTTAGACAACGAGGCTTTAATCAAAGAAGAATACAAAGGCATTAGGCCCGCACCAGGATATCCTGCTTGCCCAGATCATTTAGAAAAACCAACCATATGGGAGCTTTTAAATGTAAAAGAAGCCATTGGGGTAGAACTAACAGATAGTATGGCGATGTGGCCAGCAGCATCGGTTTCTGGGTATTATTTTGGAAATCCGGAAGCACGCTATTTTGGTGTAGGAAAAATAAAGGAAGATCAGGTTGCAGATTTTGCAACGCGAAAAAATATAGAATTAGAAGTCGCTTTACGATGGCTAGCTCCTAATATTGCGGATGATTAAAATATGAAAAAGTATATAGAAATTTCGCTTGGCAGTCATATGATTAGTCACGGATATGATAACAATAACAAAGAGATAGTAGAACATATAACTGTTTCTAGTTTTTCTGAAAAAATAATTGCAATAGATAGAATAAAGTCTTTAAGTGAAAAGTATATTTTAACCGATTATTTGGATGGAAGATGGATTTATTGGGAGTATAAGGAAAGTTATGAAACTGTAAAGCAAATTTTGTTGACACAATAAATTGCGTTAGGGATAGAGGAATTGTTGAAGCTATTTTATTGTGGGCACTGAGCGTAGCCGAAGTGCAAACATTAAAAAGCGACTACCGAAAGCCCGACCGATAGGAACGCTAAAAAAGAGATAATATAGACAGATGAAAGTAACGGATCACATCAAAAATGCAAAGGGAAAAACATTGTTCTCTTTTGAAATTATTCCACCAGTAAAGGGTAGGAACATTCAGGAATTATACAATAATATAGACCCCTTAATGGAGTTTAAACCTCCGTTTATTGATGTTACAACCTCTAGAGAAGAGTATATTTATATAGACAGGGATGGGTTGTTAGATAAAAAATTGACACGGATGCGACCTGGTACGGTGGGTATCTGTGCCTCAATAAAACACAAATACAATGTAGATACGGTACCGCATGTATTGTGTGGTGGATTTACTAGAGAAGAAACAGAATATCTTTTGGTAGATTGTCATTACCTAGGCATCGATAATGTGATGGCCTTGCGCGGAGATGCCATGCGCGAAGAGCAATATTTTGAACCTACCAAAGGCGGACACCAATACGCGGTAAGTTTGGTAGATCAGATTCAGAAATTAAATTGTGGTTCCTATCTACATAAAGTGATAGAAACAGACAATTGTGCAGATTTTTGTATCGGAGTTGCCGGATATCCTGAAAAACACATGGAAGCTCCCTCTTTATTGTCCGACTTAAAACGCTTGAAACAAAAAGTAGATGCTGGGGCAGATTATGTAGTAACTCAGATGTTTTTTAATAACGAAAAGTATTTTGAATTCGTTGCCGCTGCCAAAGATTTTGGGATTAATGTACCTATAATTCCAGGGATTAAACCCATTGCGGTAAAAAGGCATTTGCAATTATTACCACAGGTGTTTAAAATAGACTTGCCACAAGATTTAATAGATGGGGTAGAAAATTGTAAGGATAATAAAGCGGTGCGCCAAGTAGGTATAGCGTGGGCCATACAACAATCTAAAGAATTAAAAGCAGCGGGAGTTCCGGTGTTGCATTACTATTCTATGGGGAAATCTGATAATATTAAAGCGATTGCTCAGGAGATTTTTTAAGATGTAGTTGTTGATGGTTTAATTTTGAATGTCTAGTCTATAGTTATCCATCAACTAAAATCCCTACTTTTGCACGCAATGAAAATAAGATTCTTTTTTCTAGCCCTGTTTTCGATAGGCTGTTATGCACAACAAAACAGTAAAATAGTTGTAGATGCCAATCAGTTTTATGGCTCTATATTGCTACATAATAATGATATTTCTCATTTAATTACGGCACATCCTGCAGGTTTAATTCTAAGTTACAATAGAAAAACCTATGGCGCTCAGGCATGGGAACAACATTTTAACTATCCAGATGTAGGCTTTTCATTTGTATATCAGGATATGAATAATACCACCTTGGGAAAAAATTACAGTGTGTATGCCCACTATAATTTTTACTTTTTAAAGCGTAATATTCAATTTAGAATGGGGCAAGGTATTGCTTATACCACCAACCCCTACGAAAAGGAGACCAATTTTAGGAACAATGCCTACGGATCTCACTTTATGAGTTCTACCTATTTGATGTTGAATTATCAGAAGGAAAATATATACAAAGGATTAGGGTTTAAGGCAGGAATTTCTGTCATTCACTATTCCAATGCTAATTTTAAAGCCCCCAATACCTCTACCAATACTTTTGCTTTTAATGCGGGACTTACCTATGATTTGGATGGGGGAGAAAAGATAGCGTATACAACCATAGCAGACACTACAGATTTTAAAGAAGCTGTGCATTACAATGTTGTTTTTAGAGGCGGATTAAATGAGAGTGATGTTATTCATATGGGGCAATCACCCTTTTATATTTTGTCGGCCTATGCCGACAAACGAATTGGAAGAAAAAGCGGTTTGCAAATTGGGGCAGATGTGTTTTTCTCTAACTTTTTAAAAGAATTAATCGTTTATAAATCCATAGCCTTTCCGGAGTTGAATGTGCAGCCCAATGACGATTATAAAAGAGTAGGTGTGTTTTTGGGACATGAGTTGTACATCAATGAAATGTCTGTGATCACCCAGTTGGGGTATTATGTGTATTATCCCTTTGATTTTGAAGGTAGGGTATACAATAGAATCGGATTAAAACGTTATTTTGGAAATAAAGTATTTGGAGCAATAACCTTAAAATCGCACGGAGCCAAGGCAGAAGCGGTTGAATTTGGTGTAGGTATTAGATGGTAATGGTATGAAGATAATGAATAGATTGGTATTGTTTTTTAGTATTGCAGTGCTGTTTTTAGGCTGCAATAGTGAACATGTGTCTGATTGTTTTCAGAATGCAGGAACAATTATAAGAGAGGAAATTGCAGTATCGGATTTTTCAAAGATTACCGTTTTTGAAAATATAGAACTCATTGTAAAACAAGGGCTGGAACAGAAAGTTGAAGTAGAAACGGGGGAGTTTCTTCGTAATGATATTAGCGCAACTGTGGCGGATGGGCGATTGGTTTTACGAAATAGTAATTCTTGTAACTTTACACGAGAGTATGGAATCACCAAATTTTATATTACCTCACCTAATATTACAGAAATTAGAAGTAGCACCGGTTTAGATATTAGTAGTGATGGCGTTTTAACCTATACTTCTATAGTGCTTATTTCTGAAAGCTTCAACAATCCTGAAACCGATTCTACCAGCGGTTTGTTTAATTTGGAAATACAAAACACAACGGTCTCCATTGTTTCAAATGGGTTGGCTTATTTTAAATTAAAAGGAAGTACGGAGAATTTTAATATCACCTTTGCAGCGGGTGACTCTAGACTGAGTGCAGAAAATTTAGTAGCGCAGAACGTACGTGTAAATCATAGAAGTTCCAATGATATGCTGGTAAATCCACAAGTAGCTATAAGTGGAGAAATTAGGGGAACCGGAGATGTAGTAAGTTTTACAGAACCACCATCGGTTTCCGTAACCGAATTATACGAAGGAAGACTGATCTTTAAAAATTAAGATTTTTGGTATATGGACCTTGTTAGTAAAAAATGTCATTCTGAACGTGTTTCAGAATCTCATTATTGGTAGTTAGATTGGCTTAGAAATTATAAAAGATAACTATATAATTGTAAAATCTTTATTTTAAGTTTACTATCATATTAATTCAATAACCTTAATTTGAAATCATTTTTTTCTTTTCTAAAAAGCGTATTTGGTACTGCTGAAACATTTCAAAGCGAGGAGCGAACTGTTTTAGATAAAGTAGATTACTTATTACAATCTTTAATAGAAGAGAAAAAAGTTCCAGGACTATCAATTTCGGTATCCCAAGGCAATCAAATCATTTTTGAAAAGGGTTATGGTTTTGCAGATCTAGAAAATAAAATCTCAGTTATTCCCCAAGAAACTATTTTTAGAATTGCAAGTATTTCCAAACCTATTGCCGCTACGGCTTTGGCAATACTGGTAGCCGAAGGTGTTATAGATCTGGATGCTTCTTTCTATGACTATGTTCCGTATTATCCTAAAAAGGAGTATGACTTTAGCATCCGCCAATTAGCGAATCACACGGCAGGTATTCGGGGATATAGGGGCAAGGAGTACGGATTAAATGAGCTGTTCTCCATAAAAGATAGTCTGGTTATTTTTAAGGATGATGATTTACTATTTAAACCGGGAACAGCCTATCAGTATACGAGCTATGATTGGGTGTTGGTTTCCTTAGCCATGCAAGAAGCAAGCGGAATGCCCTTTGAGAAATATGTGGAAGAAAAGGTGTTGCAACCCTTGCAAATGACCAATACGTTTCCTGAAGTCGCAGGAGTTGTCAAGGCGAATACATCAAAATTTTATGCCAAGAATAGGGTCGGTTTTAGAAAGGCAATGTCGGTGAATAATTTTTTTAAACTGGCAGGTGGCGGATATTTGTCCACTACCACAGATATTCTAAAATTAGGAAATGCATTTCTAAACAATTCTCTGATTCCTGAAAGAATAAAAGATACGTTTTTAATCGCAGCAACCATAAATGGAGTATCTACCTATTATGGATTAGGTTGGCAGGTTAGTTCAGATGTTATGGGTAGAACCTACTATGGGCATATAGGAAATGGGGTAGGAGGCTATTCTAACTTTTTTGTGTATCCCAAAGAAGAGGTGGTGGTTTGTATTTTAACCAATGGCACCAATCCTAACATCCAGGAGGTTTTGGATAGGGTGGTTGCTTTGTTTGTTACCTATTGTGAGGATATTCATTGATCCAATGAAACCCTCTGTTGATTAGTAAGTAGTCATTTGGAATTTTTCTTTTAGCGATAATTTTTAAGGAATCACTAGGACTATATAATGAAGGTTCTGTGTAGCCATTAAAAATATAGATGTCGTCTTTTTTTTCATAATCAAAAACATATTCTTTTTTATCTCTTACGTACATTTTTTTCTTTATGGTATCAGCTAATATTTCTGTGCGTATAAGGGAGTCGTTCATTTTTTGAAAAGCACTTCTGTTTTTATCTATGATGAGCCTTTTCCAGCGCTCGTTGTTTGTTGTAAGTGGTGGGATAGTGTCATTGTTTACAATAAAAATTTCTACTTCATATATGCCATAAAGAGCAGGCTCTGGTATTTTGGTTCCATATGTTTTTTGAGCTTCCAAGCAACTTGTAATGTTTTTCCCCAATAGAAATAAAATAAATAGAGACTTAATGACGATTAAAAAATTTTTGATTTTTTTGTCAGAAGTATAGGGTTGTATTGTTGTTGGTACAATCGTTTTGTTCGTTATAAAAAATTGTATGAGTCTCCTAACGGATGGTAGGGTTAAAAACACACCCATTAAAATTAAAACAGCACTAAATAATTTTACGGGAATATCGTAACTCATATTTAGCATAAAAACATTTAGCATTATTGTAACTACCAATAAGGCGCCAAGTAAAGTTGTTTTTCTAAAAAGTAAAAAGGCACCAGCAATGACTTCAGTGTAACCCGTAAATTTGGTGTAGGTGTCGCTATATTCCATAAAGTTCCACATAAGTCCCATAGGGGATGAGTTACCGTATGTTTGTAATAAATCGAATAAACTAAGACTAGAAAATTGTAATACAAATATTTTTGAAAATCCATAGGTAAACATCATCGTCACCAAATAGTATCGAATATAGGTTGAAAAATATAGTAGTGTAGTGCTGTAATTAGCTCTTTTCCTATCAAAAATGCTCCAGATCAAGGATCCAATGATTGCTAGGCATAAAAAAATGAAGTAAACAATGTAAAATTTTGTAGTATCCCCACTTCCATTTTGTTGAAGAGTTATGTTGTGTGTGATATTGAAAATAGTTTTTCCTACCCAGAGTACTAGCTCATTGGTTACCAATTCGTCCAAATAACCTGACGTACCTCTAATAGGCCCAAAGTAGTTTAAGGGAAAAGGGAAGATGTATAAGCCAAAAAAAATAAAAACAAATCGAAAACTAAATTTCTGTAAAAAAGTCCACTTTTCTAAATTCGTTTTGTTAATTCTTTGATCCATGGTGCTAGGTTTTAAATGGAAATATAAAACCTTTTACTCAGTTTAGTTTCATTTTAAAATTTTAACAGCCGCAAATTGTAAAAAAGTTTATCCTGTAATCTCCGTAAACAAGCTTTCCAAGTTTTTGTTTTTTCTACTTAACTGAAGTGTTTTTAACTGATTGTCATGTGCAAAATCGAACACTACGGGTCGCATATCTTTTGTGGTGTCAAAAACAATTTCATAGACAAAACCTCCAGTATTTTTTGCCTGCACTACATGTGGTAATTTTTGCAATAGTTGTTCTTCAACCCGATAATCAAATTCCACTTCAATTACTTGTTCTTGATTTTCGCGCAAGTCGGTTAGTTTTTTATCCGCCACGATAACCCCTTTGTTTATAATAACCACACGATCACATACGGCTTCCACTTCTTTCATGATGTGTGTAGATAGTAAAATAGTTTTTTCTTTTCCGATGTCCTTGATGAGCTTCCGAATTTCTAACAACTGATTTGGGTCTAAGCCCGTTGTAGGCTCATCTAGGATTAGCACTTCAGGGTTGTGGAGTAAGGCAGCCGCCAGGCCTACCCGTTGTCGGTACCCTTTAGACAGTTGTTCTATTTTTTTATGTGCTTCAGGCGTTAAACCTGTTTGGGCTATAACTTCTGCAATTCTTTGTTTAGATACCTTGTATACGTTGGCATTAAAAGCCAAGTACTCTTTTACATACATATCTAAATACAACGGATTGTGCTCTGGTAAATACCCAATGCTCTTTTGAACATTTATTTTGTCTGTAACATTGTGATTGTTTACCGCAGCTTCCCCGCTATCTGCCAATATATAAGTGGTAAGAATTTTCATTAAGGTAGATTTACCTGCTCCGTTAGGACCAAGAAAACCAACAATTTCTCCTTTTTTAATAGCAAAAGACACATTGTCCAATGCTTTTTGGGTTCCAAAATTTTTACAGATATTGGCTACGGAAATAGACATGGCTATAGATTTTCATCAAAAATAATGTAAATAAAGTAGATTTCAATTTTAAAATAAGAATTCCATATTTTGGTGGAAATACAGTGTTATATCTAGGTTTGTTAACAAATTTTTAACATTTTTAAAAAACGTGCTTTAATTTTTTGTTAAAAAAATACACAAGGGTATTAAATGTTGTGTTGGGTTAAAAAAAAATGTGTGATAAAATTTGTTTTTTAAATTTAATAACTACCTTAGCCGCTTAATTACGAGAATAATGAATACAAGATATTTCTGGAACGGTTTTTATTTTTACTTCTTTAAGAGAGGTTAGGGACTGTTGTAATATTTTGTAATATAAATATAATAAAAAAGTCCCGTGAAAAGCGGGACTTTTTTTATGCTTAAAAATATAAGTTAAGAACAGAAATGGCATTAAAAATTGCAATACAGGGAATAAAGGGCTCTAATCACCACCAAGTTGCTAATGAATTTTTTGGTAACAACGTGGAATTAGTAGAATGTCTTTCTTTTGATGAGTTAATTCATCAGCTTATGACGGGCTATGCTGATAAAGCCGTTATGGCAATAGAAAACTCCATAGCAGGATCTATCATTCCTAATTATGCACTGATTTATAATAATAACTTGCATATTATTGGGGAGCATTATCTAAATATCCACCATCATTTAATGGCATTAGAGGGGCAAAAAATTGAAGACATAAAAGAGGTACATTCACACCCAATGGCGTTGCTCCAATGTAAAGAATTTTTAAGATGTTATGCGCATATTAAATTGGTAGAATCTGTAGATACGGCAGAAACAGCCCAACGAATACAAAAAAATAAGTTAAAGAGTATTGCTGCAATAGCACCTAAGGTTGCAGCAGAATTGTATGGTTTGGAAGTTTTAGCTTCAGAAATACAAACCATTAGTAACAATTCTACCCGTTTTATCATTCTTAAAAAGGAAAATAAAGAGTTTGCAAAGACAGAAATAAATAAGGCTTCCTTACGCTTTGTTTTGGATCATAAACGTGGAAGTTTGGCTGCAGTATTAAATGTGGTGAGCGATTGTAATTTAAACTTAACCAAAGTTCAATCCTTACCCGTTATAGAAAGACCTTGGAAATATTCATTTTTTGTGGATGTTACATTTGACAAATATTCGCATTATGAAAAAGCTAAGGCACTGTTGGAGATAATGGCCGAAGAATTTAAAGTTTTAGGAGAATATAAAAACGCTAGAGTATGAAAACAGCTGATAGATTAGCCCATATTCAGGAGTACTATTTTTCTAAAAAATTAAGGGAGGTACGAGATTTAATGGCAGAAGGGAGGCCTGTAATTAATATGGGAATTGGCAGTCCAGATTTGGAGCCTTCTAGTAGTGTTGTCACTGCTATAAAAAATGCGGTAGATGATGATGGTGCGCACCAATACCAAAGCTATCAAGGTTTACCAGAATTAAGAACAAGTGTTGCGGAATTTTACAAACGCAATTTCGAAGTCACGGTAAATCCAGAGAATGAAATTTTGCCATTAATGGGGTCTAAGGAAGGAATTCTTCATATTAGTATGGCTTTTTTAAATGAGGGAGATGAAGCTTTAATTCCAAATCCGGGATACCCAACCTACACAGCTGTAACTAATTTAGTGGGAGCAGTACCTAAATATTATGACTTAGTTAGTGATAATAAATGGTTTCCAGATTTGGAAGCATTAGGAAAACAGGATTTAGCTAAGGTTAAAATAATGTGGGTATGTTACCCACATATGCCAACAGGGGCAATAGCTACAACAGCACAGTTAGCTGCCTTGGTGCAATTTGCAAAAAAAAATAACATATTATTGGTGAACGATAATCCCTATAGTTTTGTTTTAAATAATGCGCCTAAGAGTATCTTAAGTATAGAAGGAGCAAAGGAGTGTGCTTTAGAATTAAACTCTTTAAGTAAAACCTTTAATATGGCAGGCTGGCGTGTAGGAATGGTGTTAGGGAGTAGTGAGCATATCACAGCAGTGTTAAAAGTGAAAAGCAATATGGATTCTGGTATGTTTTATGGGATCCAAAAAGGAGCCATTGCAGCCTTGCAAAGTAGTGCGCAGTGGTTTCAGGATTTAAATAAGGTGTACACAGCTCGCAGAGAATTAATTTTTCAATTGGCAGATAGGTTGCGGTGTACGTATGACAGAGATGCTGTAGGTATGTTTGTGTGGGCAAAGTTGCCCAATGGGAGTGTATCATCAGAGAAATTTATAGATACTATCTTATACGATAAAAATATTTTTTTAACCCCAGGGACTATTTTTGGAAGTAATGGAGAAGGTTATATCCGATTTTCATTGTGTGTTACAGAAGATAAAATAAAAGAAGCAATTAAGAGATTAGGGTAGTGATGAACGTATTTGTAATTGGCATAGGATTAATAGGGGGCTCAATGGCCAAGGATATCAAAAGATTTAATCCTGATGCTAAAATATATGGTGTAGATATTAATGAGGCGCATGTAGATGAAGCACTTGCCTTAGGTCTTATTGATGAGAAAGCAACCTATGCAGATTTAGCGTTAGCAGATGTTGTCATTGTTAGTATCCCTGTAGATGTGTTGGTGAGTGAACTGCCTAAAATTTTAAATGATGTTCATGATAATGCCATCGTTATAGATGCCGGTTCCACCAAAGCACTACTTTGTAAAGTAGTAGAGAATCATCCAAAAAGAAGAAATTTTTTAGCGTGTCATCCTATTGCAGGAACCGAGTTTTCTGGTCCATCTGCTGCGATTGAAAATTTGTTTAAAGGCAAAACAAATATTATTTGTGAGGTAGAAAAAACGGCTTTTAAATTGCAAGAAAAAGCGTTAGAACTTTTTCAAAAAATGGGAATGCGCATTCGGTATATGAATGCAGAAGCCCATGATAAACACATCGCCTATGTGTCTCATTTGTCGCATATTAGTTCTTTTATGTTAGGGAAAACAGTGATTGAAAAAGAGAAGAATGAACGCGATATATTTGATATGGCTGGTAGTGGTTTTGAAAGTACAGTGCGATTGGCAAAAAGTTCACCAGCCATGTGGACACCAATTTTTGAACAGAACAAAGAGAATGTTTTAGAAACATTAGAAGAATACATACAAAATTTAGAAGCCTTTAAACAAATGATTGTGGAGGACAATTTTAAAGGTATTTATAGTGAAATGCGTGAAGCAAATAAGATAAAGGAAATATTAAACGGAATCCCTCAGAATAAAATTTAAATAGTAAAATGGAAAATTCAAAACAAATGAGAACTTGGTTGGACGATATGAAATTGGACCATCCGTTAGTAATTGCAGGACCTTGTAGTGCAGAAACAGAAGAGCAAGTATTAAAAATTGCACATCAATTAAAAGGTACAGATGTAAACTATTACCGTGCAGGTATTTGGAAACCACGTACAAGACCAGGGAATTTTGAAGGCGTTGGCGCTTTAGGATTAAAATGGTTAAAAAAGGTAAAAGAAGAAACTGGATTAAAAACTGCAACGGAAGTAGCAAACAGAGCACACGTAGAATTAGCATTAGAGAATGATGTTGATTTATTGTGGATTGGTGCTAGATCTACTGTAAGTCCGTTTATTATGCAGGAAATTGCAGATGCATTAGAAGGTACAGATAAAATTGTATTGGTAAAAAACCCTATTAATCCAGATTTATCATTGTGGTTAGGTGGTATTGAGCGTTTGTATACTGCGGGAATCAAAAATTTAGGAGCTATTCATAGAGGTTTTTCAACGTATGAAAAAACAAAGTATAGAAACATTCCAGAGTGGCAATTAGCTATTGAGTTTCAAAACAAATTTCCAGATTTACCTTTAATTAGCGACCCTTCTCATATAACAGGGAACAGGGATATGATTTTTGATGTTTCACAAACTGCATTAGACCTTAATTTTGATGGCTTAATGATAGAAACTCATTTTGATCCTGATAATGCATGGAGTGATGCTGCACAGCAAGTAACACCAGATAAATTAGTGCAAATTATGCGCGATTTAAAAATTAGAAAAGAATCTGATCCAGAAGCAGAATACAATAAGGAGTTGAGTAATTTAAGAGCTCAAATTGATGTTATTGATTCTCAATTGATAGAAACAATGGGCAAAAGAATGAAAATTTCTGACGGTATTGGCGCTTTAAAAAAGCAAAAGAATGTTGCAGTGCTACAATCTACCAGATGGAACCAGATTTTAGGTGCTATGATTCTTGAAGGAGAGTCAAAAGGTTTAAGTGAAGAGTTTGTTTTAAAAATGTTTAAGGCAATACACCAAGAGTCTATAAATCACCAGGAAAAAATAGTAAACGGATAAAAAGAGTGTACATAAATCCCGATGGAGACATCGGGATTTTTATTGATTTTTTTATTTCTTAAAAATATAGCGGGTAATAAAAATGCCTTGACCGTCGCCTTTGCCACCTTCGCTTTCAACAGCGCTAGTTACAAAAGCAAGTTCCCACCCTTCTTTTATCATTGTATTAATCTTAGAAGATATAATTGCGTCATTGGCTGCAATATTTTGGAACCGTATACCGCCAATATTATAAAAGTTTAATAATTTAGTTTCATCAAAATCTTTAACTCTAATTTCGTCTCTTTTAGACTTATTTCTAGTGTTGTCATCTTCCGTTTGTGTAGATGTAAATTCTTTGTAATCTTTATCTTCATTCGCTGAGATTAGTCTAGAACGGCCTAATCCGTTTGGAACTATAGACTCTACACTTGTAATGATTTTAAATTGTTGTGCAGACAACTCTATGGTTGTGGCGCAAATAATAAAGGCAACAAATAGTAATTTTTTCATGATTTTTTAATTTGATTATTAAAACCAAACGGTAAAAAAAATAGTGTAGTATATTGCTTATATTGTTTCTTTGTAAAAAAAATAACTAGAATGATGATAGGAACTGTTTATAAATCTACAGGAAGCTGGTACACTGTAAAAACAGATGCCGGGAAGTTTTATGATTGCAGAATAAAAGGGAAGTTTCGGTTAAAAGGAATAAAAAGCACAAATCCAATAGCGGTAGGGGATAGGGTAGTTTTTGATATTGAAAAAAGTGGGGATGAAACAAATGCTACCATTACAGAGATTAAAGACAGAAAGAATTATATTGTTCGCAAGTCTGTTAATTTGTCCAAGCAGACTCATATCATTGCGGCCAACCTAGATCAGGTTTTTTTAATGATCACCTTGAACAATCCGCAGACGTTTACTAGTTTTATAGATCGTTTCTTGATTACGGCAGATGCCTATCGTATTCCTGCTGTATTATTATTTAATAAAATAGATTCTTATGATGAAGAAGAACTTTTAGAAGTTAAATATTTGGCAGCTTTATATAGAAATATTGGATACAATTGTATAGGAATATCTGCGCAAACAGGGCATAACGTAGCAAAGGTAAAAGAATTAATGGTAGGTAAAACCAGTATGTTTTCTGGTCATTCTGGCGTTGGAAAATCCACTTTAATCAATACCATTGACAAGGCTTTAGATATAAAGACCAAGGCAATATCTGAACAACACATGCAAGGGCAGCATACAACAACCTTTGCAGAGATGTACGATTTGGATTTTGGAGCTCAAATCATAGATACGCCTGGGATTCGTGGTTTTGGCATTGTAGATATGGACAAAGCAGAAATTGGAGATTACTTTCCTGAGTTTTTTGCGTTAAAAGATCAATGTAAATTTAATAATTGTTTGCATATAGACGAACCAAAATGTGCGGTAAAAGATGCCTTAGAGGCGGATAAGATAGCTTGGAGTAGGTATAAGAGTTATGTGCAAATGATAACCGATGAGGATGAAAATTATAGAGTAGATATTTACGCAGAAGGAAAATGAAAACAGTAATACAGAGAGTTACAAGGGCTAGTGTAACAGTTGATGGGCAAGTAATTTCAAAAATAAACGCAGGACTATTAATATTATTGGGCATTGAAAATGAAGATACCAAAGAAGATATCGAATGGCTTTCTCGTAAAATTATAAATCTTAGGATTTTCAATGATGAAGATGATGTCATGAACAAATCTATAGCCGCTATAAATGGTGATGTTATTGTAGTAAGTCAGTTTACACTACATGCCGCCACAAAAAAGGGAAATAGGCCCTCTTATATAAAAGCCGCAAGTCCAGAAGTTGCAGTGCCACTGTATGAGCAATTTGTAAAGCAAATGGAAACGGACTTGGGTAAAAAAGTAGGAACAGGTGTTTTTGGGGCAGATATGAAAGTCGACTTATTAAATGATGGTCCGGTTACAATAATCATTGATTCAAAAAATAAAGAGTAATTTAACCTATTTGTTTGCAGTCAATTTTCGATTTATTATATTTAAACAATTCCAAATCATATTGATGCGCATATTTATCTTCGTTATTTTTCTTTTTTTTCTAAAGCCATTAATTGCTCAGAGTAATCTTTATCAATCCATTCTTATTGCTGAAAATTTAACTAAGAATGTGAACGCTGTAGTGCGGTTAGATGATATGGTAGTACATCTCATCTCAAAAAACGAGATGAACGTAACTTTAAAAAGAGTTGTTACTGTTTTAAATAAATATGGCGATAAAGATATTCAAGCCTCTATTGGGTATGATAATAGTCGGAAAATAAATAAGTTATACGCAGTGGCTTATGACGGACTAGGGAATGAATTGGGTAAGTTTAAAGAAAAAGATTTTACAGATGTAAGTGCTGTAGATGGCGGTACATTATATTCAGATTATAGGGTTAAATATTTAAATTACACGCCTGTGAAGTACCCTTATACGATGGAGTTTAACTATGAATATACCACTTCCAATACAGGAGAGATACTGCCAAGCTGGTATTTTTTAGACGGGTATTTAGTAAGTACAGAAAAAAGTAAAATAACTTTTCTTTTTGATGAGGTAAACCTAATGCCAGAGGTAAAAGAAAGAAATTTAGAAGGTATTGATTTTATGAAATCAGCCAATGAAAATAGTATTGTCTATGAAGCGAAGAATATTGCTGCCTATAAAAGGGAAGGTTTAAGTCCATCCTTTAGCAGAATTGCTCCAAAATTAATAATTAGACCCATAAATTTCACCTATGAAGGGTATGATGCCAGTATACATACTTGGAATGATTTAGGAAAATGGATGTATGCAAACCTAATTATAGGTAGGGATGAATTAACAGAAAGTACCAAAGGCATAATAAAGTCATTAACAAATGGAGTTACGGACGATTTAGAAAAAGCTAAAATAGTCTACAAGTACGTACAAGATAACACGAGGTATATTAGTGTGCAAGTTGGTATTGGTGGAATGCAACCCATTAGCGCTATAGATGTTGATAGAGTGAAATACGGAGACTGTAAAGGGTTGTCTAACTATACCAAGGCACTCTTAGAAACTGTTGGGGTAACATCGTATTATACACATGTTGAAGCAGGGAGCTATAAAGTTGATTTTGAGGACGACTTTGCTTCACTAGCAGATGGTAATCACGTTATTTTAGCAATCCCCTATCAAGATAACTATTATTGGATAGATTGTACGTCTCAGATTCATCCGTTTGGATTTATAGGAGACTTTACAGATGGGAGAAAGGTTTTGATTATCAAGCCAGATGGTGGGGAAATAGCCAAGACTACAGCCTATGTGGATGAAGACAACCATCAAGACACTACAGCAAAAATAACCTTAAGTAAGGACGGAGGTATTGTTGCAGATATAGTTATAATAACCAAAGGAATACAATACGATGATCGGTTTTATTTGGAAGATAAAGCAGCTGATGATATTAAAAAACACTACAAATCGTATTGGGGTTCTATCAACAATTTGAGCATAGACGAGTTTAGTTTTACAAATGACAGAAATAAAATAGTCTTTACTGAAACAGTACAGGCTAAAGCATCAAATTACGGTTCTCTGAGTGGGGATAGAATTTTATTTACACCTAATGTTTTTAATAAAAATAACAATGTTCCTGATAGAGCTAGAAATAGAAAATTCCCATTGGAAATTCAAAGAGGGTATTTTGATGAAGACGAGTTTACAATAAGTTTGCCTGTTGGTTATGGAGTTGAAGCTATGCCAAATAGTAATGCTGTTGAAAATGAATTTGGTTGGTACAAAACGTCCTTAGAATTATCAGAAGATAAAAAGAGTATTCAATACAAAAGGCAATTGCTAATCAGGGAAGGTATGTATGCTAACGAAAAATATGAAGTATATAGAGATTTTAGAAAGAAAGTTGCATTAGGAGACAGTGCTAAAATTGTACTGATTAAAAAAGAGTAACCAACCATTAACCTCAATTTTATGATTAAAAAGAGTATACTATTAGTCCTGTCCTTAGTCGTAAGCAAAACTGCAATGCCTCAAGAGTTTGATTTTGGGGAAATATCCAAAGCCGAATTGGAAGAGAAAACACACCCTAAAGATTCCTCAGCTGGTGCTGCTTTTTTATTCAAACAGCGAAAAACTTTTTTTCAATTTAGTGACAGTGAAGGATTTCAGGTAATTACTGAAATTTATGAGCGTGTTAAGATTTATGACAAAGAAGGGTTTGATTATGCTACAAAGCAAGTTAATTTGTATAGGGCTAACCAGGGCAACAAAGAAAAATTTACAGGCCTCAAGGCGGCATCTTATAATTTGGTGAATGGTAAAGTAGAAGAATCAAAATTAAAGAAAGACGGTATTTTTGAAACGGAATTATCCGATTATTACGATCAGACAAAATTTACAATGCCCAATGTAAAAGAAGGTACTGTAATAGAATATAAATATAGAATTATCTCTCCCTTTATTTACAATGTAGATGAGTATGTGCTGCAAGAAAATGTGCCTGTCAATAAGCTAGAGGCTACATTTAGTGCACCAGAATATTTTAATTTTAAGATTAATGTTAAGGGGTATTTGAGTGTGATTCCAGTTAAGGATTCTAAACGGAAGACTATAATGTTGAGTGGAGCATCCCGATCTGGTAATGTTAGCTCTTTTAACACCGATAAATTAGACTATGAAGAGCAAATTCATACCTATATTTTGGAAAATATACCAGCTTTGCAAGAGGAGCCGTATGTAAATAATATAAATAATTATAGATCTGCTGTAAAATACGAATTGTCGTATGTAAAATATCCAAATAGTGTCCCTAAGTTTTATTCCACAACTTGGGAAGATGTTGTGAAAACCATTTATGATAGTCCTAGCTTTGGGGAGGAATTAAATAAAAAAGGGTATTATGAAGATGATATAGATGCGATAACGAATACAATTTCTGATCCGGCTGAACGAATTGCCTTGATATTTAACCACGTAAAATCTAAAGTAAAATGGAATGGGTATTACGGGTATGCTACAAATCAAGGGGTTAGAAGAGCCTATAAAGAACAAACTGGCAATATTGCAGATATAAATTTAATGCTAACCTCTATGTTGCGGCACGCAGGTTTGGATGCAAATCCAATACTTGTGAGTACAAGAGGAAATGGAGTTCCTGTTTTTCCCACGATGGAGGGGTATAATTATGTAATTGCTGGCATAAATACCAATGGCGGAGTGATTATGTTAGATGCTTCGGATAAATATAGTTTGCCCAATGTACTTCCAGTACGAACCTTAAACTGGAAAGGTAGGTTGATTAAAAAAGATGGGGGTTCTTTAGAAGTAAATTTGTATCCTCATAATTTGTCATCGGAAACGAGAAGTGTATTGGTCGATTTGCAAGAGGATGCAAGTCTAAAGGGTGTGATAAGGAACGTTAAAACATTACATGATGCAAAAGTATATAGAGATGCATTTAATGGTACTGATGAGGATAATTTTATAGAAAATTTGGAGGATAAATGGGCATTGGAGATTGATGAATTTAAGGTTGATAACGCAAAAGAAATAGAGAAGCCTGTAATGGAAACCTATAACTTCGTTGCCGAGAATCAAGCCGATATTATTGGGGATAAGATTTATTTTTCACCACTTTTCTTTTTAAAAACTGCTGAAAATCCATTTAAAATGGAACAAAGAGAATTTCCAATAGATTTTGTATATCCTTCAAAAAACGTCTATCGGGTGCGGGTGAATTTACCAGCGGGGTATAAAGTGGCATCCTTGCCCGAGGCTAAAGCTATGGCCTTGCCTGAAAATATAGGAAGTTTTATGTTTGATATTACGGAGAACGGAAGTCAAGTGCAATTAATTGTAAAAACGACAATGAATGATGCCTTGGTAACACCCGTTTATTATGATGCCTTAAAAGAATATTTTAAACAAATAATTGAAAAAGAAAACGAAAAAGTAGTTTTAACAAAGGTCTAATGAATATAGAAAACGCACAAGAGGAAGTAGATAATTGGATAAAAACCCACGGGGTTCGTTATTTTAACGAACTTACAAATATGGCCCAATTAACAGAAGAGGTTGGTGAAGTTGCCAGAATCATCGCCCGCAGATATGGGGAGCAAAGTGAAAAAGAATCAGATAAATCTAAGGATTTAGGGGAGGAACTGGCAGATGTGCTCTTTGTGGTACTTTGTTTGGCAAACCAAACCGGCATAAATTTGCAAGAAGCATTTGATAAGAAACTCGACATAAAAGCAAAACGTGATCACAACCGTCATCACAACAACGAGAAATTAAAATAGTTACAATTTTAAAAATTTATACATTGAAATTACATCTTTCCCCACCACCGTCTAATTTGATGGTGTCAACAATTAAAATAACAGGTAGTAAAAGTGAATCTAATCGTTTACTGTTGCTAAAAGCACTCTATCCAAATATTGAGATTGAAAATATATCAAATTCAGATGATGCTCAAGTCATGGAAAAAGGGATTAGGATCTCAAACGGTACAGTAGATATTCATCATGCAGGAACTGCAATGCGTTTTTTAACTACTTATTTTTCATCTCAAAAAGGAAAAGAAGTTGTGCTTACGGGTTCTAAACGAATGACAGAGCGACCTATTGGGATTTTGGTAGATGCGTTAACTTCTTTGGGAGCGGACATTGTGTATGCCAAGGACGAAGGTTATCCACCTTTACTTATCAAAGGGAAAAAGCTAGACAAGGCAAAAGTAAGTCTCCCTGCAAACATAAGCAGTCAATACATTTCCTCCTTATTGCTAACGGCACCTAGTTTAGAAAATGGCTTAGAAATAGAATTGGTGGGTAAAATAACATCTGTCCCATATATTAAAATGACATTAGCGTTATTGTCGCAAATAGGTGTAGAAAATTCGTTTGAAGGAAATACCATTAAAGTGGCATCAAAACAAAAGATTCCAGCGACTAAATTAGTGGTAGAATCAGATTGGAGTTCTGCCTCTTATTTTTATAGTATTGTGGCCTTATGTGATGTTGGGACAGAAATAAAATTATCGGCTTATAAAAAAGATAGTTTGCAAGGAGATAGTGTTTTGGCTGAGATTTACAAAGATTTTGGTGTAGAAACTACCTTTGCTGAACACCATATTGTTTTGAAAAAAATCAAGGACAAACTGCAACCCAACGTAAATTTCGATTTAAGCAACGCACCAGATATTGCACAAACCATTGCAGTTACTTGTTTTGGTATGGGGGTTGGTTGTCATTTAACGGGACTTCATACCTTAAAAATTAAAGAAACAGATAGGTTAGAGGCGTTGCGTATAGAATTGTCAAAACTAGGGGCAGCTATTGTAGTTACCAATGATAGTTTAACCTTGGAACCGTCAAACTCCATAAATAAAGATATTGCCATAGATACCTATAATGATCATAGAATGGGGATGGCTTTTGCTCCACTGGCGTTAAAAACATCGCTATTCATTAATGACGCGGGTGTTGTTTCAAAATCATACCCAGATTTTTGGACCGATTTAAAACAACTTCAATTTGCTATAGAAGAAGTGTAATAGTAATTAAATGGTGATTTACTTGACAACGTCTATGCGATGATAGTATATTTGCAAACTCAAAAATGATTACTAAAATTATACGAAATGAAATTATCGAGCTTTAGTTTTGAACTTCCAGACAATTTATTAGCAGAATACCCATCTGAAAACAGGGATGAAGCTAAATTGATGGTTATACATAGGGAAACCGGAAAAATTGAACACAAAATGTTCAAAGACCTTATTAATTATTTTGATGAGGGAGATGTTATGGTTTTAAACAATACAAAGGTTTTTCCTGCTCGTTTGTATGGTAATAAAGAAAAAACAGGAGCAAGAATCGAAGTTTTCTTGTTACGTGAGTTAAATGCTGAACAGCGTTTATGGGATGTTTTAGTAGATCCTGCACGTAAAATTAGAATAGGTAATAAACTGTATTTTGGTGATGATGAAACCCTAGTGGCTGAGGTTATAGATAACACTACATCTAGAGGTAGAACACTTCGTTTTTTATATGATGGTTCTTATACAGATTTTAGAAGAAAATTAAAGGAATTAGGTGAAACGCCGCTTCCTAAGTATATAAAAAGAGAAGTAGAAGAGTCTGACGAAGAAAGGTACCAAACCATTTATGCAAAGCATGAAGGAGCAGTTGCGGCACCAACAGCAGGCTTGCATTTTTCGAAGCATTTGTTGAAAAAATTAGAAATTAAAGGGGTCGATTTTGCAGAATTAACACTTCACGTAGGTTTAGGAACTTTTAACCCAGTTGAGGTAGAAGATCTTTCTAAACATAAAATGGATAGTGAAGAATTAATAATTGATGAAAAAGCAACAGAAATAGTAAATAACGCTCAGGCTAACAAACGTAGAATATGTGCTGTAGGAACAACAGCAATGCGTGGTTTAGAAAGTGCAGTATCTACCAGCGGGCATCTAAATACATTTGAGGGGTGGACAAACAAGTTTATCTTTCCTCCGTATGATTTTAGTATTGCCAATTGTATGGTTACAAATTTTCACTTGCCTAAATCTACGCTACTAATGATGGTTTCTGCTTTTATAGGGCATGATTTAATGAAGAAAGCCTATAAAGAAGCTATCCTAGAAAGCTATGAGTTTTACTCTTACGGAGATGCAATGCTTATTATATAATTAGTATTTTAATTTAATAAATAAAATCCCGTCCGTTTTCTATCAATGCATAGAAATTGGCGGGATTAACTTTTATCTACTACCTTTAATAGTGTGGAAAAAACGAAGAAGAAAGATATACGGGCATTAACCAAGGATCAATTACGAAATTTTTTTGTCACTCAAGGCGATAAAGCATTTAGGGGCAATCAAGTTTACGAATGGTTATGGCACAAGGGAGCGCATTCTTTTGAGGCTATGACCAATGTTTCTATGGAGACGAGGCAGTTGTTGGATGATAATTTTGTTATAAACCACATTAAGGTCGACCAAATGCAGCGCAGTAGTGATGGTACTATAAAAAACGCAGTACAATTGTATGATGGTTTAATTGTAGAATCAGTTTTAATACCAACGAAAACAAGAACAACAGCTTGTGTTTCTAGTCAGGTGGGTTGTAGTTTAGATTGTCGGTTTTGTGCAACATCCAGATTGAAACGTATGCGTAATTTAAATCCAGATGAAATTTACGATCAAGTTGTTGCCATAGATAACGAGAGCAGGTTGTATTTTGATCGCAAGTTGAGTAATATCGTTTTTATGGGCATGGGAGAGCCTTTAATGAACTATAATAATGTTTTAAAGGCAATAGCGATGATTACCTCAGAGGAGGGCTTAGGGATGTCGCCTAAGCGAATAATTGTGTCTACATCTGGTGTGCCAAAAATGATTAAGAAAATGGCAGATGATGCCGTTAAGTTTAAACTAGCGGTTTCTTTGCATTCTGCAATAGACGAGATACGAACTTCAATAATGCCTTTTAATGCTACTTTTCCCTTAAAAGATTTACGTGAGGCACTGCAATACTGGTTTTCTAAAACCAAAAGTAGAATTACCTATGAATATGTGGTTTGGGAAGGAATTAACGATACACAAAATGATGCGAATGCTTTGGTAGATTTTTGCAGGTTTGCACCCTCAAAAGTAAACTTAATAGAATACAACCCCATAGATGATGGAGAGTTTCAGCAAGCTTCAAATGCTGCCATAGAGATGTATGTAAAGACTTTAGAGCAGCATGGAATTACAGTTACTGTTAGAAGATCTAGAGGCAAGGATATTGATGCAGCTTGCGGACAATTAGCTAATAAAAGTTAGGAAATATCACAATCATTATTGCTTTATCCTAATTTTAGCAACACTAGTCTAACTTTTGCTAAGGAGTATAATATTTTAGTTACTTTTGCCTTTCCAAATTTAACGAATTACCTTTTTGAAAATTGTAGCACAAATAAAGGAGCCTGTAAATAAGGAAATGGAACTTTTTGAAAAAAAGTTTCATGAATCCATGTCTTCTAAGGTTGCCTTACTGAATAGAATCACGTATTATATCGTAAACAGAAAAGGCAAGCAAATGCGGCCTATGTTTGTGTTTCTTACAGCCAAATTGGTTTCTGGTGGTACAGTAAACGAGCGTACCTATCGTGGGGCATCCGTAATAGAACTCATACATACAGCTACTTTAGTTCATGATGATGTTGTTGATGATAGTAACAAACGGCGTGGTTTTTTCTCTGTAAATGCCTTGTGGAAAAACAAAATAGCAGTCCTAGTTGGTGATTTTCTACTCTCCAAAGGATTGTTGCTTTCGATAGACAATGGAGATTTTGACCTTTTAAAAATTATTTCTGTCGCTGTACGTGAAATGAGTGAAGGCGAGTTACTTCAAATTGAAAAAGCAAGAAGGTTAGATATTACAGAGGCTATTTATTATGAGATAATCCGACAAAAAACAGCAACGCTAATAGCTGCTTGTTGTAGTTTGGGCGCCTGTTCTGTAAATCCAGATTCTGATGATGTAGAAACGTTTCGGAAGTTTGGAGAACTTATTGGAATGGCTTTTCAAATAAAAGATGATTTGTTTGATTACGGCGATGCTGAAATAGGAAAGCCAACTGGAATCGATATTAAAGAGCAAAAAATGACCTTGCCCTTAATTCACGTTTTAAACAATTGTTCTAAAAAAGAAAAAAGCTGGCTGATCAATTCAGTGAAGAAATACAATAAAGACAAACAACGTGTTAAAGAAGTTATTGCATTTGTAAAAGAACGCGGAGGTTTGGTGTATGCTGAAGAAAAAATGAATGCCTTTAAAAGGGAAGCTCTGGTCCTTTTAGATAAATATCCTGCCTCTGACTATAAAAGTTCACTCATACTTATGGTGAATTACGTAGTAGATAGAAAAAAATAATATTTTTAGTATGCTGTTTGTCAGCACACTATACTAAAATTCTAAAAAATATATTTTATCAGGCAACGTTTGTAGAACTTTTGTTGTCTCTATAGATAGAAGACCTTAAACGTGAAAATTATTACACTGTATACGAACGAAAAAATGCTTATTAAAAAAGCAGCACAGGCAGACAGGGAGGCGCAAGAACGTTTGTACAATAGGTATGCCCCTAAAATGCTTAGCGTCTGTAGGCAGTATGTTAAAGATCTACAATTTGCTGAAGATGTTATGGTAGGCGGATTTTTAAAAGTGTTTAAGTATATAGATACATTTAAGTTTGAAGGTAGTTTTGAAGGTTGGATACGAAAAATAATGGTGCGGGAGAGCATTACATTTTTACGTAAAAAACAACCTATCATTTTCGATGATGAAGTCTATGAACGTTCGGCACCAAAACATATAACAAGCGTACCTGATTTAGACGTAGAACAAGTACAAATGCTAATAGATGCCTTGCCAAACGGATACAAAATGGTATTTGTATTATACGCCATAGAAGGGTATACCCATAGTGAGATTGCTGAGCAATTACATATTTCAGAAAGTTCATCAAGATCTCAATTGTTTAAGGCAAGAAAGACGTTGCAGGAAAAATTAGAAAAAATAAAACAAACGGAATTCATAACCTTTGAATCCTAAAAAATAAAACAAATGGCACCTTTAAAATTTGAAGAGCATTTAAGAGATAAGCTAAAAGAGCGGGACATAAAACCCTCAGAAAACGCTTGGACTAAAATCGCCAAAGGTTTGGAGCAAGAAGAAAAACCGAAGAAAAGAAAAACTCCGTATTATGCAATTGCAGCCTGCCTTATTGGTTTGCTGATGGCAACTGTTTGGTTTGTGAAAGAAGCCTCAGAGACAGGAAGTACACCGCAAATAGTTGATGTTGAAACTAAAGTTGACAGTGAGTTAAATATAGTTAAGCCTGAAATAGAAAGCAATCTAGAGCAGCTGGTAGAAACAACCATTGAAGAAGTTGAAAAACAAGAATCTTTAGCTCCATTACCGAAGCATAAGGACAACAGCTTAACAAGGCAAAGATTAGTAACTAAAGAAATACCAGCGGTAATTGTACAAAGTGAAGCTAAGAAAGGGCCCATTTTTAATGATAGTACACAAGAGCACACACAAATAGATGCCAAGCTTTCGGGAGTAATGCAGGAGCTGGCATTGTTGGAGAAAAATAATGTTGTAGTTACTGATGCAGAAGTGGATGCGCTGTTGCGCAAAGCACAACAAGAGATACTGACAGAAAAAGCGATACAAGCAGGCATTTCTGTAGATGCTATGGCCTTGCTTATGGAGGTTGAAGATGAGTTAGATAGAACATTCCGAGATCAAATCTTTGACAACCTTAAAAAAGGGTATCTAAAATTAAAAACTGCCGTCGCAGATCGGAACAATTAAATACAAACATTCATCAATCAAAGTTTTATTGAGTTCTTCTAACATTTCCTTAGGTTGAGATGTTGGAAGGGCGATAAAACACATTTAAAATTTAATCATTATGAAAAAATTTACACTTTACATCGTTTTATTTTTAAGCTCCTTTTGCCTGCAAAATGTGGTAGCTCAAGAAACTGTTCAAGAGAAAGTTGAACAGTTAAAAAGAGAAAAGGAACAGATACGAAGTTTTGAAAAAGAGGCACTTAAACTAGAAATTGAAGCGATTAACAAACGTTTTACTAAAAATGAAATTACGGCACAAGAAGCCCAAAATTTAAAGGCGGAGGCAGCAAAAAGTAGGGCCTTAAATATAGAAAATAGAATAGCTATTTTAGAGAATAAGATCGCCTTGTTAGAAAGAAATGGAACAACTGAAGTAGCATCAGATTCTCTGGGGACAAAGTTAGAAGTTGGGGTTTTTGATATAAAACTCAATGACAAATCTATTCTATTTGGTAAAAATAAAAAGGATTCCGTCAAATACGATATCCGAACAAAATCAGATTTTGTATGGGCTATCGGTTTAAATAATGCTATTGTTGACGGACAATCTTTAGATGATTCTCCGTACAAAATAGGCGGTAGTCGTTTTTTTGAAATGGGCATCGCTTGGCGAACTAGGGTTTTTAAACACTCCAATGCTGTGCGCTTACATTACGGTTTCTCTTTTCAGTTTAATGGTTTAAAACCAACGGGTAATCAGTATTTTGTTGAAAATGGTAACCAAACAGAATTGCAAGAATTTGAATACGAATTGAGTAAATCCAAATTGCGAATGGATAATTTAGTTTTTCCACTGCATTTTGAGTTTGGCGGATCAAACAAGGTTGTAAAAGACAACAGCATACGCTACTATTTAGATAAGAAATTTAGAGTGGGGGTTGGAGCTTATGGTGGCTTCAGTTTAGGGACACGTCAAAAACTAAAATACACAGTAGATGGTAATCGCACCAAGGATAAGTTTAAGAGAGATTATAATACGTCCGATTTAATATATGGTCTAAGCGCTTATATGGGTGTGGGAGAAACACTGTTGTATGTGAAGTATGATTTAAACCCAATCTTTGAGGATGCTTTGGTGGAACAACATAATATATCCTTGGGACTTCGGTTCGATTTGTAATATATCGAGACAATTTTAAACCCTTACAGTTACCTTAAGTATTGTAAGGGTTTTATCTGTTTTATTGTATGCTGTTTAGGTAGATCTCTAACATGGTATAACCGCCCAATCCAACGAAATTTCTATCCTCCGGATTGTTTTTGTCGAGCTTGTGTTTCTTTTCCCAGGCATCGGGCATACCATCATGATCCGAGTCTTTTTGGGCAGCCTTGCTAAGCAGAATGGGCCATCCGCCTACATCAGCTTGCGTATCAATAATTCCTGTCTTTTTAGTTGTGTCTAAAACTGTTTTAATTTTCTTGTAAGTCGCCCCCTCATAGGTAGCATAGCCTTCTTTGGTTTCCTTGATTATTCTGCGGTCTATTGGGTCCCTTTTGGGTAGTATAGCGCCTGCATATGCCAATACAAGTTGGTAGGCTTCTGCGGCCGATTGTTCTTTAATTTTCATGGAGGGCCAGGGTTTGTCTAATCTAATGTTTTCTTCAGGGATGCTCGTTTGCACTCCGCCATTCCAGTTATCGGCCGTAACATCAGTGTTCCCTTCAACAACATTGCCTGCCACATACCAGTTGCCGAAATCTGTTTCACTTCTAGCTGATGGATTGGCAATACGATGTGCTACCTTATTCGGGTTTGTAGCAGGCCCTGGTTTGTAATAATTACCTACGATATTAAAGCTTGAAAAGTTAAATTTCTCACTGCCTTTTTGAGTTTTTTCACCCCCATAAAGACTTTGGTAGCCCCAGTTGTAGATAACATTGTTTCGGTAATCGGTATAACCAGCTCCAGAAGCCATTCGAGGGTTTCTGCTCGTATGATGCGCTAAGAGGTTATGGTGGTAACTGCTGTAATTTGAGCCCCATATGCCCCCAAAACCATGTGTTCCCTTGGCGTGGTTAGAATTGAACATGCTTTCTGAAATAATGCTCCACTGTACCGTAATGCTATCGCAATGGTAGATAGACATGGTTTCATCAACACTCCAACTCGCAGAAATATGATCTAAAATAATGTGTTTGGTATACCGGCTAGAAACAGCATCAGTATCTTTCCCAGTTTCATTTCCTAAGCGTACCCGTATATACCGAATAATAACATGATCCGCATCGATGCTTAATGGGTGTTTTTTGATGCAGATACCATCACCGGGAGCAGTTTGTCCGGCAATGGTGATATAAGGGTTTTTAATCTTCAAGGGACTTTCGAGCGTTATAATTCCTGATAGTTTAAAGACAACAGTGCGTGGGCCTGTAGCTTCAACCGCAGCTCTAAGACTACCCGCGCCGTTATCATTTAAGTTGGTGACTTCCAAAACTGCACCGCCACGACCGCCTTTAGCGTATTTTCCATACCCTTCAGCTGTTGGAAAAGCAATTTGTTGCGTCCAACCATAAGTGATAAATAGGAGGGTGCTGAATCCAATTAATAGTATTTTTTGCATATGCTTGGTTTTTGATATTTTAAATATAGAGAAATATTTTAAACGACTGGTTATCATATATATTGCAGTCAGATTGAGTTTAAAATGTGATTATTTTTACCCGCTAAAACTTAAAGTTTAAGGTATTGTAAATAATAAATCCACTTAGTAAAAATGCAAATGGTGAAATCAATTGAAAATACATTGGCTTATGTAGGGTTGCACTTTTCATAGAAAAATTATGATGTCATTTCCAGGGTACCATATAAAGTAGCAAAGAAGTTACGAGCATAAACCAACTAAATACTCCAAAGGTCTCAGTATATTTGCAGAAATCCGAATACAAAATGAAGGCGATGCCTATACCTAATCGGATGGTAGTTTATACATAGTTTATAAAGTTTGTGCTACCCGATTTTCTGATCATCATTCTTACTTTTGTGGGCTTAAAAAGCATAAGCAATCCACTAAAAATGATAAAACCACCAAATAATACGAGGACCCATTTTGCGGTTACTATCATCATGATTAGGTTTTTAGTAGCCAGTTAAGCTACTGTACTGCAATTTTTATGGGAGTAAATATTTAAAATTGGGTGCTTTAACTTCTAGTTTTCTTTTAGGCTCTCAAGGTTTTTTAATTTTGCTTTTAAGGCAAGGATACACTCTTTTTTTACATTGGCAACTGCTGAATTTTCTACTTTTTTTAGGTTTTTTATTCTGCGTTTCGTTGCTGTAATCTGCTTGTCCAAATCATCAGCAAACTCCTCGCCGAAATTACCAACTAATGAGTTTACTTTGGTGAATAAATGACGGTGTGTGTTGAGTTCTGTTAAAAATAATTCAGGATGTGTATTGATGGTCTGACCTAATATTTCTTGAAGCCATTCGGAAAAACAGCCGTCAGAAATCGTAAACAATCGAAATGCCAATTGTATGTTGTTTGCATCGCCTTGTTTCACCTGTTCTTCAACGATATTTAGATGGTCATAAATACTTTCTTCAAGGGCTACATCACTAGTTTCTTTAAATATATGCCCTTTGGAAGGAAGTTGGTTGTAAACCTTCAAGGCGGTAGTGGCGTTAGGCGTTTCTAGGTAGCTATTCCATTCCGTGGATAGTTTTTCGGAATCATAGGTTGCTTCAACTAAATAATTTTGAGCAGTTAAGGAAAGCAACATTCCAAAGGTGAATACGGTAACTAATAAAATTTTTCGCATGGATTTTAATGTGTCAATATTAATGAAATAAATACACCATTTTTCTGTAGTATATTGAAGGCTAATGCAATATATGTTGATATCAAATCAAAAATAGTGCCATTTTTAGTTCATCTTTTATGGTTAGTTGTGGAAACCACTAGTGGGTAATTCAGGGAAATGGAATTGTTCGTATTTTAATTGAATTCAATGAAATCATAAATTTGAGTTTATGTATCTTTACCCCTGTATTAAACCTACCTAAAATTGATATCAAAAGCTACCATAGATCAAGTGTATGAAACTGCTCGTTTAGAGGAGGTTATTGGTGATTTTGTTCAATTAAAGAAATCAGGTTCTAACTTTAAAGGTCTCAGCCCCTTTACAGATGAACGTTCGCCAAGTTTTATGGTATCACCTGTAAAACAGATTTGGAAAGATTTTAGTAGTGGTAAAGGGGGGAATGTGGTTGCTTTTTTAATGGAACACGAGCATTTTACCTATCCAGAAGCCATAAAATATTTGGCAAGGAAATATACTATTGAAATAGAAGAAACAGAGCGAACCAACGAAGAAAAGGAGCAAGCAGATGAAAAGGAGAGTATGTACTTGGTTTCTGAATATGCGCAAAAATACTTTTCTGAAGTGCTTTGGGAACGTGAGTTGGGTAAGGCTATTGGATTAAGCTATTTTAAAGAAAGAGGGTTTACTGAAGAGACCATTAAAAAGTTTGGTTTAGGCTATTGTTTAGACCAGTGGGATGCTTTTACAAATGCTGCCTTAGGTAAAGGCTATAAAATTGAATACTTAGAAAAGACAGGTTTAACTATTGTAAAACCGCAAGAAGGCCAAGAGGATAGAAAGTTCGATAGGTTTAAGGGGCGTGTTTTATTTCCAATCCATTCCATGAGTGGACGGGTTTTGGGTTTTGGAGGACGTATTCTAACAAACGATAAAAAGGCGGCTAAATATTTAAACTCTCCTGAGAGCGACATTTACCATAAGAGCAAAGTGCTTTATGGTATTTTCCATGCCAAGCAAGCCATTGCAAAAGAAGATAATTGTTATTTGGTAGAAGGGTATACCGATGTGATTCAGTTTCACCAGCGCGGCATCCACAATGTTGTGGCTTCTAGTGGTACTGCACTTACATCAGATCAGATTCGGTTAATAAATAGGCTTACCAAAAACATTACTGTGCTGTTTGATGGGGATGCTGCTGGTTTGCGTGCGTCATTGCGCGGTATAGATTTAATCCTAGAGCAAGGGATGAATGTAAGGGTTTGTACATTTCCGGAAGGGGAAGATCCAGATAGTTTTTCTAAAAATAATTCGCTCGAAGATGTTACCCAATATTTAGAAGATAATTCTAAAGATTTTATACAATTTAAGGCCTCCTTGTTAATGAAGGAAACGGCCAATGATCCCATTAAAAAGGCGGAAACAGTACGTGATATTGTAAACAGTATTTCTAAAATCCCAGATCGGATTAAAAAAGAAATATACATTCAGGAGTGCGCCAATTTAATGAACATCTCCGAAGCTGTTCTTTTTAATACGCTGGCGCAAATTGGAAAAAAAGATAGTGCCGATGCTCATAAGAAAGAGAAGCAAGAGCAAAAATCTTTTGATGTTGTTAAGAATGAGCCGGTTCAAGAAAAAATAGATGTTCAGTATTTATTGGAAAAGAAAATTATTGAATTGCTTTTGTTGTATGGAGATACGCAACAAGAATTTGATGATTTGTTGTTAAAGGAAGATGATAAAGGAGAATTGGTATTGGAGAAGGAAATCATAAAATCCAAGGTTTACGAGAAAATATATTTAGACTTACAAGAAGATGAAATAGAGCTTGCCAATCAAAAATTTAAAAGCATTTATTTTAAATTGATGGAAGAGTTAAATGAGAAAGAACAATTTGAAGCCAATAAATTTATAGCAAATTTGGATCAAGAATTGGTGACTGAGATTTCATCAATTTTAATGGAAGAAGAAAAATATATGTTACATGATTGGGAGCGTAAAGAGATATATCCCAAGGAAAAATCGTCTGGAATTGGACAATTGGTAAGTGAAACAATATTAACGCTTCGATGTTATTTAATTAAGAAGAGAATTGGAACGCTTCAAGAGAAAACGCAAGTACAGGATAATGATAACGCAGAAACGTTGGAGGAAATTATGGGGTATTTGCAACTAAACGTTTTGTTGGGTAAAAAATTAGCTAGAGTGCTTTCGTAGGCCAAGTTCTTGTGAATGGAAAATAAAAGAAGCTGCCTTTTTAGACAGCCTCTTTTTATTTTGAATAGACACTATTTTGATTTCTAGTATATATCTAAAGCTTTAGCTTGTTGTAATAAATCGACCATATTATCTACATTTAACTTTTTCATTAAACGCGCCTTGTATGTACTTATCGTTTTTTCATTTAAATTAAGACCTTCTGCAACATCTTTATTTCTTTTGCCGCTAGCAAGCATTTTTAAGACCTCTACCTCTCTTGTAGATAATTTTCTAAATAATCTCCTAGGTTTTTGCGTTCCTTCATCAAAGGCAAGTCGTTGTGCTAGTTCATTGGTGATAAACATTTTTCCATCACTAATTTTTTCTAAGGCAGCAACGATATAATCTAAATCAGCAGACTTAGAAAGATAACCTTGAGCACCAGCTCTAATAGAACTAATGGCATAAACATCTTCAGACTGTCCACTATACATAAGAACTTTAACGTCTGGATAATTCTTTTTCATTTTCCGTAAGCAGGCAATTCCATTTATTTCAGGAAAATCCATCTCTAACATTAAAACATCAGGAATTTCGTTTTCCAATTTGTAAAAAAGTTCAGCTGAAGAATTAGCCGTACCAATTACTTTAAATCCTGTGTCATTATTTAAAACTTGTGTAATTCCAACTTGTACAACTGGATGGCTATCTGCAATAAATACTGTTTTCATTTCTTTGATTTTATTAAAATTTAAGCATACTCTCTGTTAAATAGCAAAATTCAGACAAGAAAAGTCAGGTTAAATCATACATTTCAAGTACAAAAGTGTTTTTTTCTTGCTAAATATAAGAATAATAGAGGGTTTATTCGTTTTATTTTACAAAATATAGGTTGATTGGTTATTTTAACCCATTGGGAATCTTACAAATAGGGATTGGATTCATCTTATGTTGGTTGGCAGAATTCAACTTTTTGTATAGTGCAAATACTTCTTTTTGTCTGTCAGTAAAATTGTCTGTATTGCCACCTTGTTCATCAGCGATCATAGCCCATTCTAATTCTGGATAAGATGCCCCAATTTGATCTTCATCTGTTCTGTCGTCTCCCCAAAGGCCATCTGTAGGAGGCGCTTTTATAATATTAGAATTAACACCAATAAACTTGGCTATTTCATACACCTCACTTTTCATTAAATCTGCAATTGGGCTCAAATCTACGCCGCCATCGCCATATTTGGTGAAGAAACCGACACCGAAATCTTCTACCTTATTACCAGTTCCGGCAACCAAATAGCCGTGTAAGCCCGCAAAATAGTATAAGCTGGTCATACGTAGTCTTGCTCTGGCATTTGCTAGTGATAAAAACCGATCATCTTCATTCTCCACAGCTGGTAGGGTCTCTACAAAATTATCAAATACAGGGCTAAGGTTTACCATTTCTCTATGTACATTACTGTAATTCTCTTGCAGCCACTCTACATGCTTAGCAGCTCTTGATATTTGATTTTCTGCTTGGTGAATAGGCATTTCTAAACAGAGTAACTCTAGCCCTGTTTTTGCACAAAGTGTAGAGGTAACAGCAGAATCTATACCACCAGAGATGCCAATTACAAAACCTTTTATATTGGCTTTGGTAGCATAATTTTTAAGCCAGTCTACAATATGGTTAGTTACTTTTTCTGTTTGCATAGAATTCCTTTTTTACGTTAAAAACGATTAACTTTGTCAGTGTAAAAATATAGTGTAACAGTCTAATATTAAAATGTTACCTCAATTACTTTTGAATGAAACAGTCCATTTATGTATTTTTTTTTCTTTTTATACTCTTTTTTGGATGTAAAGAAGATTCTAAAGAAGCCCAAGAGATTAATAAAATAAAGGTAGAAGTAAGTATTTCTAGGTTCGATAGGGATATAGCGGTAGCCAAACCAAGCGACATACCTTTGTTAAAAGAAAAGTATCCGTATTTGTTTCCTGAGCAATACGCTGATAGTATATGGATTAACAATTTAAAGGATACATTGGAAATTTCCTTGTTGAAAGAGGTAGATGTTGCTTTTGGAGATTTTAAGAAACATAAAGAGAAAATAGAAATGTTTTACAAGCATGTTTTGTATTATTTTCCCAAAGAAAGGGTGCCAAAAGTTGTTACGGTACTCTCTAATGTAGACTATAATAACCCAATGATACTTACAAATGAATTTTTGTTGTTAGGTTTGGATAATTATTTAGGTCCTGAACATAAATTTTACCAAGGGTTTCAAAGATATATTGCAGCTGGTTTAGATCAAAAGTATTTGCTTAGTGATATTGCTAGTGTATTTTCTAAAAAAGTAGTGACGTATCCAACCAATGACAGGACATTTTTGGCGCAACTCGTTTATTATGGAAAGGTATTGTATTTAAAAGACAAGTTAATTCCCTTTGAAAGCGATGCCATTAAAATAAAATACTCCCAAGAAGAGATGGATTGGGCTGCTGCTAATGAGGAACAAATCTGGCGAAATTTTATTGAAAATGAATATTTGTATAACACGGATAAAAAATTAGCAATGCGGTTTATAGATCCTGCGCCATTTTCTAAGTTTCAATTAGAATTAGATAGTGAGTCTCCAGGTAGATTAGGACGCTACCTTGGTTGGCAAATAGTACGTTCTTTTATGAAAAACAATACGGTGACGCTGCAGCAGATGTTAGATTTGCCTGCGACAGAAATATTTAAAAAGTCTAATTATAAACCAAAACGATAAATGTCAAAAATACATACTTCAGAAATTACACTAACAGTTGGCTTAGATGAAAATAGAGTGCCAGAAACTTTAAACTGGTCTGCGCAAGATGGAGGAATTAACAATGAAGAAGCTAAAGCTATGCTTTTATCAGTTTGGGATAGCAAAAACCAAGAGTCTTTAAAAATAGACTTATGGACAAAAGATATGCCTGTAGATGAAATGAAATTATTCTTTCATCAGACTTTGGTTTCTTTGTCTGATACGTATATGAAAGCTACGCAAGACGAGAAAATGACAGCTACTATGAAAGATTTTTGTGATTATTTTGCTGAAAAATTAGAGTTGAAAAAATAGAGTATGAAAAGTCTTTTTTGTGTGACATTAAAAGAGGTGAAGCAATCTTGTGTATTTGGAAATCAGTTAAGGATTGCTTCACCTCGTTTGTAATGACAATTGCAGAACCATTTCAGGCTTTACTTATATTACTCTACTGTAAGTGAAAAAGTTTGTTCTACATCTGTTTCTCCACCAGCATCTGCTAATGTGCCATCGTTTGGTTTTTTAGGTTCGTGCCTTAGTGTTATGCCAAAAGATGCTTGACTTGCAGTAGCTGTGGTAAGTGTAAAGGTGAGGCCAACGGGATTGCCATCAGCATCTTGATCTGTATAAGCTACTTCACTTATAGCTCCTGTTGTTGTGTAAAAAAACTGATGGTCTTCATCTTCTTCTTTAACTTCTACTGTAATATCTTCCGCTGGACTTTCGGTCTCGTTTAATAAAACAATAGAGCCGTTGTAGGTCGTGTTTGCTTGTAGATTACTAGATACGGTAACGATGGGCGTGTTAGGACCATCGCCGTCTAAATCTTTAGATTCCATTGTTATGGTATCTCCGCCAGTATCTGGTGTTAAAGAAACCTTTACGGTTGTAATAATTTCTTCTTCATTAACGGGCATTGGTTTGTCGTCATCACTAGAGCAAGCAATAAATAAAATGTTTGTAAATGTTACAATGCTTATTTTTTTAACAATGGTTGCTGCTGAATTTAATTTACTTGTTTCCATAATATATTTAATTGTTTGTTAATAATTTAATTTTAATCTTAGTGTAAAGTTTCTTCCAAGATCATCAGAAAAAATGCGTAATCTGTTTAAATAATCTCTGTATTTTACGTTTAATAGGTTGTTTACTCCTAGGCCAAGTGTAAGTTGATTCCTGTTTTTTAATGGAAGTTTTATTTCGGAATCTAATTTTAATAAATGATATGCATTTGGAGGCGTGTTTATTTTTAGTTCAACTTCCTGGTCTTGCTGAGGCGAATACACATATATGTTTGGAACGTATTCGTTTTGCTTAAAAACATACTCAGATTGCAATTCAAAAGTAAAGTGGCTCCACTCTTTTTTTGTGAAGGTAATTCCGTTTTGGAACCTAGTTGATGGCATATTGATCAATGGCATATTATTTTTTGCCTCATTCCCTTTGGTGAGTGAGAATTGATGATCTGTACGCCAATTGGAGGACCAGAGGGCGTATATGGATGCGTCAATACCCAAAAGATGTGCATCTATTTGTCTGTATTCCCAAACAGGAAATGCCCCTCGAATGGAAAACTCTATGCCGGTTGGCTCTAACAAGATAAAATCTGAAATAAAATTTATATAAGGTGAAATTTCATACCCCCAAGTGCTGTCTTCTTTACTTAATGATGTGGAGAATCTGTGCGAAGTTTCGCTTTTAATACGTAAGTCCCCTAATTCTACACGTGCTGCGGAATGATGCAAGCCGTCACTGAATAATTCAGCGGGGTTGGGTGTGCGTTGTGATAACGCATAATTAAACCTAAATTGGTCAGTATTTTTAAAAATATAATGAAGCCCAACCGAAGCGGAAAAATTATGATACTCCAGTTCAGGATTGGTTAGTAGTTGGGTTCCTAAATCTTCAATAACAATATCAGAAAAATCAACATCATAGCCGCGTTCTTCCCATCTAGATGTGCGATAATATTTTTTAGCATCAATTTTACTATAATCATATCGTAATCCAGCATCTATAGTGCCATTATCAGAAAATTGATACTCTGTGCTTGTAAATACACCAAAATCGATTTTATCATAATCTGGTATTAATCTACGGACACCAGTTCCTGGGTTGGCATAATTTTCCTGATATCTGCTTAATATCCCAAAGAATACTTTTTTGTTGTCAAAAGAATCCATCTTAAAATCTGCAGATAGGGTTTGTGTGGTTAGTTTTAAGTCTAAAGAAGCTTTGTCTTTATCGTCACCAACACGAATATCATATTCATACCTGTGATTTTGTTGCACATCATATTGCACATTTAGCTTACCTAAGGCTTGAAAACGTTTGTAGTATTTTAATTTTCCTAAATGGTGACTAACTTCTTGATGCGGGTTGTTAATACGGTAGGTAAAATCATTGACTATGGTTGGTTCGCTGCTATTTATTGCAGTTATAAGATCATCTACATTGCCAATATGCGATGCTCTTAAAATTCCAAGCGTTGTGTTAAAATAAGAATAGTAGGTATTCCAACCTTCTTCAAAAGTTAGTTTTCCAAAATCTATAGCGGCTCCAATTTGTGATATTCCAGTATTGGATAAAATATAATTGGGACTTTCTGCATCACCAAGTTTTTTGTAGGATGCTTGTCCTTTGATATAATATCCATTTTTATAGGTTTTTGTTAGCGCTGTCGCTATATTCCCACCACGACCGTTAACCACGCCATTAAGTAGTGTTTTTCCGTAAATTGAATCTGTTTTCGGAATTCTATTTTGGTCCAATAAAATAATACCACCAATAGCATCTCCACCATATTGCAGTGCTGCAGCTCCTTTAACAACAGTTACATTTTCTGCGGAATTTAGGTCAATGTTTGGGGCGTGCTCATCTCCCCATTCCATATCTTGCATACGTATGCCATTGTTGAGAATAAGGATGCGACTACCTCCTAGTCCTTGTATTACGGGCTTTACAATAGTAGCACCTGTGCTTAGGGTAGATACACCGTTTATTTGTGTTAAAGCATCTCCTAAGCTGTTACTGCCAAAACGTTCTAGTTTCTCGGTTTTTATAACATTCTCTTGGGCTGAATTGGTTTTATTTATGGTGCTGCTTGTAACCTTTACTTCATCTAATTCTTCTAAATGGTGTTCTAAAATTATTTTTTTATAGGTATTTCCTGTAATTTTTATTGTAATGAATCGTGTGCTGCATTCAGGATGGGAAACTTCTAAATTTATTGTTCCGTTGCAAAGGTTTTTTAGTGTAAACTTTCCCAATGCATCTGAGAAATATTGCTTTTTGTTGCCTTGTATTTGAATGATAGCATTAGATAAGGGGGTGTTGTCATGATAATCTATAACCTCACCTATAAGAATATTGTTACAGTCTTGTGCATATAGCAAAGCGGATGCTACTAGCATACACAGTATTGTTAGCGTATTTCGCATAAAATAAATGATTTTGTAATAAATAAATACAGCTTCTTTTTAGAAAAAGAAGAAAATTAAAAATGTAGTGTACCTATAGTATTGCTGGAGGAGGCCTATTTAAATAATAGGAAGTATGCAAGCTTTTAGCATATGGCTCATTGTAATTAAATACAAAATTAGCTTGTACATCATTTAAAGTATGTGGTATGGTAAGTTGTGTACAACCGTAATTTAAAAAAGAAGTGTGGTTGTTGGTGTATATAAAATCACATTGTTCACAATGTACAATAGCATCATTATCGTCGTCAGAAGAGTGGTAGGTAAGAGCGTGTATGTTTTGGGATCCTAAAAAAAGGAAGCCAATCATTACAAGGCTAAAAACTGACAATATGAACTCTCTTAACTTCATAGCAATACAAAAATACCTTTTTGCAACCTATTTTGTAGTTTGATAGTGTAAAATTAACAAAATATTAATGTAGTGGTAACGTAAGTTAATAAGGTGTTATGAGACTATTTTTAGGAATTAATACGTATTAAATGGTTGCTAAATATTTTCATAAATTAGTGTTTGTCTATAATACCAATGCTGGTTTAGGGAACTCTATTTTAGATAGTGCGCATAAAATATTTAGTCCCGCTACCTATAATTGTAGCCTCTGCGATATAACTTTTGGTGTGTTTAAAGAGAATGCAGTATGGAAAAAGTTTAGAGAAGAAACTGATTTAAAACTTGAATTTCTTCATAAGGATGAATTTAAAGAACAATTTCCAAAAAGCGAAGTACTAAACAATAGTTTGCCTGTTGTTTTTGCGTTGATATCTGGAACTGTTGAGGTGATTATGTCTGCTGAGGAATTAAATGCGATGAAAACTGCAGAAGAGCTAATACGTTCAATAAAAAAGAAGTTGGAGGTGTAGCTTATTTAGCTGCAGTGGCCTTAAAATAATCAGTATTAATTCCTTCAATGAACTCTAGGACTTCCTCTCTTCCTAGGGTATTAGAGGCAGAGGTAACAAAGTAAAGTGGAGCTTCATCCCAACTACCAGAAAGTAATTCGTTAATATACTCTTCTGCTTGTTTTTTAATTACTTGAGGCTTCAATTTGTCTGCTTTTGTGAAAATTAAAGCAAATGGAATTTGATTTTCACCCATCCATTCTAAAAATTCTAAATCTACCTTTTGTGGCTCATGGCGTATATCAATCAAAACAAAGGCACATACTAATTGCTCTCTTTCTTTAAAATAATCTGTAATGTATTTTTGAAAAGTTTTTTTGTCTTTTTTAGAAACACGAGCATAGCCATAGCCTGGTAAATCTACTAAAAACCAATTGTCATTTACTTTAAAGTGATTGATGAGTTGTGTTTTTCCGGGTCTTCCAGAGGTTTTTGCTAAGCTTTTCTTTTGCATTAGCATATTTATCAATGAAGATTTTCCAACGTTAGACCTTCCGATAAAAGCATATTCTGGAATAGACTCGTTTGGGCACGAACGCACATTGGAATTACTGATAACAAAGCTGGCTGATTTAATTTTCAAAAGAATGTTTTTAGTGTTGGAATTGTTGTTTCGTTCTTATTTAAAATTTACGCTGCTTTAACCAAGCATCTAAAATTGTATTAAATTCTTCGGGATGTTCCATCATAGGGGCATGACCACATTCTTTTATCCAAAATAAATCAGAATCTGGTAATAATTTATGAAATTCATCGGCTACATTAGGAGGGGTTACATTGTCATTTTCTCCCCAAATAATACAGGTAGGAGTATGCATTTTTGGTAAATCCTTTGCCATATTGTGTCGTATGGCACTTTTGGCAATTGCAAGGGTTTTTACCAATTTAATACGGTCGTTTACCGTGGCAAAAACTTCATCTATAATTTCTTTGGTGGCTACCTCTGGATCATAAAATACATCTTGTGCTTTCTTTTTTATAAACTCATAATCCCCTCTTTTTGGGTAGCCGTCACCCATTGCGCTTTCATAAAGCCCAGAACTTCCTGTTATTACTAATGCTTTAACCGTTTCAGGGAACATTTTGGTATGTAGTAATCCAATATGTCCGCCTAGTGAATTTCCTAAAAGTATAACGTTTTTTAGTCCTTTATATTCAATAAATTCATTGACGAATTTGGCAAAGCTTTTTACAGTAGTTTTTAATAGTGGTCTGTCATAAATAGGTAATTCTGGCACAATAACCTTATACCCGTTTCCTGGAAAGTGTTCCATTACATGATTAAAATTGCTAAGTCCACCCATTAATCCATGCAGGATAATGATGGGAGTGCCTTCTCCAATTTCTATATATCTGTATTTGTCTTCTGTGATAATTCTCTGTTCCATTAAAGGATAGCTATTATACTATTAGTTAGCAAATATAGGTATTTCCATAAAAAGATATGGGTATTCTTTTTTTATACTACGATCCTATTTTCCCACTTCGTTTCATCTTGTTTTCTAAGCTTTTAGTCCAGAAGTTGGTATTTGGGTGGGGAAACTTATTAACAATGTGGTATTTAGTGGTAATTTGTGGTAATTATTTTTATCTTTGATATCAGTTTTAAAATTCAGCTGATTTTAAATGGTAAACTTCATAGGAACATACGAATGTAAAGCAGACGTTAAGGGCAGGGTTATGGTACCCACTGCTCTTAAGGGGCAGATGGCTAGCGTTCTAAATAAAGGTTTTGTTGTAAAACGCTCTGTTTTTCAACCTTGTTTGGAGTTATATCCTATGGATGAATGGAATCTTCTGATGGAGAAGATGAACAAAAAAAATAGATTTAAGAAAAAGAATAATGATTTTATACGGCGATTTTCGGCAGGTGTAAAAATTGTAGAATTGGATGCTACTGGGCGTCTGTTGATTCCAAAAAATTTAGTTGAGATTGCGGGCATTTCAAAAGATGTGGTGTTGAGTTCTGCAATAAACATCATTGAGATTTGGGATAAAGATAGTTATGAAAAAGTAATTGAAGAGGATGCGGAAAATTTTGCAGACTTGGCAGAAGAAGTGATGGGAGGTGATGAAGATGAGTTATCATAATCCGGTGTTGTTGAAAGAGTCTGTAGATGGTCTTAATATTAAGGAAGATGGAGTGTATGTAGATGTCACCTTTGGTGGAGGAGGACACTCTAGGGAGATTTTAAGTAGGTTGGGTGAAAAGGGAAGGTTGATTGGTTTTGATCAAGATGAAGATGCCTTGGCGAATACAATTGAAGATGATCGGTTTTTGTTGATTAATGAAAACTTCAGGTTTGTTACTCAGTTTTTAAAGTTCTATGGTGTGCGTAAGGTAGATGGAATCTTGGGAGACTTTGGTGTTTCATCACATCAATTTGATGTGGCAGATAGAGGGTTTTCTACTCGTTTTGATGCTGATTTAGATATGCGGATGAGTAAAAAAAATAAGGTGTCTGCCTATGATGTAGTAAATAGGTATTCTTATGATGATTTAAGGCAGGTGTTGTTTCAGTATGGAGATTTAAGAAATGCCAATGCAATGGCAACTGCTGTAATTGAGGCTAGGGAAGATCAAGATATTAAAACAACGGACCAATTAAAGCAGGTGTTGGGTAAGTTTTTACCAGGTTTTAAGGAGCATAAGATTTTGGCGCAAATCTACCAGGCAATTCGGATAGAAGTGAATCAGGAAATTCAAGTCATTAAAGAATTCTTAGAGCAAGCTGAAGAGTTATTAAACGAAAATGGAAGGTTGAGTCTTATTAGTTACCATTCTTTAGAAGATAGATTAGTGAAAAGATTTATTAGAGCTGGACAGTTTGATGGAGAGCCTGAAAAAGATTTTTACGGAAACATAGATGTTCCGTTTAAAAAAGTAGGTGGGTTAATAGTCCCTTCTAGAGAGGAGATAAAAGTTAATAATAGAGCTAGAAGTGCAAAATTACGAATCGCAGAGAAAAAGAAATAATGAGGACACGGTTTCTAGATATATTAAAAGGAAAATTTTTAGTGAGCGGTGACGCTCCTAAGAATTGGATGTTTATTCTCTTTGCTTCTTTTTTGGCTGCTTTAATGATTGCCAGTGCACATAGTGCAGATAATAAAGTGTATAAAATATCATTACTGAGCGAGGAAGTTAAGGAATTGCGTAGTCAGTTTTTAGATGGTCGTTCAAATGTTCAGGAGTTAAAATTAGAATCCTCAATTGTAGAAGAGGTTCAGAAATCAGATTTATATCCGTCAGAAACACCCCCGAAAAAAATAAAAGTAATACCAGTTAAATAGTGCCAACAACAGAAAAAAAAATATTGACCCGTTTATATGTAGTAGCAGGTGTTCTATTCTTGTTTGCTATGGCTGTTGCTGTTAAATTGGTGAGCATACAAGTGGTTGATGGTGAAAAATACAAACAACTGGCATTGGATCGCACGGAGCGGGTTTTTGTTATAGAACCTAATCGTGGTAATCTTATTTCTGATGATGGTAGTTTATTGGCGACTTCTGTTTCTAAATATACGATTCGTTTTGATGCTGTTACGGTACGGAATTCGGATTTTAATGAAAATGTAAAACCATTGGCTGATGCGTTGGGTAAAATGTTTCGTAAACCTTCATCGTATTACCAACAATTGTTGCGAAAAGCAAAATCAAACAAAAATAGATACAAGCTCATTGCTCGGAATCTAGATTATTCGGAGTATATCAAAATAAAAAAATTACCGCTGTTTGAAAAAGGCCCAAACAGAGGAGGGCTTATTGTGGAGCAAAAAACGGTACGGGAACATCCGCTAGGAAAAATTGCAGAACGCAGTGTGGGTTATGAGCGCGTAGATGAGGAAGGGCACTATACGAGAGTTGGTTTGGAGGGTGCTTTTGGGGAGTATTTAAGAGGAACAGCAGGGAAGAGGTTGAAACAGAAAATTGCCAAAAACCAATGGAAGCCCATAGGACCAGATAATGACGTGGAGCCTAAAGATGGGTACGATGTGGTGTCTACTATAAATATTAATATTCAAGACATTGCACATCATGCCTTGTTGGGGCAATTGGAAAAGTATAAGGCAGATCACGGAAGTGTTATTGTTATGGAAGTAGCAACAGGAGAGGTTAAGGCTATTTCTAATTTGGGCCTTACCAAAGAGAATACCTATTATGAGCGATTAAATTACGCTATAGGTGAGTCTTCGGAGCCGGGTTCTACCTTTAAATTAATGTCCTTGGTTGCTGCCTTAGAAGATAAGGTTGCAGATACGAGTACAGTCATAGATACCGAAAATGGATATTGGAATATTTACGATAGAAGGGTCAATGATTCAAAATGGGGAGGATACGGTAAAATTTCTGTAGCACAAGCATTTGAATATTCTTCTAATACGGCATTTGCTAAGATGATTCACAACGGCTATAAAGATAAACCAGAACGATTTGTTAATCGACTAATGAGTATGAATCTCAATCGAGATTTAGATTTGCCAATCATAGGAGAAGGTAAGCCTGTTATAAGGTATCCTGGGGATAAAGGTTGGTCCGGTATTTCATTGGCATGGATGTCTCATGGGTACGAAGTTTCGTTGACGCCTTTACAAACATTAACCTTTTACAATGCCATTGCTAATGATGGGGAAATGGTGAGACCTAGATTGATTAAAGAAGTTAAAGAGTGGAATAGGACTATTGATGATGGTTTGTTTGATAAAGAGGTGATTAATGAGGCTATTTGTTCCAAGGAAACTGTAAAAAAAGTGCAGGCTTTATTGAAAAATGTGGTAGAAAGTAAAAAAGGAACTGGACACAGTTTGTATTCTCCTAATTTTTCTATGGCAGGAAAAACGGGAACTGCGCAAAAAAACTATGTGACTAAGGATCCAGATAAGTTGCAATATATCTCTTCGTTTGCTGGTTATTTTCCGGCAGATAATCCAAAATATTCTTGTATCGTAGTTATTCATGAACCGGATAGAAAAGTTGGTATTTACGGAGCAGATGTAGCGGGTCCTGTCTTTAAGTCAGTCGCGCATAAAGTATATGCAACATCTCCTAAAACTGATATCATAGAAGGTTTAGAAATAGATGTTACTACTCTAGAAGGCGATTATAAGGCGTACTATACCACCGCTCAGAAGCAACACACTGTTATTCCTAATGTAAAAGGAATGAGTGGTATGGATGCTATTTCGCTGTTGGAAAATTTAGGGCTGCAAGTAGAAGTTAAAGGAAATGGAAAGGTTAAAAGTCAGTCTGTAAATCAAGGAACAGCTGTAAAGGGAGTGTCTAAAATAATGTTAGAATTATCGTGAGATTAGTAAAAGACATATTGTATGGTGTAAGTATCGTTGCTGTAAATGGTACAACGAATAGTATGATAAATGCTATTTGTTTTGACTCTAGGAAAGTAGGGTTAGATGACCTATTCGTTGCAATTAAAGGGACATTGGTAGATGGGCATAACTATATAGATGTTGCCTTAAAGGCTGGAGCCAATACAATTGTTTGTGAGGTATTGCCAGAAAATTTAGTAAATGGAGTTACCTACGTGCAAGTAGCTAATGGGAACAGAGCATTGGCTATAATGGCTTCTAATTATTATGGAAACCCTTCTAAGAATTTAAAACTGGTTGGTGTTACTGGAACAAATGGTAAAACAACAATTACTAGTTTGTTGTATCAGTTGTTTAAAAAGGCAGGCTTTAAGGTGGGTTTGTTGTCTACTATAAAAATAATGATTGATGAAAAAGAAGTGCCTGCAACCCATACAACACCAGATGCGCTTACCATAAATAGATTGCTTTTTGAAATGAATGATGCTGGGGTTGAGTTCTGTTTTATGGAGGTTAGTTCACATGGTATTCATCAAAAAAGAACAGAAGGTTTGGTTTTTGAAGGCGCCATATTTACGAACCTATCGCATGACCATTTAGATTATCATAAAACCTTTGCAGAGTATAGAGATACCAAGAAAATGCTTTTTGATGGGCTGTCTAAAAGAAGTTTTGCGCTTACCAATATGGATGATAAAAACGGCGCTGTAATGTTGCAAAACACCAAGGCAAAAAAGCAGACCTATGCCTTAAAAACCTATGCAGATTTTAAAGCTCAAATTTTAGAAAATCAATTTGATGGACAACTGCTCAAGATTGGGGAAAATGAAGTATGGTCTAAGTTGATAGGTGAATTTAATGCCTACAATATGCTGGCAATTTACGCAACTGCAGAATTGTTAGGGCTAGAGAAAATGGAAACCCTACGTATTTTAAGTGAGTTGGAAAATGTAGACGGAAGATTTCAATATTATATATCAAAAGAAAAAATAACGGCAATTGTTGATTATGCCCATACGCCGGATGCATTAAAAAATGTATTGAACACGATCAATTCGTTGAGGACTGGAAATGAAAATGTTATTACCGTAGTGGGGTGCGGTGGTGACCGAGATAAGTCTAAACGTCCGGTTATGGGTCATATCGCTTCAGAAATGAGTACTAAAGTGATTTTTACATCAGACAATCCCCGTACAGAATCGCCTTCTGCAATTATTGAACAAGTAGAGGCGGGTGTTGAGGCTCAGAATGCACGTAAAGTTTTGTCCATTGAAAATAGGGAACAAGCTATAAAAACAGCTTGTCAGCTGGCAAATGGCAAGGATATTATTCTGGTAGCAGGAAAAGGACATGAGACCTATCAAGAAACAAATGGTGTGCGCATAGAATTTGATGATTTTAAAATTGTAAAAAAAACATTGATTGGCTTAGATAAATAGAGCTAGTTAGATAAGGAACGTATAATATGTTATATTATTTATTTGAATTTTTAGAAAAAGAATATCAATTGCCAGGGGCAACCTTGTTCCAATTTATAACATTTAGGGCGGCGATGGCTGTTATGCTTTCCTTATTGATAGCAACTGTTTATGGAAAAAAAATAATCGTATTTCTTCAAAAAAAACAAATAGGGGAAACAGTACGGGATTTAGGTTTAGATGGACAAAAGCAAAAAGCTGGTACTCCCACTATGGGGGGATTAATCATCATCCTAGCAACTTTAATTCCGGTGTTGTTGTTTGCTCGCTTAGATAATATCTATGTCATTTTATTAATAGTAACGATGCTCTGGATGGGTGCTATTGGTTTTTTGGATGATTATATTAAAACCTTTAAAAAAGACAAAGAAGGATTAAAAGGAAGGTTTAAAATATTAGGGCAAGTAGTGCTTGGATTAATTGTAGGAGCGACGCTTTATTTTCATCCAGAAGTTACGATCAAGGAGAACGCTATTGCAGGTATTGTTCAAAAAGGATCTACTGTTGTTCCAATTGCTGTACCAGAAATAAAGTCAATGACAACTACAGTGCCATTGATAAAAAACAATGAATTAGATTATACGGCTTTCATTTCTTGGATGGGTGATGGAGCTGCAGATTATGCCTGGTTAATTTTTATCCCAATCGTAATGTTAATAGTAACAGCAGTATCTAATGGGGCAAATTTAACAGATGGTATTGATGGTTTGGCAGCAGGTACATCTGCAATAATAGTATTTACGCTAGGTATTTTTGCATGGGTTTCTGGTAACATTATTTTCTCAGATTACTTAGATATTATGTTTATACCGAGGTCTGGTGAGCTGGTGGTGTTCATTGCAGCTTTTGTAGGTGCCCTTATTGGATTTCTGTGGTATAATGCTTTTCCGGCATCTGTTTTTATGGGAGATACAGGTAGTCTTACTATTGGTGGTGTTATAGCTGTAATTGCCATCATTGTCCGTAAAGAACTAATAATTCCGTTGCTGTGTGGTATTTTCTTTGCAGAATCTATATCGGTAATGTTTCAGGTGGCATATTTTAAGTATACAAAGAAAAGATTTGGTCTGGGCAAGCGCATTTTTTTAATGGCACCTTTGCATCATCACTATCAAAAAAAAGGATACCATGAGAGTAAGATTGTAACACGTTTTTGGATTGTGAGCATCTTATTGGCAATACTAACATTTGTGACCCTAAAAGTACGATAGGTGAAAAGACTAGTGATACTTGGGGCGGGTGAAAGTGGTGTTGGTACGGCGCTTTTAGGACAAAAAAAAGGATACGATGTTTTCGTTTCTGATAACCAAAAAATAAAAGAAGAATATAAAAAAGTTCTTGAACATTTTGAAATTGACTGGGAAGAAGAGCAGCATACGGAGGCTAGTATTTTAAATGCTGATGTAGTAATGAAAAGCCCTGGAATACCAGATAAGGTAGCATTGGTGAAAAAGTTGGTGGAATTAAAGGTTCCTGTGATTTCTGAAATTGAATTTGCTTCTAAATATACAGATGCAACAATAATTGGAGTAACGGGTAGTAACGGAAAAACGACAACCACGATGTTGGTAAATCATATCTTAAAAGGAGAAGGTTTACATGTAGGGATGGCCGGTAATATTGGAGATAGTTATGCCAAGATGGTAGCGGAAAACAATTTTGACTACTATGTGTTGGAGATTAGCAGTTTTCAACTAGATGGTATTAAGGATTTTAAACCACATATCGCCATTATAACAAATATAACGCCTGATCATTTAGATAGGTACGAGTATAAGTTTGATAACTATATAGCATCAAAATTTAAAATAGTTCAAAACCAAACGGAAGAAGATTTTTTAATCTATGATGCAGATGATATTGTGCTTGCAAATTGGTTAGAAAAACACCCAGTTAAATCAAAATTAATACCCTTTTCAATAGAAAGAGAAGTTGAGGAAGGAGCATCTCTCAAGGATGATAAAATAAATATAACAACCCAAAATAAGACGATACAGATGACGACTGATAATTTAGCTTTAGAAGGAAAACACAATCTTAAAAATACAATGGCAGCATCTGCTGCAGGGAAATTGTTACAAATTAGAAAAGAAACAATACGAGCGTGTATTGAAAATTTTCAAGGTGCTCCGCATCGTTTGGAAAGTGTTTTGAAAATTGCACACGTACAATATGTTAACGATTCTAAAGCAACCAATGTAAATGCAACCTATTATGCATTAGACAGTATGAAAACACCAACTGTTTGGATCGTTGGTGGGGTTGATAAGGGTAATGATTACAAGTCATTAATGCCATTAGTACGAGAAAAAGTAAAGGCAATTGTCTGTTTGGGTGTAGATAATTCAAAAATTAAGGAGGCATTTGGCAATGTTGTGGATTTAATTGTAGAAACCTGTGCAATGGAAGAGGCGGTTAAAGTAGCTTATAAAATAGGGGAGCGTGGGGATACCGTTTTGTTGTCGCCAGCTTGTGCTAGTTTTGATTTGTTTGCGAATTACGAAGATCGAGGAAATCAATTTAAAGAAGCGGTTAAAAACTTATAAGAGTGTTAGATTTTATCAAAAATATCAATGGAGATAAGGCTATTTGGGGCATAGTTGCCCTATTGGCGCTGTTTTCATTTTTACCCGTCTATAGTGCCAGTAGTAATCTGGTGTATGTGGTTGGCAATGGCACTACAGTGAGTCATCTGGTGAAGCATGCATTTTTATTGTTGCTCGGTTTTGGGATTATTTTTGGGGTGCATAAAATACCGATGCATTTTTTTAAAGGCTTATCTATGATTGCGCTGCCCTTGGTATTGCTATTGCTAGTATATACATTGGCTCAAGGCAAAACCATTGGAGGAGCAAACGCAAGCAGGTGGATCAATATACCATTTGTTGGTTTTTCTTTTCAAACATCAACATTAGCTACAGTGGTGTTAATGATTTATGTAGCACGGTATTTGGCAAAAATAAAAGATAGAGTAGTTACTTTTAAAGAAAGTATTTTACCTCTTTGGATTCCGGTTTTTTTAGTAATTGTATTAATACTTCCGGCTAACTTTTCAACCGCAGCAATTCTATTTTTTATGGTTTTGATGTTGACATTTTTGGGTGGATATCCTATGAAATACTTACTGATGATTGTTGGAACGGGAATAGCTAGTTTGGCACTGTTTATTTTAATAGCTAAGGCTGTGCCAGATTTGTTTGATAATAGAATAGATACTTGGGAAAATAGAGTTTCTAATTTTTTAAATGGAGAAGATTCTGTTGAGGATTATCAAATAGAACGCGCCAAGATTGCAATAGCATCTGGTGGTATAGTTGGTAAAGGCTCGGGTAAAAGTGTACAAAAAAACTTTTTACCGCAGAGTTCATCAGATTTTATTTTTGCAATTATTGTAGAGGAATATGGTCTTGTAGGTGGTTTAACGTTGATGTTTTTTTACCTCTTGTTGCTGTTTAGAATAGTTGTCGTGGCCAATGCAAATCCAACAGTGTTTGGTAAGTTGTTGGTGGTTGGTGTTGGATTGCCCATAGTATTTCAGGCATTTATAAATATGGCGGTAGCCGTGGAGTTGTTTCCTGTAACAGGGCAAACCTTGCCACTTATAAGTAGTGGTGGTACCTCTATTTGGATGACATGCTTGGCAATAGGTGTGGTATTGAGTGCAAGTAATAAAAATGCAGAAAAAGAATCGGAAGTTATAGATGAATCTAACCCTTTAGAAGTTTTAAGTGGGCAATTATAAATTCATATTATCAGGAGGAGGTACGGGTGGACATATTTACCCCGCCATAGCGATAGCCAATGAGCTAAAGGAGATGTATCCTACAGCAGAGTTTTTGTTTGTTGGTGCAAAGGATAGGATGGAAATGGAGAAAGTACCACAGGCTGGGTATGAGATAGAAGGATTATGGATTGCAGGATTGCAACGAAAGTTAACGTTTAAAAATTTGCTGTTTCCAATAAAGTTGATAAGTAGTTTGTTAAAAGCGAGAGGTATAGTGAAAAAATTTAAGCCAGATGCGGTGATCGGAACAGGAGGTTTTGCCAGTGGTCCACTCTTGCGTATGGCAGCAGCTAAAAATATTCCGTGTTTGTTGCAAGAACAGAATTCTTATGCTGGTATCACCAATAAATTATTAGCATCTAAGGTGAAGAAAATCTGTGTGGCTTATGATCATATGGATCGATTTTTTCCTGCAGATAAAATTATAAAAACAGGGAATCCAGTGCGTAAAGATTTGATGGAGATGAGGGTTTCTAAAGAAGAGGCTTTGCAGTTTTTTGGCTTGAATCCAGAAAAGCCAGTGTTGCTTGTTTTGGGGGGTAGTTTAGGAGCAAGAAGAGTTAATGTACTATTAAAAGAGCAACTGCCGTTGTTTAGGTCATTGGGAGTACAAGTTATTTGGCAATGCGGAAAATTATACTACGATGAGTATAAAATTTGCGAAACAGATGATGTTTTGGTGTTTGATTTTCTAAATAAAATGGATTATGCATATGCTGCTGCTGCTATTATAGTTTCTAGAGCAGGAGCAGGTTCCGTATCAGAATTAAGTATTGTAGGCAAGCCAGTTGTTTTTATTCCATCGCCAAATGTTGCTGAAGATCATCAGACTCAAAATGCTATGGCTTATGCCGCTAAAAACGCAGCAATCTTAATTAAAGAGAAAGATCTGGATAAAGACTTTAAGGATGTTTTTTCAAAATTACTGAAGGATGATAAAAAACAGCAAGAGTTAGCTGTAAATATAAAAAAACAAGCATTGCCAGAGGCAACCAGAAATATTGCTTTTGAAGTAGAAAAATTAGTAAAAAAATGAATTTAAAAAATATACATAGCGTTTATTTCTTGGGTATTGGAGGCATTGGTATGTCTGCTCTGGCACGCTATTTTAAATTCATAGGCAAAGAAGTTGCTGGGTATGATAAAATAAAAACACCCTTAACTGAAGAGCTTTCCAATGCAGATATTGCTATTCATTATGAAGATGCAGTACTAAATATTCCAGACAGATTTAAAGATATTAAGAGCACATTGGTGGTGTTTACACCTGCATTACCTATAACCCATAAAGAGCTAAATTTCTATTTGGAGAATGGCTTTGACGTTAAAAAGCGATCTGAGGTTTTAGGGATTATTACTAAAAATACGTTTTGTTTTGCAGTTGCGGGTACCCATGGAAAAACTACAACTTCTAGTATTTTGGCACATCTATTATATGAAACGGGCACTTCGTTGACAGCGTTTTTAGGTGGAGTTTCAGAAGATTTTAACAGTAATTTTTTACTGGAAGGAACAACGTATTCGGTCGTGGAAGCAGATGAGTTTGATCGTTCTTTCTTGCGACTTTCACCTAATGTTGCTTGTATTACCTCTATGGATGCAGACCATTTGGATATTTATGGTGACGGGAAGGAATTAAAACGAGCATTTGTAGATTTTACTAACAAAATAGAACCCAACGGAAAGCTGTTTGTTCGCAATGGCTTGCCTTTGGAAGGTATTACCTATGGTATAGATGATGATTCTGATTTTTGTATTACTGATATTGAGGTGCAAAACGGATCCTATGTGTTTTCAATCAAAACACCAGACCTGTTGTTGAAGGGTGTTCGGTTTAATAAACCGGGAAGGCATAATTTATTAAATGGTTTGGTTGCATTTGCTATGGCCTTGGAAGCAGGGAAATCTCCAACCGCTGTAGCTGCAGCTTTAAACACCTTTAAGGGAGTGCAACGCAGATTTTCATACCGTATAAAAAGAGAAGATTTTGTGTTTATTGATGATTATGCACATCACCCTACAGAGATTAATGCTGTTTATGATGCGATTTCAGAAGTACATCCAAATAAAAAAACATTGGCAATTTTTCAGCCTCATTTGTTTTCTAGGACTCGGGATTTTATAGATGATTTTGCTGCGAGTTTGTCAAAATTTGACGATGTAATTTTACTAGATATTTATCCTGCAAGAGAAGAGCCTATAGCGGGTGTTACGTCAGAATGGTTGCTGTCTAAAATAAAAAATCCGAATAAAAAAATCTGCATTAAAATAGATTTGATTCATGCAATAAAAAATCTAAGTCCAGAAGTACTTGTTGTTATGGGAGCAGGTGATATTGGGCAAGAAGTTGGGAAAATTAAAAATGCTTTTGAGGTATGAAAATAAATTGGAATTACATAAAGGTTGGGTTTCTTTTATCTTTGTTATCAGGGGTTTATGCTTTTTCAGGGCATAGAAATGATGGTAAAAAAGTTACGAATTCTACCGTAAAATTTATAGGAGAAGACAATTTATTTATAACACATCAGACGGTTAATAAATTGTTAATACAAAATTTGGGTAGTCTTACAAACGTGCCAAAAGATGCGCTAGTTTTGAATACGGTAGAAAAGGTTTTAGAAGCCAATGAAATGGTTAAAAGTGCTCAGGTTTATCTTGCTGTAAATGGGGAGCTTACATCTAAAATCATTCAGCGCAAACCTTTAGGGCGTATAGAAGGGATTTCCAAGTTTTATTTGGATGACGAAGGTAAACGTATGCCATTGTCAAAAAATCATTCTGCAAGAGTACCTATAATTACGGGTAAGATTACAGATGAAAGTCTTAAAAGTTGTTTTGCAATGATACAGTTTGTGAATACAGATAATTTTTTAAAAAAAGATGTTATTGGTATTCATATAACAGAAAATGAAACTGTACAGTTGCGGCTTCGGTTAGAAGATTTTGTTGTAAATGTAGGTAGCGTAGAGAACCTAGAAGGTAAGTTTAATAATTATAAAGCTTTTTATAGAAAAGCAGTAAAAGATAAAGTCTTAAATAGTTATAAGGCCGTTAGTTTAGAGTATAATAATCAAGTTGTGTGCACCAAAAAATAAGTTATGGAACCAGTTAAATATTCAGTAGGATTAGACATAGGAACTACCAAGATTGTGGCCATAATTGGTAAGGAAAATGAATACGGTAAAATAGAAGTTTTAGGTATTGGTAGATCTAAAAGTTTAGGTGTACATAGAGGTGTAGTGAATAATATTACACAAACAATAAAATCTATTCAGCAAGCTATTGAGGAAGCTGAAGCTAGTTCTGGTTTAAAAATAAGCTCTGTTGTTGTAGGTATTGCAGGGCAACATATACGTAGTTTGCAGCATAGTGATTATATCACTAGAAGTGATTCTGAATTAGTTATTGATGAGGATGATTTAGATAGATTGTGCAATCAAGTGTATAAATTAATAATGCTTCCTGGAGAAGAGATAATACATGTTTTGCCACAAGAATATAAAGTAGATGGACAGGCAGAAATAAAGGAGCCAATAGGAATGTATGGTGGTAGGCTAGAAGCTAACTTTCATGTTGTTGTTGGTCAGGTTTCTTCCATAAAAAACGTAGGTAGGTGTATTAAGAGTGCTGGTTTAGATTTAGGTAGTATTACCCTAGAGCCTTTAGCGTCTGCAAATGCTGTTTTAAGTCAGGAAGAAAAAGAAGCTGGAGTAGCATTGATAGATATAGGAGGGGGTACAACAGATGTTGCAATTTTTAAAGATGGCATCATTCGTCATACAGCAGTAATTCCTTTTGGAGGAAATGTTATTACAGAAGATATAAAAGAGGGGTGTTCTATCATAGAAAAGCAAGCTGAACTATTAAAAATAAAGTTTGGTTCTGCTTGGCCAGGTGAAAATAAGGATAATGAAATAGTTTCCATTCCTGGTTTAAGAGGAAGAGAGCCCAAAGAGATTACGTTAAAGAATCTTTCCAAAATTATACATGCGCGGGTGGTAGAAATTGTGGAGCAAGTGTATATGGAGATTAAGAATTACGGACACGAAGATCAAAAGAAAAAACTAATTGGAGGTATTGTTTTAACAGGTGGTGGTAGCCAGTTAAACCACTTAAAACAATTGGTAGAGTATATAACAGGGATGGATACAAGAATAGGCTATCCAAATGAGCACTTGGCTGGTGACTCTGATCAAGATATTGCGAGTCCGTTGTATGCTACAGGTGTTGGTTTGTTAATGAATGCCATAGAAACTAATGCTAAGAAAAAAGTTGTAGAAGGAGCAATTGAAAACCAAAAGATAGATAATGAAGGATCCTATGAAGAAGCGGGGTCGGTTAGTGGACAAGTAACAAAGACAGCAGTGAAAATAGAACGTAAATCCATTTTTGAAAAATGGTCAGATAAGTTGAAAGACTTTTTGGATAATGCAGAGTAATGCATCGAAGAATAAAAAAATGAATCAGTAAAAAAATAGTATGAGCAAGAACACTGAATTAGAAAGTAGTATCTCTTTTGATTTGCCTAAAAATCAAAGTAACGTAATTAAAGTCATTGGCGTAGGTGGTGGTGGTAGCAATGCCATTAATCATATGTTCCAAGCTGGTATCAACGGAGTAGATTTTGTGGTCTGTAATACAGATTCACAAGCGCTTGACAATAGTAGTGTGCCTAATAAAATTAGATTGGGAGTTACTTTAACGGAGGGTTTAGGAGCAGGTGCTAACCCAGAAGTTGGTGAAGAAGCCGCCATAGAAAGTATGGAAGACATAAAAAATATGTTGGATAAAAACACCAAAATGGTATTTATCACTGCTGGTATGGGGGGAGGTACAGGTACAGGGGCCGCTCCAATAATAGCAAAACAAGCAAAAGGTATGGATATCCTAACAGTGGGTATTGTTACAATGCCTTTTTTGTTTGAAGGTAAAATGAGGTGCCAGCAAGCTCAGACTGGTATTGAAAAACTTCGTGCAAATGTAGATTCATTAATTGTTATTAATAACAATAAACTTAGAGAGGTATACGGCAATTTAGGCTTTAAGGCTGGCTTCTCTAAAGCAGATGAAGTTTTGGCAACTGCAGCAAGAGGTATAGCAGAGGTTATAACGCATCACTATACGCAGAATATAGATTTACGTGATGCTAAAACAGTACTTTCTAATAGTGGAACGGCTATAATGGGATCAGCGAATGCTTCAGGGTCCTCAAGGGCGCAAGAAGCGATAATGAAAGCATTGGATTCTCCCTTGTTGAATGATAATAAGATAGCAGGAGCTAAAAATGTATTGTTGTTAATAGTGTCAGGTGCTCAGGAAATTACTATTGATGAAATTGGTGAGATCAATGATCATATCCAGATAGAAGCGGGTCATGGTGCAAACATTATAATGGGTGTTGGTGAGGATGAAAACCTTGGAGATGCCATAGGTGTTACTGTTATTGCTACGGGTTTTAATATAGATCAGCAAGATGATATTGTAAATACGGAATCTAAAAAAATTATCCACACGTTAGAAGATGAGCAAAAAGCAGAGCATAATTTAACACCAGCTAACGCCAATGTTGTTTATGAAGTTGTAGAGCCAGAGGTAACTCCTGTAAAAGAAGTGGTAATTAAACATACCCTAGTTGCAGATGAAAATCCTGAAATGGATTTAATTCCAACGACCAATTTTATTAAAAACTTCAATGTCTTTTATGACGAAGTGGTTGCAGAAGGAACGAAAGAAGATGATTTTGTAATTATAGATGTTAAGAATATCAATGTTGTAGATGCAGAAGAGATAAAAGTTGTACAAGAAGAAGATCAGTTTGCTTTTAGTTTTGATATGCCAAAAGCAGAAAAAAGAGTAAAAGAAGAAGATGAGCAAGAATATGTTATTTCTTTTAGTTTAGATGATGATGTAAAAGAGATGGATGTTAGTGAGCATATAGAGGTCGTGCCCGTTTTAGAATACAACAAAGAGGGGGAAACTAGATATAGTTTAGATGACTATATGGAGTTAGAAAATGAACTAACAGGCGCAAAATCTAAGGCAGAAAAATTCAATCCTAAAATTGTTGAAGATAAGTTAGTGTTTGAGAAAAAAACAATAGCTAAAGAAAGTGTTAAGGAAAATAGAGTGGTAGATCCAATGGATACGCCAATAGAAGAGCTTTTAAAGGAAAGAGCAGATGTGCGTAGAAGAAAATTAAAAGATTTTAACCATAAATTCCAGAACAATATAAATAATGTGAATGATATGGAAACGAAACCAGCGTATTTACGCCAGGGAGTAAATCTAAATCAGGATTCTCCTGAAAATAAAGTATCAAGAACGTCTTTAACTGAGGATAACAATGATGAAATTCAATTGCGTTCTAATAATTCTTTTTTACATGATAATGTAGATTAGTCGAAAGACTTCTAAAAAAATAAAGTAGTTTATAAACCCAAAAGCAGTAATAGTTTTGGGTTTATTTTTTTATCTTCGCAGTCCAAAAATAATTGGTTATGAGTTTACAGCAAGAGGTAATGTCAGCAATGAAGGAGGCAATGAAGGCTAAAAATGCAGTAGCTTTAGAGTCGTTACGTGCCATAAAGTCTGTTTTGTTAATGGCACAAACGGAGGCTGGTACTAAAACAGAACTATCCCAAGAAGAAGAAATAAAAATAGTTCAGAAACTTGTAAAGCAACGTAAAGATAGTGCCGCTATCTATTTAGAGCAGGAAAGAGCAGATTTAGCCGATCCAGAATTGGCTCAAGCAGCAATTATAGCACAATTTTTACCAGCACAATTATCGGAAGAAGAAATAGCGAAGGTGGTCGTGGAAGTTATTGCGGAAAGTGGAGCCCAAGGAATGAAAGATATGGGGAAAGTAATGGGAGTGGTTTCTGGACGATTGGCTGGAAAGGCAGATGGTAAAACCATTTCTTCAATTGTAAAAAGTAAATTAATATAATTAATTTAGTTCACCGTAAAATGTAATTTTATTGTGTGTTAAATGGCCTCGTGGCGCAACTGAATAGCGCATCAGATTTCGGCTCTGAGGGTTGGGGGTTTGAATCCCTCCGGGGTCACGAATGAGTCACCAAGAAAGGTGAATTGCAAAGCGAGTTTCATTTATGAAACTCGCTTTTTTTATATAATCTTTGGTGGAATTATGGTTAATTCTAGGTTATGTCAATGATACAACAGTGATTTTTTATTTGATATACTTGGTTAAAGAGTCACTTTGGAATGTGGCTTTCGTGAGTGTATAAAAAAATCAGTACAGAAAAAGACTTTGTTATATTTTTTTATTCATACCGACAACCAAAAATAAATCTATAAATTTGGGTATTAAGAAGCGCAAAAATATTAAGATGAAAAAAGTAGTAACCTTTGGTGAAATAATGTTGCGATTAGCACCTCCTGGATTTTTAAGATTTTCACAAGCTAATTCTTTCGATGTAGTTTACGGAGGAGGAGAATCTAATGTAGCAGTTTCATTGGCTAATTATGGTGTTCCTGTAGATTTTGTAACACGTTTGCCTAAAAATGATATTGGGGAATGTGCGATGATGGAAATGCGTAAGAGAGGTGTTGGTGTGAATAATATTATTTATGGTGGAGATCGCTTGGGAATTTATTTCTTAGAAACTGGTGCGGTAAGTAGGGGAAGTAAAGTCGTGTATGATAGAGCACATTCTGCCATTGCAGAGATTAAGCCAGGAATGATCGATTGGAAAACTGTTTTTAAAGATGTGGCTTGGTTTCATTGGACAGGAATTACGCCAGCTATTTCTCAAGGTGCAGCAGATGCTTGTTTAGAGGCCGTAAAGGTAGCTAGTGAAATGGGAGTAACTATTTCAACAGATTTAAACTATAGAGCTAAGCTTTGGAATTTTGGAGGTGATAGAGAAAAGATAATGACCGAATTGACATCCTATTGTGATGTTATTTTAGGAAACGAAGAAGATGCAGAGAAGCATTTTGGAATTAAACCAGTAGGTTTAGATATAACTACCCAAGGACATGATGTAAAAGCGGAAGCTTTCTTATCGGTTTGTAAGCAAATGATAGAAAAATTTCCAAAAGCTAAAAAGGTAATTACAACCTTGAGAGGTTCTATATCTGCATCACACAATACATGGGCTGGTGTCTTGTATGATGGTACTGAAATGTATGAAACTCGTCAATATCAAATCACAGATATCGTGGATAGAGTTGGGGGTGGAGATTCCTTTATGGGCGGTTTAATTTATGGATTGTTAAAATACCCGGATAACGATCAAAACGCATTGGATTTTGCTGTAGCTGCTTCTTGTTTAAAGCATACCATTAAAGGAGATGCAAATCTAGTTACAGTAGAAGAAGTAGAAAAATTAATGGGAGGTGATGCCTCTGGACGTGTAGCAAGGTAATTTTTAAAGGATTAAATATGGCGCAGTATTCTAGAATAGAAGTAGCAACAGTAATGAAGGAAACAGGTATGGTTCCTTTGTTTTATAATAGTGACATAACTCTTGGTAAAGAAGTTTTAAAAGCCTGCTATGATGGTGGTGCCCGCCTGCTTGAATTTACAGCAAGAGGCGATTTTGCTCATGAAGTTTTCGCAGAATTATGTAAATATGCCATAAAAGAATTACCAGGAATGATTATGGGTGTTGGTTCTATAACCGATGCTGCAGCAGCTTCCTTATATATGTCTTTAGGGGCAAATTTTATTGTTACTCCTGTATTAAGAGAAGATATCGCTATAGTGTGTAATCGTAGAAAAGTATTATGGTCACCGGGTTGTGGTTCCTTAACAGAAATTGCTAGAGCTGAAGAATTAGGTTGCGAAATAGTAAAACTCTTTCCAGGCGATCTGTATGGCCCTAATTTTGTAAAAGGAATAAAAGGACCAAGTCCATGGACGAGTATCATGCCTACCGGCGGAGTGTCTCCAGACAAAGAAAATCTTTCTGGTTGGTTTAATGCAGGTGTAACTTGCGTTGGTATGGGCTCTAAATTAATTTCAAAAGAAATTTTACAAAATAGAGACTATGCAAAATTAACCAAGGACGTAAAAGCAGCTTTAGAAATTATTGAAGCTGTAAAATAGTATAAATGATAACTTATTAAGCATTATAAGGGGGTTGTGTAACTTAAGTTGGCTTCTGTGAATAAAGCTTTAAATTTATGACTAGTATAAAAAGACTTGTTTCTTAGTACAATTCTTATTAGGAATAGTTATTTAAATGTAAAAAACACAAAATCTGTAGTTCCAGATTCTGTAATGATAACTTCTTTTTCAACTAAAGTTTCAGAGTCAGCACTTACTTTAAGTTTAATAGTATATGGTTTAAAAGGAACCCCAATTTCTCCGCCAGAATTATCTCGATAGGTAATATCTAATGTCGTTAAAAAAGCGATTGATTGATTCAAATAACTCCTCGTTATGGGGAGATGAGATTCACTACTTGAAAAATCAGAAATGTCTATGCCTTCGCCTTGTATGGTGAATGTTATGTCTGACAGTCGGTTATTGTCCGAAGAGGTTACGGAAAATGAGATGTTTTTAATTTGAGGGTAATTGTCTCTTGGGTCATCGTCAGAGGAACAAGATATTATTAAAAACACGAATGTAATTATGGCTAATAATTTCTTTTTAAACATAAATATTTTTTTAATAATTGAATTGTAAAACTACTGATTTTTTATCCCAAACTTTGTTTCACACTATTATTGAATTATAACTGCCACAAATGTATAGATTTGGTTATAATCTTTTTTTATGGAGTATGTTTTTTACTATTGCTGTGGCGTGTACTCTAGAGTTTTCTATAAACCATTTGTGAGTTTCAAGGCCACCACAAATAACACCTGCCAAATATATATTGGAGATATTGGTTTCCATAGTATCAGGATTATGTACTGGAATTTTTTTACCATCTGTAGATAAATTGATGCCAATGGAAGTCAAAAAATTAAAATTAGGGCGGTATCCTGTCAGTGCTAAAACATAATCGTTGGAAAGTGTAATCGTTTCTTCTGGTGTATTTATTTGTATTTCAGTTGCTGTAATTTTAGTAATGGTAGCGTTGAAAATAGCTTTTATGCTTCCTTCTTCAATTCTATTTATAATGTCTGGGCGTACCCAATATTTTACACGCTTCCCAACTTCTGGCCCTCTTATGACTAAAGTTACCTCTGCTCCTTTACGCCAAGACTCTAAGGCGGCGTCTATTGCGGAGTTGCTTGCGCCTATCACTGCGAGTTTTTGATTTGCGTAAAAGTGTGGGTCATTGTAATAATGAGAAACCTTAGCGAGGTTCTCTCCAGCGACATTAATTTTGTTGGGAATATCATAAAACCCCGTAGCTATAATAACATTTTTGGCTGTATAGACTGTTTTGCTTGTTTCAATTGTAAAGGCCTCCGAGTTGGAGGTAATATTAGCTACTTTCTCAAAAAGATGAATATTTAAATCGTTAGTAGCTACTATTCTTCTGTAATACTCTAAGGCTTCACTTTTTTTTGGTTTGGCCTCATTGCTAATAAAAGGAATGTTGTCTATTTCTAATTTTTCCGATGAGGAGAAGAATTGCATTTTGGAGGGGTAGTTGTACAATGAATTTACAATACACCCTTTTTCTATAATAAGATAAGAAAGTCCGTTTTTTTTAGCTTCTAAACCACAAGCAATACCAATAGGTCCGCCACCAATAATTACAATGTCTACGATAGTCACTATTTGATACTGTTTTTAAGATTTTTAATAGTAGTCGTTGGGTCTTCACTTTTAAATACAAAACTACCGGCAACGAGAATGTCTGCTCCAGCCTCAACCAAGGCTTTGGCATTTTTATCGGTAACACCGCCATCTATTTCTATAAGTGTTGCTGCATTTTTTCTAGTAATAAGTTCTTTTAAAGCGTTTACTTTGGTATAGGTATTTTCAATAAATGATTGTCCTCCAAATCCTGGGTTAACACTCATGATGCATACGATGTCAATATCACTGATTGTATCTTCTAAGAGGCTTATATTGGTATGCGGATTCAATGCAACTCCCGCCTTCATACCTTCTGCTTTAATAGCTTGTAAGGTTCTGTGTAGGTGGGTGCAAGCTTCATAGTGAACCGTTAAATTCGTAGTTCCTAATTTAGCAAAGCTGCTAATATAGCGATCAGGATCTACAATCATTAAATGTACGTCTAGGGGTTTTGTTGTATGCTTTGCAATGCTTTTTACCACAGGCATTCCAAAAGATATATTGGGGACAAAAACACCGTCCATAATATCTATATGATGCCAATCTGCTAGACTGTGGTTTACCATTTCTACATCTCGTTGTAGGTTTCCAAAGTCTGCTGCTAATAATGAAGGTGCGATTTTAGTCATGCTCATTGTTTTACGTCTTGATGTCCTCACAAAAGTACTAAATTGCTGTGAATTGAAGCGAGTGCGGAATGTATATAGAACAGAAAAGCCTGTCTAATTAGACAGGCTTTAAAATGTAATGTGTTAAATTCTTTATAGTATTAAAGGACTTCAACGTTAATTGCATTTGGTCCTTTTTTTCCTTCTTCAACGTCATAACTAACTTTGTCTCCTTCAGCTATTTCGTGAGTTAATCCACTAATGTGAACAAACACGTCTTTACTGCCATCGTCTGGAGTGATAAATCCAAAACCTTTAGAGTCGTTAAAAAATTTTACTGTACCGTTACTCATAATATTATTTTTAATTAAAGTGCAAAGATAGTATAATATCAATACAATATTACTTTTTATAAAATAATCATAATTTTTTTAAGTATCAATTCTCTTTATATTCATTTCTTTTTAATGAATGAAATCGATTTTGCTGCGCAATAGGTGTATTCACTGCTGTTAAAGGATTGACTGTCTGTATATTCAGAATGCTGAGTTAATGCACTCCTAACCTTTAATTTGGTAATTAGTTACTGACTTTGAAGGTTTTGAGTAGCCAAATCGGTGTTTCAATGAAAAATAGTTGTGCGTTTAGGTCAGATAGTTACTACATCGTTGGGTTCATCATTTTAATGACATAGATACCTATTTCTGTTTTGAATCTAGGGTATAGCTAGAATCTAAGATGATACTTTTTTCTAAAGTAGAATTGGTATAAACATTTTTTCTTTAATAGTATTACGACAAGAGGTTGTGGGGATAAAAACAAAAAAGATTGATGACAGAAACAATAAAGACTTTACTATATAAAAACGGTTGGTCTGTTAATCATACAAAAAAGGCTACCAATTTATTTAATTGATAGCCAAAGAAGTATTTTAGACAATGTTAGTCTTTAAGTTATACTCTTGGTAAATCTCCATCACCTTTTAAGGGTAATGTAGAGTTTCCTATTAAATATTTATCTACGTGATGGGCAGCTTCTCTACCTTCAGAAATAGCCCATACAATTAAAGACTGTCCCCTGCGCTGGTCTCCTGCAACAAAAACGCCTGGAACATTGGTCATATAGTTTATGGCAGATGCTTTTATATTAGTTCTTGGATCTGCATCCAACCCTAATTGCTCTGCCACTGTCATTTCTGAACCTGTAAAACCCATTGCAAGTAATGCTAGTTCACATTTCCATTCTTTTTCGGTATTTGGAACTTCTTTTAGCGTGGGTCTTTGTCCTGGAGTTTTAATCCATTCAACTTCTGCGGTAATCAACCCTTTTAAGTTGCCTTCTTTATCTCCAATGAATTCCTTGGTCGAGATGCTAAAAAAGCGATCCGCTCCTTCTTTGTGCGATGAACTTGTACGCAAACGCATTGGCCAAAATGGCCAAGGCTGATCTTCTGGTCTTTCTGGAGTTGCTTTGCTCATAATTTCAAAATTAGAAACAGAGGTTGCGCCATGTCTAATAGAGGTGCCAATACAATCAGAGCCAGTATCTCCACCACCAATAACAACAACGTCTTTGTTGGTCGCTTTTATTTCTTCTCCAAGATCGGTAATGCCATCTACACGTTTATTATTTTGCTTTAGAAAGTCCATTGCTTGTACAACACCTTTTAAATCGGCTCCTTTAATTGGTAAGTTTCTACGAACTGTAGCACCACCAGAAAGTACAATGGCATCAAAGTCTTCATTCAGTTTGTCTGCCTTTATATCTACACCAATGTGTGTGTTTGTTTTAAATAGAATACCTTCTTCCTCTAATACTTTTACCCTGCGATCTATTACGCTTTTTTCCATTTTAAAATCTGGAATGCCATAACGCATTAATCCGCCAACTTTTGCATCACGTTCAAAAACAGTAACCAAATGTCCTGCTCTATTTAATTGTTGTGCTGTTGCTAATCCTGCTGGGCCAGAGCCTACTACTGCTACTTTTTTTCCTGTTCTTGTTTTTGGAGGTTGCGCAACAACCCATCCTTTAGAAAATGCAGTTTCTACAATATTTTTTTCAATATTTTCAATAGAAACAGGGTCTTCATTAATTCCTAGTACACAGGCTTCTTCACAAGGAGCCGGACATAACCTTCCTGTAAATTCAGGAAAATTATTAGTGGAATGTAATATGTTAGCTGCTTTCTCCCATTTTCCTTTGTAAACGGCATCATTAAAATCTGGAATTAAATTGCCTAAAGGGCAGCCGCTATGGCAAAAAGGAACACCGCAATCCATACAACGTGCGCCTTGATTTTTTAATTCAGTTTCTTTTAATGGTTGTGTAAATTCTTTATAATGTTTGATACGCTCTTCAACAGGAGCATAGTCTTCTATTTTTCTATCGAATTCCAAAAATCCAGTTATCTTTCCCATAGTATCGATTTATATAATGCTAGCTTTTTCTTCTTCTAATCTTAACAATGCTTGTCTGTATTCTTCAGGGAATACTTTGATGAATTTAGGTAAGCAATCTTCCCAGTCTTCTAATATTTGTTGTGCTAAAGGACTCATCGTATGGTTGTAGTGACTTTCAATTAAGTCTTTTAATTCAGCAATATCCTTTGCTTCATTAACAGCCAATAGATTCAAAGCCTCTTTGTTACAGTTTTTTTCAAAGGTTTTATTCTTGTCATAAACATATGCAATACCACCACTCATTCCTGCACCAAAATTCCGGCCTACCTCGCCTAAGATCACTGCAATACCGCCAGTCATATATTCACAACCGTGATCACCAATACCTTCTACAACAGTTTTTGCACCAGAGTTGCGAACACAAAAACGCTCACCAGCCTTTCCGTTAATATAAGCCCTGCCTGCAGTAGCACCGTATAAAGTTACGTTACCAGTGATAACGTTGTCTTCAGGAACTATAGTGGCACCTTCTGGTACTTTAATAACTAGTTTAGCTCCGGAAAGTCCTTTACCTAAATAGTCATTGGTGTTTCCGTTTACGGTCAAAGTTAATCCTCTAGTGGCAAATGCACCAAAACTTTGTCCAGCCGAACCTGTAAAGTTTAGCCTGAGTGTGTTAATTGGCAATCCTTTTGCACCATAAGTTTTAGAAATTTCATTACTTATAATTGCGCCTATGGCTCTATCTGTATTGCAAATAGGATAATCTAAGGTTAACTTTTCTTTTCTAAATAATGACGGATTCGCTTTCTCTATAATTTTAAATTCTATAGACTTGCTAATGTCGTGTTGTTGTTTTGCGGTATTGTATAGTTTAGTTCCTACAGGTACTTCTATTTGATGTAAAATAGGAGTTAAATCGATACCGTCTGCTTTGTAGTGCTCTATAGCTTTGTTTCTGTCTAGTTTTTGAACCTGTCCAACCATTTCATTGATCGTTCTAAAACCTAATTGCGCCATAATTTCACGTAGTTCCTGCGCTATAAAATACATATAGTTTACAACGTGCTCCGGTTTTCCTTTAAATTTCTTACGCAATTCAGGGTTTTGGGTTGCTATTCCTACAGGACATGTGTTTAAATGACATACACGCATCATAATACATCCAGAAGCGACAAGCGGTGCGGTTGCGAAACCAAATTCTTCGGCACCTAGTAAACAAGCAATAGCAACATCACGTCCTGTTTTTAACTGTCCGTCACATTCAACAACAACTCGGTTCCTTAGGTCGTTCATTACCAAGGTTTGTTGGGCTTCAGCAATTCCTAATTCCCAAGGCAAACCAGCGTGTTTTAATGAGGTTAGGGGAGATGCTCCTGTTCCACCATCGTGACCAGAAATTAAAATTACATCTGCTTTTGCTTTTGCAACACCTGCTGCAACGGTACCAACTCCTATTTCAGACACTAATTTTACGTTTATTCTAGCTTTTCTATTAGCCGATTTTAAATCGTAAATTAATTGTGATAAATCTTCAATAGAATAAATATCGTGATGTGGTGGTGGTGAAATTAAACCGACATAAGGGGTAGAATTTCTTGTTTTTGCTATGGAAGGATTAACCTTTGGCCCTGGCAATTGTCCGCCTTCACCTGGTTTGGCACCTTGAGCCATTTTTATTTGTATTTCCTTGGCGCTTGTTAGGTAGTTAGAAGTAACACCAAACCTACCAGAAGCAACTTGCTTAATAGCACTGTTTCTCCAATCGCCAGTTTCGTTTTTATAAAAACGTTCTGCGTCTTCCCCACCTTCTCCAGAATTGCTTTTTCCACCAATCCGGTTCATAGCGATAGCTAAATTCTCATGCGCTTCTTTACTAATGGAACCGTAAGACATAGCTCCTGTTTTAAAACGCTTTACGATATCTGTCCAAGGTTCTACTTCATCAATAGGAATAGGATCAAAATTAGAGAACTCAAACAAGCCTCTAATTGTCATTAAATTCTTAGACTGTTCATTTATTAAGCTAGAGTACTCCTTATAGGTATCTGGTTCGTTATTACGAACAGATTTTTGAAGTTTAGCAATAGTTTCAGGGTTAAAAAGATGCTTCTCGCCATCTCTTCTCCATCTGTAAGCTCCACCCATTTCTAATTCTAAATTAGCAGCAACTTCCTTATTGTTAAATGTTTTAAGGTGTCTTTTTGCGATTTCCTTTTCAATTTGATATAAGCCAATCCCTTGTATTCTTGTTGGGGTATTCGGGAAGTATTTCGCTACAACTTTGGTGTTTATGCCAACGCATTCAAACAACTGAGAACCTCTGTAAGAGTTTAAAGTAGAGATGCCAATTTTGTTCATTACTTTTAAAACACCTTTGCCTATAGCTTTATTGTAGTTTTTAATAGCTTCTTCTTGTGTAAACTCTGTAATATCGTGTTCTTCAATCTGTTCAGCAATTATTTCATTTACGAGATATGGATTTACGGCACTTGCTCCATAACCAAAAAGTAATGCAAAATGATGTACTTCTCTTGGTTCTGCAGATTCTATAATGATACTAAGTTTAGATCGCTTGCCTAATTTCTGAAGTCCGCTGTTTACGTAAGAAAGTGCTAATAATGCAGGTATTGGAGCTCTGTCTTTGTTTGCCCCTCTATCAGATAGAATGATGATGTTGGTGTCGTCATCTATGGCTTTGCATGCTTGGTTAAGAATAGACGCTAGTGCCTCTTCTAATGCATTGTGTCCACGCGCAATGTTGTATAAAATTTCTAATGACCTTACTTTGTAGTCTGGACTAACATCGTAATTTTTTATCTTATCCAAATCTTCTTTGGATATAACAGGGTTTTGAATCTTTAATTTGCGACAATGTAATTCAGTGAAATCGAAAATATTAGAGTCACTACCTAATGTAAGACTTATGTCTGTGATTAATTCTTCTCGAATTCCATCCAAAGGCGGATTGGTTACTTGTGCAAATAATTGCTTAAAGTAGTTGTATAGTAATTGCGGTTTTTCAGATAATACTGCAATTGGAGTATCAGATCCCATAGATCCAATAGGCTCTTTTGCTGTTTTTCCCATTGGTAAGATAATCGTGTTGATATCTTCTAAGGTATATCCAAAAAGAGATTTTCTCTTTTCTAGTGTTTCTTCACCTAAAAATAAAGGACAATCATTATAAGGAATGTCTTTTAAGTGAACTAGGTTGTTTTTTAACCACTCTTCATACGGACGAAGTTGTGCTATTTCTTCTTTTATTTCTTCATCATTTATAATTCTACCTTCTTCCATATTTACCAAGAACATTTTCCCAGGCTCTAAGCGACCATGGAATTGAATGTTTTCTGGTTCAATGTCTACAACGCCAGTTTCGGAAGACATAATAACGTAGCCATCTTTGGTTACAGTGTATCTAGATGGTCTTAAACCGTTCCTGTCCAATACTGCGCCAATGTAGTTTCCGTCAGTAAAAGGCACAGATGCGGGGCCATCCCATGGTTCTACCATACAAGAATTATATTCGTAGAATGCTTTTTTTGATGGAGACATGTCTGGGTTTTTCTCCCAAGCTTCTGGCACCAACATCATCATAACTTCTGGTAACGAACGGCCAGTCATTAACAACAGCTCTACAACCATATCCATGGTAGCAGAATCTGATTTTCCAGGCAATATAATTGGTAATATGTTCTTGATTTCATCGCCAAACAAATCACTTTTTAATAACTCTTCTCTAGAACGCATTCTAGAAACATTACCGCGTAGCGTATTTATTTCTCCATTATGGCACATATACCTAAACGGTTGTGCTAAATCCCAAGTTGGGAATGTATTGGTAGAGAATCTTTGGTGAACTAAAGCCAGTCGTGTTACAACTCTAGGGTCCATTAAGTCCTTAAAGTAAAACTTAATGTCCTGGGGCATTAAAAGTCCTTTAAAAATAATGATTTTGGTTGATAAACTTGGAACATAGAAAAATTCACTTTCTGATAACTTAGAGCTTAAAATAGTATGTTCTGTAGCTTTTCTAGCAATGTATAGTTTAAGATTAAAATTAAAATAATCTTGAGAAGTATTTTCTTTACCTATAAATAGTTGTTTAACATAAGGTTCAGTTTCCATAGCGATACGGCCAGGAACTGTTTTGTTTACTGGAGCATCTCTCCATCCAATAAGTGCTAATCCTTGTTTTTTTATATTTTCTTCAAATGCTGAAATGCAAAAATTTCTTTGATTTTCTTTTTGAGGTAAGAATACATTTGCAACTGCATATTCTCCTGGTTCAGGTAATTTAAAATCGCATACTTCGGTAAAATAAGCATGCGGAATATCTATTAAAATACCAGCGCCATCTCCTGTTTTTCCATCTGAACTAACCGCACCACGGTGTTCTAATTTGTCTAATATCTCTAATGCCTTGTGTATAATGTCATTAGATTTTTCACCTTTTAGACTACAGATAAATCCAGCTCCACAATTGTCATGTTCAAATTCTGGAAGGTATAACCCTTGTTTTTTCAGCTTCATATAATTGTCGTATTTCTTCAAATATACCACAATTGATAAATTATGTTTAACACTTCGGGATTAATCAAATAAAAAATTCATCATTTGTGATAAAATTGCCATAATACATTAAATATTATATTTTTTGTCTGACTAAATTATGATATTGATAATGATGTTTTTTAAAAAGAATAAAAAAAGTTCCATATTTTCTATGTAGCTTTTTTTAGTTGTAAAGGGTGTATGCCGTTGCTAATCTCTTAAAATACTTCTAGAAATTACAATTTTTTGAATTTCAGAAGTGCCTTCGTAAATTTGAGTAATTTTAGCATCTCTCATTAGTCGTTCTACGTGGTAGTCTTTAACAAAGCCATTACCGCCATGTATTTGTACGGCTTCCACAGAAACATCCATTGCAACTTTGGATGCATATAATTTTGCCATAGCACCAGATAGATCATAGTTTTCATGATTATCCTTGTCCATTGCAGCTTTGTAAACCAACATTCTCGCTGCAGCAATAGAGGTATGCATATCCGCTAGTTTAAAAGCAATGGCTTGGTGGTTGCATATCTCGGTACCAAAAGATTTTCTTTGTTTGGAATAGTCTTTGGCCATTTCATAAGCACCAGCAGCAATACCTAATGCTTGTGCTGCAATACCAATTCTACCGCCTGCTAAAGTTTTCATAGCAAATTTGAATCCGAAGCCATCTTCTCCTATTCTGTTTTCTTTTGGGACTTTAACATCATTAAAAATTAAAGAGTGAGTGTCGCTTCCTCGTATTCCTAATTTATTTTCTTTAGGGCCAATTTCAAAGCCTTCAGCACCTTTTTCAACGATGAGTGCATTGATCCCTTTGTGACCTTTTTCAATATCTGTTTGCGCTATTACAAGGTAAACTTCTGCAGAACTACCATTGGTAATCCAATTTTTAGTGCCATTTAAAATATAATGGTCTCCCTTGTCTATTGCTGTTGTTTTTTGTGAAGTTGCATCACTTCCAGCTTCTGGTTCAGAAAGGCAAAAAGCGCCTATGCAATCACCTGTCGCCAAACGCGTTAAATATTTTTGTTTTTGAGCTTTGTTTCCATAAGTTTCTAATCCCCAGCAAACTAATGAATTATTTACAGAGACAATGACAGAGCAAGATGCATCTACCTTAGATAGTTCTTCCATCACCAAAACATAGGATAGGGTGTCTAGGCCACTGCCACCATATTTTGCGTCTACCATCATTCCTAAAAAGCCAAGCTCGCCCATTTTTTTAACTTCATCTTTAGGAAATCTTTGAGCGTCATCTCTTTCAATTACACCGGGTAATAATTCATTTTGAGCAAAATCTTTTGCCGCTTGTTGAATCATTAACTGTTCTTCTGTTAATTTAAAGTCCATTTTATTGAGATAATGTTAATTTAAAGTTGCAAATATACGCTTATATTGTGAAATATTCAATAGGCGTATTTGGGGATGTCATGTGTATAAAATGATATAAAAGTAAATTTAAATAAATATTTATCATTCTGAGGGTATTAAAACTTTAAAAACACCGCAATATTTTTATATTTGTTGGGGATAAGATTTTTAAATAGAATTAATACTAAAATTATGAGACAGCATTAGCTCCTACTGGGAGATATTTTTACAATAGAAATTAAGGAATGCGGAACTAAAATCATATAATTTTATATTATTTCAATGAGAGAATTACTACATAAATATGAGAATAAACAACCCGAAATAGTTTTTAACTGGAAAGATCCAGAGACAGAAGCAGAGGGTTGGACGGTTATTAACTCTTTGCGGGGAGGTGCTGCTGGCGGAGGCACAAGAATGCGTGAAGGATTGGATATGAATGAGGTACTTTCTTTGGCGAAGACTATGGAAGTTAAATTTACGGTTTCTGGCCCTCCAATTGGTGGTGCAAAATCGGGAATAAACTTTAATCCCAATGACCCAAGAAAAGAAGGTGTTTTAAAACGATGGTATAATGCCGTTGCACCACTACTTAAAAGTTATTACGGAACAGGTGGAGATTTAAATGTTGATGAAATACATGAGGTAATTCCAATTACAGAGGATGCAGGTGTTTGGCATCCGCAAGAAGGAGTTTTTAATGGTCATTTTAAACCCACAGAGGCAGATAAGATAAACCGCATTGGCCAGTTGCGATTAGGGGTTATAAAAGTGTTGGAAAGTGAGAAGCATTCTCCTTCTCTTGGAAGAAAATATACTGTTGCCGATATGATTACTGGCTTTGGTGTGGCAGAGGCAGCAAAACATTATTATGATATTTATGGTGGAACTATAAAAGGGAAACGAGTTATAATTCAAGGTTTTGGAAATGTTGGGGCAGCAGCAGCTTTTTATTTAAGTCAAATGGGTGCTAAAATAGTAGGTATTATTGACAGAGATGGAGGGTTGATAAATGAGACAGGTTTTACTTTTGAAGAGATAAAAGAACTTTATCTTGCTAAAAAAGGAAATACTTTGGTTGCCGATGATATTATTCCTTTTCAAGAAATAAATGAAAAAATTTGGAAACTGCAAGCAGAAATATTTGCACCTTGTGCAGCTTCAAGGTTAATCACAAAAGATCAAATTACAAAATTAATAGAAACTGGATTAGAAGTTATAACTTGTGGGGCAAATGTACCTTTTGCAGATAAAGAAATTTTCTTTGGTCCAATTATGGAGTATACGGATGATCGCGTTAGTGTAATACCAGATTTTATATCAAATTGTGGTATGGCAAGGGTGTTTGCTTATTTTATGGAAAGAAGAGTGGCAATGGATGATGAATTAGTGTTTAATGATACATCAGAAACCATAAAAAGAGCTATGCAAAATGTATTTAAAAAGAATGCATCTAAAAAGTATATCAGTAAAACCGCATTTGAAATCGCATTAAAACAATTAATTTAATTAAAAACCATAGAAACACATGGAGACCATTGTAATTATTATTTTCTTCGTTGGCTATTTAGCAATAACCCTTGAGCATAATCTTAAAATAGACAAGCTTATACCGGCACTAGCCATGATGGCATTGCTGTGGGCTGTTATAGCTCTGACTCATATGCCTGTATTTGAGGTGGATGCAGCCTTGAGGGAGTTGGTGCCTACTCATATTGATGAGATTTTATTGCATCACCTAGGGAAAACAGCAGAAATATTAGTGTTTCTGTTAGGCGCAATGACTATTGTAGAAATTATTGATTATTTTGATGGTTTTGCTACTATAAAAGGCTTTATAAAGACAAAGAGTAAGCGGAAATTATTATGGCTTTTTTCTATTTTGGCATTTATTTTGTCTGCAATCATTGATAATTTGACTGCAACTATTGTATTAATTACAATCTTGCAAAAAGTAATTAGAGATAGAGAAACACGTTTGTGGTTTGCAGGTATGATTGTTATTGCTGCCAATGCTGGTGGTGCTTGGTCACCCATAGGTGATGTAACAACAACCATGTTGTGGATTGCAAATAAAGTTTCGGCGGCTCAATTAATAGAACATGTGTTGGTACCTTCAATTGTGTGTATGGTAATACCTGTTTTAATAGCTAGCAGATTTAAGGCATTTAGGGGCAATATAGAGAGTAGTGTTGAAGAAGAGGTGGCTGTAAAAAGTAAATTTGGTTCTACAATGCTATATCTTGGATTAGGGGCAATTGTATTTGTTCCATTTTTTAAGACTATTACGCATTTGCCACCGTATGTAGGTATGATGCTTTCTTTGGCTGTGGTTGCTACCTTTGCAGAGATATATAGTAATACGAAATTCAATATTTCTTCGGTAGATGCAGGCGAAAGCAATGCGGCTTCTCACCATAGTCCAGTGCATCACTCCTTGGCAAAAATAGAATTGCCGAGTATCCTATTTTTCTTAGGAATATTATTGGCAGTTGCAGCTCTTGAATCTTTAGGAATGTTGTTTCATTTTGCAGAAGGTCTTAATGCAGCTATACCAAATTCAGATATAGTTGTAATGCTGTTAGGTGTAGGGTCTGCTGTTATAGATAATGTGCCATTGGTGGCAGCAAGTTTAGGCATGTTTCCACAAGGAGTGGATGATCCATTGTGGCACTTTATAGCGTATTCTGCTGGTACAGGAGGGAGTATGTTAATTATAGGGTCTGCCGCAGGGGTTGTGGCAATGGGTATGGAGAAGATAGATTTCTTTTGGTATTTCAAGAAAATAGCTTGGTTGGCATTGGCTGGATTCCTTTCTGGTGCTCTTGCTTTTATATTAATTAGAGATTTTATACTAAACGTATAATTTTATTTGCAAAAAAACGTTATAAGTGCAACTTAAATAAGAGAAAATATATGTTATTGTTTCAAGATGCTGATACTACGGCGATAGGCGAAAGTATATCCGAAGAAAAAACACTGTCTGTTATAGATTTAATTGTAAATGGAGGAGCAGGGAGTATTATTATAATTACAATATTGGGCATTCTTTTGTTTGTTGCTTTGTATATTTATTTTGAGAGGGTTTTTGCTATAAAAGCTGCCTCTAAGATAGATAAGAACTTTATGAATCAGATTAAGGATCATATCACAAATGGAAAGCTAGATGCGGCTAAAATGTTATGTGCTCAAACAGATTCTCCAGTGGCTAGGTTAACAGAAAAAGGGATATCTCGTATCGGTAAACCTTTAGATGATATTAATACGGCAATAGAAAACGCAGGGACTTTAGAAGTGTATAAGCTAGAGAAAAACGTAAGTATTTTAGCAACCGTGGCAGGTGCTGCACCAATGATTGGTTTCTTAGGAACTGTAATTGGTATGATTTTAGCCTTCCATGAAATGGCAAGCAGTGGCGGTCAAGCAGAAATGGGCTCGTTGGCATCTGGTATTTATACGGCGATGACAACAACAGTTGCTGGCTTAGTTGTAGGTATTATAGCGTATATTGGTTATAACCACCTTGTCAACAGAACGGATAAAGTAGTGCACTCTATGGAAGCAAATACAATGGACTTTCTGGACTTGTTAAATGAACCACTTTAAATTTCTATAGATGAAGTTAAAAGGAAGAAATAAAGTAAGTCCAGACTTTAGTATGTCATCAATGACAGACATAGTTTTTTTGTTGTTAGTATTTTTTATGCTAACCTCAAATTCTCCTAATGCGCTAGATTTGTTGTTGCCAAAGGCAAAGGGAAAATCGACCAATACTCAAAATGTTTCCGTTAGTATTAATAAGAACTTGGAATATTTTGTAAACAACGAGAAGATCAACGGGAAATATATAGAAATTGAACTAAAAAAGGCACTGAAAGGTCAAGATAAACCTACTATTATTCTTAGGGCAGAAGAAAGCGTAGCTATAAAAGAAGCAGTAAATGTTATGGATATAGCGAATAAGAATAATTATAAAGTTATTTTGGCAGTGCGACCTAATTAATGTCATTCTTAGATACGAGACACAAGAAAAAATCTTTTACACTTACAACACTATTGTTAAGTGCATTCCTTTTATTGCTTTTTTATGTCGGTTTAACCTATATGGATCCGCCTGAAGAAAAAGGAATAGCTATTAATTTTGGTCAGATGGATTTTGGACAAGGAAAAGTCCAGCCAAAAGAAAAAATTAAATTACAGCCTACAAAAACAGCACAGGAGCAAGTTGAAGAAGAAGTTGAAGAGGTAGCGCCTGTTAAGGAACCTGAAGTTGCAAAAGAAGAAACTGTTGTAGATAAGGTTGCTGAAAAATTAATTACGCAGGAAAGTGAAGAGTCTATTGTTATTAAACAAAAAGAAGAAGCCAAGCGCAAAGCAGAAGTAGCTGCAAAGAAGGCAAAAGAAGAAGCAGATAAAAAAGAACAACAACGTGTAGCTGCGGCCAAGGCGGAAGCAGATAGAAAAAGAAAAGAAGAGCAAGCAAAAAGAGACAAGGTTGATAATCTTTTTGGGGGTCTTAGTGAATCTGATGGAAAGGTAGAAGGAGGAGAAGGGGATGATAACAAGGCAGGTGATAAAGGTGATCCGGCAGGAGATCCTTATGCGACTAGTTATTATGGGGCTCCAGGGTCAGGTAACGGCACAGGGGGCTATGGTTTGTCAGGTAGGTCTTTAGTGAATAAGGGAAAGGTAAAACAAGACTGTAATGAAGAGGGTAGGGTTGTGGTAAAGATAACGGTAGATAGAAACGGAAAAGTAATTAGTGCAGTACCAGGCGTAAAAGGAACGACGAATAGTCATCCTTGTTTGTTGGAGCCAGCTAAAAAGACGGCTTTTATGCACAAATGGAATTTAGATTCGAAAGCTCCTAGTCAACAAACAGGTTTTGTTGTAGTTAACTTCAAATTGGGAGAATAATTTTTTTAACAGTATTTGCTTCGTAATCTTTTTTGATGAATTTTAATTGTACTTAATGACTTATACTAAGACATTGGAGTGGATGTTTGCGCAACTTCCTATTTATCAGAATAAAGGGAAAGCTGCATTTAATGGTAAGTTAGATAACATAAAATTGTTTTCTAAGGCTTTAGGTTCTCCAGAAAAACAATTTAAAAGCATTCATATAGCAGGTACAAATGGCAAGGGCTCTAGTAGTCATATGTTGGCTTCTATTTTACAAGAAGCAGGCTATAATGTAGGATTGTATACCTCCCCACATTTAAAAGACTTCAGAGAGCGAATTAGAATAGATGGGAAAAAGATTTCTAAGAAGTCAGTTGTAAAATTTATTTCTGATCATAAAGAATTTTTTAATGCAAATAGATTGTCTTTTTTTGAAATGACAGTGGGAATGGCTTTTCATCACTTTGCAGAAAAAAGGGTAGATATCGCTATCATTGAAGTGGGTTTAGGAGGCAGATTAGATTCTACGAATATTATTACTCCAGAAGTTTCTTTAATCACCAATATCGGTTTAGATCATACTGACTTTTTAGGCGATACTATTGCAAAAATAGCTTATGAAAAGGGAGGAATAATAAAGGAAGGAGTTCCTGTTGTAGTTAGTGAGTATCAGGTAGAGACAGCAGCTGTATTTAAACCATTGGCAGCAGCTAAGAATGCAGCATTGTGTTTTGCTTCAGCTGTTGTGAAGAAGGAGTATAGTACATTATTGCTAGGCGAATACCAACAGAAGAACATAAAGGGAGTGTTAGCTGTATTACAGAATTTAAAAGGCTTTACAATTGAAGAAAAACATATTGAAAGCGGTTTGTTAAACGTAGTGAAAAATACAGGTTTGTTAGGTAGATGGCAGATTCTGCAAGAAGCGCCAACAGTCATTTGCGATACGGCACACAACACAGAAGGGCTTGCATTGACGATGTCTCAACTACAAAAGCAATTTGGCAAGCAGTTGTATATTGTGTTAGGTTTTGTAAAAGACAAAAATTTAACCTCCATTTTGCCATTGTTTCCTAAAAAAGCCATCTATTTTTTCTGTTCACCAAAAATAGAAAGAGGTTTAGACGCAAATGAGCTCAAACAAAAGGCAAATTTGTTTCAACTCCAAGGGGAATCTTATTCGTCTGTAAAAGAAGCATTTAAATTTGCAAAATTACAAGCGAGTAAGGACGATGTTATCTATATAGGAGGTAGTACATTTGTAGTTGCAGAAATTGTTTAATTTTTTTTCTTTTTTCTTTGCGGTAAATGAAAAACTATTCTATATTTGCACTCGCTTGTAGAGAAAGTAATTTCAATGCAAGTAAAAAGGGCTCTTAGCTCAGTTGGTTCAGAGCACCTGCCTTACAAGCAGGGGGTCGAAGGTTCGAATCCTTCAGGGCCCACAGTAATAAAAAGCTTCCGATTTTATCGGGAGCTTTTTTTTGTTGTTACTGTTTGTGGTATTTATTCTAAATCTTGAATATTAAGTTTTAACTTTAAAGCTGACTTATTAATCTTATTTTCTGAAAAAGATGGCTAAAATTACATGCTTTGGTGAAATTTTGTGGGATGTGTTTTCAACACATCGAAAAATAGGAGGTGCACCGCTAAATGTTGCTTTACGGTTGCAGTCATTTGGAAATGATGTTACAATTGTAAGTCGCGTTGGTGTAGATGAAGATGGTGCTATGCTTTTAAGGTATATAGCAGAAAACGGTGTAAATACTGATGGTATTCAAGTTGATAGTAAACATAAAACAAGCGAAGTCATTGTACATCTAAATAAACAGGGCTCTGCTTCTTATAACATTAGTTTTCCATGTGCTTGGGATACCATCAGTATAGATCAAAAAGCGAAAGAAATTATTGAGAATTCAGATGCCTTTGTATATGGAAGTTTGGTGGCCAGAAATGATATTTCAAAAAAAACCTTATTTTATTACTTAGAGTCTGCCAAGTATAAAATTTTCGATTTAAATCTGAGACCGCCACATTATGAGAAGGAAGTTCTAATTGATTTAATGGATAAGGCAGATTTTATTAAATGTAATGATGATGAACTGTATGAGGTATGTGGCTATTTAAATTCTAAATATAAAACAATTGACCAAAATGTCAAGTTTCTTTCAGAAAAAACAAATACCAAACACATTTGTGTCACTAAGGGTAGTCTTGGAGCTGTGTTATTGTATAATGATGTTCTGTACTACAGTAGTGGGTATTCTATAAAGGTAGTTGATACGGTTGGTGCTGGAGATTCTTTTTTAGGTTCGTTGATAAGTCAATTACTACATAATAAGAACCCACAAGAAGCTATAAATTTTGCGTGTGCAGTAGGTGCAATGGTAGCACAAAACGAAGGAGCTACCCCCAAATTATCAAATGCTGAAATAGAAAGGTTTATGGATCCTAATTAGTGGGTAGTATCTATTTTTAGAGGTTTTCGGATCAAGATAATAACATAAATGGTATAGTTTTTTAAGGTTTCCATAGGGCGTTTTAAGCATTTTTATCTAATACTAGAGTGTTTTTGATGCAAAATAAAATTAACCCATATAAAGTAATAAAAGAAATAGGAATTGATTTGTCGAAAACTTAGGTGTAAAGTTTGGCTTGTTGTTAAGTATTTTATTATGAGTGAGTTGCTGATGTTGATTAAAAAAAATAGTATTTATTGTGAATTATTTTTTGCTCCTCTAATTCTTAATTATATCTTAGTAAGCTTATTGTCTTCACAACTGATTTGGGGGATCTTATAGTGAAACCTCCGTTTATTTATTGCTGAGAATACAATTTTAAGCTTTATGTTGAATATGATATATGTAAAGACTTATATGGTACACCAATAAAGTGAAAATCACCAGTTGTAAAAAGAAGACTTTTAACCTTTAATTTAATTAACCCAATTATAAATTAATTAGTAGAAAATGTTAAAAAGTAAGATAGATAAAGCCACTGGATTTGAAAAAAGATTCGAAAATATTAATACCGTTGTTTTTGAAGATTCTTCTACTGCCTCTAAAATAGTTGCAAAAGCGATTGCAGATTTAATTCAATCAAAGCAAAAATCTAATAAATCTTGTGTTTTGGGATTGGCAACTGGTTCTACGCCGAAAGGCTTATATGCAGAATTAGTAAGACTACATAAAGAAGAAGGGTTAAGTTTTAGAAATGTGATTACATTTAACTTGGATGAATATTATCCAATGGAACCAGACTCTATGCATAGTTATGTGCGTTTTATGAAGGAGTTGTTAATGGATCAAGTTGATATTTTACCAGAGAATTATCATATTCCAGATGGGACATTATCAAAGAGTAAAATCTCAAAATATTGTAGTGATTATGAAGCCAAGATTGAAGCAGCTGGAGGATTGGATTTACAAATATTAGGAATTGGTGGTAATGGGCATATTGGATTTAACGAATCGGGTTCCTTGCAAAACTCAAAAACTAGATTGGTAGCACTAGATCATATTACTAGAGTAGCTGCAAGTAAAGATTTTTCTGGATTAAGCAATACACCTAGAACTGCAATTACGCTTGGAGTAAAGAAAATTATGGAAGCTAAGCGTGTTATTCTAATGGCTTGGGGAGAAGGAAAAGCGAATATAATTAAGCAATCTGTAGAAGGTGAGGTTACGAATAAGGTGCCAGCATCATTTTTACAAGAACACAATAACGCTGTTTTTGTGCTAGACAAAGAAGCGTCATCTAAGCTTACAAGAATCAATACCCCTTGGCTGGTTGAACAAGTAGAGTGGACAGATAAACTGATACGCAAAGCAGTATTAGCATTGGCATTACATTTAAAGAAGCCGGTTTTAATGCTTACAGATGCCGATTACATAGAAAATGGTATGAGTGATTTGTTGGCAGATTCAGGACCAGCATATGATATCAATATTAAAATATTTAATAAGTTACAGAATACAATTACAGGTTGGCCAGGTGGTAAACCTAACGCAGATGATAGTAATAGACCAGAAAGAGCAGCTCCCGCGAAAAAAAGAATATTATTATTTAGTCCACATCCAGATGATGATATCATTAGTATGGGAGGTACTTTTATAAGGTTACAAGAGCAAGGACATGAGGTACATGTAGCTTACCAAACATCAGGAAATATAGCAGTTGCAGATGATGAAGCATTGCGTTTTGCAAGTTTTGTTTGCGATTATAATGAGAAGTTTGAAATTGAAAGTAGTGAAGCTATAAAAATTTATGCCAAGGCTGCCGAATTTCTAGCAAATAAAAAAGCTAGTGAGGTTGATACACCGGAAGTTCGATATATTAAAGGATTAATACGAAAAGGAGAAGCCAGAGCAACCAGTCATTATGTTGGTCTAAAAGATGAGCAAATTCATTTTATGAACTTACCTTTTTATGAAACAGGTAAGATTGAGAAAAACCCTGTAGGAGAAGAGGATATTAAATTAACAATGGATCTTATAGAAAAGGTGAAGCCTCATCAAATATATGCAGCAGGTGATTTGGCCGACCCACACGGAACTCACAAAGTTTGCTTAGATGCAATATTTGAATCGGTAACGCGATTAAAATCGAAACCATTTATGAAAGATTGTTGGGTTTGGTTGTATAGAGGAGCGTGGCAAGAATGGGGGATAGATGAGATCGAAATGGCAGTACCAATGGGGCCAGATCAAGTTTTAGAGAAAAGACGCGGAATTTTTAAACATCAATCTCAAAAAGATGGGGTGGTTTTCCAAGGTGCTGATAGCCGAGAATTTTGGCAACGTGCAGAGGATAGAAACAAAGAGACTGCAGATACCTATGACCAATTAGGAATGTCTCGTTACGCTGCAATGGAAGCGTTTGTGAGGTGGCACTTTTAGAGAAAATTGCAAAAAAAAGCGAAGGGTTTAATCCTTCGCTTTTTTTATCATTAAATTAACTTGGCAATACAAGTAAGGGAATTTTAGTATGGTATGCCGTTTTTTCCTGTATGAGTTCTTGTAATAAATCTTCTAAATAGCTTCGATTATTATAAATTAAAAGGAGCATATCAATAGAATAATCTTTTATAAAACTACTTATGATTTCAGATTTGCTTGAGTAAGAAGGGAGAAAATGAAGTTTTAATGGTGTTTTATCTAAGCAATGTTGTAGAATAGTTACATTAGATTGCTGAAATTCGTCTAACATATCACTTGTTTTTAAATGAAGAATATGTAGCGTACAATTGTATAAATCTGTAATAAACAATAATGTATTTAATGCTTCTATACTTAAGCTTCTTTTTAAATCCGTAGCTAGTACTAGTTGTTTTGGTTTATAAAAGGAAGAGTTGTTTGGTATGGCCAAAACAGGACATTCTTTTATAGCATTGATTATGTGCATCGTATTAGCACCAATAAAAACACGTGAAAAATTTGTTATTCCTTTTGTTCCAGATACTACAAAATCTATATTTTCATTTTTGATGATATCTACAACCTCATGTATTAGTAAATTAAAAGAAGAAATAGTTTTATAGGTGTGGTTTGGATTTTTGTGATGGAGTGCTATATAGTGTAATGTATCTTTTAATCCTTTTTTAGATACTGTTTGTGCGCACTTTTCAACTACTTCTGTTTTTGCTGTAGCGGCCATAAACCTACTATGTGTTATGGCAGGTATATAGGTGTTCAGAATGTAAAAATTAGTTTTTTCATTTTTAAACAACGAAAGTGCATAGGAAATTGCATTGTATGCATTTTCTGAAAAATCAGTAGGCAAAAGAATATTTTTCATTAAACTGCTCTTAAAAGATAGTATTGTAAAAATAGCAGTAGTAATGTTTTTAAACTATGACATATATCAGTTTTAAGAAAGAAGGATAGAAACGATTACAAACCGTTAATAACGGCTTCTAATTTTGGCTGACTTAAAATACGTATTTTTTTACCAGAAGTTTCTAGCATTCCTTTCTTTTTAAATTCAGAAATAATTCTAATGGTAGATTCTGTTGCAGTACCCACAACGTTACTCATATCTTCTCGGCTTAAACTCAAGCTAAGAAAACCATCTTTATCTTCGCCAAAGTTATCTCTAAGGTAAATAAAAGCTTCTGCAGTGCGTTGTTTTACTGTTTTCTGAGAAATATTTACAATGACATCATCAGCTTCTCTTAAGTCATTAGCCATATGGCGTAAGACCTCTACAGCGAAACTAGGGTTGGTATTTAAGGTGTGTAAAATACTTTCTTTTGGTATAAAACAGAGATCCATATCTTTAATAGCAATAGCACTTAAATTAGCAGATTCTTCTGCAATCACAGAACGTTGCCCCAATATCTCTCCTTTGGTTGCTAATTTTATTATTTGGTCTTTTCCGTTGGCACTTAGTTTAGATAATTTAGAAACACCGTCTTTTACACAGTATACACCATCTAACCTGTCGCCTTCTTCAAAAATTGCCTCCCCTTTTTTAAAAGTTTTAGAAATTTTTGAGTCCGATACTTTTTTTAACTCATCTTTGCTCATTGCTCGCAAAGAGTTAAATTGACGAATAATACAATTTTCACACCTACCCATAGTTTTATTTTACCTGACATAGCAAAGCTACGGCTTATAGATCAACAGAAAGCTGACATATGTCATATAATTAAAAGATTCAATAAGAGATCTTTGTTTTTTTTGTTTAAGATACTTAAAAATGAGTAAAGAAAGATGTTTTCATTGTGGTGATTCTTGTGATACGGAACCAATTGTGTTTAATGAAAAACATTTTTGTTGTAACGGTTGTAAGACGGTATATGAAATTTTTGAGTCTAACGACTTATCTAATTATTACGATATACAGGCTGCTGCAGGAGCAACGCCAAATGAGGTGGAAGGCAAGTACAACTTTTTAGATACCCCAGAAATCTTAGATAAACTGATAGAGTTTAATGACCAGAAACATCAAATAGTTAACCTATACATACCGCATATACATTGTAGTTCATGTATCTGGATTTTAGAAAATTTAAATAAACTGCAGAAAGCAATTAGTAGTTCTCAGGTAGATTTTCCTAAAAAAATGGTTCGTATAGGCTACAATCCAGAAGAACTAAGCTTAAAGGAATTGGTGCTCTTACTCGTTAAAATTGGGTATGAGCCTTATATTTCTTTAGATGATTATGATAAAGGAAAAAAGAGCGTAGACCGCAGTCTTACTTATAAATTAGGGGTGGCCGGTTTTGCCTTTGGCAATGTTATGTTTTTGTCTTTTCCAGAGTATTTTGAGGTACAAGAATTTTGGTTAGACCAGTATAAGAATTTATTTAGATGGTTAATGTTCGCTTTTTCCTTACCTGTAGTTTTTTATTCGGCGCAAGATTATGTAAAATCGGCCTATAAAAGCATTTCTTCTAAAATGTTAAATATTGATGTGCCAATAGCCTTGGGTATTTTGGTGCTTTTTGTGCGAAGTACTTTGGAGATTATTTTTGATTGGGGTACTGGTTTTTTTGACAGTCTAACAGGATTAATATTCTTTTTATTATTGGGGAAATTTTTTCAACAAAAAACATATTCATTTTTATCTTTTGAACGCGATTATAAATCGTATTTCCCCATTGCCGTAACTCGAATTTTGGCGGGAGGGAAAGAAGAAACAGTACAAGTTTATAGCATTAAAAAAGGAGACCGACTTTTAATTAGAAATGAAGAGTTAATTCCTGTTGATGGAATTGTTTTAAAAGGGAATGCAAGAATCGATTACAGTTTTGTTACTGGTGAGTCTGAGCCCGTAAAAAAAGTGTCTGGAGATAAGATACTGGCAGGGGGAAAACAATTGCAAGGAGCAATAGAAATGGAAGCGGTAAAGTCTGTTTCCCAAAGTTACCTAACGCAGCTTTGGGGGAATTCCGTTTTTTCTGTAGACAAAACCAGTTCATTCCAAACAATTACAGATAGTATTAGTCGGCGCTTTACAATAGCTGTTTTAACGATTGCTTTTGTAGCTACTTTTATTTGGTTGTTTATAGATAGCAGCAAAGCTATGAATGTATTTACTGCGGTATTAATAATAGCTTGTCCTTGTGCAATTGCATTAGCGGCTCCATTTACCTTAGGAAATATGCTACGCATATTTGGCCGTAAAAAATTCTATTTAAAAAATACCCAAACTATAGAACAATTGGGGCAACTAACTACGGCAATTTTTGATAAAACAGGTACACTAACTACCGCCCAAAAAAGTACGGCAAGTTATGAGGGGGTACCGTTAAGTGCGGACGAAGAATCGTTATTGAAGAATACGTTAAGGGGGTCTAATCACCCCTTAAGTAGAACACTTTACAATGTGTTGGCAGCACATAAAATTCTAACTTTGGATGAGTATCAGGAACATTTAGGGGAAGGAATTCTTGGGGTTTTAGAAGCGAATATGGTTAAAATAGGTTCAGCCCATTTTGTGGGTCATACACCAACAGGGACTCAGGAAAACACGGCTGTTTATGTGAGTAGTAACAATGTATATAAAGGCCGCTTTCTTTTTACGAATGAATATAGAGCGGGCGTTTCAAATTTATTTTTAGAACTGCAAAAATATTTAGATTTGGGAGTTCTATCTGGTGATAATGAAGGTGAGAAAGAACATTTGGAAGCTATATTACCTAAGTTGACGCCATTGTATTTTAATCAAAAACCAGAGGATAAATTAAATTTTATAAAGAACATACAAGATCAAGGCAAAGTAGTATTGATGGTTGGCGATGGGTTAAATGATGCAGGCGCTTTAGCACAAAGTGATGTAGGGATTGCCGTATCCGAAAATGTGAATGTCTTCTCACCTGCCTGTGACGGTATTTTGGATGCTTCAAAATTTAAGCAGTTACATCAATATATAAAAGCATCAAAAAGTGCAATGAAGATTATCAAACTCAGCTTTGTATTTTCTTTATTGTATAATGTAATAGGATTGTATTTTGCGACAACCGGACAATTAAGGCCAGTTGTTGCCGCTATTTTAATGCCCTTAAGTTCCATAAGTATTGTGTTATTTACAACGGTGGCAACCAATCTAGTTGGTAAAAAGTTAACATGAAAAAAGTGATTTTGGCTTAAGGATTGTTCTTTTATGAGCTACAAATATGATTAGTCTTTCGTGTAACTTATAAAATGAGGGGTAAATGTAATCATTGCCCAAGCCCAGTTATTACTTATGGATGCATCTCCTCCTTTGATAATTTCCATACTGTCAGAGGCAAACATTTGTGAATACCCGGCATTAAGGATGATACTTTTGGATGCTTTATAGCCCAAAGTGAGATCTATTTCAGTACCTAAATAATTTTCTTGTTTAATACTATTAATATCCAATATTGAAGCTGCGGAACTAAAAATGTGTGGACTCAAATTAACTGAGAATTTATTTATGCTGTAATTCAGTTTCACATTCATATCTACTAGACCTACAGAATTACCATGGTTTCCAACATAGAAATAATCCATTAACCCATTAAATTTATGATTGGTTCCAAACAAAGGAGAAAAAGAATGTAATTTGTCATCGGTCTCGTTCATATCCGTTCCAGATAGATATTCTGCACCAAGGCCTACTAAAAATTCTGTAGTAAGGCTATAGTTTACCAAAACACTTGCATTTAATGCAGCTACTTCTGTTTTTTCAATGTTACCAGTTTGTGCATATACAGATAGGCCTGCATTCCATTTATTTTTATGTATATTACCCGTTATTCCAAAGGTTTGGTTGTATGCTATTTTTTGTTCACTATCATCCGTATATGCAAAACCAGTATTTAAGAATAAAAAGCTTAACTCTATGTTATTCAGTTTGGTGTTATACCATACGTAATGAAAATTTTTATAATTGTTTACCGTGTATTCCTGGTCAAAAAGCGATTCAGAATTTTCATTAAGGGCAAAACCAATATCTAGCCTACTTTTTGGAGTAGCCAAGTATTTTATGACTAAGGCATCGTGACTGCGAGCCTGTTGAGCCCAACCAACATTTCCAAAAATTCGATGATCATCATAAACAATTTCTTGTCGCCCTAACTTAAACCGCCACTGCCCTAAAATGGCTTCGGCCCATGCTTGGTGTAAAGCAGATCCATTACTGTCTGAGGTCGATAAGGTAGAGATGTCTCCCCAAGTTCTTACGTTTTGCATTGCAATGTAAGCATGTAGGTCTGCATTTTTATATCCAAAATTTAAGCGTGTTCTTTGAGATACAAATGTAGCAGGGTCAAAGGTTTCAGTTCTTAAGGTGCTGAAGCCATTTCTGAACTCAAATCGCGGTCTTAATTCTGCATCCAAGGTAAATTGTTGGGCATTCGCTAGCGACAAGAGGAAAATCATTCCTATGAAAATATATTTTTTAAGAAAACTCATATTATGTTGTTTTGGATAATTTATGCTCTAGTTGAATTGCTTTGGGAAAAAGAATATTGTTTTCTAAATGTACGTGTTGGTGCAAGTCATCTTCAAATTCTTGTAGCTTGTTATACAGTGCTTTAAAGGTGTTACAAGCCCCTTCAGGAGGAGTGTGGTTGTTGCTTAATACCGAAATTTCTTTTAAGATATCTCCTGCAACTTTATGTTCTTCTTCCATCATTTTGATGGGGTCCTCTACATCTCTAAAGGGGGGTGCGCTCACATATGTCGCACCATTTTGCTCCGCTACCATACGCTTTATATAAGGAAAAAGTAGCAACTCTTCTTTTTTCATATGTGTGGTCAATTCTTTTGCTACACTATGTACAAGTTTATTGATCGCGATAACTTCAGTGTAATGGTGTCCGTGTACATTGGTAACCCTGTCTGAATAGTGTATAAGTAATGGAATGGCTTCAGTTACATAGTTATGGTGGGTATTTACAATATAATCTGCCAAATAGTCTAATTCCCAATTTTTGTAGTTTTGGGTAATTAAAACTTTAGTGTCTATAGCCAGTAACTCTTTCTCTAGTGTATCAAAATCTATTTTTTTTTTCGCGCATACTTTTTCTACAGAAATTCCGCCTCCACAGCAAAAGTCTATACCGTATTTTTTAAATACATCGGCAGTTTTAATATTTTCGGTTACCAAATAGGCCACTGTTTTATTTTTAATAGTTTCCATAGTGTTTTATTTAGATGCTTTAATTATTTGTGCCACTGCCTCTGCGTTGTTAACACCTAGTCCTTCTTGTTGATGGACCAAAACACCTGCTGTGTTAAAAACACTGATAATGTTAGAATGTGAAAAATCAATTGGAGAAATCTGTTTGTAACTCACCGCTAAGGCTGCAGCGAATTCTCTGGTATCTTCAATTGATCCAGTTAAGAAAACAAATTGTTCATTGTTCATTTGATTATCTTTCGCAAATTCTTTTAGTCGCGTAGGTGTGTCCGTAAGGGGATCTATACTAACAAATACTAACTTTACATTGTTTTTTTGTTTGTCGGGGATTTGTTTTTCTATACTTCTCATATCAGAAACTAGTCTGGGACAAGCAGAAGTACATGAAGTATAAATCATAACCATAACAAGTACGTCACCTTTGAGGTCCATTAAAGTGATGGTATCATTGTTTTGATTTTTCCATTTTGAGGGTAAATTAAAAATAGACATTTCCGGAATTTCCCCTTCATTTTTTACGCTGTTGCTTGCCAAGGTTAAATCCATATGGCAAACTGGACATTGCTGTTGTTTTGCATAGGTTTTATCGCTTTCACAAAGCATAGGGCACTGGTATAGACCTGTGTCCTTTTGAGAAGTTTCTTTACAGGAAAAGGATACTACTGTAATTAAAATAAGTAGAGCAATATTAATTTTTTTCAAATTATAGTTCTTCATCTGATATCTCTTTTACACATCTAAATCCTAAGTTTCTCATGGCGTAATTTGCTTTTATACTCCCCCTAAAGGCATAGCGCATAAAGGCTGCGTAGTTCATTAAATCTGTAGCGCCGATAGCGGCGGTTCCACAGAATAAATTACTATCCTTGTCTACATCTTTTCTGGATTCACCTGAGATTAAGACCGAGTTAAAATCTCCAGTCCATTCCCAAACGAGTCCGTGTAAATCATATACACCCCAATAATTTTTAAAAGTACTACCTATCTTGTTTGTATTTGTTTTTGGGGTTTCATACCAACTTAAAATGTACTGGTTGTAGGTTTTTTTTTGCCGCGCATCTGGTAATTCCTCATCTGCCATAGCCGCATACTCCCATTCATCAATGGTGGGCAACCTTTTGTTTTGGCACTCACAATAACTTTTTGCCGCAAACCAAGATACGTTTGTAATAGGTGCATCTTTTGCAAAATTATGACCTAGTATTGTGTCATTTTGCCAAGTAGCAAGGTAATTTTTATCCGCAAAAAGACCTTTTACAATAGAGCGTTTCCATCTCGGGTATTCTTTTACAAAATCTAAAAACTGCTGATTCGTAACCGGATAGACATCCATTTTAAGTGTACTAACTTTTACTGTAGTAGAATCACTTCCATACAGCGGTATATATTCCCCCCCTTTAATAGTAACCATTGGGCTAACTTGGGCTTCGGCTATCCAGAAGGACAAGAATAGAATAGATAAAGTAAGTCCAATGGTTTTCATAATTTTTAGTTGAGGTAACTGTTGTCAATGTTGTTTTAATGCTTGTTTTTTACCGTGTTAACCATTTTTGTTGTAACAACGCTTTTGTTATTACCCCAACTGTGGTATACGTAGGTTAATACATCTGCAATTTCTTCAGATGAAATTACCTGTCGGGTCATTACACTATTGTATTTCTGTCCGTTTACAGTTATTTCACCAGATTTTCCGTTCAATACAATATCTATAGCTCTAGTTATATCAGCATTTAAATAATCGGACTTAGCTAAAGGAGGAAAAGCATTTGGTATCCCCTGGCCTTCCGCTTGGTGACATGCAAAACAAGTTTGAGAATAAATTTGTTTGCCCGCCGTCATTTGCTCTTCTAGAGATTTAACAGTTTCTACTGCAACCACTTCTTTTTTACCATTTGGCATTTCTTGAATACCGCTTCCTTCAGGGTGATAAATACCTTCTTGTATCGTACCAGAGTAAATGTCCTTCTTTTCTTCCCCAGTAACGTTTAGCATACCTAATGCTCCTTTGTTAAAGGCTCTAAAAATTGAATGGTCTACCAGTATAAAAGTACCAGGGACATCTACCTTAAATTCAACAATTGCAGCTCCACCAGCGGGAATAAGGGTGGTCTGTACGTTTTCATTAACTAAAGAACCTCCTTCTACATGTACTTTGTCAAAAATTTCGCCAATAACATGAAAAGATGATACAAGGTTTGGTCCGCCGTTACCTACGTAAAGTCGAACTGTTTCTCCAACCTCTGCGACAATAGCATTATCACCTGTAAGTGCTTCTACACTACCGTTGAAAACTACATAATCTGCATTTTCATCTACAGCTTTTTGCATGTCAAAAGATTGTAGACCAGGCTCACCATTTTTACCTTTTGTGTAAAAATCACCTTGCATTATATAGTATTCACGATCCATAGGAGGTAAGCCTCCTTTTGGTTCTACTAAGATTAAGCCATACATACCGTTTGCAATATGCATACCTACAGGTGCTGTAGCACAGTGATACACATATAAGCCGGGGTTTAAAGTTTTAAAGGAAAATTTAATTTCATGCCCTGGAGCCACAAATGAAGACGTTGCGCCACCACCAGGGCCGGTTACCGCATGTAAATCTATGTTGTGTGGTAATTTGTTGTCAGGATGGTTTTTTAAGGTGAATTCTACTTCATCGCCAATACGTGTTCTAATAAAACTACCCGGAACACTACCGCCAAAGGTCCAATAGTTATAGGTGACACCATTGGTCATAGTCCCTTCTTTTTCTAGGACCTCCATATTAACAATTAGTTTTTTTGCAGCACGGTTACCCACTGATCTTGGTACATTGGGTGGAGAAGTTAATGTGGCAACTAATTCTCCATGCGTTTTTATAGTTTCCGAATTTTCAGCTACGCTTTCTGCTTTTTTACAGCTGGCCATTAGCAGTAAAAAAACAAAAACGTTATATATAATCTTAATAGAGTGCGAATAAAAGCTCAATTGATTTTTCATAATAATTAATTTTTATCTAGAAGGTTGTTAATGGGATCAAAGTTCCATTCAAATATTTATTTAAAGTATGATATATATCATATATTGTATAAGTTAACAATATTATTTTTGGGGTATAAATTCAGGCAGGTATGAGTGTAATTTATGTGTTGCTAGCTATTAGTATATTAGTGGCTCTTTTTTTCTTTGTGTTATTCATAGCCTCGGTAAAAAGTGGTCAATATGATGATGCTTATACGCCGTCTGTACGTATGCTTTTTGAAGACGAACTTGTAAAAGAGAGCTCTAAAACTCAGAAAAGTAAAAAAATCAAACAAACTAAGATTAATTAAATTATGGAAGTACAACAGTTTTATTACGATAACAAGATCGTAAAGAAATTTATCTATGCTACAATGTTTTGGGGTATTGTAGGGATGTCAGTAGGTCTACTATTAGCTTTTATGTTTCTTTTTCCGAATATAACCGATGGCATTTCATGGTTAAGTTTTGGTAGGTTAAGACCTTTACACACGAATGCAGTAATTTTTGCCTTTGTTGGTAATGCTATTTTTGCAGGTGTTTATTACTCTACACAACGTTTGCTAAAAGCCAGGATGTTTAGTGACGGACTAAGCAATTTTAACTTTTGGGGATGGCAAGCTATTATAGTTGCTGCTGCAATTACCTTACCGCTAGGGTATAGTACCTCTAAAGAATACGCAGAACTAGAATGGCCCATAGATATTGCTATTGCTGTGGTTTGGGTAGCTTTTGGTTGGAATCTTATTGGTACAATGTTGCGTAGAAGACAGCGACATTTATACGTTGCTATATGGTTTTATTTGGCAACATTTGTAACAGTAGCTGTACTGCATATTTTTAATAGCTTAGAGTTGCCTGTTAGTGCTTTAAAAAGCTACTCTGTTTATGCGGGAGTACAAGATGCACTGGTGCAATGGTGGTACGGACACAATGCGGTTGCCTTTTTCTTAACTACACCATTTTTGGGGTTAATGTATTACTTTGTGCCAAAAGCGGCAAATAGACCAGTTTACTCTTATCGTTTGTCTATTGTACATTTTTGGTCTTTAATATTTATTTATATATGGGCAGGACCACACCATTTATTGTATACAGCATTACCAGAATGGGCTCAGAATTTAGGTGTGGCATTTTCTATTATGTTATTGGCTCCATCTTGGGGAGGTATGATCAACGGATTGTTAACCTTGCGTGGCGCTTGGGATAAAGTACGTACAGATCCTACCCTTAAATTTATGGTGGTAGCAATTACAGGATACGGGATGGCAACCTTTGAAGGTCCTTTGCTTTCTTTAAAAAATGTAAATGCTATAGCCCACTTTAGTGACTGGATTATTGCGCATGTGCATGTAGGGGCATTAGCTTGGAATGGATTTTTAACCTTTGGGATGATCTATTGGATGGTACCTAAAATGTTTAAAACTAAATTACATTCTACAGGTTTGGCAAATGCTCACTTCTGGATTGGAACTTTGGGAATCATACTTTACACCTTGCCAATGTATGTTGCTGGGTTTACACAAGCCTTAATGTGGGAAGAATTTAACCCAGATGGAACTTTAGTTTATGGTAACTTTTTAGAAACTGTAAAAGAAATTATTCCGATGTACTGGATGCGTGCCATTGGGGGAAGTATGTATATTTTGGGGGCTTTTATAATGTTATACAACATTGTTAAAACAATACATTCTGGAGAAAAAGTAGAAGACGAATTGGCGGAAGCAGCTGCTCTTACTAGAGTTTCCAAAAGGAGAACAAAAGGGGAAACATACCACACTTGGTTAGAGCGTAAGCCAGTACAGTTAACAATTTTAGCTACCGTAGCAATCTTAATTGGAGGTATAGTACAAATAGTACCTACTATTTTGGTGAAATCGAACATTCCAACCATAACGAGTGTAAAACCTTATACTCCCTTAGAATTGGAGGGAAGGGATTTATACATCAGAGAAGGTTGCGTGGGTTGTCATTCACAGATGGTACGCCCATTTAGGGGTGAGGTAGAGCGTTACGGAGAGTATGCGAAAGCAGGAGAGTTTGTTTATGATCATCCATTTTTATGGGGAAGTAAGCGTACTGGGCCCGATTTGTTACGAATAGGGGGTAAATACTCAGATAGCTGGCATTTAAATCATATGTATGATCCTCAAAGTACGTCTTCTGGTTCAATAATGCCAGCCTACCAGTGGTTGGTGCATGATGAACATGACAGAAGCAATATTAAAACTAAAATGGAAGCAATGGTAGCTCTAGGAGTACCCTATACAGAAGAAGATATTGCCAATGCCGTTCAAGCGATGGATGAGCAAGCAACAAAAATTGAAAAAAATCTGTATTCAGACCCAGATTTTGCTAAAAGTTATGAGGCAGATAAACAAAATGCCAAAGAAAACGGACTTCCTTTTGTAGCAATGAAGGATAGAGAGATTGTATCTTTAATAGCGTATTTACAGCGTTTGGGTACAGATATTAAAATAAAAGACACCGAAGAATAACCCACTAAAACTAACAATATGTTAAAGTATATAAAAGGCCATATGGAAAGCATGGAGGGAATAGCAACCTATCCTATGATATCACTACTACTATTTTTTGTGTTCTTCATTATTTTATTTTGGTGGGTTTTTACCGCGTCAAAAGAACATATAAAAGAGGTGAGTGAAATTCCGCTAGAAGATAATACAACAACCAACCTAACAAAAGAATAGTACTATGAAAAATATGACACCATGGTGGATAAGGATTCCCGTAATTTTCTTCATCGTTTTTGGATTGATGGAGTATTTTATAGACTCTGGTGATACCCCTGCATTTATTGCTTACCCATTAGTTTTAGGTTTTTTAGTATTGATATTACTGTTATTAATTGCAACAGAACTTATTGTTAAGTCTATTGAGAATGTAATGTTTCAGACCTTATCAGAGGAAGCAAAACAAAAATATTTAGCCCAAGAGCCTAAGAAATTTGAATGGAAATGGGGTAAAAAAATGTATGCTAAGCTATTAGGTTCTAAATCGATGGAGGAAGAGCATGAAATTATTCTAGATCATAATTATGATGGTATTCAAGAATTAGATAATGATTTACCGCCTTGGTGGGTCTATCTTTTCTATGCCGGGATTATTTTTGCGGTTGTTTACCTAGCACGTTTTCATGTGTTTAATGATTACAATCAAATTACCGAATACGAACAAGAAGTTGCAGCTGCTAAAATAGAAATAGAAGCGTACAAAAAAACAGCCAAAGGCCTTGTAGATGCTAATACGGTAGAGCTTTTAACAGATGCAGCAGACATCTCAGCGGGTAAAAAAATATATGGCACTAGTTGTGTTGCTTGCCATTTATCTGATGGAGGTGGAAGTATTGGGCCTAATTTAACGGATGAATATTGGATTTTAGGGGGTGGTATTAAAAATGTGTTCAATACCATATCTGAAGGAGGGAGAAATGGGAAAGGAATGGTAGCTTGGAAACAAATCTTAAAACCTTTAGAGCGCGCGCAAGTAGCAAGTTATGTACTATCAATGCAAGGAACAACACCAGCAAATCCTAAAGCTGCTGAAGGAGAGATTTGGGTAGATGAATAAGAATATTAAACAAGGGATCTAATCCGTAAATAATAGCTTAACTAATGGCCGAAGAAGATAATTTTAGGGATTCAATTGGCACAGTAGATGCAGAGGGAAAAAGGGCCTGGGTTTATCCCAAAAAGCCTAGCGGTAAATTTTACGACTATCGCAAGTGGGTTAGCTATACGCTATTGTTTTTTTTACTTGTGTCCCCATTTCTGAAAATAAATGGAAATCAGTTTTTGATGTTTAATGTGTTGGAACGCCGTTTTAACATTTTTGGATTTCCGTTTTGGCCTCAAGATTTTCATCTATTTGTAATTTCTATGATTATTGGGGTGGTTTTCATTGCCTTGTTTACCGTAGCATTTGGTCGTATTTTTTGTGGGTGGATGTGTCCGCAAACCATTTTCTTAGAAATGGTTTTTCGTAGAATAGAGTATTGGATAGAAGGAGATCGAGGAGCGCAAATCAGATTAGATAAACAACCGTGGAATGCCGTTAAAATAAGAAAAAAGGTAATCAAATGGATCCTCTTTTTTATCATTTCATTTATTATTGCCAATGTGTTTTTAGCCTATTTAATTAGTAGCGATAAATTAATTGGTTATATCACAGACGGCCCATTGGCACATACAAGTACGATCATCTCTCTATTAATTTTTACGGCTGTTTTTTACTTTGTTTTTGCATGGTTTCGGGAACAAGTATGTATTATAGCATGTCCTTATGGGCGAATGCAAGGTGTGCTTTTGGATAATAAATCTATTGTAGTAGCCTATGATCATAAAAGAGGAGAAGGAGAAAATGGAAGGAAAAAGTATCGGAAAAATGAAGATCGTACAGATTTGGGTTATGGAGATTGTATCGATTGTTTTCAATGTGTAAATGTTTGTCCAACAGGTATAGATATTAGAAATGGAACACAATTGGAGTGTGTTAACTGTACCGCTTGTATAGATGAGTGCGATACTATTATGGAAAAAGTAAATTATCCAAAAGGGCTCATTCGGTATGCAAGTGAAGATAATATAGAGAAAAAAGCAAAATTTACAGTTACGCCAAGGCTAAAAGGGTATGCTGCCATTTTAGTCATTTTAACAGGTTTGTTAACCGGAATGCTATTCTTAAGAAACGATTTAGAGGCTAATGTATTAAGACTTCCAGGGCAGTTGTATGAGCATAAAGAGGGTAATATTATTAGTAATGTATATACGTTTAAATTGGTGAATAAAACCAGTGTAGATATAGATGATGTTAGCTTTAAATTGCTATCCCATAAAGGAACAATAAAATTAGTTACACGTCAAAATTTTAAAGTACCAGCACAAGAATTAGCAGAAGGGACTTTGTTTATAGAAATAAATAATTCGGTTTTAAATGGCGATAAAGACAAACTTAAAATTGGCGTGTATAGTAAAGGAGAACTGGTAGAAACTACCACAGCACGTTTTTTAGCACCAAGAAGTTATAAATAAAACAACAATTATGAAAATAAATTGGGGAACAGGAATTGTACTAGCATTTGTAGCTTTCATTAGCTTTATTCTATACTTTGTTGTGAAAATGAATTCTGAAAACAGAGCAAAACACGATTTAGTTACAGAAGAGTATTATAAGGCCGAGTTAGGGTTTCAACAAGAAATAAATGATGAAACCAATGCCTATAGTTTAGCGAATAAACTAACAATAGAAGAAACGGAAGATGGACTGTTAATTCATTTTCCAAAAGATCAAGATAAAAACAAAATAACAGGCACAGTGTCCTTTTACAGACCATCCAATAAGCAATTGGATTTTGACTTACCCATAAGTTTATCCAAAACAAATTTGCTCATACCTGACAAACGCTTGTTAGATGGTCGTTGGGACATCAAAGTTTTATGGGAATACAATAAAGAAACTTATTTACACAAACAAAGTATTACGTATTAGGAATGTTAGTTTCTGGGCTTATATTGGGGTTGATGGGAAGTTTACACTGCGTTGGTATGTGTGGTCCCATTGCTTTTATGTTGCCCGTAGACAGACATAGTTCGTTAAAAAAAATGGTTCAAATATTTATTTACCATTTTGGAAGATTACTGGCATACGGCAGTATAGGTCTTGTTTTTGGTTTGTTGGGCAAAGGATTATATGTCTTTGGTTTACAGCAAAAATTATCAATCTTTATTGGAATTGTAATGATTCTTATCGTGTTCACGCCATCGAAAATTTTTCAGAAATACAATGTATCTAAACCGGTCTATAAACTGATTTCTAAAGTAAAATCAAGCTTAGGTAAAGAATTAAAAAAAAGAACCCCAGATACCTTTCTAACCATTGGATTTTTAAACGGGTTTTTACCTTGCGGCCTTGTGTATATGGCTCTATTTGGGGCCATTGCTATGGGGAATGCTGGGCAAGGGGCATTGTATATGATTCTCTTTGGAGTGGGGACAATACCACTAATGACCGTTGCCGTTTATTTTGGCAGCATGTTAAAGGGTGTTAATCGGAAAAAAGTACAACAATTAATTCCAGTTTTTGTGATTGTTATTGGCGTGCTATTTATTCTTAGAGGGCTAGGGCTCGGAATACCATATGTGTCTCCTAAGCCCGTAGTTGAAATGGTTTCTACCGCCGTGGAATGTAATTAATATAAAAAAATTAATAGAATGAATATTGTATCTGCGGCGGAAGCCGTAAAGTTAATAGTATCTGGTAATAGGGTTTTTTTACAAGGTGCGGCTATGACACCAAATGTATTAATAGATGCTTTGTGTGATAGGTATACCGAGTTAGAAAACGTAGAAATTGTTTCTATTCATACAGAAGGCAAAGCAAAGTATGCACAAGAACCATACAGTCATAGCTTTAAGATGAATAGTTGCTTTGTGGGGGGTAATGTTCGTCAAGTTGTAAACACCACCCAAGGCGATTATATTCCCATTTTTTTAAGTGAGATTCACTTGTTGTTTAGAAACGATATTTTGCCATTAGACGTAGCTGTGGTACAAGTATCGCCACCAGATAAGCACGGGTATTGTTCTTTGGGAGTATCTGTAGATGTTACCTTACCAGCCATACAAAAAGCAAAAAAAGTTATCGCACAGATAAACCCGCTGGTGCCTAGAACGCATGGCGATGGTATCATACATAGTAGTAATATAGACTTCGCAATATCCGTTGATACACCCATACATACCCACGGCATTACCCCAATATCTGAAATAGAGCAAAAAATAGGCAAGCACGTGGCTGGTTTAATAGAAGATGGTGCAACCTTACAAATGGGTATTGGCAACATTCCTAATGCAGTACTCACTAATTTAGGCAGTCATAAGCGTTTGGGGATACATACTGAAATGTTTTCTGATGGGGTATTACCTTTAATTGAAAAAGGTGTAATTACAGGTGAGGATAAAGTGGTAAAGCAAGGAAAAGTGGTAACTTGTTTTGCGGTGGGCTCTCAAAAATTATACGACTTTGTAGATGATAATCCTTTGGTGCATTTTAAGGAGGCTGCCTATACAAATGACACTGCAATTATTCGTAGAAACCCTAAGGTTACCGCAATAAATAGTGCTATCGAAATTGATTTAACTGGGCAAATTTGTGCAGATACTATTGGTAGTAGGCAATATTCGGGGGTAGGAGGTCAAATGGACTTTATTCGTGGCGCATCTTTATCCAAAGGAGGGAAGCCTATTTTTGCAATGCCGTCAGTAACCGCCAAAGGAATCTCTAAGATCACCCCTTTTTTAAGACAAGGAGCTGGGGTTACTACAACTCGGGCGCATGTACATTATGTAGCTACAGAATACGGAGTTGTGAATCTTTTTGGGAAAAACTTACAGGAAAGAGCCAAGGCATTAATTTCTATTGCTCATCCTAAATTTAGAGAAGAATTAGACAAAGAAGCTTATAGGCGCTTTAAAAATTAATGAATACCTTACGATTATGTCAGACACAACCAATAAGATTAAACAAAAATATGAGCAACTGGGCGAAAATCCAGAAACATATCTAGAAGGGCTTTTGCATTCAAAACCCATAAATTATTGGGATTATATAGGGGTAGATACTTTGCTGTCCCTTCAAAAACCAAAGACAGATTTTAAGGATGAAACTATTTTTATTATGTACCATCAATTAACAGAACTGCTGTTAAAAATGATGCGACATGAGTTGGAGCAGATAGTAGAGGAAAATGATGCTTCCGAAACGTTTTTAATTGGCAAATTAGGCCGACTTAATCGGTATACTGCTATGCTAATATCGTCTTTTGATATTATGAAAGATGGAATGAATTATGATGATTATAATGTGTTTAGAACCGCTTTAACCCCAGCAAGTGGTTTTCAAAGCGCACAATTTAGATATTTGGAGCTGTATTGTACTCGTATAGAAAATTTAATTAATGAAGCAGGAAAAACAAGACTCTCCAAGACACCAAGTATCGAAGAATTGTTTGAAAATATCTATTGGAAAGATGCTGGATTAAATAGGGAGACTGGTAATAAAACAATCACTTTACAAGATTTTGAGGAAAAGTATTTGGATAGCTTTATAACGTTAGCAAAAAAAGTGCAGGGAAATACTGTGGAAGACAAACTACTTCAAATGAAAAATGTATCCGCTGAATTAAAGGGTAAATTAAAAGAGTTTGATCACCTTTACAATATAGTTTGGCCTATGGTTCATTTAAAAACGGCAGCCCATTATTTAGATAAAAAAGGAGAAGCCAAAGCAGCTACGGGTGGTTCTAAATGGAAAAAATATTTACACCCTAAATTCCAGCAACGTAAATTTTTCCCATCGCTTTGGACAAAAGAAGAACAACAGAACTGGGGTAAACAGTAAAATAATGAAACAAAAACCTATCCAAAGAGATATAGCCTTACAAGCAATAAGCCGAGAGCATCATTTTGGGTTATTACTGTGTTGGAAAATAAGAACAGGATTCGCAAAGAAAGTGTCCCTAGATAGAATTAAACAATATGTAAATTGGTTTTATGAAAATCATATCATAGACCACTTTAAGGTAGAAGAAGAATATATATTTCCCATTTTAGGGAATGATTCAGATTTCATTAAAAGTGCACTTGCAGATCATAGGAGATTAAAGCGCCTTTTTACAGGAGACAAAGACCTAGAAAAATCCTTGAGTATTTTAGAAGAAGAATTAGAGCAACACATTCGGTTTGAAGAACGCGTTGTTTTTAATGAAATTCAAAAAATAGCAACCAAAGAACAGCTAAGTGTTATTCATAACTTGCACACCGATGAAAAATTTATAGAAAACACTGCTGATGAGTTTTGGAAATAGTAGCGTTTATAGCACGTAAAATTTGATGACATGCCAAGGATGGATGACCAAGTTTATACTTTTACCTTTTATGATGAGGTAGGAGAAAAGTATGAGGCAAGTTTTATTGTCAATGAATACCATAGTCTTATGGAGTTGCTTTTTGATAAATATGCAGAAGACTGGGGAGATTGTAGAGGTAGAGCGTGGTGCGGCACCTGCCATATTGAAATTTTAGATGGAATTGTTGAGGAGTCAATGGATGCAGACGAAAGGAATACGTTGTCTAAACTGACAAATATGGTTAAAACAAGTCGCTTGGCTTGTCAAATTCCTGTTAATTCGAAATTAAATTCAATCGTTTTCAAAATTTTAAAGGATGATTAATCATCAGTTGTAATAGCTGTAAAAAATAGATATAAAAGGCTCACAACAATACATAAACTTCCAAGCAGTAATAGTTTAAAATAACCATCAATTAAAGGTAAGTTTTGCCATATGATAAATCCTTTGTAAAAAATAAGTCCTTCCGTAAGCATAAAACCCATGAGATACAAATAATACCCTTTTGTAGATAACTTGAATAATCTAAAATAATCTAAAAATAGAAATAAGCTTATAGTTACAACACCTAAAAAAGTCCAATGCAAATAACCAATTGTAAAATCTAAAATGGTGACTGCTAAATTTGCAAAATAGGGCAACACGGTAAGCAGTTGTAATATCATTTTAAGGAGTGCTAAAACACCTATCGTTTTTAATACTAATAATTGAAACTTGTTAAAAATGGCTTGGGTGTTCTTCCTATGGTTTATAAGAAACTTTAGTAGTTGAGTTAATCCGTAGAGTTGAAGCATTGCCCCTATACCTCCAATAAGATACAAAAAGAATGGGGGTTCAGTAAACAAGGTAGACAGAGAAAAGGTAGCTACTATGCCAAGATTTATACTGTAAAAGATACGCCTAAAAACGGTTTTAGGGATAATTAACTGTTGTGTTTCTAAAATATACACCAGTATGCCCAGTAATGCCATCATCATCCAGCCATTGTACTGAAAATGCAAGTAGAAATAGATAGCCATACGGTACCAAACAGAAGTAGCACCCAGCGTACTCATAATACCTCCCAACATCCAAGGGCCTATGCTGGAGAGTACCATAAACCAAAGGGCGACAGAAATACACTTGTAGGAATTTTTTGTTTTGATTTCCGTAGCCGTATGTTTTTTAAAGAACCAAAAAAACCAATAAGTAGCTATTAAAAATAAAGTTGAAAAGACAATAGAAAACAGGGCGTATCCTTGAAATGGAAAAGTACCTAACATTCCAATCAAGGTAAGTTGAGTAAACCCAAATAAATAGGTGTATTTTTTTTGAAGCTGTAACTTCTCTAGGTATATCTTGTAAATAACAGTTGTTAGGGCAATATAGACCCAGCCGAGTAATGCAATATGCGAATGGGTATGAACAAAAAATTTAAAAGTTATGGGAATTTCAAACACATAAAAAGAACGTAAAATTAAACCTAACAAAGCAGCAATTAAAAAGTATCCCAGTGCTACTTTAGAATGGGTTTTAAGATGGTTCATAGTTTGTTAGGATTTAAGGGAGTAAATGTCTTTAATTAAAAATAATTAAATGCTGACAAATATCATAGAATTACTCCTGTTATAGTGAGTCTTTTGTCTAATTAATAAAATGATTTCTAAAGGAAAGATTACTTTATGGATACTTACAATACAATTACTGCAAATAGATTAAAAGCACATTCTTTTCATATTCCAGTTATGGGCATAGGGTTTACAATAGATACACCATTAAAAGTATCTCCGTATGGCATAGACTCAGTTATTTCTTTGGTAGATGATATACTACTAGAAAAGTTGCGTAAAATGTATTGTAATAAATTTAATATACCGTATACAGAGATAACGGATAAAATTGAAGATTTTAGGGCAAAAAGAATTACATCCTATTTAAATATGATGAGTGATTTGTCTAGTGTAAAGTTTGAAGAGCTAAAAAAGACTACGGTAAAAACGGCAAATAGTATTGTAAATTTTTTTGATATGCTACCAGATGTATCCTCGGTTAAGCAAGAGTTTAAACGCTGTGCACATACTATGGATTTAGCTGCAGTAAAAAATTGGGTAAAAGAACATATGGTGATGGGCAGTATTGATGTAAACATTATGACCAAAGTAGATAAAGAAAATTACATCAAAAAAGAAAAACTACCAACAGAATACAATGATGCACATGCGGCCCTACGTGGATTTGCAAATAGTAGTTTGTCATCATCAGTTGTTCTTTCTGCTGGGATGAACCCTAAGTTGTATAGTTATATAGAAAATTTTGAGGATTTTTATCCGGATGAAAAAGGGTGTATAAAAAAGAAAATAGTTATTAAGGTAAGTGATTACCGTTCTGCTTTAATTCAAGGAAAGTTCTTGGCTAAAAAAGGCTTGTGGGTTTCAGAATATAGAATAGAATCTGGATTAAACTGTGGAGGGCATGCCTTTGCAACAGATGGCTATCTTATGGGGCCTATCTTGGAACAGTTTAAAGAAAACAGGAATGATTTAATAGAAGCTGTACATGCACTGTTGATTAAAGCCTTAGCGGGGAAAAGCAAAACTATTCCAAGCTCTTATTTACCCCTAAAAATTAGCGCTCAAGGTGGTGTAGGAACAGCGGAAGAACATCAATTTATTCTAGAGCACTACAATGTTGATTCAGTAGGGTGGGGATCCCCTTTTTTACTAGTTCCTGAGGCAACCACGGTAGATAAATCTACATTGAGTCAATTGATTGCGGCTAAGGAAGACGATTTGTATTTGAGTAATACGTCTCCCTTGGGGATTCCATTTCACAGTTTAAAGGGGAATACCAAAGATCAAGAAAAACAACGCCTCATAGATAAGGGACGGCCGGGAAGTGCTTGCCCTAAAAAATTTGTGGCTCTTAATAAGGAGTTTTCAGATAAGGCAATCTGCACGGCATCTAGGGAATATCAGCACTTAAAAATAAAAGCACTAGAGATGGAGGAGTTGTCAGCTTCTGGTTATCAGCGTAGGTATGAAAAGATTATAGAGAAATCTTGTACTTGTGTAGGCTTGGGAACTTCTGCTTTATTGGCTTACGGGTTGGAAACAAAAACGGAAGGGAAAGGAGTCTCAGTGTGTCCAGGTCCAAATATGGCTTATTTTTCTAGGGAAATGAATTTGGCAGAAATGATAGATCATATTTATGGTAGAACCAATGTAATTACTAGGACAGACAGACCTCATATGTTTGTTAAAGAATTGGGTATTTATATTAAATATTTAGGAGATAAATGGTTAGAAAGTAAAGGCGAATCTACTGAGAAAGAGCGGAAATATTTAACTACTTTTGTAAGTAACCTAAAGGATGGGATTGTATATTATCAAAATTTGTTTCGTAAGTCGGAGCATGTTTTTCAGCTGGGTAAGAACAAGGTGCAAAACGATTTGAAGGAGAGTCTAGCGGTTTTAGAACTACTAGAATTAGAACTGCAATAGCGAGATTTCAAATAAAATATAATGGTTATAAAACAAAAAATCCGGCGCTTATTGGCTCCGAATTTTTTTTGTAGAAAAATAATAATAGCGATTTAACCAATTTAAATCGCTATTATTATATGACTTGCTTGCAATGGCAAGCTATAGGTTACAATAACTTTTACTACTATTAGAGTTAGGAAACAATAGCCAATGGTTTTGTTGTTTTCCATGCTCCTTTAGTAAAGTCGGGGAAGGCTACAGAACTACCGTGTTCAGCAACTGATGTTTCGCTTAATGGGCCCACAGCACTCCAGAAACATCCTTCGTAAACATTTTGATCCATAGGTAAACCTTTGCGTAAACATTCAATAATTCGGTAAGACATCATATAGTCCATACCGCCATGACCTCCGTTTTTCACAGAAATTTCTCCCAAACGTTTGTATAATGGATGTTCGTATTTTTCAAAAATTTCTTTTAATTGATCACCTTGTGCCCATTCATGGTGGCTCTTAGTGGCGCCTTCAAATCCACCTTCCAAAGCAATTCTGGTTGGGAATCCGGTTAACGTTCCTTTTGTACCTTGAATTAGGTTATGTCTAGAATATGGGCGGGGGCTTGTTTCATCCCATTGCACCATAATTGTTCTTCCCATAGTGGTCTTAATAATGGAAGTATTTATATCGCCACCTTTATAGTCCAATTGGTTCCATTTGTGGTCTTTCGCAAAATTTTTCTCTGCATATAAGGCTCTTCCTTTTGCTGGAGACGACATAGAAACAATACGTTCAAAGTTATCTTCCCCACGTGCCAAATTCATATATTGAGCAACTGGTCCTAATCCATGTGTTGGGTAAAGGTTTCCATTTCTATGCGCATAATGTGGAGTTCTCCAAGATCCGGTTCCTCTATCTACTGAGTTCATTTGACCTCTTAATTCATGAATGTAAGAAGCTTCTCCGTGCAGCAATTCGCCAATAACACCTTTTCTACACATGTTTAAGTATAGCAATTCTTCACGGCCATAATTAACATTTTCCATCATCATACAATGCTTCTGTGTCTTTTCAGAAGTTTCTACAATTTGCCACATTTCTTCTATGGTAACTGCAATAGGAACTTCAACATAGGCATGCGCTCCTCTCTTCATAGATTCAATCGCCATAGGGGCATGGTCTTTCCAGGGAGTGCTTATAAAGACAACATCGGGCTTTTCTTTTTTAAGCATTTTTTTCCATTCCTCATCGCCACCAGTATAAATAGCAATGTTTTGATGTCTTGTGCCTCCTCCTTTTTCAAGACAGTTTTTAGCTGTTCTGTTGGCTAGGTCTTCATATAAATCACTAATAGCTACTACTTCTGTTCCTTCTATGGATGCTACTCTAGTTGCGTGTCCAGATCCTCTAGCCCCAACACCTATAAAAGCACAACGTACAGTATTTAATTTAGGGGCAACAAAATCACCCATATATTGAGCTCCAAATGCAGTTGATGAAGTGTTAAAGGTGTTTGCTCCTAAAAAATTAGGCAAAAGAGCCATGCCAGCTCCTGCTATAGATGATTTTTTTAAAAAATCTCTTCTCTTGAAATCCATATATTTTTGTATTTAGTTATTTAAAGTAAAAGATAAAGATAGAGGTAGGCGAGTTCTAAACCGGTGAACAATGGGGTGAACAATCTAACTTTTATGTTAAATTTAATAAATTTTATAGATTTTTACTGTTGTTTTTTTATAAAACTTTTGTAAGTCCTATCAAATGAGTGGGCGTAAAGGGTTTCATAATTTTTTGAAAAAGTAGTATAGTAATTCTGTGCCAAACCATGCTTGCCAGAAGCTACTAATTCTGTGATTAAAATTTCAAGAGCGTATTCATTAAGATTGTCAAATAATAGAATTGTTTTTGCTATTTTTAAGTTTAATTCAGGATGTAATTTTTTGTTTTGAGTGTTGTAAATTTGAGATAAGAGATTTTCGACCTCATTTGAAATTTTGTTTTTGTAAAAATCTGCCCATTCCGTTTGGGTGTTTTGAAGTATATTTCCTTTTTTTAAAACCTCCAGAAAATCTTCCAAATCGGCTATAACCAATTTACCTTCTTTTAAATTGCCTGTAATATTTTCTTTTAATTTTTCATAATTAAAAATATCTATGTCTAGGTTTTTAGTGTTTAAAACACTCCATTTTTTGTTTTCAAAAACTACTTCTAAGCCTTCGACTTTAGATAGTGCGATTCGTAACTTTCTAATGTTCCCATTTCTATTTTCTTTAGCCTTGATCTTGGAGACTCCTGGCCAAAATGTTTCTGTAAGCCTATTGGTGTTAATACCTTCCTTTTCATCCATATGCGCTAAAATTAAAAAAGAGAGCAACTGTTTGTGTAAAGGTGAAAATGAAATTGTAGTATCATCAGATACAAGGCGCATATTGAAATTGCCAAAAAGGGTGAGTGTGTTACGTTCTGGATTTTGATTTGTTTCTTTTTTTAAAATCGATTGGGGTTTGCTAGTGGGGGTCGCTGCTCCCTTCCTTCTGCGGTACAGGAATCCTACTACTAGTGCTAAGACTAGGAGTACACCGGTCAATATATAAGCTGTCTTTTGTTTTTTAATAGGGTTTGCATGATATAATTCGGTGATCTCTTTATAAGAAATTCCTCTGTCCCATATTTTTAGGTCATCAATGGAACCATAAAATTGTTCCCCCCAAATGTTATTTCCTATAACTAAAGATTGTTCAGACGTAATAATATCAGCCGTATTTGATTCTCCAATTTTTTTACCATCTAGGTAAAATTCTATCGAGTTTTTGGGGTTGTAAATGGTAACTAAATGATGCCATTTTTTAGATTCAAGTGGGTGTTTTATAATATGGTCTTTTATGGTTGCCATAGTGAAATCAGGGTTTCCTTGTTTTAGTTTAAGAGAAAATGCCATCCCAAACCCAATTATACCCATAAATTCACGAACGCGATCTGGTTTTACCCATACAGAGATGCTAATAGGTGTTTCAAAATCCAAAGTGTTTTGTTTGGAGTAATCAATAAAAGAATCCATAGTATTTAAGTGCAAAACACTGCCTCTTTCAGGGTCGTTTATGAATGAAATATCTTTAGAAATAACTCTGTCCCAGTTGGGTTCTATGTGATTTATAATTTTATGATCAAAGGAGAAATCGTAAACAAGCTTATCTTTTAAAATAACGTCAAAGGCAGTAAAAACTCTCGGCGCATCATTTTGACCTTTATGGTGAATCACTTCAGCGGGTGTTATTCTATACCCATTTTTATAGGGAGCACGTACTTGTTCTATAGCTGTAAGTGGAAAAGAGAATTTTGCTGGAGTGATTATTTGTGGAGATTTTCGCCAAAATATTTCATTCAATTTTTTGCCGTTATATTCTACAATACCTCTAAAACGTCTTGTCCGATTCAATGAATCAACGATGTTTTTTAGAGCTGTTATTTTAATTTTTGGAGCAATAATGAAATTTGGTGGTTTTCCGGTTAATTCCCATAATTCGAAGACATTACTTAATAGCGTGCTGTCTTTTTTAGCTGTCGCGTTAAACAGAATTAGCTTATCTAAAGGATCCGAAGAAAACCGATTTAAATATTTCTTTTCTTTTCTAATTTGTGCTATTGATGTTGCTGCTAGATCTGACTCAAAAATTACAAGAATTTGAATACCTTGTTTCTTTAGGGAGTTGAGTTTGTATGAATTTTCTTTGTCATAAAATAAGATTCTATTTGAAAAATAAGCATCTAAATACGCTAGTAAACGATCTTGCTTAAACTCTCCCTTTAAGAGCAGTGAAATCATTGCTTGTTCGTTTTTCTTAAAAAAAATGTCAATGGTATCTAATAGATGAGAAAAGTATTTTTCCTTGGTATAATTTTTAACGACATAATCTTTTTTTGTTTCTTCTAATTCCATAGCAAAAGCTCTAGAACCAAAACGGAGGCTTTTCTCAATAGATTCTATTTTATGTTCACTAACAAAAGAATAGTCATCAATAGACAAATCATTTTGGGCATAAATGAAATTGCTAAAAAAAAGGAAGAGTAGTGAGTAACTTATTTTTATAGTACATCCTTCTATTTTATTCATTCTCATTTTTTTAACCTTTTAAATTGCTTAAAATAGTGTGGATACTAGAAATTAGAGGGCAATTTTTATTCCTTATTTAGTTTTTATCAAAAGTATGTAAATATATACTAAAGAGGAAGAAATCATAAAGTCTAAAAAAATGCAATATAATAATAGAATCAATAACTGCGTTTTTAAGATAGCTATAACAACTATGTTTCTTTTTTTTGTATTTTTGCACTTGTAATGAAAACAATATTTCATAAAATAGCGGCTTTAAGTATGGCCATTGTAGTCTTATTTTCTACAATGTCTTTTGCTATTGATATGCATTATTGTGGGGATACACTAGTTGAAACAGCTATATTTCAGAAAGCAGTAGGCTGTGAGATGGATATGGATAGTTCTTCGACGAAAGAGTGTTCTGTTACTGAAAAAAACTGTTGTGAGAATGAACAGTTGGTTGTTGATGGGCAAGATAATTTGCAAGTATCAGCCAATGAAATTTCATTCAATAATCCCCTATTCATCGTTTCGTTTGTTTATACCTATCACAATCTTTTTAACGATGCAGTTGATTCGAATACAACATACGTAACCTACATTTCTCCACTCGTCGTCAAGGATATTTTTAAGTTAGACGAAACCTATTTAATTTGATTTTAAACAATTGACTGTATTATCCAATGGCATTGCCATATGGATAATTTACTGTATTCGGTGTTGTTCCAACGCCAGTGTCTAATTGTTTAAATATCAAATACATGCTAAATAGAAGCATCAGATTTTTAATAGAGAATAAACTTGTAGCTGTTTTATTGCTAGTCCTTTTTGTGGGTTGGGGAACTGTAAATGCTCCTTTTAATTGGGATACTGGTTTTTTGCCAAGTGATCCGGTGGCGGTTGATGCCATTCCGGATATAGGCGAAAACCAACAAATTGTTTTTACCAAATGGGATGGTCGTTCCCCACAAGATATCGAGGATCAAATTACCTATCCACTAACCACATCATTACTCGGAATACCAGGGGTAAAAACCATTCGTAGTTCGTCTATGTTTGGATTTTCGAGCATCTACATCATCTTTGAAGAGGATGTAGAATTTTATTGGAGTCGCAGTAGGATCTTAGAAAAGCTGAATTCATTACCTAGTAATTTATTACCTGAAGGAGTTAACCCTACATTAGGTCCTGATGCAACAGGCTTGGGGCAAATATTTTGGTATACTTTAGAAGGTCGGGATAAAAACGGAAATGTGACTGGGGGATGGGATTTGCACGAGCTTAGAAGTATTCAAGATTACTATGTAAAGTATGCCTTGTCATCGGCATCTGGTGTTTCTGAAGTTGCTTCTATTGGTGGCTATGTTCAGGAATATCAGGTAGATGTTAACCCCGAATTAATGCGGCAGTACAATATAGGCTTAAGTCAGGTTGTAAAAGCAGTAAAGGAAAGCAATCAAGACATTGGTGCACAGACATTAGAGATTAATCAAGCCGAATATTTAGTACGTGGTTTGGGCTATGTAAAATCGGTTGAAGATATTGAAAATGCTGTAGTTACTTCAGAAGCGTATACAACTATTAAAATTAAAGACATCGCTAAGGTTTCCTTAGGTCCAGCAGCCCGAAGAGGACTGTTGGATAAAGAAGGCGCAGAAGTGGTAGGTGGTGTTGTGGTGGCCCGATATGGAGCTAACCCAATGGAAGTTATTACCAATGTCAAAGAAAAAATTGCAGAACTTAAGGGCGGACTGCCAACAAAAATTTTGGAAGACGGACGCACCTCTCAATTAACAGTAGTACCTTTTTACGACCGAACAGAACTCATTGAAGAAACCTTAAATACGCTAAACGAAGCCTTAACCTTAGAAATTTTAATTACCATTTTGGTGATCATTGTGATGGTTTTTAATCTAAGAGCTTCTATTTTAATATCGGGCTTGCTGCCTGTAGCTGTATTAATGGTATTTGTTGCTATGAAAATGTTTAACGTAGACGCCAATATTGTAGCACTTTCTGGAATTGCAATAGCCATTGGAACCATGGTCGATGTTGGGGTCATTCTTGCAGAAAATATGATTCGACATCTCGATGATAAAAATTTGCGATTGCGTGAAGATGGGTCAGCATATACAATTAACGAAGTTGTTTACAATGCCACTGCCGAAGTTTCTGGTGCTATTCTAACGGCCGTTTTAACTACAATTATCAGTTTTGTTCCTGTGTTTACTATGATTGGTGCCGAAGGAAAATTGTTTCGGCCTTTGGCCTTTACAAAAACGATGGCGTTATCCACATCTTTGGTAATTGCCTTGTTCTTAATTCCGCCATTTGCAGCGTATTTATTTAGAAAGACAACCCTTAAAAATTCGTTTAAGCATATTATAAATAGCACTTTAATACTTGCAGGAATTGTAATCATGGTAAGTGGGTATTGGTTAGGCACCATTTTAGTTGCTTTTGGAATTACAGGTTTATTGGGCATTTTGGGGAAACTAGAAAAGAAGAACATTAACCTTATAAACATTATTATTTCTTCAGCTGCAATTGTATTTCTACTAGCTGAATATTGGAGACCTTTAGGTTTTGACAGAAGTATCTTCATTAACCTCATTTTTGTGGCTATTATTTGCTTCGGGATTTTAGGTGTATTTTCAATTTTTAGAAGGTATTACAGTCAAATTTTACAATGGGCTTTAGCCAACAAGCTCTTATTTTTGATTATTCCAATAACGGTACTTATTTCTGGAGGGTATATTATGAGCACTACAGGAAAAGAATTTATGCCCTCTTTAAATGAAGGCTCCTTTTTATTGATGCCAACTTCCTTGCCGCACTCTGGTGTGGAAGAGAACAAGCGTGTACTTCAGCAATTGGATATGGCCGTAGCTACCATTCCAGAAATTGAAACTGTAGTAGGAAAAGCGGGTCGTACAGAATCTGCTTTAGATCCGGCTCCATTGTCAATGTATGAGAACGTGATTCAGTATAAATCGGAATTTATGCGTAATTCTGAAGGAAAAAGACAGCGCTATAAAGTGAATGATGCAGGGGCATTTGAATTGAAGGACGGACGTTATATTACAAACCCAAATACTTCAGAAAATACAAATTTAACCAAAGTCAACCATTCACAATTAATTGAAGATCCTGATGGGGAATTCTACCGTAACTGGCGACCAGAAATTAAGAATCCAGATGATATTTGGAATGAAATAGTAAGAGTCACTAAGTTGCCAGGCGTTACGTCAGCACCAAAATTACAACCCATAGAAACCCGATTGGTAATGCTACAAACAGGGATGCGTGCTCCCATGGGAATCAAAGTTAAAGGGCAAGATCTAAAACAAATTGAAGCTTTTGGATTACAATTGGAACGCTTTTTAAAAGAGGCTGAAGGTGTTAAAATAGAAGCAGTTTTTGCCGATAGAATTGTTGGTAAACCATATTTGCTCATTGATATTGATAGAGAAAAAATAGCAAGGTACGGTGTCTCTATAGAAGATGTACAAAGTGTGCTAAAAGTTGCAATTGGCGGTATGGTATTAACACAAACTGTAGAAGGCAGGGAACGCTATGGTATTCGAGTTCGATATCCAAGGGAATTGCGTGGTAATCCAGAGGATATCAAGGCTATTTATATCCCCGTTGAAAAAGGAAGTCCTGTGCCATTAAGTGAGTTGGCAACCATTCGGTATGAGCAAGGTCCACAAGTCATAAAAAGTGAGGATACTTTTTTAGTAGGGTATGTATTGTTCGATAAACTAGGTGGATTTGCAGAAGTTGATGTAGTAGAAAATGCACAAGCTTTGTTTCAAGAGAAAATAGCTACCAGCGAATTAACGGTTCCAAAAGGCATCAGTTATAAATTTACAGGAACCTATGAAAATCAGTTACGAGCGGAGAAGACACTTGCTATGGTGGTCCCATTGGCATTAGCCATCATCTTTTTAATCTTGTATTTTCAGTTTAAATCGGTAAGTACCTCGTTAATGGTGTTTACTGGAATTACGGTTGCCTTTGCAGGTGGGTTTATTATGATTTGGTTGTATGGTCAAGATTGGTTTTTCAATTTCAGTTTTTTTGGTGAAAATATGCGAGACCTCTTCAATATGAAAACCATCAATTTGAGTGTGGCAGTTTGGGTTGGTTTTATTGCCTTATTTGGTATTGCTACAGATGACGGTGTGGTTATGGCGACCTATCTCACTCAAACCTTTGAACGCGATAAACCTTTCGATAAAAAAAGCATTAGAATCTCGGCATTGCAGGCTGCAGAGAAACGTATTCGTCCATGTTTAATGACTACGGTAACCACTATTCTTGCCTTGCTGCCTGTATTGACATCCACCGGAAAAGGAAGCGATATAATGATTCCAATGGCTATTCCAATATTTGGTGGAATGGTGATTGATATTACATCCTACTTTATTGTTCCTGTATTATTTAGCTGGAGAGAAGAGATGAAAGTGAAAAGAAAAGAAAGAAGGGAAATAGAAATTAGTCTAAAACATACATAATGAAAATCAATAATAAACAAATCGTAAGCAATACAGTCTTGTTTCTTGGTTTTTTTCTCTTTGTTCTTACAGTTCAAAGTCAACAACTAGAAACCCTGATAACGGAGGCATTAACCAATAATCCAGAGATTAAAAAGTTTGAATTACGGTACAATATTACTTCTGAAAAAGTAAATGAAGTTAATAGCTTACCAAATACCGAATTTAATGTTGGAATTATGGCAATAGCTCCTGAAATGGGAATGCCTATGGAGCGTTTTAAGGTGTCTGTAATGCAAATGTTGCCTTGGTTTGGAACCATATCTTCAAGGCAAAATTACGTCTCATCTATGGCAGATGCACAATTTGTAGAAGTAACCATTGCTAAGCGAAAGCTTGCTCTTTCTGTTTCCCAATTCTATTATTTACTTTATGAAATTAGAGCAAAGATGGAAGTCCTAGATAAAAATATAGAGCTCTTGCAGTCCTATGAACAACTTGCACTCACTTCTGTAGAAGTCGGAAAAGCATCAGCAGTGGACGTCTTGCGGTTACAGATTAGGCAGAACGAACTGCAACAAGAGAAAGACGTTTTAATTCAGCAAAACAAAGGCATACAGGCAGCTATGAATAGTGTAATGAATAGAGAATATGATAACGATGTATCAGTAGTTTCTTCTTTGGAAATTCCAGAAGGCGATATTTTTTATGGCTATGAACGCTTGTTGGTAAATCCAGAATTGATCAAATATGACAAGCTCTATCAATCTGTGGAACAGTTTGAGTTGTTAAACCAAAAAGAAGGAGGTCCGATGATAGGTTTTGGTGTGGAATACATTAATCAAGAAAATAGCCCTATGATTACCAGCCCTTTTAAAGATATGGTGATGCCAATGCTGTCAGCTTCAATACCTATTTTCAATAAAAAATACAAATCACAAACGAAGCAGAATGAATGGCAAAAACAGGAGATAGAAGCTCAAAAGAAGGAACGATTAAATCTACTAAAATCTGAATTATCAAAAGCCATTTCACAGCGTAATCAGTCGCGAATTAAATTTAATACGCAACAAGAAAATTTGAAACAAGCCAAGAATGCTGAAACCATTTTAATTAAAAGCTACGAAACAGGGACCATTGATTTTAAAGACGTTTTAGATATTCAAGAATTACAATTAAAGTTTCAAATAGGACAGATTGAAACCGTAAAACTTTATTATGTGCAATCCGCTCTTATTAATTATTTAAGCCAGTAAAATGAAAGAAACGATCTATATAAAAAATATGGTTTGCAACCGGTGTATCGCTTCTGTTTTAGCCATTTTTTCTACTGAAAATTATACTGTAGAGTCGGTAGAATTAGGGAAAGTGGTAGTCGTAAAAGGCGTAAAGAGTAATGCGGATAATTTAATTGAAGCACTTACGAAAATAGGTTTTAAAATTATTGAAAATGATACTGATACTTTGATTGAACAAATTAAAGTAAAACTTATTCGTAAAATTGAATTGGGTGAAACAGAGGAATTGTTTCAAATTCTAGCGAAAGAATTTGGTAAAACTGAAGCCGCTTTAAGTAAATTATTTAGCAAACACGAAGGGGTTACCTTAGAGAAATATACCATCAATCTAAAGATTGAAAAAGTAAAAGAATTGATACAACTTGGGCAATTAAATTTTTCTGAAATAGCGTATTCGGTAAACTATAAAGCGAGTAGCCATTTAGCACGGCAATTTAAAGGGGTTACAGGAATGTCTATGTCCGATTATAAAAATTTACAAGATTGGGACAGAAAATCTTTAGACCTAATTGTATAAATAAGAATCAGAATTGTGAAAAAGAAACAAAGAACATCGGTTTAATTTTGATGCATAAAATTAGATAAAAATGAAACACAACTATCACATACACGGAATGACTTGCAACGGTTGTCGCAGTCACGTAGAAGAAACACTATTAAAAGTTGAAGGTGTTACTGCTGCTACTGTCAATTTAGAAAAGGCAGAAGCAACCATAGAAATGGAAGCCCATATTTCTTTGGAACATTTTCAGGAGGCATTGCAAAAAGAAGGGGGACGATACAGTATCCATAGCCCTGGGGACCACCACTATGAGCCGGAAAAAAAGAAAGAAACCCAAAAGGGGAAGGGCACAGGGACTTTTTATTGCCCTATGCATTGCGAAGGTGATAAAACCTATGACAAGGCTGGCGATTGTCCTGTGTGTGGAATGGATTTGGTAGAAGAACAAAACCTTTCTACAAATACATCGGAACAGTGGACATGTCCAATGCATCCTGAAGTAGTAAAGGATGAGGCCGGTGCTTGCCCTATTTGCGGAATGGATTTAGTACCCATACAACCAGACCTTTCGGCAGAAGAGAAAACCTATAAAAAATTATCTAAAAAGTTTTGGATTGCAGTTGCTTTTACATTGCCCATTTTCTTGATTGCTATGAGCGAAATGTTATCTAATAACCCGTTGTATGATGTGATGGAGCAAAAAAAATGGAATTGGATTCAGTTTGGGTTGTCTATTCCTGTGGTGTTTTATGCCGCGTGGATGTTTTTTGAACGTGCCTATAAAAGTATCAAGACATGGAATCTCAATATGTTTACACTCATTGGTATTGGTGCTGGTATAGCTTGGTTATTTAGTGTTTTTGGTATGTTTTTTCCTGATTTTTTTCCAGCAGAATTTAAAACAGAAAGAGGTGCAGTGCATGTGTATTTTGAAGCGGCAACAGTAATATTAACCTTAGTCTTAATGGGGCAACTATTAGAGGCCCGTGCCCACAGTAAAACCAATTCTGCGGTAAAAGAATTGTTAAAGTTAGCACCCAACAAAGCTATAAAAGTAGTGGATGGGGAAGAAATAGAAGTGTCTATAGATAAGATTGTTTTAAACGACATTTTAAAAGTAAAACCAGGAGAAAAAATTCCCGTTGATGGTGCAATAACCGAAGGGGAAACCAGTATTGATGAGTCTATGATTACTGGTGAACCTATTCCTGTTAGCAAATCTAAAGGTGATAAAGTAAGTAGTGGTACTATTAATGGCAATCAATCTTTTTTAATGAAAGCTGAAAAAGTAGGTAGTGATACTTTGCTATCTCAAATTATTCATTTGGTGAATGACGCGAGTAGAAGTCGCGCCCCGATCCAAAACTTAGCCGATAAGGTATCTGGTTATTTTGTGCCTGTTGTCGTTCTAATTTCAGTAGTAACTTTTGCGGTTTGGGTCATATGGGGTCCAGAGCCTGCGTATGTGTACGCCTTGGTCAATGCAATTGCTGTTTTAATAATTGCCTGTCCTTGTGCCTTAGGTTTAGCAACACCTATGTCTGTTATGGTTGGTGTAGGTAAAGGTGCGCAAAACGGTGTATTGATTAAAAATGCAGAAGCACTTGAAAAATTGGACAAGGTAGATACCCTAATTATTGATAAAACAGGAACCATTACTGAAGGAAAGCCTACAGTAGAAACGGTAGGTACATTTGACACCAACTTTAGTGCAAATGATATACTACAGTACATTGTATCGCTGAATACAAATAGCGAACATCCTTTAGCTGAAGCAACTGTTATTTATGGAAAAGAGCAGAAAGTAGACCCAGAAGCCTCGGGGTTTAAATCTGAGGCATTTAGTGCTGTAACAGGGAAAGGTGTTGAAGGGAATGTAAACGGAAAGAAAGTAGCATTAGGAAATCCGGAAATGATGCAGTATGCTAAGGCGGAAATTTCTTCAGAAATGGCGGAAGAAGCTAGAGCCTATCAAAAGCAAGGCAAGACAGTATCGTTTTTAGCACTAAATCATACCGTTAGTGGTTATATCGTAATTGGAGATAAAATCAAGCAGACAAGTGCTAACGCCATTAAAGAACTTCAAAACAAAGGTATAGCGGTTATTATGCTCACAGGCGATAACCACGACACAGCGCAGGCGGTTGCTTCAGAATTAAATCTTGCGGATTTTAAAGCAAGTATGCTGCCCGAAGACAAATTAAAAGAGGTTGAAAAGCTGCAAAATAGCGGTAGGGTAGTGGCAATGGCAGGTGATGGCATTAATGATGCGCCAGCATTAGCAAAAAGTAATGTTGGGATTGCTATGGGAACAGGAACTGATGTGGCCATTGAAAGTGCTATGATTACGTTGGTGAAAGGCGACTTACAGGGTATTGTAAAAGCACAACATTTAAGTCATGCTGTAATGAGAAATATTAAACAAAATCTATTTTTTGCCCTTGTTTATAACACTTTAGGCGTGCCCATTGCAGCGGGTGTTTTATTTCCGTTTTTTGGAATTTTATTGTCTCCAATGATTGCAGCTTTGGCTATGAGCTTTAGTTCAGTTTCAGTAATTGCAAATGCATTGCGCTTAAGAAATATTAAAATTTAATTAGTAAATACATGGATTATGGAACATTCAAAAAAACATAAAAGTAAAGAGAATTACAGTACATTTTTTTTAATGCTTGGACTATCATTTATAGCCATGTATGTAACGATGTATTTAAATACCTATGCTATAGATCACCTGTATTTTAGTTTAACTCGATTTTATATGGTCTGTTTGGGGATTTCAGCAATGGCAGTTATTATGCTACTCTTTATGCTAAAAATGTATCAAAATAAAAAGAAGAACATTACTATTCTTATCGGTAGTTTGGTGCTTTTTAGTGGCGCCTTGGCATTGGTTAGAGCACAAGCGCCAATTGTGGGTGATGTACTTTGGTTAAAAGGTATGATTCCACACCATTCTATTGCTATTTTAACTAGTGAAAGAGCGGACATTCAAGACCCTGAAATAAAAAAACTAGCAGACGCTATTATTAAGGCTCAGCAAAAAGAAATTGTAGATATGAAAGCAATGATAAAACGATTGGAAAATGAAAAATAATAAAATAGTAATTTATATAGCACTACTTTTAATAGGTGTTCTTTTAGGATGGTTGCTTTTTGGTGGTTCATCTGCTCATGAAGAAGCCCGCAATCATACTACAGCACTAGAAACCAATCAAATGTGGACCTGTTCCATGCACCCACAGATTATGCAACCAGAAGCAGGTGATTGCCCAATTTGTGGTATGGATTTAATTCCTGCAGAAACGAGTGCTGATGGTTTGTTGGCGGATCAATTTAAACTGACGGAAAATGCTATAGCTTTGGCTAATATAGAAACAACTGTTGTAGGAAAAGATAGCACAGGTAGTGAGGGTGTCGCAACACTATCAGGTAAAATTATGGTTAATGAAGATGAAACAGCAATTCAACCAGCGCATTTTAATGGTAGAATAGAAAAACTGTATGTTACGTCTTTGGGCGAGAAAGTAAATAAAGGTCAAGTTGTAGCTAAAATATATTCACCCGAATTAATTGCTGCGCAGCAAGAGTTAATTACTACTTATAAATTAAGAGCATCACAACCACTGCTATACAAAGCGGTACAAGCAAAATTTAAAAACTGGAAAGTCCACGGGTCACAATTAGAAGAGGTTGTAAAAACAGGAAATGTAAAAAAGAGCTTTACCATTTACTCACACGTATCTGGTGTAGTAACTGAAATAGCTGTGAGTAATGGTGCTCACATTATGGATGGTAAACCTATTTTTAAAGTATCTAATTTAAATACCGTTTGGGCCAATTTTGATGTGTATGAAAATCAGATTTCATTCGTTAAAAAAGGACAAGACATTAAAATAATAACGAATGCTTATCCTGATAAGGTTTTTAATGCAAGAGTATCGTACATAGACCCTATTTTAAATACACAAACTAGAACAGTGACCCTGAGGGTAGTTTTAAGCAATAAAGACAATGTGTTTAAGCCAGGGATGTTCGTTGAAGGTGAAATTACAGCAGCCCCTGCAACTACAACCGAAGTTTTAAGTATTCCAGCATCGGCTATTTTATGGACAGGTAAACGTTCCGTTGTATACCTACAGCCAAATTCAAATGAAGCTATTTTTGAAATGCGCCAGATAACTTTAGGGAATAAAATTGGTGCTACTTATCAAGTATTAGAGGGATTGAAAGATGGAGATAAAATTGTGACAAACGGTACATTTACTGTCGATGCGGCCGCGCAATTACAAGGCAAAAAATCGATGATGAATAAAAACGGAGGAAAAAAAATTACGGGCCACGAAGAACATATGGGAGTGACATCTGCAAAGGACTATATGAATAAGAATGTAAGACTAGAGGTTTCTTCTTCTTTTCAAGCAGAACTAAAAACTGTTTTAGATACGTATATTATTGTGAAAGATGCTTTAGTTGATGAAAATGTAGAAGCTTCAGCTAAAAATGGAAAAGTAATGCTTCAGCAACTAGAAAAAATAAATATGAGTCTTTTAAAGACAGAAGCTGCTCGTAAAAAAGGAGAAGCGTTTATCAACCCTATAAAAAATGACACCAAGATGTTTGTGGCATCAAAAAATATAAAAGAACAGCGTATGCATTTTAAAGAAATGTCAGCAAACCTAATAAGTGTTATAGAAGTTTTTGGGATTAACCAGAAAATATATAGTCATTACTGTCCAATGGCAGATAGTAATACTGGTGCTTTTTGGTTAAGTAAAGAAGATAATGTTATTAATCCGTATTTTGGGGAGGCAATGCTTAAATGCGGAGAAGTAAGTCAAATAATAGAATAGTAATAATTAAATTTAAAGCAATGAAAAAAGTAATTTTAAGTGCAGCAGTAATTGCAGTTATAGGATTAACTAGCTGTAAAAACGAAGTGAAAAAAGAGTCCGAATCTACAACTACTACAGAAGTTTCAAAAGAAATGGCGATGGCAAGCACAACTTTTGGAGTTAGAGGAAACTGCGGGATGTGTAAAAAAACCATTGAAAAAGCAGTGACAAGTGTAGCTGGTGTTGCAAATGCGAATTGGGATAAAGACAAGAAAAAAATTGAGGTTTCGTTTGATGATTCCAAAACAGATGAAATGGCGTTGCATACTGCCATAGCAGCTTCAGGTTATGATACAGAAAAAGTAGCAAGCAATGAAGAGGCATATAATGGTTTGCCTGGTTGCTGTAAATATGACCATGCAATGGAAATGAATCAGTCTGGTGAAGTAAAAGCAGATCACTAAGATTGTTATAGATTTAAAAGAGAAGAAGAAGTTAGGGGTGTAAGTTTACCTTAGTCTTAAAAGTTGTTGTACGGACAATTTTTTCTTCTCTTTTAATTTTTTCAAAATTTTCAGAAAGGCAATAGCCGTAATGTAAGCATCGCCTAAAGCTGTATGCCTGTCTTTTTTAGAAATATTGAATTTTTCAGTCAATTCATCTAAACTGTAGTGTTCTTTTCTGTTTAGTAGATTGGATTTTATTAATGTCTTTTTGTATAAGGTAGAGGTGTCTAGAACTTTGTTTTTTAACTTTGGCAAGTTATTTCTATGCAAAGCTTTATTGAAAATGGTAATATCAAAATGTGCATGATGTGCGATAATAATACTATTTTCTAAATATGTTAAAAATAACTTAATAGCTTCTAATTCAGTAATTCTTTCTGTCTTTCCATTTTTTAGAATACCATGAATTTCTGCGGTTTCTTGGTTATAGTGTTCTTGTTTTATAAAAATTTCGAAAGTAGTATTGATTTTTATAACGTTTTTATGTAGTTTTAAGGCACCTATGCATAGCATACGGTCCGTGTAAAAATCTAATCCTGTAGTTTCTGTATCTAGAACAACAAAAGTTACATCTTCTATGTTTTCAATTACATTTTCAGTGAAAGTGTTTTCGTAATCAATCCAAAAATCAGGAAGCTTAGTTTCTTTTTTTTTGAAGAAATTTATCATCTTAATAAATTTGAGACTTTAAATCTAATATAGATTAGATCTTGCATTTCTTTTATGGTTTTGAATGTTCGTTTAAGTTTTATTTTTTCTTCTTTGGTTAATTTGTCTAGTGAAATATATCTCCCAGAATCATTGTGGGCCAAGCCTTGTCTTGTTCTAAATTTTAAAAGTGCTTTATAGGCATAAGAACCAGCCATAAATATCTCCACATTATTCGGTTCTAATTCTGCTAATTTTTCAAACCGTTCTGTAGTATTGTTTATGTATTTTATTGAATGAGATAATATTAATACCCTAGCGGCATCTGTTAATGGCATTAAAGCTCTTCTTTTTACATCAAAAAAATCTTTGTGTGCACCATCTTGTTCGACTAAAAATTGTCTAAAAAAACTAGTTGGAGATGGGTTTTGCAATGCGCCACTGGCCAAATGCAAAAAGAAGTTCGGGTAGTTTTTTGCTATTTTAAAAATATAATCAGATAAATTTGAGGCTAATTCTGGGTTTCCATAAGTAATATTGAAATCAAAAAATATTGAAGATAATAAGACTTCGTCTGGGCCAGGATAGGTAATCCAATTGTTGATATTTGTTTTCCATTCGCTTAAACTTAAACACCAACTAGGATTAGAAGCCATCATTTCTGCAGGGCAAAATTCATACCCAATAACATTTAGTCTTTTTGTTATTTGGCTGGCTAACTTTAAAAAATAACTCCGAGTTTCTTCTAGTTTTGAGTCCGCTACGTCCTCAAAAATCAGAGCATTATCCTGGTCTGTCTGTAATAATTGTTCACTTCTTCCTTGGCTGCCTAATGAAAGCCAAGTAAATTTCACGGGTGGTTGTGTTTCAGTTTTAGATAATGAAATTTTTATTACTTGCTTTATACAAGCATCATTTAGTTCAGAAATTATCTTGGAAATTAAGGTCATTGGAATATTTTGTTCTAAATATCCAGTAAGTAACATTGTTATTCCTTTTCTAATTTGTTTTATTTCTTTCGTTCTTTTTGCCCTTTTTATGGCTTTTATTAAAACAGTAGGGTTATTACCTACAGCCACCATTACATCATGTTTAGATAATATTCCTATTGCTTTAGAATTTGGTGTTCCATCTTTAGTTATGCACAAATGGCTAATGCTACTTTTTATCATTGCCATTTGCGCCTGTGTGATGGTTAATTTTTTTGGATAGGTAATTACGGGAGAGGTCATTATTTGATGTGCAGGAGCCGTTATAGGTAATTTACCAGAAACAATGTTATTTCGTAAATCTTTGTCTGTAATGATCCCAATAGGAAGCTTATGTTCTAAAACCAAAATGGCACCAACATTTTTTAAAGTCATTGTAGCTGCTACTAATTTTGCTGGGATGTTAGGAGAACAACTCACTATGTTTTTAGAGTATTTTACAGGTTGCAAGTCCAATAATTCTGCACTTGGGTTAAACGGCTCCGTGCCACCTGTTTCCCCATATAGTATTCCTCTGTGACTTTTAGAGTATGGATTTCTTGTATTGGAAGCAAAACTTTCAATTAAAAAATTACCAACTTCTTTGTTGTTTTTTGCATAAGGCTTGAAGATGTTAATTGGGATAGCGTACAAAATACTTTCCTCATGTGCTATAGCGTCCATTTTGTAGTTTTCATTTGCAATTAATGGACGTAAACCAAAAATGTCACCTTCATCACAGATGTCTACGATGTTATTTTTAGGTTTTTTTCGAAGTGAAATAGCCCCCTTGTGTACAATGTAAAAATGAGTATGTTGTGAATCGTTCTCGCTAAATACCAGAGCATCTTTTTCTTTGTAAATAATAGATATTTGGGTTGATAAATCTTGCAACTCATCAATTGATAATTCATTAAAGGGAGGGTAGTTTTTTAAGAAATCTGCTACTCTAAAAGAAATAGTATTTTTCATAATTTAGAACTAAAATTTTACCATTAATTTCATAATCTCACCTGGGTTTCTAGACCAATACTCTAAAGCGTCATTGGCTTCTTCTGGAGTGATTATTTTAGTGATGAGTTTTTCTGTTCCTTTGTTATTTTGCATGTAGGTTATTACGGCTTCAAAGTCGGTCATCGTTGCATTTCTAGAGCCCCGTATATCTAGTTCTTTTTGAACAAAAAGTTTGGTGGCCAGGGAGATATCTTTTCCGGCATAGCCAATACAAACAACTCTTCCTGTAAAAGCTACTTCTTTAATAGCAGTTTGATAGGTGTTTGTGTTTCCAGCAGCTTCTATAACAACATCTGGACCTAGGTTATGGGTTAATTTTTCTAGTTTTTCACTAAATATAAGATCTAATGCATTAAGTGTGTGTGTGGCCCCCAAGGACTTGGCTGTTTCTAGTTTTCGTTCATCAATATCAACCGCAATTACTTTTGCGCCACGTAAAGCACTTCGTATAATAGCTCCCGCACCTATCATTCCACAGCCTAAGACCATAACGCTGTCAGAGTCCGTAACGTTTCCTCTGTCAATGGCATGAAAACCAACAGTTAGTGGTTCTACTAATGCCAATTCCTTATCGGTTAACCCATCGGCAAAAAGAATTTTTTGATATGGAATATTAAAAAACTCACTCATAGCTCCATCCCGTTGTATGCCAAGCGTCTCATTGTATTTACAGGCGTTTGTTCTTCCTCTTTTGCAAGAAGCACAGTTACCGCAGCTGGTGTAAGGAATTACGGTTACTTTTTTACCTAATTTATAGGTTTCAGGAACATCATCACCAACAGCAGTTATTTCACCACTAATTTCATGTCCAGGTACTCTAGGGTAAGAAATTAAAGGATTTTTACCCATATAGGTGCTAAGATCTGATCCACAAATGCCAACGTAGTTTAATTTTAAAGTTACTTCAAAATGCTTGGGAGCAGTTATTTCTTTTGTGGTAATCGCTACAATTCCTGGGCTTTTTATACTAATAGTTTTCATATTTTCTTCTAGAATTAGGAAATACTGAAATGGAAAATAATCCTTTAAATTTAATATTGCTAATGTATGTGAGAGAATTAATTTTCTTGCTAAGGTTTGTTATTTATTTGCACAAAAAGTTAAAAAAATATTGTCTGCCTAAATTTATAGGATTATTTTAACGCCTTAATAAATTTAATTATGAAGTTAAAGTATGTTTTTGGGTTGTTGATTATTGCAACAATGTATGGCGCCTGTAAGTCGGATAAAAAGGACTTAGATACTACACATAAAGTAGACGTAGAAAAGAGGGGTACAACAAAACCCAATATTATTTATATCCTAGCCGATGATTTGGGGTATGGAGATTTAAGTAGCTATGGTCAGCAGAAGTTTACTACACCAAATATAGATGCTTTGGCTACTAAGGGAATGTTGTTTACACAACACTATTCCGGGAGTACGGTTTGTGCTCCTTCTAGGTCAGTATTAATGACTGGCTTGCATACTGGACATACCTATATCAGGGGAAATAAAGAAATAAGACCAGAAGGACAACACCCAATACCAGATGAAACATATACGATGGCAGAATCGCTGAAGAAAGCAGGTTATGCAACGGGTGCTTTTGGCAAATGGGGGTTAGGTTTTCCTGGTTCAGAAGGAGATCCTATACATCAAGGGTTTGATGTTTTTTATGGGTATAATTGCCAGAGATTAGGCCATAATTACTACCCAAGACATTTGTGGTCTAATAATGATTCTATCGTAATTCCTGAAAATTCCGGACATAAAAAAGGAGCCTATGCTCCAAATCTAATACATCAACAGACATTAAAGTTTATTGAAGACAATAAGGATAAACCATTTTTTGCCTATGTGCCATCGATTATTCCACATGCAGAATTGGTTGTCCCGGAAGAGTATCATACTAAATATAAGGATAAGTTTATCCCAGAAAAAAATTACAAGGGAGTAGATGATGGACCAAATTATAGAAATGGACCTTATGAATCTCAATCAGAATCTCATGCCGCATTTGCGGGAATGATAAACTTGTTAGATGATCAAGTTGGGGAAATTGTGGCTAAGATTGAAGAATTGGGGTTAACAGACAATACAATCATTGTTTTTACATCTGATAATGGACCCCATAAAGAAGGTGGTGCAGATCCTAATTATTTTGATAGTAATGGGCCTTTAAGAGGTTTTAAGCGCGATTTGTACGAGGGTGGTATTCGCGTACCAATGATTGTGAAATGGCCAGGCCATATTGCTGCTAATACAAGAACGGACCACATCTCTGCTTTTTGGGATGTTTTTCCAACATTTTCAGATATTGTAGGGATAGAAACACCTAGTGATTTAGATGGAATTTCATTTTTGCCAACTTTGGTTAACTCTGATGTTAAACAAATTGATCATGACTATTTGTATTGGGAATTTTATGAAGGAGGTGGAAGAAGAGCCATCAGAAAAGGAGCGTGGAAAGCAGTTAAATACAATGTAAAAAAGAACCCTAATGCTCATATACAGTTGTATAACTTAAATGACGACGTAGGAGAAACAATAGATGTTGCCGCGCAGCATCCGAACATTGTTACAGAAATGGAAACTATTTTTAAGGAAGCTAGTGTGCCTTCTAAAATAGAATGGTAGTTTTTATTGCAGATAAGCAAATGGCTAGGAATAGTATTTATATACAATCGCTATTAGCTATAGGGTTTAAAGGCGGAATTAAAAGGTATTTTACCAATGGGTTTTATTTTTTTTCTTTGATTATTAGTTTTTTCATTTTTTTTGTTTTCATTTGTCTTGTCAAACGTCAAAAGATAAGTTTGACAAATTAGCGTATAGCTGAGCATAAATGTATACTATTTATATATTCGGGTTTTTGGGGATTGGGAAGTCGTATCCTGAAACAACTTATAAGATAAGTGACCGAATTTTAAAGCAAACTTCCGGAAACTCTTCTATAGTTAGCAGTCAGCATGACTACTTCTTCGTGCCAACCACGGAGCGTCAAATTATTGTGTAATAGTTAAATTTATTTTCGTAATAATACGTTGTGAAAAAACACTATATTATAAAGGTGTTTAAAATTTAATTAAAACAGAACTAAAATTTAATGAATACTAAATATATTAATTTAATTGATCAGACTTATGATTTTCCTCAGGAAGAATTTAAGTTAGATGGAGAAAATTTATTGTTTCATAATATACCATTAAAGCAATTGGTAGAGCAATATGGCAGTCCGTTAAAATTTACCTATTTGCCTAAAATATCAGAAAATATAAATAAAGCAAAAGATTGGTTTGGGGTTGCAATGAAAAACCATAACTATAAAGGTAAGTACCATTATTGTTATTGCACTAAGAGCTCTCATTTTAAACCTGTTTTAAATGAGGCTTTAAAAAATAATATTCATATTGAAACGTCATCTGCTTTTGATATCAATATTATTGAAAAATTAAAAATAGATGGCAAGGTTAAAGATGATACCTATGTATTATGTAATGGTTTTAAAAGAGAGCAATACATAACAAACATAGCCAGGTTAATCAATGATGGCCATAGAAATTGTATTCCAATTATAGATAATTACGAAGAAATAGACTTATTGTCAGATAAAATTAATGATGATTATAAAGTTGGTATCCGTATTGCTTCAGAAGAAGAACCAAAATTTGAGTTTTATACATCTCGTCTTGGTATTGGCTACAAAAACATTGTTCCTTTCTATGAAAATCAGATAAAAGACAATGATAAGGTACAGTTAAAAATGTTGCACTTTTTCATTAATACTGGAATAAAGGACAATGCGTACTATTGGAATGAGCTTTTAAAATGCTTGAAAGTATATGTTAAGCTAAAGAAAATCTGTCCTTCTTTAGATAGTCTTAATATAGGAGGTGGTTTTCCTATAAAAAATTCTTTGGCGTTTGATTATGATTATCAGTATATTATTGATGAAATAATTAATCAAATTAACTTAACTTGCCAAGAGGCAGATGTTGCTGTACCACATATTTTCACAGAATTTGGGAGCTTTACAGTAGGTGAAAGCGGAGGAGCTATTTATGAGATTTTATATCAGAAACAGCAAAATGATAGAGAAAAGTGGAACATGATAGACTCTTCTTTTATAACAACCTTACCAGATACGTGGGCCATTAATAAAAGATTTATTATGTTGCCTATAAATAGATGGGACGATGAGTATGAAAGGGTTTTATTAGGTGGGTTAACTTGTGATAGTGATGATTATTACAATAGCGAGCAAAATACAAATGCTATTTATTTACCGAAGTATAAAAAGGATAAGCCATTGTATATTGGGTTTTTTAATACAGGGGCATACCAAGAAAGTATAGGTGGTTATGGGGGATTGCAGCACTGTTTAATTCCGCACCCAAAACATATATTAATTGACAAAGATTCCAAAGGAAATATAACAACCAAATTATTTAGTGAACAACAAAAGGCAGAAGATCTGCTTAAAATTTTAGGATATGAGCACAACTAAGAATTACGCAGGCATTCCAGACCAGTTTGCGCAATTAGAAACAGCAAAAGTAATTTTAATACCTGTTCCTTATGATGGAACAAGTACATGGGGGAAAGGAGCAGATAAAGGGCCAGAAGCTTTTTTAAATGCTTCAGAAAATATGGAATTGTATGATATTGAAACGGCCACAGAACCATACCAACAAGGGATATATCTTGCGAATGCAATAACAGAGGACAGTTCGCCGGAAGCAATGGTGAATGAAGTTCATAAAACCACAAAAAAGTATATAAAACGCAATAAGTTTGTGACGTTATTTGGAGGAGAACATTCCGTTTCTATAGGCACCATAAGGGCTTTTAATGAGTGTTTTACTAATTTAACCGTATTGCATATCGATGCGCATGCAGATTTAAGAGAATCTTATGATGGCACTAAGTATAACCATGCTTGTGCAGTTCATGAGGCTAGTCAGCAAACAAACTTAATACAAGTTGGTATCCGCAGTATGGATGGTATAGAGAAAACTTATATGGATGAAGAGAAAACTTTCTTTGCCCATGATCTGGCCAATGATGAATATTGGATGGATAAAGTTGTAGACCTAATGACCGAAAATGTATTTATTACGTTTGACTTGGATGCTTTAGATCCATCAATTATGCCATCTACAGGAACGCCAGAACCAGGAGGCTTGTTTTGGTACGAGACACTAGAATTTTTAAAACAAGTGTTTGAAGAGAAGAATGTTGTAGGTTTTGATATTGTTGAGTTATGTCCTAATAAGGTGGATAAATCATCAGATTTCCTAGCAGCTAAATTGTATTACAAGATGTTGAGTTACAAGTTTGCGGGGCAAAGTATAGATGATGCGTACGACAATACATTTGATGTAGAGCTTAAATCAGCAAATTCTAATATTTCAAAATTTGAAGAAGATGAAGACTAAAGGAGCTATATCTAATTTTATAGAAAAATATTACTTGCATTTTAATTCTGCAGCCTTAGTAGATGCGGCAAAAGGATATGAAGATCAGTTAAAGAAAGGATCCAAAATGTTAGTTTCTTTAGCTGGTGCAATGAGTACAGCTGAGATAGGAAAGATATTTGCAGAAATGATTCGCCAAGATAAAGTTCAAATAATATCATGTACAGGAGCTAACTTAGAGGAAGATATTATGAATCTTGTTGCGCATTCACATTACAAGCGTGTACCTAACTATAGAGATCTTACTGCACAAGATGAGTGGGATTTGTTAGAAAAAGGATTAAATAGGGTTACGGATACTTGTATTCCAGAAGAAGAGGCGTTTAGAAGGTTGCAAAAACATATTTATAAAATTTGGAAAGAGGCAGATGCTGCTGGTGAGCGCTATTTACCACATGAGTATATGTACAAAATGTTATTGTCTGGAGTTCTAGAAGAATATTATGAAATAGATTTAAAAGACTCTTGGATGTATGCAGCTGCAGAGAAAAATTTACCAATCATTTGCCCAGGGTGGGAAGACAGTACTATGGGTAATATTTTTGCATCATACGTGTTAAAAGGACAATTAAAAGCGACTACGATGAAATCTGGAATAGAATACATGACATTCTTGGCAGATTGGTATACAGATAATTCTAAAAACGGAATTGGTTTCTTTCAAATAGGTGGTGGTATTGCTGGAGATTTTCCTATTTGCGTTGTGCCTATGCTGTACCAAGATATGGAGCGACCAGACACTCCTTTTTGGAGTTATTTTTGCCAAATAAGTGATTCAACAACGAGTTATGGTTCTTATTCTGGCGCAGTGCCTAATGAGAAAATTACATGGGGTAAATTAGATATTGATACTCCAAAATTTATAATTGAGAGTGATGCAACCATAGTTGCGCCGCTTATTTTTGCTTACCTTTTAGATATGTAACCATGGATAATTTAAAGAGAGTTATAGTAGATTTTAAGAAATTAACGCCAGAAGTTTTAAGGTTGTTGGTAGAGAAGTATCCTGATGGTTATGACGATTTAAACATTATAAGTTTTTATAATGCCAAAGGAGAACGTATTGAAGCTGTTGAAGTGTTAACAGAAGATACCAAGTATTTGGTGAAGATTAGTGCGAAATTAGAGGTGACTATGGCTAATTATGATGAGGATGATTATGAAGATTTTGAGGATGATGATCCAGATGCCATTCCAGATGTAGAGGTAGAAATAGAAGAGGATGAGGATTAGGTGTATATAGTGTAGTCTCTTATGCTATAATATTTTAAGGACTATCTGAAAAGGAAAGATGAGTCGTCATTACGAACAAAGTGAAGTTATCTTAATAGTTGATTGCTTCCTTCCAATGACTTGTCTCTAGGTAGTCTTTTTTATAATAACTCTAATATGCGTTCCAGAGACATTCCTCTGGAGCCTTTTATTAATAGTGTGCTTAGCGGTTGTATAGGGTGTTGTTTTAAATATACCTGTAGGTCGTTGAAGGTAGCTAGTTTTAGTGCCGTTGTTTTTGTTTTTGAAAAATTTTCACCTATTAAAAAAGTAGCAGAGAAATTCATTTTGGTAATGAGGTCTGCAATGTTTTGGTGTTCTTCAGCCGCAGAATTTCCTAATTCAAACATATCACCTAGAAAAATAATTTTAGGTGTGGATTTCATCGCTTTAAAATTATCTAATGCAGCGGCCATACTCGTTGGGTTGGCATTGTAAGCATCTAGAATAATTTTGAAGCCTTTGTGCTCTAGTAGTTGCGATCTGTTGTTTTGTGGTGTATAACCTTCTATGGCTTCTTTAATCTTTGGTAGCGTAATATTAAAATACGTGCCCATTACAATAGCTGCGCAGCAATTGGTAAAGTTGTATGTGCCAACTAAATTAGAGTTTACAATAGTGTCTTTTACTTTCAATGTCACAAAAGGGTCCGCACCTGCGAACTCTATTTTATAATAGTGCTCATTGCTTGTGCTAAACCCTGTTTTTTTTACATAATTTTCAAGCTTATTTTCTTGAATAGGGTCGTCTGCATTAAAAAAAATAGGCTTGTTGTTTGTGGTGAGGTAGTTGTATAATTCACTTTTACCTTCTACAACACCTTCTGTGCTGCCAAAACCTTCTAAATGTGCTTTTCCAAAATTAGTAATGTAGCCATAATCAGGTTCTGCTAAATTGCTTAAAAACTCTATTTCATTCAAGTGGTTGGCACCCATTTCTACAATAGCAATTTCTGTATTTTCTTGTATGGATAGTAATGTTAGTGGAACACCAATATGATTGTTTAAGTTGCCAATAGTTGCTATGGTGTTGTATTTTTTTTGAATAACGGCTTTAAGTAGTTCTTTGGTGGTTGTTTTGCCGTTACTACCTGTTAATCCAATGACCTTTGCAGAACAATGATGTCTGTGAAGCTTACCTAATTGTTGTAGGGTATGTAATACATCTTTAACGACAATAAATTGATTTGAAGTAGCAAATTTTTCGTCATCTATAATGGCATAAGCAGCTCCTTTTTTTATGGCGTCTTCTGCATAACTATTGCCATTAAAATTATCGCCTTTAAGGGCAAAAAACATACAGTTCTTTGTAATTTTTCGCGTATCTGTACAGGCGGTAGGATGTTTTAAAAATAGTTGATGAATTTGAGCTATTGTCATAAAGCGAATATAAAAAAAAGACTGCTCTTTTGAACAGCCTTTTTAAAAATATAATTCGATTCGTTTATTTCACTTTTTTACCTCTAGCAGTTTTGTTTTTGCTTTTAGATTTAGAACCAACTCTAGACATAGCACATCTAAAACCGATGTCATCTGTAGCCATATATTGTGGCTGATATCTACGTTGTGCAGGGTCTAACCAATATGCACGGTCTCTCCAAGAACCACCTTTGTAGACTCTAACTTCATCATTAATTAAAGAGGTTCTATAATTAGATTTATCATAGTTTCTAACAAATTTTCCAAGACTATCTCTTTCTATTTTATTGTTAGGAGAGTTGTACATGGATTTTTTGTTTTGTTCATCTCCATCAGCCTCATTAAATTTATCATAAAAACGTGTAGATCCTGGTTCACCATCTCTGTAACCTCTATTGTCACTAGAAGAGAAGTTTGTTCTTAAGTAGGTTTCTTTTTCATCTACAGCAACCATTTTAATTTCACCTGGTAAGTTAAGCGCTACTATTTTTCCGTTAGGTAGTGTATCATACACAACAGAATCCCTAAGGATATTCACTTTGCCATCTTCGCCAATGGCAGCTTTCATATAAATGTTACCCCTGTAATAGTTAAAATCACTTATTTCATCGTCTACTATAGGTCTGTATACATCAGCAACCCATTCCGATACGTTACCCGCCATATCATAAAGGCCTAAATCGTTTGGTTTGTAAGACATAACGGCATTCGTAATATCTGCTCCATCATCAGACCAACCAGCTATTCCGCCATAATCACCTTTACCTTGTTTAAAGTTTGCTAATTGATCACCTCTACCAACACGTTGTCCGTTTCTAGTGTAATCTCCTTCCCAAGGATATTTTTTTCTTCCTCTATAGTTGTTATATTCTCTAGTACCCGCATTTGCCTGTGCAGCATATTCCCATTCTGTTTCAGTAGGTAATCTGTATTCAGGTAAAATAACCCCACTACTTCTTTTTGCGAAAACAGAGATAGAATCTTTTTTCATTTTTCCTTGTAAAGAATCAATTTGTCCGCCATAAACAGATTCTGGTCTGTTTAAGTATGCTTCTGTACTAAATGTACCTTCTGTTTCTCCACTTAGGGCTTTGTATTTTGCTTCTGAATCTAAATAGCCTTCTTTTTCTAACATTAATTCATTTACACGATCTGTCCGCCATTCAGCAAATTGTGTGGCTTGCACCCAGTTTACTCCAACTACAGGGTATTCAGCATATCCAGGATGCCTTAAATAGTTATTAGTCATAGTTTCGTTAAAGCCAAGTCTATTTCTCCATACTAGCGTATCAGGTAAAGCTCCCACATATATGTTGGCATATTTTGGATCTTCTGGAGGATAAACAGATTTTAAATAATCTAAAAATTGCAAATACATTTTGTTTGTTACCTCAGTTTCATCCATATAGAAAGACTGAACATGTTGTTGGGTAGGTGTATTGTTCCAATCATGCATTACATCATCTTGTACTTTACCTTTTGTGAAAGTACCTCCTTCTATAAACACAAGACCAGGAGCAGTTACTTGTTCCTTAAAATCTGAGTTGTGTTGAAAACCACCTTCTTTGGCATTAATTTTCCAACCTGTAGCACGAGACACATCTTTGGATGAAGATGATTTTTTACAACTAGTAATGCTACTTACAACAACAGCACACGAGAGTACAACTTTAATGAATTGTTTTTTCATAATTAAGACTTGAGTTCTATATTTTACTACTATTTTACAGTAATAATATTTTTTTCATTTTAAACTTTACTTACTATCGGCTAATAAAACGATATTTTTTAAAGATTATTTTATTTCTACTAAAAAAAACCAAAATACCAATAATGCAGAGCTTAACAAATCTATAACGCCACAAATAATAGAATAGTATGAATCCATTAAATTCTTTTAATTAAATTTTATTGGTGCTTCCTAAATAGCTGTTCAGGAGTTAATTTGTTTTGGTTTAATTGCTATATATGTATAATTAATTTAAAAATAAACTTCCGTATATATAAGATATTATAAAAAAGTACGTTAATTTAAATGTTATGATATATGTAAGCGAAAGCTTATAAAGAACTCAATCTTAAGAATAATGATGAAAAAAATACTAGTAGTAGCACTTTTTGTATCACTTTATTTCGGTAAAGCTCAAGAGAATAGAGCAATAACGACAGCCGTTCCTTTTTTAAATATTGCAGCAGACGCAAGATCTGCAGGAATGGGGGATATGGGAGTTGCAACTTCTGCAGATGCCTATTCCTTGCAATGGAATGCGGCTAAATATGCTTTTGCTGAGCGTAAAATGGGTTTTGGAATAAGTTATACGCCTTATCTGGAAAACATAGTGACAGATGTAGCTTTGCTTAATGCAAATTATTTCAATAAATTAAACGAAAGAAGCGCTTTTGCTTTTGGGTTGCGTTATTTTGGTTTGGGAGAAGTAGAATTACGGCAAACAATTGATGAAGAAGGTACAACAGTGAAACCAAATGAATTTGTATTAGAAGGTGCTTATTCATTAAAACTATCAAGACAATTTTCAATGGCTATAGGGGGGCGATTTATTAGCTCTAATCTTAAATTTCCTTTAGACCCTAGCGTAGATTCTAAAGCCGCTACTGCATTTGCAGTAGATGTTTCAGGTTATTATTATTCACCAGAAATAGCTTATAATAATTATGATGGTAGATGGCGTGCTGGATTTAATATATCTAATTTGGGTAGTAAAATTGCCTATGACCAAGGAGGGCAGGAAAATTTTTTGCCAGCAAACTTAAAATTTGGAGTTGGTTTTGATTTTATCCTAGATCAGGATAATGTTCTTTCATTGACAACAGAATTTAATAAATTGTTAGTCCCAACACCACAAGACTTTAATGAGGACGGTCAAATAGATAGTCAAGATAATGAGCGTTACCAGCAGATAAGCTTTTTAGAAGGTGTGTTTGATTCTTTTGGTGATGCCCCAGACGGTTTTGGAGAAGAATTAAAAGAAGTAACTTGGGCTTTAGGAGCAGAATATGCGTATCAAAAGGCATTCATGTTGCGGGCAGGATATTTTAATGAAAATGAATTAAAAGGAGCTCGTAAGTTCTTTTCATTAGGGGCAGGATTTAAATTTAAAGCTACTCAAGTAGATTTATCCTATTTGTTTTCTACTTCTAAAATTAAAAATCCTTTAGAAAATACATTGCGTTTTTCACTTACCTTTAATTTAGGGGAAGAATTCTTTAACTACTAGATGAAGAAAAAAAAACTATCTTTTGATGTGTCTGTTTACGACTCAATAACTGAGTTATCCCAAACGGATATAAATCTTATGCAAAAGGCTGTTGAAGCGCGTAAAAATGCTTATGCACCTTATTCTAATTTTTCGGTTGGAGCAGCCGTCCTTTTAGGAAATGGTAAAATTGTTTTAGGGAACAATCAAGAAAATGCATCTTTTCCCGCGGGCTTATGTGCAGAAAGAGTTGCTGTTTTTCAAGCAGGTGCCATTTACCCTAATGTAAAAATTTTATCAGTAGCCATTTCAGCAACTTCTAAGAACTATCAAGTATCAAAACCGGCAGCACCTTGTGGTAATTGCAGGCAGGCAATGATAGAATATGAGCAAAAACAAAAGCAATCAGTAACTTTATTGTTGATGGGGGAGCTAGGAGCCGTTTATAAATGTGATTCTATTTCCGATATTTTACCATTAGCTTTTAGTAATTCTTTCTTAGAGTAGCTTTTGTTGCGAATTTTATTTTTTTTACCCCTTTTTTTTGATGTAAATTTAATTTGAAAAACAAAATAGATGTAGGCTGTGCTTTTTTATCATTTTTTTTTTGGTAGTGAATTTAATGTGTATTTTTGTTTCGCTGTAAAATCAGCTTTTTTTAAAATAGTTTTAAATGAAAAAAATAACCAAAGAAGTTTACCTTAATTGGTATAAGGATATGTTATTCTGGAGAAAGTTTGAGGATAAACTTGCTGCTGTGTACATTCAACAAAAAGTTAGGGGGTTTCTACACTTATATAATGGGCAAGAAGCTGTTTTGGCTGGTTCATTACATGCAATGGATCTTACCAAGGATAAAATGATAACTGCATACCGTAATCATGTACAACCAATTGGTATGGGCGTAGACCCGAAAAGAGTAATGGCTGAACTTTATGGAAAAGTTACTGGTACTTCTAAAGGAATGGGAGGCTCTATGCATATTTTTTCTAAAGAACATCGTTTTTATGGAGGCCACGGAATTGTTGGTGGGCAAATACCTTTAGGAGCTGGGTTAGCATTTGGAGATAAATATGCTGGTAGTAATGCGGTAACTTTGTGTTATATGGGAGATGGTGCTGTAAGGCAAGGATCTTTACATGAAACCTTTAACTTAGCTATGCTTTGGAAATTACCTGTGGTATTTATTTGTGAAAATAATGGGTATGCAATGGGTACTTCAGTAGCTAGAACATCACATTCTACGGAAATATGGAAACTAGGCTTAGGATATGAAATGCCTTGTGGTCCTGTTGATGGGATGGATCCTGTTACCGTTGCAAAAGAAGTTAGTAAAGCAGTAGAAAGAGCAAGATCTGGTGACGGACCAACATTTTTAGAAATGAAAACGTATCGTTATAGAGGTCACTCTATGTCTGATGCCCAGCATTATAGAACTAAGGATGAAGTAGAGGAATATAAAAAAATAGACCCTATTTCTCAAGTTTTAGCGATAATCAAAGAAAATAAATATGCTTCAGACGATCAAATAGCAGAGGTAGGTCAAGAAGTAAAACGTATGGTTAAGGAATGCGAGAAGTTTGCTGAAGAATCAGATTATCCACCAGCGAGCCAATTATACGATATGGTATATGAGCAAGAAAATTTTCCATTTGTACAACATAAATTATAGAATATGGCAGAGATAATAAATATGCCAAGGTTAAGCGATACTATGGAAGAAGGTACCGTTGCCAAATGGCTTAAAAATGTTGGGGATAAAATTGAAGAAGGGGATATTCTTGCAGAGATAGAAACGGACAAGGCTACAATGGAGTTTGAGTCCTTTAATGAAGGTGTATTGTTGCATATCGGAATTGAAGAAGGAGGTACCGCAGCTGTAGATACCTTATTAGCTATTATTGGAGAAGAGGGTGAAGATATATCTGCTCATTTATCAGGAGGTAGTGAAGCTGCTACTGTAGAAGAAGAAAAAGCGGTTGCTGAAGAAAAGGAAGCGCCAGTTGCGGAAGTTTCTAATAACACTTCAATACCTGAAGGAGTAGAAGTAATTAAAATGCCTCGCCTTAGTGATACTATGGAGGAAGGTACTGTGGCTACTTGGTTAAAAAATGTAGGTGATACCGTTGAAGAAGGTGATATTCTTGCTGAAATAGAAACCGACAAAGCAACGATGGAATTTGAGTCTTTTTATTCAGGTACTTTATTGTATGTAGGATTAAAAGAAGGAGAATCTTCTCCTGTTGATGCTGTTTTGGCAATTATTGGTCCAAAAGGTACAGATGTAAATGCTGTGCTGAATGCTGGTAGTGCTCCTGTAACCCAGGCTACTGCAAAAGCTCCCAAACAAGAAGCTAAGAAAGAAGAAAAAGAGGATACGTCAGCAACGATAGCTACAGATGGGAAACGTATTTTTGCTTCTCCATTAGCTAAAAAAATTGCATCAGATAAGGGAATAGATTTGGCAAATGTTTCTGGCTCTGGAGATAACGGAAGAATTGTAAAGAAAGATGTAGAAAGCTATACGCCGTCTGCAACTCCAAATACAGCTACGCCACAAAATGCTGTTGCATCAGCCGTTACCGTAAAACCAGCTATGAATGCAGCAATTGGTGAGGAAGGTTTTGAAGACGTTAAAAACTCTTCAATGCGTAAAGTAATTGCCAAGGTGTTAGGAAAATCTAAATTTACTGCACCTCATTTTTACCTTACAATAGAAGTGGATATGGACAATGCTAAAGCGTCCAGAGTGCATATAAATAGCTTGCCAGATACTAAGGTATCATTTAATGATATGGTGTTAAAAGCTTGTGCGATGGCATTAAGAAAACACCCACAAGTGAATACAACTTGGCAAGATGATGTTACACGTTACAACAAACACATACATATTGGTGTTGCCGTATCAGTAGATGAAGGTCTTGTTGTACCTGTAGTTAAATTTGCAGACCAAATGAGTTTAACTTCTATCGGTGCATCTGTAAAAGACTTAGCTGGCAAGGCAAGATCAAAGAAAATAGCGCCTGCAGAAATGGAAGGTAGTACGTTTACGGTGTCTAACCTAGGTATGTTTGGTATTCAAGAATTTACGTCTATTATAAATCAGCCTAATTCAGCAATATTATCTGTTGGGGCAATTGTAGAAAAACCAGTTGTTAAAAATGGAGAAATTGTTGTAGGAAATACAATGAAATTGACATTGGCTTGCGATCACAGAACTGTAGATGGTGCTGTTGGAGCGCAGTTTTTACAAACATTAAGAAACTTTATAGAGAACCCTGTTACAATGCTTGCGTAATAGCAGACTCTTAATAGTTATAAATTAGAAAGCATCTCAAATTAATGAGATGCTTTTTTTATATTTACCAAAAGATTAAACAATGAAAAAAATACTCATATTCGTAGCAATTGCCTTAGTTCAGAGCTGTGGCATAAAAGTAAAGGGACAAGATGGTATGGCCGTAAAATCTACCATACAAGCTAAAGAAATAAGTAAGGAGATAGCAACTCCAGCTGGAGTTCGTGAAATCGTTAGTTTTTTAGCTTCTGATGAATTACAGGGGCGTGCTTCTGGAAGTGAGGGTATTGGTGAAGCTGCAACTTATATCGCCAAGGCTTTTAAGGCAAATGGTGTTACGCCATATTTTGTTTCCTATAAGGATACCTTAACTAATTTTAAAAAAGAGTTAGGGGTTGCTTATAATGTTGTCGGTTTTGTTGAAGGAAATGATCCTGAACTAAAAAAAGAGTTCCTAATTTTAGGAGCACATTATGATCATATAGGAAAGGCTAAAGCTAATGGTGAAGATGTAATTGCAAATGGTGCTAATGATAATGCTTCTGGTACAGCAACGGTTATGGAGTTAGCGCGTTATTTTGGTACAGCAAAAACAAATAAAAGGAGTCTTATTTTTGCTTTGTTTTCGGCAGAGGAAATGGGACTATTGGGATCTAAACATTTGGCAGAAAAGTTAAAGACTAGCAATTTAAACCTATATGCGATGCTCAATTTTGAAATGGTAGGAATACCAATGCAAGATAAAGATTACTTGGCTTATGTAACAGGATATGATCTTTCTAACCTTGCAGCAATAAGTAATACCTATGCTGGTGAAAAAATTGCAGGATTTTTACCAAAGGCAGGAGAGTTTAGACTTTTTATGAGGTCAGATAACCATCCTTTTCATACCGTATTTAATGTGCCATCACAAACCTATTCTACCTTCGATTTTACAAATTTTGAGCATTACCACAAAGTAGGAGATGAGGCGCAGCTAATGGATTATGAGCATATGGCTAAATTGATCAATAAGTTTGTGCCGGTGATAGAAGGTATCGCTAATGCAGCAACTAAAGAAATAAGTTATAAATAATGGCAAATATTATTGTTACCGGTTGTAGTAGGGGTATTGGGTATGAGTTGATACAATTGTTTGCCAATCAAGGGCATCAGGTATTGGCTATATCTAGAAATGCAGAGCCAATAAGGATATTAAAAAATGCGAATATTTTTTCTTTACCGTGTGATATTTCAAAGGCATCCGATTTAAATAAAGTGGATGATTTCATTACCAAAAATTGGCAGCATGTAGATATTTTAATCAACAATGCTGGAAAATTAGCCAAGAAACCCTTTTTGGAAACAACTGCAGAAGATTTTGAAGAAGTCTATAAGGTCAATGTTTTTGCTGTGGCGAGTATCACAAAGCTTGTTGTTCCAAGAATGCCTAAAAACGGACATGTAGTAACCATAAGTTCAATGGGTGGTGTGCAAGGCAGTGTTAAGTTTGCCGGTTTATCTGCCTACAGTTCTAGTAAGGGTGCTGTTATAACATTAACAGAATTATGGGCAGAAGAATTTAAAGAAACAGGGCCGTCTTTTAACGTGCTTGCCTTAGGAGCGGTGCAAACAGAAATGTTGGAAGAAGCTTTTCCTGGTTATATAGCGCCTACAACAGCCTTAGAAATGGCGACCTATATTCATAATTTTTCGTTGACCGGACATAAAATGTACAATGGAAAGTTACTACAAGTTAGTAATAGCACGCCCTAATACACTTTGTAGGCCTATTCGTTTAGTTATTTCTTTAGGTACATAAATTATGTATGTTCTATTAGTTGTACACTATAGAATCTACTATTTTTGCTAAATGGAGCAAACCCTTCAAAAATACCTCCCAGAAAGAGCTGTACAGCCTTGCTTTACTTTAATTAAGGAGAATTCCGTACATCTTAAAATTGTTGGGCAGCGGGCGACTAGGCACGGTGATTATAGAAGGTTGCCCAACGGTTTGCATCAAATAACAGTAAATGCGTCACTCAATAGATACAGGTTTTTAATTACCTTGGTGCATGAGATTGCTCATTTGGTTGCTTTTGAAAAATATGGAAGACGCATAAAGCCGCATGGGTTGGAATGGAAAAAGACATTTCAATTGTTAATGTTGCCCTTTATTCGCCCAGAAATATTTCCAACTAAGGTCTTGCCCGTTATAGCAAATCACTTTAAAAACCCTAAGGCAAGTAGTGATACAGATGCCAAATTATCATTAGCTTTGAAACAGTTTGATGTAGGTACAAATAAAAGATATGTTTTTGAATTGCCATTGGGAAGTATTTTTAGAATATACAATGGTAAATTATTTAAGAAAGGGAATAGAAGGGTGAAAAGATATGAGTGTATAGAGCTCTCAACCGGAAAAACTTATATTTTTCAGCCCAATGCGGAGGTTGAATTAATTTCAGATTAGTGAAATGAAGAACAAAAATTATTACGCAGTTTTAATGGCAGGTGGAATTGGCTCTAGGTTTTGGCCTGTAAGCACAGCTGACTATCCAAAGCAGTTTCACGATATGTTAGGGACAGGAGCTACCTTAATTCAAAAGACATTTCAACGTTTAAACACGTTTGTGCCAACAGAAAACATTTTAATTCTTACGAATGAGCGATACAATGATGTGGTCTTAGAACAGTTGCCAATGGTAACACAGGAGCAAGTAGTTCTTGAGCCAGCAATGCGCAATACGGCACCTTGTATTTTGTATGCAGCATTAAAAATTCAAAAACAGAATCCAGATGCAGTTATGATAGTTGCGCCAAGTGACCATTGGATAGAAGATGAAAATGCCTTTGCTGAAGATGTGCAGCTTTGTTTTGATAGATGTGAAAAAGAAAACGTGCTTTGTACGTTGGGTATAAAACCTACTTTCCCAAATACTGGTTTTGGGTATATAGAGTATGAAAAAGAAATCACAACTAAGCTTAAAAAAGTAGATCAGTTTAGAGAAAAGCCAGATTATGAAACGGCAAAGGAGTTTATAAAACAAGGTAATTTTTTATGGAATGCAGGTATTTTTATGTGGAGTGTTAAAACAATAGTACAGGCTTTTAAAGTATATCAACCAGAGCAATATAAACTATTTGAAGGGGGTATAGAAGTCTATAATACAGCTAATGAAGCAGCTTTTATAGAGAAAAATTATGGTTTGGCTGAAAATATATCCATTGATTATGCTATTTTAGAACAGTCTAAAGATATTTTTGTTTTGCCAGCAACTTTTGATTGGAATGACCTTGGTACTTGGGGTTCTTTGTACGATAAGTTAGAGAAAATCGAAGGGAGAAATGCCGTTGTAGGAGCTAGATTGCATAGTAGGGAAGCTTCTGGAAATATGGTACGGACTGCAAAAGGTAAAATTGTAGTTATAGATGGATTAAAAGATTATATTGTTATAGATAAAGAGGATGTATTGTTAATTTGCCCTAAGGCAAAAGAACAAGATATAAAGGTAATTCTGAATGAAGTGAAAGATAAATTTGGTAAGTAAAAGCAACGGTCTATGAGTAACAACCCGGAACAAAAAAACAACTTGGCTGAGAACGATACAATTGAGTCCACTGAAAATGTTAAAAGAGATTTTCAGGGACTTATGGGCAGTGTTAAAAAATTTTTGACAGAGCTTTTAGATATTCGAAATAATACAGATCAGGAGGCAACAAAGGCATCCATTATTGCAGATATACCTTTTAAAGGGCATACCTCTTGGATTTTAATTTGTTCTATATTTATAGCATCCGTTGGTTTAAATGCAAACTCTACAGCAGTTGTAATTGGTGCGATGTTAATATCACCATTAATGGGGCCAATCTTAGGAATTGGACTTTCATTGGCAATTAATGATATAGATACATTACGTCGTTCATTAAAGAATTTTGCGGTAATGGTGGTCTTAAGTGTTTTAACGGCTTGGTTGTTTTTCTCCTTCTTTCCGTTAAAAACAGATTCCTCAGAGTTGTTAGCACGTACAGCGCCAGATATACGAGATGTACTTATCGCATTTTTTGGTGGTTTAGCCTTGGTTATTGCCCGTGCAAAAAAGGGAACCATAGCGAGTGTTATATTTGGTGTAGCCATAGCAACTGCTTTAATGCCGCCACTATGTACCGTAGGGTATGGATTAGCCATATGGAATACAGACTATGCATTAGGAGCTATGTATTTGTTTATCATAAATACCATTTTTATCGCCTTACCTACGTTTTTGGTTTTAAAATTTTTGCGTTTTCCAATGGTTCGTTATGCGAATTCGCAACGGAGAACCTTAATTTCTAGAATAGTATCTGTTGTCGCCATAGGAGTAATGATACCCGCAGGAATAACATTTTGGAATGTATTTGAAGAGTCGTTATTTATGAAAGAAGCTCATAGTTTAATAGAGAATACAATTGGTAAATATGAGTTTCATGATAAGGGTAGATATTTGGGAGAATTAACAACCATAGATTATGTAAAAGATGGTACTTCTAAAATAGAAATCGTTTGTATGGGGGATGAGTTAATTCCTGAAAATATTATCAATACTTGGCGTGCGCAAAAAAATGAGAGTGAGAATAATCATTTGAAAACTGCAGAATTTCGAATTATCCAAAATGGAAAGGATGACTCCGAGCAAAAGTTTAACTATGTAAATGAGTTGTACGAAAGCAAAAAAGCCGAATTACTCACGAAAGATGAACGCATTAGTTTTTTAGAAACAACACTTTCTGATTTGAGTAAAAGATCGTTAAAGCAAATCCCTTTTATAGAAGTTAGTGATGAAGCTAAAGTGAATTACGAAGATTTGGAAGAGATTGATTTCTCATACACCTTAAAAAATAATTTTAAAAAGATAGATACGGTTCCTGTATTTGATATTATTTGGAAGGATGTTAAAAAAGAGAACAAAGAAAAACTAGCTTCAGACACTCAAAAATTGACAGCTTGGCTGAAGTTGCGATTAAAAGATGATAAAATTGAAGTTCGGAGTAATTACAACTAGAAGATATTTTTATCGAGTTGGGTTTTAATTGTTGTAGAGTATTATATTGGAATCTAGTAGTTTTAAAGTACTCTTACTCTCTTCATTGGTAACGATTTTGAAACGTTGTTCAGAACCCTTGGCAATAATTGATTTTGGACAGCATGTAGCAAGAACGATACTTAAGTTTGGGGTGTTTTTTTTCGGAATATCGATGCTAATTGATTTATATGCAATAAAGTCAATTGTAATTTTACTTAGTCCCTTTTTAGGAACTAATGCCACCCCGTAAAAGTCTGTGCGAATTGTATTAATTACTAAATTTTGACTTGATTTTAAAGAAATTTCCGCACCTAATAAACTTTCACCTTCGTAATTTTTAACCGTAACCTTGAAGTTCTCACTGTTTTTATTTAGTGTGTCTATGGCTACAAATCCCTTGCTTTCTTTAATTTCACCATCATAAATACATTTAACAATTGAGTTTTCAGTCACATAAGTTCCTTTTCCTCCTATATGGCTAGGGTCGAGAGTCATACTTTCGAAAGAACTATCATTGTAAAAGACAATTGTTTCAATTTTTTTTAAGTCGATTATATGGCCAGTGTTGCTTGGCGTATGATATTCCCAAACTATTTGTCTGTCTTGGCTTAGTATACAGAACGGTATAGTAAATAGGAGGATTCCAAGTGACATAGCTTTTTTCATAGTTTTTTACATTTACTTAGCTTGTATTTTGCCGACAATTAATATTCTTAATTCCGTTCCTCAATATACATTTGCCGTACTTTTTTAAAGAGCTCCGAAGAGTAAACAAAATCGGTTACCGCAGTATTATCTGTCTTAAAAATTTCCTTATTGGTGCCTTCCCATTCTTTATGCCCGTTTTTTAAGAATATAATTTTTTCTCCTATTTCCATTACGGAGTTCATATCATGCGTATTAATAACCGTAGTGATATCGTATTCTTTGGTAATCTCCAGAATAAGGTTATCAATTAATATAGCTGTTTTAGGATCTAAACCAGAGTTGGGTTCATCACAAAACAGGTATTTAGGATTCATAACAATAGCTCTAGCTATGGCAACCCTTTTTTGCATTCCTCCAGATATCTCAGAAGGAAATTTATGATGCGCGTCAATAAGATTTACGCGCTTTAGTACAGTGTCTACCCTGTCTTGCATTTCAGATTTAGATTGTTTGGTAAACATTTCCAAGGGAAACATAACGTTACCTTCCACGGTAAGCGAATCAAACAAAGCACTGCCTTGAAAAACCATTCCCATTTCTTGCCGTAGGTTTCTTTGTTGGCTGGCTGTTAAATCGTCATAGACATTTCCATTATAGCTTATGGTACCTTCATCTGGCGTAAATAGCCCCAATAAGCATTTTAAAAATACTGTTTTTCCAGAACCACTTTGCCCAATGATCAAATTGGTTTTCCCTTTTTCAAAACTAGTTGTTATTCCTTTTAGAATATGAGCATCGTCAAAAGACTTGTGTATGTTGTTTACTTCTATCATTATCCTAATAATAATTGTGTTAATACATAGTTTAAAATAATAATAGCCACACTAGTCCAAACAAAAGCAGTTGTACTCGCCTTTCCAACTTCTAATGCGCCACCTTTCATATAATACCCATGAAAAGAAGGTATGGTTGCAATAACAAAAGCAAATATTATAGATTTGATAAATGCATACGTAATATGATACGGGATAAAGTCCAATTGAATACCTTCAATATAACTTGCACTTGTAGTAAAGCCACCAAAAACACCAGCTACCCAACCGCCAAAAATACCAACGTACATTGCTATTGCAATGGCAAAAGGATATAGCATTAAAGCTATGATTTTCGGAAATACCAGATAGTTTAGCGAGTTGACACCCATAACTTCCAAGGCGTCAATTTGTTCTGTAACGCGCATAGTTCCTATGCTCGATGTGATATAGGACCCTACTTTCCCTGCCATGATAATGGAGGTGAATGTAGGTGCGAATTCTAGAATAACAGACTGTCTTGCTGCGAAACCAATTAAACTTTCAGGAATTAACGGATTGGTAAGGTTTAGTGCTGTTTGTATGGTAACAACACCACCGATGAAAAATGATATAAAAATGATGATGCCTAAAGAACCAAAAACCAATTCGTCTATTTCTTTTAAAATTAGCGATTTCATTATGGACCATTTTGTAGGCTTTTTAAAAAGCTCTTTAATCATAATAAAATAACTGCCAATGGATGCTATGTAACTCATAAAAATAGACTTCTGTTTGTAAAAATAATAATATTAACCATCATTTGACATTCAATTAAAATAAATTAAAGTTTATTTATATACATTTACTCTTTAAAGGAGTTCTGTAAAAAAAAGTAAGTACAATGAGGAAAAGTTTGTTTTTAGCGGTAATAACGGTATTGTTTGTTTTTAAGACTACTGGTGTTGATGCTCAAAGAAAATCAAAAAAGAATAAGGAAACGGTAGTAGAGGTTGCCCCTGTTTTAAAAACAACGCCTAAATTGGTGGTTGGGGTCGTCGTAGATCAAATGCGATATGATTACTTAACTCGCTTTTGGAATCAGTATGGTGAAGGTGGTTTTAAACGGATGGTCAATGAAGGTTTTAATTGTAAAAATCATCATTACAATTATGCGCCAACTTATACGGGTCCAGGACATGCATCTGTTTATACTGGAACTACGCCTGCAACACATGGTATAGTGGGAAATACGTGGTATGATAAGGGCATTAAGCAAAATGTGTATTGTGCTGGTGATAGTAATTATAGCTCTGTAGGTACTAGTGGTAGTGAGGGGAAAATGAGCCCGCATAGAATGTTAACTACAACAGTAACGGATCAATTGCGATTGCATACACAAATGAAAGGGAAGGTGATAGGTATTGCTATTAAAGATCGAGGAGCTGTTTTGCCTGCTGGTCATGCTGCGAATGCAGCCTACTGGTTTGTGGGTAAAGATGAAGGGAATTGGATAACGAGTACGTATTATATGGATACATTACCAGCTTGGGTGACTCGTTTTAATACTTCTGGTGCTGCAGCAAAGTATAAAAAGCCATGGAATACGGCAAAGGATATCACTAGCTATCTGGAGAGTGGTACAGATGATAATAATTATGAGGGTACGTACTCCAAGCAAGAAACGGCTACTTTTCCACATAATTTACCAGCGCTATGGGATGCCAATGGAGGTTTTGATGCTATAAAATCAACACCTTATGGAAATAGCCTGACAATGGATTTTGCCATTGCTGCTTTGGAAGGTGAAAATTTGGGTGAGGATTTAATTACAGATTTCTTAGCCATTAGTTTTTCTAGTACGGATTATGTAGGTCATAAATTTGGTGTAAATTCTAAAGAAATTGAAGATACCTATATCCGATTGGATCAAGATTTAGAACGGTTGTTTATTACCTTGGATCAACATGTAGGCGAGGGAGAATACACTGTTTTTTTAAGTGCAGATCATGCGGCTGTACAAGTGCCCGCTTATTTAAAAGACAACAATATTCCTGGTAAATATATCAACCTTAAAGAAATTAGAACTGGACTCAACGAATGGGCAAAATTTAAATATGGTACAGAAGATTTAATTGAAAACTTCTCTAACAATCAGATTTTCTTAGATCATAAAGTTGTTGCTAATTTAGATTTAGACCTAAAAAGTGTTCAAGAAGCTTTTGCAAACGAGCTACTGCGTTTTGATGATGTGCATGAGGCATACACTGGCTACCAAATGTGGCAGAATGAATATACAAACGGTATTCCGTATTTGTTACAGAATGGGTATAATCAAAAAAGCTCTGGTGATGTTTTAATGGTTCTAAAACCAGGGCATATCAGTTATTCTAGAACAGGTTCAACACACGGTTCTCCTTGGAAGTATGATACACATGTTCCCTTATTGTTTTTTGGAAAAGGTATAGAAAAAGGAAGTACTGTAAACTGGACTGAAATTCCAGATATAGCGCCAACTGTTTCCGCATTATTAGGAATGGCTTTTCCTAATGGAACAACAGGTGAGCCAATACAAGCGGTACTGAAAAAGTAGTTAGAACAATTTATTTTTTATAGTTGTCCACCGTAAATTACGAATAAAATTGCCTTCTTTTGGTGTAACCAAGAAAGGCAATTTTTCTTTTTTAGCATTTTTATATCCACTAAGGTTATCAAAAAACACGGCCATTCTTTTTTGTTTTACCGCCATTTTTAATGAAGCAATACAGCTTATGGTATATCCATAACGCATCGCATACATTGCTTTGCCTTGTAGTAATTTTGCTTGTTTGTTATAAGCGCCGCCTGTTGGTCTTAAATGTTTTACTTTAAGTGAATCATCGGTGTAGATTGTAAATCCGTTATACTGCGCTAAAAGTTCATCTACGGTATCCCAACCCATTGCGTTTCGTAAACCATTTATCTGTTTGAAGCAGGAGTGGGTGTAGGCTTTAAATGCACCGCGAACGTGATCTTTGTTCATAGGGTGATTTAATTTCCATTCCCCAGAGGCTTCTTTTTCATAGGCAAACCCTCCAGCAATTCCAACCGTGGGTTTATTTTTAAAAATGAAAGCTATTTTTTCAAAATAGAAAGCGGGTAAGATGATGTCGGCATCTAGTTTTACAATAAAATCGTAGTCCGTATCTAAAACAGCTAGCCCTTTGTTAAAAGCATTTATTACTTTACTTCCGGGTAAATGTTTGGTAGATGAAGTGGTGTTTAATTTTTTAAAAATCGGATTTTCACGTGCAAAATCATCAATGATTTTTTCGGTAGTATCTGTGGAATTATCATTTACAATAATTACTTTTTGTGGTAGCACAGTTTGATGAAGTATAGCATTAAGCGTAGCTGCTAAAAACACTTCTTCATTATGAGCAGGAATAACAATGTAGTATTTCATAGTGTTGGTATAAACTACTATTTTTTTCGTTCTGCGTAAACAATATAATATCGCGGTGTAAAGCTCCGTAATAAGGGTCTAATACCAATTTTTTTTATGGGATTGGTCCATTTTGCCCTGTCTTTTATCTCCCAGCCCGATTTTTCCAAAAGCCAGTCAAACTGCCAGTCTTCAAACTCATGGTAATGCCTATCCCATTGATCAGTTTTACTCTTATACGCAGGAGAAAACCATAATTTAAGAGGAATACTAGCAACTAATTTATCTGCTTGTATTTCACGTAACACATTAAAAGGAGCTAGTAGATGTTCAAAAATTTCAAAAGCGGTAACGACTTCTGTTTTTGTAGCCGTTACAGATGAAAAATTAAGGTCTAAATCTTCTCCCTTAGTGTTAGTAACACTATAACCTTGGGCCGTCATAATTTTAGAAAAAGGATTTTCTACGCCCAAATCTAAAACGGTTTCTTTGGTGTTAATGTGTTTTTGAAGAAATTCTAGCGTATGCTTAAATCGTTTGCTAGGATATGTTTTTTCGTACATACTAATATTTGTAAACCATAGCATTGATGTTCATACCAGCGCCAACACTAGCAAAGATAACAACATCTCCTTTTTCCACACCCTGATTTTCTAATTTTCCTTTTGTTACCAAATCAAAAAGCGTTGGAATGGTTGCTACTGAGCTATTCCCAAGCTTATAAATTGTCATTGGCATAATACCTTCGGGCATTGTTTTGTTGTAGCGTTTGTAGAATCTACTCACAATTGCTTCGTCCATTTTTTCATTGGCTTGATGTATGAATATTTTTTTTACATCATCAATTGTAACACCACTTTTATCCAGACATTCTTGCATCGCTTGCGGTACATTTGAAACGGCAAACTCATATATTTTACGCCCCAGCATTTTTATATACCTGGTGTCGTTTTGCTCATTCTTATTGTACGATTCTCCAAAGAACAAATAATTGGCTTCTGTATATGCGTAAGTGGCAGAATTGTGGGCAAGTATATTGCCAGTACTGTTGGTTTCTTCTAAAATTGTTGCACCAGCACCATCTGAGTAAATCATAGAATCACGATCGTATGGATCTACAACTCTGGATAAAGTTTCGGCACCAATAACTAAACATTTTTTTGCAAGACCAGCTTTAATAAAAGCGTAGCCTTGTATCATACCTTCTATCCAGCCTGGGCATCCAAATAAAATATCATAGGCAACACATTTGGGGTTGTTAATTTGTAATAAATGTTTTACTCTAGTTGCTAAGCTAGGGAGGGTGTCTCCTTGAGTTTTTCCATATGTAATATCACCAAAATTATGTGCTACAATGATGTAATCTATGGTTTCCTTATCAATGTTGGCATCGGCAATTGCTTGTTCTGCAGCTAAATGGGCCATATCGGAAGTATTGATTTCTTTGTTGGCGTAGCGTCTTTCAGCAATTCCTGTAATCTTTTTAAATTTTTCAATTATAATCTCATTAGAATAGGCAATAGGTGTCCCATCTGTATTTAGAAAAGTGTGGTTTTCAAAATCAGTATTAGGCGTTGTAATGGTTGGTATGTAACTACCAGTCCCTGTTATTCCAATTTTCATAGTGTTGGTTTTGACTTAATTAAGATGAAATTACAAAACTATTTTTTTTACGTTATGCGTGCATAACAAATGGTATGATGTTCAATAAAAAAGTATTCAATTAAAAAAGCCATTTAATTTTTCGTAAATGGCTCTTAGGTCTTGTTTTTATTAGTTTTTTAGGCTTCCATATACGCTTCAATTGGCGCACATGTACATATTAAATTACGGTCGCCATAGGCTTCATCTACGCGCCTAACAACTGGCCAAAACTTATTGTCAGCAATATAATCTAACGGAAATGCAGCTTTTTGTCTACTGTATGGAAAATTCCAAGTGTCACTCGTTACCATGTTTAATGTGTGTGGTGAGTTCTTTAAAACATTGTTTGGGTTGTCTAACGTAGCCTCATCGATCTCTTTTCTAATAGAAAGCATAGCATTACAAAAACGATCTAATTCTGCTAAGCTCTCGCTCTCTGTAGGTTCAATCATTAAAGTTCCTGCTACGGGGAATGAAACGGTTGGTGCGTGAAAACCATAATCCATTAAACGTTTGGCAATGTCTGTTACTTCAATACCGTTTTGTTTAAACGGACGGCAGTCAATAATCATTTCATGGGCTGCTCTACCTTTTTCACCTGTATACAATACATCAAACTTGCCGCTAAGTCTATTCTTAATATAGTTGGCATTCAATATTGCAATTGAAGTAGACTGTTTTAAGCCAGCCTCACCAAGCATTACAATATATCCGTAAGATATGATGCATACCAAAGAACTCCCCCAAGGAGCAGAAGAAATAGCAGTTATTGCTTTGTCTCCACCCGTTTTTATAAGGGGGTTACCTGGTAAGAAAGGGACCAATTGTGGGGCAACACAAATAGGGCCAACTCCTGGTCCACCACCACCGTGTGGTATGGCGAAGGTTTTGTGTAGGTTAAGGTGACAAACATCTGCGCCAATATTACCAGGATTAGTTAAGCCAACTTGAGCGTTCATGTTTGCACCATCCATATACACTTGTCCACCATTATTATGGATTAGTTCTGTGACCTCTTTTATGGAAGATTCAAAAACACCATGTGTAGATGGGTAGGTTACCATTAAGGCTGCTAAATTAGCTTTGTGTAACTCTGCTTTTTCCCGTAAATCGTTTACATCTATATTCCCGTATTCATCAGTTTTGGTTACCACAACTTTCATTCCTGCCATTACTGCAGAAGCCGGATTTGTACCGTGGGCAGATGCGGGAATTAAACAAATGTTTCTGTGTGCTTCATTTCTAGATTCGTGGTATGCTCTAATAACCATTAATCCTGCGTATTCTCCTTGGGCACCAGAATTTGGTTGTAATGATGTTGCAGCAAATCCAGTAATAACACTTAAGTAATCTTCTAATTTTTTTAATAAAATTTGATATCCCTCCGCTTGATCTACAGGAACAAATGGGTGAATATTTCCCCATTGTGCTGCGCTTAATGGTAGCATTTCAGATGCTGCATTCAATTTCATTGTACAAGAACCTAATGAAATCATAGAGTGATTTAGGGCTAAATCTTTACGCTCTAATTTTTTGATATAACGCATTAATTCTGTCTCAGAATGATAAGAATTAAATACTTCGTTTTCTAAAAATGGCGTGTTTCTTAGAAGCGAAGAAGGGATTGCATCTTCAGTAGCTTCTTTTAAGACTGCTTCTTTTTTACTTAACTCTTCAAAACAAGCAAGGATTGCTTTTAAGTCTTTTTCAGAGGTAGCTTCATTTATAGAGATAGAAACTGTTGTGTTGTCAATATAATTGAAGTTTATCTCTTTAGTTTCAGCAATATTTTTTAGTGTAGAAACATCGGTAACATCAATTTTGATCGTATCAAAAAAAGCACTGTTCAATTGTGTATATCCCAATTCGCTAATGGCTGCTGCTGCTTTTTTAGTTGTATTATGTACTTTGTTTGCTATATATTGTAAGCCTTTCGGTCCGTGGTATACGGCATACATACCCGCCATAACGGCTAGTAAAACTTGTGCAGTACAGATATTGGAAGTTGCTTTGTCTCTTTTAATGTGTTGTTCTCTTGTTTGTAGCGCCATACGTAAGGCTGTTCTGCCATCTGTATCTTTGGTTACGCCAATAATTCTACCTGGAATATTTCTTTTATAGGCATCCTTTGTCGCAAAAAAGGCGGCATGTGGACCTCCATACCCTAAAGGAATTCCAAAACGTTGTGTAGTGCCAACAACGACATCTACGCCAAATTCTGCAGGAGCTTTCAGCTTAACCAAACTTAATATATCCGCCGCTACGGCTACTTTAATTTCGTTCGCATTACAATTTTCTACAAAACTGGCATAGTCGTAAACCTGGCCATGCTTTCCAGGATATTGCAATAAAGCACCATAAAAATCTGAGGTAAAAGTAAATTCTTCATGCTTGCCAATTACAAGCTCTATACCAATAGGAGTTGCACGTGTTTGTAGTAATGATAATGTTTGTGGTAATATTTCTTCAGAGACAAAAAACTTATGTACATTCTCTTTTTTTTGAGCTCTATTACGTACTTCAAAAAGCATAGCCATTGCTTCTGCTGCTGCTGTACTTTCATCTAAAAGCGATGCATTTGCAAGTTCCATACCTGTTAAGTCGCATATCATTGTTTGAAAATTCAACAATGCCTCTAAGCGACCTTGTGCAATTTCTGCTTGGTATGGAGTGTAGGCAGTGTACCATCCTGGGTTTTCTAAAATATTTCTTTTAATAGGAGAAGGCAAAAGTCCTTCATGATACCCTAAACCAATATATGATTTAAAAACCTTGTTTTTGTCCGCTAAGGTCTGTATATGTTCAAGGAATTCATTTTCACTTAAGGCTGCAGGGAGCTCTAAGTTCTTTTTAAGTCTAATGTCATCTGGGATGGTTTCATATATAAGTTGGTCCAAATTATCAATTTCAACAGTTTTAAACATCTGCTGATAATTTTCTTCATTGACACCAATATGTCTTAGGGCAAACAAATCTGTTCTCATATTTTTAGCGTATATTTTATAAAAAAGATGTGCAAAATTACTGATTATTTTTTTTAAAAGTGCTAAATAAGCAAGTACTTCGTCTAAAGTTTTGAACCGTTTTTAAATGTTATAAACACTTTGGTTATATTTGAGTAATGAAATTGATAAAGCGATTATTTAACTTTTATATAGACGCTAGTATACATGTTGCTTTAGCTGTGTTTTGTTTGCTAGAGATAACTGCTTTACTTTTAAGCATCTCTATAAATCAAAACTTAGCTTACTTCATTTTTTTTGGAACAATTGCTTGTTATAATTTTATAAAATATGGGGTAGAAGCAAAGAAGTATATTTTAGTCGCCAATAAATACCATAAAAGCATACAGATTGTTAGTCTTATAGCATTGTTATTCGCAGCATATTTTGCTTATTTCTTGAATGTAGAGGTGTGGTACGGTATTGCTACACTTGTAATTTTTACTGGACTGTATGCATTACCTGTATTACCTAGCGCCAGAAATTTAAGAAGTTTTGGTGGCCTTAAGATATTTATGGTTGCAATTGTTTGGGCAGGCACAACAGTGGTGTTGCCCGTTTTATCATCAGATATGCATACTATAACTTGGGATGTTTGGATAGAGTCTTTTCAAAGATTTATAATGGTACTGGTTTTATTAGTCCCTTTTGAAATTAGGGACTTAGAATATGATGCTCCAGAATTGAATACCTTGCCACAAAAATATGGGGTTAGTACCACTAAAACTGTTGCGAGTTTGTGTATTTTGGTTTTCTTCTTTTGCACCTATTTAAAAGATGAGATTACAACATTGGATAGTCTTGCAAAAGGAATATTGTTTTTGGCTCTTGGGGTGTTTATGTATTGCACAAGGCGAGAGCAATCTAAATATTTTGCTTCGTTTTGGGTAGAGGCAATTCCTATATTTTGGTTGGGAATTGTTTATGCCTTAGTAGCGCTTACTTAGAAATATCTTCTAGCTTTTGTTTCATTTCTATCTTTTCTGACTCAGATAATGATCGTAGTTTGGCTTTTTCACAAAGTGACGTAAATGCTGTATTTTTTTTAGCAAATTGCGGGCAATTTTTGCAAATTAATAAATGAATGCGAAGACTTATTTTTTCTAGAAAAGAAGCCTCTTTATATTGTGTTTTGTTGCAGATTTTAGCTGCTTTTTCGCAAGAAATCATATTAAAACCAATTAGAGTTTAGGCATTCCATTAGACCTGTTCTGGCTCTATGGATAATAACCCATAGGTTAGACGGATTAATACCAAGTTCATTACAGATATCTTCTGTGCTTATTCCTTGTATTGTTTTTTTTGTAAAAACTAAGGCTTGTTTTTTTGGTAATTTTGCGATGCATTCTTGAATAGCTAACCCCAATTCTTCATTTTCTAAATCACTATTTTCTAATAAACTGTATGGGTCAGCTACTTGTTCTTCTAGCCAATCTCCTTCTGCATCTACATTAGAATTGTATGACATCCTAACTTCGGCTTTGCCTTTGTTGGAGTTTATTTTACGGTAATGATCAATTACTTTTCTTTTTAAGATGGCAATGAGCCAAGTCCGTTCAGCAGCATCACCTTTATAGTTTTTGGCAGATTTTAATCCTGCAAAAAAAGTTTCTTGAACCAAGTCTTTAGCGATTTCAGAATCACTAACCCTTGCTACTGCATAATTAAATAAATAATCAGCGTATGCATCTACCCATAAATCAGGATTAAGACTGTGCGTTTGCATTAATTTTTGTTGATGTGTCAAATGTAGTAGATTTTAATTAAAATGTTTAGCTTTGATAAAAACAATCTTTATGAAATCTTTTTCTTTTCTGATATTCATTTTACTCATAGTTGGATGTGTACAAAATAAATCTATTCCTATCACAGAATTTTCACAAAGTGATATGAAAGATGGAATCTTAATAGATGTACGAACTCCAGAGGAATATGGTTTGGGGCATTTGGAAAATGCGGTAAATATAAATGTACTTGCTGATGATTTTGTTAAGCACTTTGATGACATTTCTAAAAAGAAAACCATTTATGTGTATTGTAAAAAAGGTGGGCGCAGCGCAAAGGCAGCCAAAAGTTTAGAGGACTTGGGATATACTGTTGTTGATTTATTGGGAGGCTATGATGCTTTACATCCAAATGAATAAGTTTATGTCAATAAATTTTCCAAGGCTAACTCTAGGGTGTTGTATGTAAATACAAAGCCGTTTTCTTCTAACTTACTTGGGTATACATCCATACTATTCAGAATAAGATCTGGTTCTGTGTCAATGACATAACCACCTAGCTGTAACATCCATGCATAAGAAGGGATTCCAAAAGGAACGTTTAGTGTTTTTCGTATGCCTTCCATCAATTTGTTATTAGAAACAGCATCCGGACTTGCTACAATAACAGTGTTTTTGATTACTTTTTGATGTAATACAAAGTTTGTGATTGCTACAAAATCATCAACGTGAATCCAACTGACCATTTGTTTGCCGCTACCTTGTTTGCCTCCAAGGCCAAGTTGTGTTATTTTTTTTAAGGGGAGTAAAGCCCCGCCTTCCTTGCCAAAAACCAAGGAGATGCGTAAAGCAATTTTTCTAACCGTTGGGTTTTCAATTGAAAAAAATGTCTTTTCCCATTCTTGTCCTACAAAGAGCATAAAATCATCCCCATTCTCCTCTTTGTTGGTGTGTGATAAGGCAGCTGTAGAGGCATTTAACCAGACCTTGGGTTTGTTTTCAACAGTGTTTATGGCATTCGCCAATGCTAAGGTTGAATCTATCCTTGAGTTCAAGATTAGTTCTTTGTTTTTTTCTGTAAACCTACAATCTACAGATTTACCTGTTAAATTTATGAGTGCGCTGGCATTGTTGAGCTGGCTAACCCAATCCCCGCTATTTTTAGCATCCCAATGAACATATGTTATATTGCCTTTTTGTTGTGTGGAACCTCTAGTTAAAACAACGATTTCACTGTATTTGTCTTTGTAGAAATCCAATAACTTATTTCCTAAAAAACCTGTACCTCCGGCAATGACTAATTTATACATAGTTTTAATTGTTAAAATTGATGATATAAAAACAGAACTTATCTAGAGATTCAAATTATTGAGAATAGAATCGGATAACATATAAAAAAAAATAGCGGCTCTAGGCAACTTTGTTATCAAGGTTTTTATTACTTGTATTCTTATGCTAAAGTTACACAAAGTAATCTCATTTTAAATAGGGTGCAAGCAAAAAATGGTAGGGACCGTCATCAATTTGATTGTGTATTTAAACCAGAGCCTTGTAGATATATTGGGTAACAATCAAATCAAAGAGTTGTAAGCCAAAAAGGCCAATAATAGAACAATGGTTTTTAAATGATTGTCTTGTGTATCTTACGGTGGTTAACTACCTTTATTGATGTCGGTCATGATTTCAGCAAATAATTGATACGATTTTACTCGGTCCGAATGCTTATAGATATTGGTAACTGCAATAAGCTCGTCTACCTGAGTTTCTTCTAAAAATGCTTCCACTTGTTTTTTAACTGTTGCTTTACTTCCTATAAAAGAATACTTTAACATTTGGTCTACCGCAGGGTGTTTAAGCATCTGGCGTAAATCATCTGTCATTGCAACAGGAGGTTCCATAAAATCTCTTTGATTGGTAAGTAAACCAATAATTATTTTAAGTAAAGAGGTTGCAATGTTTTCCGCTTCTTCATCTGTATCTGCTACAATAACATTAATGCCTGCCATTGTATACGGTTTTTCTAAATAGGGAGAGGGTGTAAACTCTTCCTTGTAAATTTTAAGTGCCTCGTGTAATTTTGCAGTAGCAAAATGACTGGCAAAGGCATAGGGTAACCCTTTTTTTGCGGATAAATGTGCACTATCTGTACTAGACCCTAAAATGTACAAAGGCACAGCTACATCTTCTGCAACTGTAGCTCTTACTGTAGCATTTTTATTAGCAGCAGAAAAGTATTGTTGTATTTGTCCCACTTCTTCCGGGAAAGAATGTGCTGCTTGTGTATGTGTAGCTCGTATGGCGTGTGCGGTTTCTTGGTCTGTTCCAGGTGCTCTTCCTAAACCTAGATCGATGCGGTTTTGATAGATTGTACCAAGTGTACCAAACTGCTCAGCTATAATTAGGGGTGAGTGGTTGGGGAGCATTATTCCGCCAGAACCTACGCGTATTGTTTTTGTGCCTTCAGCAACATAGCCAATTAGTACGGCTGTTGCAGAACTGCCAATGGTTATAGAGTTGTGATGTTCTGCTAGCCAAAAGCGTTTGTATCCAAATGCTTCTGCTTTTTGAGCAAGGTCTACACTATTTTTAAATGTGGTTTGCAAAGAACTGCCTTTAGATACAATAGCTAATTCTAAAACCGAATAGGAAATATTTTTTAATGACATTGTTTTGTTTTTACAAGAAATAATTAACTTTTAGTTGGGTATTTGGTCGTGTTAGGTTTGGTATAATTACAATGAACTGGACTAAGGAAATTAGTTGCCGATTTGTAGCAGTAAAAATACAATGTGCTATTACATAAAATGATAATTATATGAAGTACTATTGCTAATTTAAGTTAGCCTTACTAAAATAAAATAGAAGTTATAAAATAGACGCTTTAGTATAAAAAGGTATTACAACGCTCTATTAGGTAAATATTACTCTTATGCTTTAGCAGAAACTATAACAAATGAAAGCGTCAATTCGTGATGCGTTTGTAACAACACACTGAAAAGACGCTAATTTTGTAGGGATGTATATAGTTGAAAATACTGAGCTTTGCTATTTATTCCATTTCGTGAGTTGCAATATTTTTTCAAAAATCAAATTATTTTCATAGATTCCATTAAATTCTTCTGAGCCTGGACCGTAAGCAAATACAGGAATTAGAGTGGCTGAGTGACCACCTGTAGAAAAAGTAGGGCCAATTTCTGTATAATCACTATACTCTTTCCCTTCTTTGTTCTTTTTCTTTTTCGCTGATAAGGTAAAGCCACCAGTTTCATGATCTGAAGTTACAATGACCAAGGTGTTGCCATCTTTCTCTGCATAATCCAATGCTTTGCCTATGGTGTCATCAAAATCAATTAGTTCAGATATTAAATAAGAAGCATTATTTTCGTGACCACCCCAATCTATCTGTGAGCCTTCAGACATTAGGAAAAATCCTCCTTTTTCCTGATCTAAAAATTGAATGGCTTGCGCTGTAGCTTTTGAAAGAAAATCACCCCTGCCTTTTTCAATGGTAGGCATAGCATCATCGCTAAGTAGGTATCCAACTTTTTTATCCGATTGTATTTGTGAAAATTCATTTAACCCATTGGTGTAGATAGAGAATTGGTTTTGCTTTAAGGCGTCCAGCAATTTTTTTCCATCCTTACGATCCTTAAAAAATTTTAATCCTCCGCCAGCAAAAAAATCTACTTCAGAGGTTACCAAGTCTGCTGCTATATCTTCTGTTAGGCCTCTGCTAACGGCATGTGCGTAAAAACTTGCGGGTGTTGCATGGGTAATGGAAGACGTGGCAACCAAGCCGGTCTTAATGTTTTTTCTCGAAACTATTTCTACGATGTTTTCAGCATCTGTTTTGTCGTCTGCTACACCAATGGCGCCATTGTATGTTTTAATTCCAGAGGCAAAAGCTGTTGCTCCAGCAGCTGAGTCAGTTACATCTTGTTTTGACGACGAGGTTTTAATTAAACCGATATTCTTAAATCGTGAATAATTAGGGGAAGAATCCTTAAAGTAATAAGCAGAAGATATTTGTGATAATCCAGTTCCATCACTAATTAATAAGATCACATTTTTAGGAGTTTTGGCATCTTTGTTTTCTACAGGGATAGATTTACATGCAAAAAGGGTAAAAGCAAGACAGACTACAATAACTTTTTCTATGTTCATATCATTTATAATTTATTTGATTGAATTTCAATGTGAAGGTAATATATCCTTCCATAATAACAGAATTGATTTTTAAAAGTAATGAATTTATTTATTCTTCTTTGCGAAACTGAAATTCATCATCGTAGGTGCACTTATTTTTTTAAGGGCTAACTTTCTTGTTGTAAGTGCAATACAAAAACCTACAATAAATTGTGAATATCTATTTCTATAATTGCATTCTATTTTTATCGTAACGGCTATATTTGGCATCCCAAAACAGAAAAAAATTATGAGCGCAACTTGGTACGAATGCAAGATAAAATATAGAAAAATGAGCGACACTGGTGTGCAAAAAGTCACAACAGAGCCCTATTTGGTAGATGCTATTTCTTATACCGAAGCAGAAACTAGAATCAATGAAGAAATGAAAGCTTACATTAGTGATGAGTTTAGAATAACGAACATTAAGGTGGCTAATTTTGCAGAAATTCATCCGTTTGAAAATACCGATCGTTGGTTTAAAAGTAAAGTGGCTTTAATTGCCTACGATGAAGAAAGCGGAAAGGAACGTAAAACAAATATGTATTTGTTGGTGCAAGGAAATGATGTTAAAGAAGCGTATGACAATACAATTGCTGTAATGAAGGATACTATGGGTGATTATACCATACCTGCAATTACAGAATCACCTATTATGGATGTATTTCCTTATTTTTCAGGTGAAGAAGGAGAATTAGATCGCATTCATAAATTCAATGAAGTGAAAGATTCAGGCACAGAAGTTGAAGAAGTAATAAACGAAACGATAGAGCCAGAGCTTGTTGCAGAAGGAGCTGAAGAAGAATAAATTGTTTGTCTCTGGCAGTGGTTGGTATCAGTACCATAGAAGTGTAGCTTTGGTTTAGTTGGAAGCCTTGGTAGATCTGTAACCAAGTTTTATAGAAAAAAGGGTTCTCGATATACTATCTCATCCTTCGATAGCACTCGAACAGACCTTTTAAATTCAAGTTTATTTTTTAATCATTCTTGATACGAAGCCTAGGAGGATAATGGAGTATACATTTTCATTTATAGTTCGGCCGTCACTTCGAGTGAATTTACCGAAAGAAATGAGGTGAATTAGTATCGAGAAGTTATACAAGTAGCCTAGCCCAATAAAAAAAAATCCGGATCATAACATAATTGTAATCCGGATTTTACTTTTTTGTCTATGTTGGGCTATAGTAAGCCAGCACGTTCTAATAACGCTTCTACCTTAGGTTCAGCGCCTCTAAAACGTTTGTATAAAACCATAGGGTTTTCTGTGCCGCCTTTAGATAAAATAGTGTCTTTAAACTTGGTGGCAACGGCCTTGTTAAATATACCTTCTTCCTTAAAATAAGCAAAGGCATCGGCATCCAAAACTTCGGCCCATTTGTAACTGTAGTATCCGGATGAATAGCCTCCTTGAAAAATATGCGAAAATGCAGTGCTCATACAGGTCTCAGGCGTTTCTGGGTATAAGTCTGTACCACTAAAGGCTTTGTTTTCTTGTGTTTTTACATTTGTAATTGCCGTAGGGTCTGCCGCGTGCCAAGACATATCCAACAAGCCAAAGCTTAACTGGCGCAGCGTTTGCATGCCCTCTTGAAATGTAGCAGATTCTTTTATTTTTTGTACCAACTCCATAGGGATAAGTTTGCCTGTTTGGTAATGGGTAGCAAAAAGCTCTAATGCTTCTTTCTCGAAGCACCAATTCTCCATAACCTGACTGGGTAGCTCTACAAAGTCCCAATACACCGATGTTCCAGATAGGCTAGGGTAGGTAGTATTTGCAAGCATACCGTGTAAGCCATGGCCAAATTCGTGAAACAAGGTGGTTACCTCGTTAAAGGTTAATAAAGAGGGTTTGGTAGCTGTTGGTTTGGTGAAATTACAGACGTTAGAAATATGCGGACGCACATTTTCTCCATCTTTGATGTATTGCAATTTAAAGGAGGTCATCCAGGCACCACCTCGCTTACCGGCTCTTGGATGGAAATCCGCATAGAAAAGGGCAATAAATTTTTGGTCGGCATCAAAAACCCGATAAGTTTTCACGTCTGGGTGGTAGGTATCTATATCAAAAACTTCTTTAAACTGTAAGTCAAACAATTTTTCGGCTACCTTAAAAACACCAGCAATTACATTTTCTAGTTTAAAGTATGGCTTTAAAATTTCATCGTCTAAATTAAACAATTTCTGTTTTAATTTTTCCGAATAATAGGCGCTATCCCATTTTTGTAATCGGTCAATACCATCTAGTTCCTTGGCAAATTCTTCCAACTGTTTAAATTCTCGTTTTGCGGCTGGTTTCGCTTTTTCTAAAAGTTCGTTCAAAAAAGCGTGTACTTTTTCTGGTGTTTCTGCCATACGCTCTTCCAATACAAAATGCGCATGGGTAGCATAGCCAAGTAGATTGGCACGCTCATGTCGGAGTTTTGTTATTTTTAATACGTTTTCCTGGTTATCTAAGGCATCTCCATTAAAAGACTTACTGCCAAAGGCAAGTGATAATTTTTTACGAAGGGTTCTGTTTTTAGCATACTTCATAAAAGGAATATAGCTTGGATAGTCTAGTGTAATTAACCAACCCGCTAGGTCTTTTGATTTTGCGAGTTGTGCCGCAGCTTCTTTTTCTCCTTCAGGCAAACCAGCTAGATCTTCTTCATTGGTCAAGTGCATTTGAAACGCATTGGTTTCTGCCAATACATTTTCGCCAAACTTTAGTTTTAGTTTGGCAGCTTCCGCATCTATTGCTCTAAGCCGTGTTTTTTTTGCCTCATCTAGGTTTGCACCGTTTCTGCTAAATCCTTTATATCTTTTGTCTAAAAGGGTTTGCTGCTCTACCGTTAAGTCTACATCTTCTTTTTGATTGTAGACAGTTTGTACGCGTTTAAATAAAGCTTCATTGAGTGTAATGTCGTTGCCAAATTCAGACAGCAAGGGAGAAACCTCCTGTGCTATTTTCTGAATTTCTTCATTGGTTTCGGCTGAGTTTAAATTAAAAAAAACACTGGAAATACGATCTAATTGCTGTCCTGAAAAATCTAAAGCTTCAATGGTGTTAGCAAATGTAGGTGCCTCGATATTCTCCGTAATGGCATCTATTTCTACTCTTGCCGCTGCTATTGCTTGTGTAAAAGCAGGCATAAAATGCTCGTTCTTTAGTTTAGAAAAAGGTGCGGTATCAAAAGGGGTAAGTAATGGGTTCATTTATTTGGTATTGAAATTTTTGAGTAAGGTGTTGAGAAGATTTACTATTGGACTTCGTACTTTTTATTTCATAGTTCGTACTTTTTCAGCTCCTTCAATCACTTTTTGTTTTAATCCTTCTTTGTATAGTATTATTTTGTCTAGCACACATTTGTCTGATGCGCCAATAATTTGTGCGGCAAGAATTCCGGCATTTTTAGCTCCATTTAAAGCAACAGTTGCCACGGGAACACCGCCTGGCATTTGAAGAATGGATAAAACAGAATCCCAACCATCTATAGAGTTGCTGCTCTTAACAGGAACTCCTATTACAGGTAAGGGAGACATAGATGCTACCATACCTGGTAAATGTGCAGCGCCACCAGCGCCAGCTATAATAACACTATATCCATTGGTGTGTGCGTTTTTGCTAAAATCGAATAATTTTTCCGGGGTACGGTGTGCAGAAACAATGTCTACATCTACCTCAATATCAAATCCTTTTAAGATGTCAATTGCGTCTTGCATAACAGGAAGATCACTTGTACTACCCATTACTACGGCTACTTTACTCATAATTATTTGCTTATAACTTTAATTGTATTTTTAACTACTTCGGCTATTCTGCGAGCCTCATCTAAATCTTTATTGACAATGGTAACATGACCCATTTTACGAAAGGGCCTCGTTTGCTTTTTTCCATAGATATGTGGTGTTACGCCTTCAAGTTTTAGAATGTCTTCTATGTTTTCGTAAATCACATCACCAGTATAACCTTCAGCGCCAACTAAATTTACCATTATTCCAGCTACTTTACTTTTAGTATCGCCCAAAGGCAGTCCTAAAATAGCACGAATGTGTTGTTCAAACTGGTTGGTGTAACTTGCTTCTATACTATAATGACCACTATTGTGTGGTCTTGGGGCAACTTCATTTACTAGAATTTTATCATCAGAAGTTTGAAACATTTCAACAGCCAACAGACCAACATGTTTTATTTTATCGGCTACTTGTAATGCAACTTCTTGTGCTTTTTGTGCTACTTTATGAGGTATCCTTGCAGGGCAAATAACATATTCTACTTGGTTGGCTTCCGGATGAAATTCCATTTCCACAACAGGGTATGTTTTTACCTCTCCTTTACTATTGCGGGCCACAATAATGGCCAACTCCTTTTTAAACGGAACCAAATCCTCCGCAATACACTCAACATTAGGGAGGTCATTTAGATCCTCTAATGAGCGAACAACTTTTACACCTTGCCCGTCGTATCCAAATTGTGCACACTTCCATACAAATGGAAAAGACAACCCTCCATTATCAATACTGTCTTCTATTTCACTTGTATACGCAAACCTGTGAAAGTCCGCCGTAGGAATGCCATTGTCCACATAAAATAATTTCTGTGTTGCCTTATTCTGAATAATACGTAAAGCCTTGGTAGGTGGGTATACTGTAACCCCTTCATCTTCTAATTTTTCAAGGGCATTTAAGTTTACATTTTCAATTTCTATGGTCAGGACATCTACCGACTTTCCAAAATTGTAAACCGCATCAAAATCTAACAATTCTCCTTTTACAAATTCATTGCAGGCAATTTTAGAAGGTGCATCATCAGAAGCCTCTAGAACCCTAGTGAAAATGTCTAATTTTCGAGTTTCATAGAGCATCATTTTCCCTAATTGGCCACCACCTAAGATACCAAGTTTAAAATCTGAAGAAAAAAAGTTCATTTCTTTGCGTTTTCTGTATTGTTAAGTTGGTAACAAAAATACACTTAAATCTTAAAACTGCTCTGGTATATCCTAAAAAGAGAAATCAAAATAGTATATTTGCCGTTTTAGCAAAAGAACAAACAATTGATTAAGCTACACGATAAACATTTTAAACCTTTTTTAAGTGAGCAAGAGATTCTTGCTGCGGTTAAAAAAGTGGCTGCAGCTGTGGCAGCGGACTATAAGGATGAAACGCCAATATTTGTGGGTGTCCTAAATGGCTCTTTTATGTTTGTTTCCGATTTTTTAAAAGCTTATGAACATAATTGTGAAGTTTCTTTTGTTAGATTAAGCTCGTATAGCGGACTGTCATCAACTGGGATTGTGGAAACCTTAATAGGTGTTTCTGATGTCATTGAAGGGAGAAGCATTATAATCCTAGAAGATGTTATAGATACTGGGCGTACCGTAAAGGAATTGGTGCATATATTTACAAATAGTAATGTAAAAGAATTTAAGATTGCTACTTTGTTTTATAAGCCTTCTGTGTACACAGGAGAGTATGATATTGATTATGTAGGCATAGAAATTCCAGATAAATTTATTGTAGGTTACGGATTGGATTATAATGAGCTGGGAAGAAACTTAAAGGAAGTATACCAACTAAACCAAAATAATATGATAAATCTTGTGCTATTCGGTAAGCCGGGTGCAGGCAAAGGTACGCAGGCAAATTTTTTAAAGGAAGAGTACAATTTGGTACATATCTCTACGGGGGATGTATTTCGTTACAATATTAAAAACAATACTGAATTAGGGAAACTAGCTAAATCTTATATGGATAAAGGTGATTTAGTGCCCGATGAAGTAACTATTGATATGTTAAAGGACGAAGTTGAAAAAAATCATACTGCTAGCGGATTTATTTTTGATGGTTTTCCAAGAACAACAGCACAAGCAGAGGCCTTAGATAATTTTTTATCGACTAAGGATATGCGGATTGATGCAACCATTGCTCTTGATGCAAATGACGAAACGCTAATTCAGCGTTTGTTAGAAAGAGGAAAAGTAAGTGGTAGAATCGATGACCAAGACGAAAATAAAATTCGAAATAGGTTTGAAGAATACAACCAAAAAACAGCACCATTACAAGAGTATTATAACAAACAAGGAAAGTTTCATGCTGTAAACGGCATTGGTAAGATAGAAGAGATTACGGCAAGATTAGGCCAAGTTATAGATTCTCTTGCCGTTAAAAAATAAAACAAAGGGTTTTTTATACCTCCCAATTTAAAATAATGACTGAAGGAAATTTTGTTGATTATGTGAAAATGACTGTGTCTTCTGGAAACGGAGGTAAGGGCTCTGTGCACCTACATAGGGAAAAATATATCACAAAAGGAGGTCCAGACGGTGGTGATGGTGGTCGTGGAGGCCATATTATTATTCGAGGGAATAAAAACTTATGGACATTATTACATTACAAAGTACAACGTCACTTTAAAGCAGGACACGGAGAACACGGAAGTAAAGGGAGAAGTAGTGGTGCAGATGGTGAAAATGTCTATATGGATGTTCCTTTAGGAACCGTAATTAGAGACACGGAAACCAATGAAATAGTATTAGAAATTACGGAAGATGGGGAAGAGGTAATATTGTTGGAAGGTGGTTTAGGAGGTCGTGGTAACTGGCACTTTAAAAGTAGTACCAACCAAACACCTAGATATGCACAACCTGGTATTTTAGGTCAGGATATGAGCATAACATTGGAGTTAAAAATATTGGCAGATGTTGGCTTGGTTGGGTTTCCAAATGCAGGAAAATCTACACTATTATCTGTTTTAACATCTGCTAAGCCAAAAATAGCAGATTATGAGTTCACCACTTTAAAACCAAACTTAGGAATCGTAAAGTATCGGGAGTTCAAGAGTTTTGTAATGGCAGATATTCCAGGTATTATAGAAGGTGCTGCAGAGGGTAAAGGTTTAGGTCATTATTTTTTAAGACATATAGAACGTAATGCAACTTTGTTGTTTATGATTCCAGCAGATAGTAAAGATATTGGTAAGGAATACAGAATTTTACTGGACGAACTTAAAAGGTATAACTCAGAACTTATAGATAAAGAGCGTTTTGTTGTTATTTCTAAGAGTGATATGCTAGACGATGAACTAATAGCAGAAATGAGCGTTGAGTTAGATAAAGACTTAGATGGCGCTCAGTATATGTTTATTTCTTCCGTAGCACAACAAGGGCTTCAAGAATTAAAGGATAAACTTTGGGAGCAGTTAAACGATTAAACACTTTATTAGTAGCTTTCATTGTTCCTTTTTTATATTTTTAAATGCGTCATTCTTAAATTAAGCAGATGAAAAGTTATCTATACCTATGCTGTATTTTATTTTTAGTGTCTTGTAATGCAGTAAAAGTAAATTATGACTACGATAAGGATATAGATTTTACTGCGTATACCACATATAGTTATTACAATGATATGGAAACTGGACTAAGTGACTTGGATACGAAACGTCTTCTTGATGCTATAGATTCAGTAATGCGTACCAAGGGCTTTAAAATATCAGAAGAACCCGATGTTTTTATCAATATCACGAGTCAAACTTTTCAAGGCCAAGCAAATAGGGCTGTTGGAGTTGGTTTAGGTGGTGGTGGAAGAAATGTTGGTGGAGGAGTTTCTATAGGACTCCCTATTGGTGCCCCAAACTTGCAACGAGAAATTAATTTCGATTTTATAGACAGCCAGCGCGATGTATTAATTTGGCAAGCGGCTAGTGTAAGTTCGTTTAAAGAAAATTTATCTCCAGAAGCTCGAACACTTAAATTACAGCAAGTTGTTGCTAAGGCATTAAGCAAGTACCCTCCAAAAATTAAGAAATAAAAGGTTTGCATACTTCTAATTAGTCTGCTGTTATTTAAAACTAAATACAGGAAAATGACACCAGAACAAAACTACATAGCGATAAATAGACAGTCTTGGAACAATAGAACCGACAGCCACTTGAAGTCCAAATTTTATGATCTTCCCGGTTTTTTAAGTGGAAAAACATCATTAAACGATATTGAATTAAAGTTACTTGGCGATGTAAGCGGGAAAACGATTTTGCATTTACAATGTCATTTTGGGCAAGATACAATTTCCCTGAGTAGGCTTGGAGCAGAGGTTACAGGTGTAGATTTGTCAGGCAAGGCTATTGCATGTGCCAAACAGATAGCTGTGGATACAAAATCAAAAGCACAATTTATTTGTTGTGATATCTACGATTTACCAAATCATTTAGAGCAACAATTTGATATTGTCTATACCAGTTATGGAACAATTGGTTGGTTGCCGGACTTGGACAAATGGGCAAAAATAATTTCTACTTTTTTAAAACCCAAGGGTAAATTTATATTCGTTGAGTTTCACCCCGTAGTTTGGATGTTTGACGACAGCTTTGAAAAAGTAAAATACAATTATTTTAATACGGGAGCAATTGTAGAAACAGAGAGTGGAACATATGCTGATAAAACTGCTGAAATAACCCAAGAGTATGTGACTTGGAATCACGGCTTAGGCGAAGTGATTACTAGTTTGATTAAAAACGGTATTGAAATTAAAGCGCTTGAAGAATTTGATTACTCTCCTTATGATTGTTTTGATAAAACTATTGAGATAGCACCTAAAAAATATAGAATTAAACACTTGGGTACTAATATTCCAATGGTATATTCAATTGTTTCTTCAAAAAAAATTAACAGCCTTTAGCGCTTTGTGTAATTGTTGCCCCCAGCTTGTAATCTTAGAACTTTTAGAGACTACACCTGCTTTAACTCCTAAATTACTTACTTATTTATAGACACTAGTATTGGTTGCAGCTTTTTCTGTCTTCATAAGTACCGTTCACTCTTGCGATTCTACCGTTAGTCATAAATTGGTTTTACAGCAGTGTGATCCGTTATATCTTTACCTCATAATCAAAAAAAATAAGAATCAACTTAAATTAATTAATTATGAAAAATAGTGGCGTAATCATCAAACAAGCAGAAAAAATTAAGGCAGTTCTAGTTTGCGTAATCTTGTTAGCAATACCAGTTTATGAATTAGGATATAAGTTAGGTGGAATTATAGGAGTATTGTTTGTTTCATAATTTTACCGTTCAGATTTCAAATACTACCACTCGTCATAAATAACAAAAAACACAAGCTTAAACTAGTGTAGTTTTGAATCATCATCATCAATCAAATCAAAGCGCATCAATTAAAAAAGGTACAGTCATGAATAAACTACAAAACAAAGACCAACTCATAAATAAAATTACAGTATATATTTTAATAGGATGTGTAGGTATGTTATTTGTGTTTTAATATGGGTACCTATAGGAAATTTAATATACCACCAAGGATTTTTAAAAATAACCATCAATCTAAAAAAAACAAAATGATACTACTAGCAGAATTATTGATTGTCATAATTTTAAACATTATCGCTTAAGCAAATAAATAGCTTTAAATTGCAATTAATGTTTTAGATTAAACGATTATATGAAACTTATAAAGAATTGGAAATACTGGGTTTTTGCGTTAATAGGTTGGTTAGTTTTAATATTACTTACCCTAACTGCTGATAAAGTGTCTTACGGAATAGACCTGGTAGAGAAGAATATACAATACAGTTATATAGCTTATCTTGTTGCTGAAGGCATTGCTTGTGCCATTTTAGCATTCGCATTGTCCTTTATTTTGCTTTATTACATTGAAGCGCATATTGTCTTTGGAAACCTTAAAAAACGAAATGTAGTTATTTTGGTTTTTCTATTTTTTGGTGTACAAATTATCTATGCGGCCATACTGTGGCCAATGTTAGATTTTGTGCAAGGAATTATACATTTTAATCCAGAAACGGGATTAATAGCAGAGATTAATTTTTTAAAGAAACTAACCAATATACCGTATTTTTCTGCAATGTTTGTCATATGGATTTTTTTAATCTTGGTTATAAAGGCTTACGATTACAATAAAAATATAACGTTAAAACAATTTAAATTAGAAGGTAGTTTAAAGGAGTCACAACTCAATTCTTTAAAAGGGCAAATTAATCCTCATTTTATGTTTAATAGCTTAAACAATATCAGAGGATTAATGTTAGAGGATGTAAGTAAGTCTAGGGACATGCTTACCAAGTTATCTGAAATGCTTCGATATTCTTTAATTAAGAACGATGTAAACTCCATTGCTATGGAAGAAGAATTAGAAATGGTAGATAATTATATAGCATTGTCTAAAATTCAATTTGAAGATCGTTTGAAATTTGAAAAAAAAGTAGATCCAAGTTCTCTAACTGTTTCTATACCTCCAATGATTGTACAATTGTTGGTAGAAAATGCCGCCAAACATGGAATAGCAAATTTAATTAAAGGGGGTACAATTACCTTAATCACAAATAGAACAGAAACGTATTTAGATATCATAGTAAAAAATACAGGCAAGCTAAAAATAGCCAAGGGTTCTACACGTCTTGGACTTAAAAATATACAACAACGACTACGGTTGTTATACGGGAACTTAGCAGAGTTTTCTTTAGAGGAAGTAGGTGATGAGGTTGTAGCAAATATTAAAATACCAATGGTATGAGTACAATTAAAGCAGTAATAGTTGAAGATTCTCGTTTGGCCAGAAACGAGTTAAAAGAGTTAATAAAAAACCACGGGGGTATTGAAATTGTGGGTGAGGCAGAAAATGTAGATGAAGGTTTTAAACTTATAAATGAAACCCATCCTGAGCTATTATTTTTGGATATTAATATGCCAGAAAAAGATGGGTTTGAGTTGCTTGAAATGTTAGATAGGGTTCCTATCACTATTTTTACTACGGCTTTTGATGAGTACGCTATAAAATCTTTTGAGTATAATGCTCTAGATTATATTTTAAAACCAATTAATGCGAAACGCTTTGCCCAAGCCATAGAAAAAGTGAAAAAGCAATTGGAAGGTACTACATCTTCATCTGTTAGTCAAGAAAAATTAACAGAAAGCAGTCAGATTTTTATTAAAGACGGTGACAAATGTTGGTTGGTTAAAATAGGTGATATTTCACTATTTGAAATAGTAGGTAATTATACGCGTGTATTTTTTAATGGAGAAAAACCAATGCTCTATAGGTCTTTAAATCAAGTTGAAGAAAAATTACCTGAACAGAATTTTTTTAGGGTGAACAGGCAGCAAATAATTAATGTACATTATATTAAAAGTGTTGTTCCTTGGTTCAACGGTAAATTGAAACTTACAATGAATTCAGGGGAAGAGGTTGAAGTGTCTAGAAGACAATCCTATATTTTTAAAGATAAGATGAGTATATAACAAAGGGGAGGATAAACTAATGGTTGGGATAAAAAGTTATAACCAATAGTTTATACTCGCCTATGAATTAGCCATTAAGTAGGCCTTTGTATTTGTCTTTGTATCCATACATTACAACAACGTTTAACACGAGCAGTACTGCAGCTCCTGCTATACTTTCTGGAGCCAAAGTGGCATGAAATAGTACTGCATTTATAGAGACACTCATTAGAATTAAAAGCAGCAAGGCTGCGTATTTATTAAAGATAAGAGATACACCAGCCACGATTTCTACAATGGCTACAAGCACAAGTGTTTTAGACGACATTAAAGCTCCAAAATAAGCACCTGCATCACCAGTTGGTGGTTCCATTGGCATAAAGTTAAAAAATTTGTTCAGTCCAAAGACAAGAACAAATAGGCCAAGAATAATTCTCAATACCATTAAGATTTTTGGATTCATAGTATTTTATTTATTGGTTTATATGCTCTAAAGTACAAAGAATAAAGGTTTAAACAATACAATGCTCTTCAATTGTTGCTAGAGCATAGGTGATAGTAGTTTTGCGATTTTATCTGTCAATTTTTCATACCAGACTCTATTTTTCCATGCTGTATCATTAATTTTTTCTGCATCTTTTAGGTCTTCATGGAAGGCATTTCGCAGTTCTTGGGCTATTTCTTTGTCATAGACAATTGCATTTACCTCAAAGTTAAGTTCAAAGCTTCTTTTATCCATATTGGCAGTGCCAACGATTGCTATTTTTTTATCGGTCACCATTGTTTTGGCATGTACAAAGCCTTTTTTATACCGGTATACTTCTACACCAGCGTTTAGTATTTCCCGGTAATAAGCTCTTGATGCAGCATTAACCAATAAGGAATCTGACTTATATGGAACTAATATTTTTACAGATAGTCCGCTCATAGCAGCTATGTTTAAGGCGTCTAATAAGCTTTCACCAGGAATAAAATAGGGTGTTGTAATTAAGATTTCTTCTTTAGCAAGGTAAACAGCTTGTAATAGGGAGTATAGAATTGTTGGTGAATCAGAATCTGGACCACTTGCTGCTATTTGTACTAATTTATTATCAGTATGTGTAAAGGCATCAAAAGAATTATACAATTCTTTATTTAGGATCATATTTTGTTCTGAACAAGAATTCCAATCAGTCATAAATATATATTGTAAATAATTAACGGCTGGCCCTTCAATTCTAAAATGAGTATCTCTCCAATAAACCCTGTTTGTGTCGGCTGTATTATTTACGTAATTATCACTTACATTTATACCACCAACGAAGCCAATTTTACCATCTATAACAATAATTTTTCTATGATTTCGGTAGTTTAACCTGTTTGCAAAAGCAATCAGTTTTATTTTGTAAAACGGATAGGCTTCTACTCCAGCATCTCTTAATCTATTGCTTAAGGTTTTTCTAATTGATGAACTTCCGTAATCGTCATAGATAAACCGAATTTTAACGCCTTCTTTTGCTTTTTTAAGGAGTGCTTTTTCTAGGGCGCATCCAATAGCATCATCCTTAAAAATATAATATTCTAGATGAATATGTTCTTTTGCTTCTTCAATAGCCTTTAGGACTTCTGGAAATTTATTTTCTCCATTGATTAATAGTTTTACTTTGTTGTTTTTGGTAAGTGGGCTAGTGGTGTCTTTTAATAGTAATTCTACCAATTCACTATGACTTTGGGCAGACTCATTGCCATTCTTTAATACATCCTTGGATTGCGCTATTATTTCCTTCTGTAATTTCTCTTTTTGTTTGGTATTTAACAGAGATTTATTTGCATATATTTTATGCTTTCTATAATTAATACCAAAAGAAAAGTAGATAATAATACCAATAAATGGGAGAAAAACAACAGCTAAAAGATAAGCTAAGGTTTTTGAAGTATCCCTCGTGTCATAGATTACGCGTAGGCAAGTAAAAAACACAAGGGATAAATATAATGCTTCCAATAATAGGATCCAGTTCATAAAATGAATTTATCTGGGTAAGGTACGCATTTCACATCTTTTAAATTGGTAATTATTTTTCAATAGTTATGCGCGTCCCTTTGCTATGGCTGCTAAACTCTGGGGCATACATACTTTGTATGGTGGTAATACCAGTACTAAAATCTCCTGCATTGTTAACTCGTAAGTCGTATTCAAACACATAAACGCCCTTAGATAAGTAATCAAAAAAGAAATTTGTACTAGCATCCTTTGTACTTTCATAATAGCCCAAACCGTCTTGCCATTTGTATTGCGACAGTACATTTATAGGTTCTAATCCCGAGGCACGCATATCTTTCATATGTACAAATTCCATAGGTCGATCTACTCTTAATTCTACCCGAACTCTGACTAAGTCTCCAACGTTTAATTTCGTTTTGTCAGTAATTTCAGCTAATTGCTCGCCTGTATTTGTATTGTTTTTTAAGAATAGTTTTTTCTTCAGTTTTAAAGGTGTTTCAGCGGATGTTATTTTGTCTAAATCTTCAAAATATTGCCAGTATAGTGATCCCCAAGCAATGCCGTTTCCTTTTTTGCTAAGTTGTACCTCTGCCATTTTAGGGGAAATCTCATTCGTATTCCATGCTGTTTTGTAGTAGCCAGTACCGGCTTCTACTTTAACGTTTTCTAGTATGGAAGGGTCTATTTTTTTACCTCCAACTAAAACGTCAATAGCATCTGTAACAGAGATCCAATCGCTTCCTTGTAGTAGTAGCGCATACACAGCTTCTGTGGTTGCTTTGGTCGTTTTCCATTGGTTAGTTTGCTTGTTTTTTAACAACCATATTTTTAAGTTATCTATGGTTTCTGTATTGTTTTCTATTTCAGTAAACGCTTCAATTAATAAAGCCTGAGTTTCTATGGGGGCCTGGTGCCAATACCAAGACGCTGTATTTTCTTTCCAATACATGCCCAACTCATCAGAAGTGATACTGTTTTCTTTCAGTGATTTTATAATTTTAGTAGCCGTTTTAGGATCTTCCATTCGATGCAGACTTAATGCCAATAAACCTTGGGCATACAAACTGCGTTTTACCCAATATTTCTGAGCTTGGTCTTTGTAGTAGGCTGCGACTTCTTGTGTCTTTTTAGACGATTTTATTTCAGGAAAAAAGCTACGCATATACAAATAATGCATTTGAGTGTAACTTAAATGATCGTTATTTAAATTAGAAGCAAATTTTTCCATTTGTTCATATTCAGTAACAAACTCCTTATCCAAATAAGCAATTGCTTTTTCAATCATTTTAGTTACAGAAACATCTTTAGTACTTGCATTTAAGTGCTCTAAATGTCCTAGTCCAGTTATAATATGTTGCGTTATATAGCGGTTCTCTCGTCCACCTTTAAACCAAGGCCAAGCACCAGTATGCATTTGATTGGCTTGTAATTTGGTCAAGGCATTAGCCTGCTCGCTTTTCATCTTGTTTAAATTGAAAAGTAAGGCAATCCGTTTTTTTTGTTCGGTTTCTGATTGCGCATCACGTAGCCAAGGTGTTTCTTGAATTAGCATTGATTTTAATTCCGCATTCTTTTCTAAGTTGCTCAGCAAGGCATCAGAATTTGCCCATTGTTGAAAGACTTCCTGAATTCGAGGGTTATCATTGGCTATATGTGTAGCTAGCGTATTGGCGTAATACCTAGAAAAAAGCTGTTCACTACAATCGTATGGGTATTCCATTAGATATGGTAACGCTTGTACTGCATACCAAGCAGGATTGGAAGTTATTTCTAAAGTAAGCTTGTGGCTTTTTAAGGTAGTAGAACTATTGTTTTTTAATTTGTCTAAAGTGAATGTTTTAGTTTGGTTACTTTTAACCCACATAGGCATTGTTTCTGTAACCAACATTCTGTTCGTAAGTACAGGAAGTACATTTTGCTCGCCATCGCTAAAATCACCGGCCTTAGCAATCACCGTGTATTGCACAGCTTGAAGGTTTTCTGGAATTTCTAATTCCCAAGAAACTTGCGTATTTCCTTTGGCATCAACTTTAAAATTTTGCTCACCTTTGGAAGGAGAGGGTATTAATATGGTCCTTAAATCTTTCCCAGTTACCGCATCTTTTAGTTCTAAAGAGGCAATACCAGTTATGCTTTTATCTGTAATATTAGCTATCTTACTACTGAATATAATTTTATCACCCTCACGTAAAAAACGAGGTGGATTGGGGATTATCATCAGTTCTTTTTGGGTAACGGTTTCTAAAGTGGTTGTTGCACTTTCTAAACTTTTGGTATGTGCCAATAATTGTAATTTCCATTTGGTTAATGCTTCTGGAGTGGTAAAACCAAACGAAACATTCCCTTCTGCATCTGTATGGAGCTGCGGAAAAAAGAAAGCGGTTTCTTGTAAGTTTTTACGAATTTGCACTTCACTTTTTTGTTGTTTTTTGTTTTCAGCAGAAGTATAGTTGAGCTCCTTAGGAGTTCGTCCTAGATCTAAAGCGGCACCTACAACAGCATTCTTCTTTTGGCTTCCAAAGCCCACTATGACAACCTCTTCTATAGATTCACTATCGTTTTGTGTTCCCACTCCCCTAATAAAAATCTCTCCATCATCTGCTATAGATGCAGAACGTTCATAAGCCACCACTCTAGGGTTATTACCTAAATGAAGGCCAAACCATTTAAACGTGTCAAAACCTGGGTATGAATACTGTGATGTTCTTGTATAAGAATTGTAGACACTATAATTTTCTGTCGTATAATTGTTATAGGCATTACTAGAAATTGTAGTATAATATTGTGGTTTGTATATGGGATTAAAGTTCCAAGAATGATTTCTAAATTCATCTAGGGAAGCATCATACATACTCGCTAAAATTTCAGCAGCTACCTTGTCTCCTTTTGGTCCTTTAATTTTAAATGACCAAGTTTCATCTGTTCCTGGTTGTAATTTATTTCTAAATGTTAGGGTTTCTATGTCTAGGTCTGTTTTTGGGTAAGGCACATTAATTGGTGTGCTACCAGAAACAAAAGAGTTGTAAGCAGAGAAACTATAGGAGATGGAAAAACCACCTAAATCTTCTTTAGTAACAGGTATTGTAATTGTTTTACTCGAATTGCTCAGTCTTATAATTTGGGTGTCTACCAGTTTTTTGTCTTTTTCAATAAAGAGCGTTATATTTAGGTCTTTAGCAGCAGAAAGTAGTGTTAGTTTTACGTTGTCGCCAACAGTATAACTTACTTTATCGGTCTTACTATGGAACAATTGATGATCTGCTAATTTTTTGTCAGTGTCACTGAATAAAGTAGTTATAGCTTTGTCCGTAACCATTTGTCCAAATTTATCTTTTGCCTCTATGACAATGATGTATTTGCCAGATTCCCATTTTCTTAGGTTTGGCAATAGAATTTCTTTCTTTTTTTCAGTATCAAATTTAGTATCCCAAATGAGCTTTCCTTTGTCCCAATTAGAAGGGTCATTGCTGTTATCATAAGTTTCATATGGAAACAAGCTGCTAAACTGGTTTGCTTCAATTTTATAATCTGGCGCAGTCCAAGACCTACTTCGTTTTACATGCTCAGGTGCCACTAGCTTGTAAATTTTTAAATCACCTTTGGTAGGTACAAACTGTCCGTTTAAATTGTTTGTGTTTACCGTAAAACTAGTGTCTTTTTTGTCTTTGTCTATATTTTCGACAACAGAAACGGATGCTGTAAGACTATGATAGCCAATCCGGACTATGGTAGTTGTACTTTTTGTTTCCCCATTAAGATCAGTTACATCAGCTGTAACCTCATAATTAAAAACAGGCAAATCTTCTTTGCTTACGCTAGCATCTGGATGTGCTTTAAATGTTATTTCATAGTTTCCTTCCACATCTGTCGTAGTTTCACCGTATTTTATTTCCTGTGGTTCACTAGGGTTATAAGGCCATCTCCAATAATACCAGTTGGGGTATTGTACCAATCGTTTTACCGTATAAACAACCTTTGCATCGCTAATAGTGCTACCAGCAAAAGCAGTGGCTGTCCCCTTTAGGGTGATGGTGTCATTTACTTTGTATGTTTCTGTGACAGGCTCAAATGAAGTCTCAAATTTTGGGCGCTTGTATTCTTCAACTGAAAAATAAATTGTGTTTTTGGCAGTCACCGTCTTCGCATTTATTTCTAAATAATAATTGCCAGTTAGTCCATTGTTGGGAAGTATGAATTCGCCGCTTACCGATCCATATGTGTTGGTGGTAAACTCTTTTTCTATTACTTTTTGACGGTTTACATCAAACAAACTTATGGTAACTATCGTATTGGGTAGTACTTGTTTGTCACCAAAGCTTTTTATTAAAATTCCTTTAAAATACAAGGGTTGCCCTGGTCTGTAAATACTTCGGTCCGTAAATAAGAATGAAGCATAGGTTTCTTTTGAAATCGGGTTGTTGTCATACCTATCATAGATGTAATATTTGCCAAAATGAGCATAATCATCTTTATGCGTAACCAGAGCATTAATATTTTGCCACCTTTGATTTGTTTTAGGAATATGGATCATTCCTAAGGCGTTAGTTACCGAAACTTGCTCTTTTTCTGGTAGATTGTAATCGGTTTTATAGGACAGTTTTACCTTTGCGTCCTGCAGAGGAATTCCAGTATTCCTGTCTATTACTTGATAAATCTGTTCCGTATCCGTGTTTGTGGCAACAAAACCTATATTGGTAACTTGTATTGTGGCATAAGCAAAGGTTTTAGTTTTTGTGCTAGGTTGTGCCAAAATAATAAGTTCACCAACTCCTAAATTAGGAACAATGGTTTCAGTTGTATGGTTTTGATAATCATTTTCGTTTTTTAAGACCGATTGCCAGGTTTTAATGGGTTGTAAGGATTGTATAAAAGCCAATTTTTCGGCCTCTTCATACATTTTGTTTAGCTTGTCTACCTCTTTGGAAGAAATTTTGTAAGCCGTAAAATTAAGGTGATCTAAATTTTTATAGGCAACCAAAACCTTAGAAGGCTGGTTTATAGGGATATATTTTTCAGTAGTAATGTGTAATTCTGTTTGTAGAATAGCTGATTTAAGGTCTTTACATTTTTTGGCAGCTGCACTATTTGCAAATTTTACAATTACAGCATCACATATTTTTAGTGCCTCCTTTTTTTTCCATTGGTTTTTATCATCGCTATTGGCAGGAATATAATTGTTGCCCATCTTGTTGTATATACTGGCAATCTCATAACTGTAAAAACCAGAAACGGCATTGTTTTTATAAACGCTCAACATCTTGCTTAGCGTAGCTAGATAGTGTTTGTCTTTTTCAGTGAAAGTGGCATTTTGATAAACAAATTGTAGTCTAGCTAGGTCTATTTCTACAAAAGCTTTAGGGGAAACATCATTCTTATGAAATTTTAACAACTCTTGGTAGAGTTGTAGAGCCTTTGATTGTAGTGAAGTTTTATCAGAATCATCAATGGTTAAGTCTATAAAATCTGTTCCCGTACATAGTGTATTAGGATCGTTAATTTCAAATTTATCTGCTGGCCTGCTAATGCTACTTTCATCCGATTTGTAAAATTCTAATGCGGTATGTGCCAATACATCAAACAAAGAAGGTCTGTATGTTTCTGATTCTTTTTGTTGATGTAATATGCTATCAAAATCTGAAATAGTTATCTTTTGTAATTCCGTACTATTTTGTAACGAAGCAGCAAAGTGGGTGTTGATCTCATAAAATAAGGTGGTTAAGTCCCATGTTCTAAAATCTACGGGATCAATCTTGGTTTCCGTCTGGGTTCTGTTGTAAAATTGATATCTATTTTGCTGAAAAAATTGCCAATATAAATTCCCCAAATAGCTTTCCAAGACATTTTTAGTCGGGAAGCTGCTTTGAGATATTTCCGTTTTAAAATCGTTTATAATGGCAAGCACAGCATCTTCTTCTAAAATTAGAGCATATTTTGAGATGTGCAATAATGCCTTGATGATTTGGGGTGATTTATTTTCTGCTTTTGCTTTAGTTGCAATAGTTTCTGCTGTTTTTAAGGCAGATTTTGTCAACCCTTCTCTTTCCTGCTTCTGAACAGTTGCCCATAAAATATCGTAATTATTTTTTTCTTGTGCCATTGCCTTTGGTGCAAATAATAGTAAAACGAGTATAAATATTATTTTTTTCATTCAATATATGTTATGAATTTAAAAAGTATATATCACTTTTTTGAATCCGTATTAAAACTACTAACAAAATTGGTGCTAAACAGATTTGTTTGCAATAAAGAATGCGTAAACGCACCTTTTGAGTGAGTAATGTCTACCGACACAGGCAAAAGTAATGCCATTTTAGCTATTTTTCACAACTATTTTTTTAGGGTACTTGACTTAGTTGTTTAATTTTTTAAAACATATTTGTATTGCTATCTTTACGCCATTAATTTTACGTATGAAAATTCATTTTATCGCCATTGGCGGAAGTGCAATGCACAATTTAGCACTAGCTTTAGAACATAAAGGCTATGTAGTTACAGGGAGTGATGATATTATTTTTGAACCCTCTAAAGGGAGGTTGTTGGCTAAGGGACTATTGCCTGAAGCTTTTGGTTGGTACCCTGAAAAAATTACTACAAATTTAGATGCCGTTATTTTAGGGATGCATGCTAAGCCCGATAACCCTGAGCTGTTAAAAGCGCAAGAATTAGGGTTGACAATATATTCGTATCCAGAATTTTTATACGAGCAAAGTAAGAATAAAACGAGGGTTGTTATAGGGGGTAGTCACGGAAAAACAACAATTACTTCCATGATTTTACATGTGTTAAATTACCATGACAAAGCTGTAGATTATATGGTAGGTGCGCAGTTGGATGGTTTTGATAGAATGGTACATTTAACGGAAGAAAATGATTTTATAATTTTGGAGGGTGATGAGTATTTATCGTCTCCTATAGATAGAAGACCAAAGTTTCATTTGTACAAGCCTAATATTGCATTGCTAAGTGGTATTGCGTGGGATCATATTAATGTTTTTCCAACATTTGAGAATTATGTAGAACAGTTTCAAATCTTTGTAGATAGTATAGTTAAAGGGGGAAGCATTACGTATAATGAAGAAGATATTGAAGTAGTTCAAGTTGTAGAGGGATCAGAAAATGCAATACGAAAGCTGCCTTATAGTAAACCAGAGTACACCATTGAAGACGGAACTACTTTGTTGGAGACCCCAGAGGGTCCAATGCCAGTAGAAATTTTTGGAAAACACAACCTCAGTAACTTGGCAGGTGCCAAATGGATTTGCCAAAATATGGGGGTAGATGAGGACGATTTCTATGAGGCTATTGGTACCTTTAGAGGAGCTTCAAAAAGATTAGAGAAAATAGCAGAAACTAAGAATAGTGTTGCTTTTAAAGATTTTGCACATTCCCCGAGTAAGGTTGCAGCAACTACCAAGGCCGTAAAAGAGCAATATAGTTCCAGAAAAGTAGTCGCCTGTTTAGAGTTGCATACTTTTAGTAGTTTAAATGCCGAGTTTTTAAAAGAATATAAAGGAACATTAGATGCCGCGGATGAAGCCATTGTTTTTTATTCTCCAGATGCCGTTAAAATTAAGCAATTAGAAGCGGTTTCTGAAGCGCAAATAGCCAGTGCTTTTGAGCGTAAAGGCCTAAAAATTTATACCAATGCCACTGCTTTTAAAGAGTTTATCTTTAGTCAAAATTTTTCTAATTCAGTCTTGTTGTTAATGAGTTCTGGTAATTATGGCGGACTAGATTTTGATGCGGTGAAATCTCTAATGGAAAGTTAATGTAGCGCGAATTTACGAGCTACTATAAAATTTAGTACTTTTAGCTAGATGCAAGACAAGCCAACTTCTTTTTCAATTAAAAATTGGTCAGATGGTGATAAACCTAGAGAAAAGTTAGTGCAGAAAGGAAAATCTGTACTGTCTGATGCAGAATTAATCGCTATTCTAATCGGTTCTGGGAGTAGAAATGAGAGTGCGGTAGAACTTTCTAAACGTATTTTAGCATCCGTCAATAACAATTTAAACGAATTAGGGAAGCTATCCATTAAACAGTTAATGCAGTTTAATGGTATTGGTGAAGCCAAGGCTGTATCTATTGCCGCAGCATTAGAAGTGGGAAGGCGAAGAAGGGGAGAGAAGGCTCAGAAGATTTCAAAAATAACAAGTAGTAAAGATGTTTTTGAGTTGTTGCAACCCAGTTTAGGAGAATTACCGCATGAGGAATTCTGGATTGTATATTTGAATAATTCCAATAAGGTTATACATACAGCCCAATTAAGCAAAGGAGGTATTACAGGTACTTTAGTGGATGTGCGTTTGGTGTTAAAACAGGCTTTGGAAATTGGCGCAATTGGCTTGATTTTGGCGCATAACCATCCATCTGGCGGATTGATTCCTAGTATGGCAGACAAGCAAATAACCGAAAAATTAAAAACAGCAGCCCAAGCATTAGACATAAAAGTATTGGATCATATTATTATAACACAGCGAGAATATTATAGCTTTGCTGATGAGGATATACTTTAAGTGAAAAACGAAAAGTTTAATTATTCTTGTCTATTTAGGATGGATATTTTTTTTCGCATAAACGCATAAACTACTAATGTTACTAATATATACTCATAAGATAACCCCTCGTTTCACCTACATCATGCGGCATGTGTTTGATAAAATTTTGGGAGTAGAAGTGGCTTTTACTTCTAAAATAGAGGATTTTATAAAACATTCAGGCGCAAAAATCACCTATAGTAAACAACCCTTACAAAATGAATTTTTTATCAGAAGTAACGATCTGTTGTTTGAACAGGGTATTGGTAGTGATTTAGAAATTAATATAGGAGATTGGGAGGGCACACCTTGCTTTTTTGCAACTGGGGAAAGGAGTACTATTCCTTTTGATGTTTTTGCGGCTAGTTTTTACCTTATTTCTAGGTATGAAGAATATTTGCCACATGTAAAAGATGATCATGGGCGATATCCCTTTATTGAGAGTTTGGCCTATCAGAATAATTTTTTAGAACAACCAGTGATCGATATTTGGATGTATAAAGTTCTAAAAGCTTTGGTAGAACAATTTCCAGATTTACAACATAAAAAACGAAAGTATGAGTTTACGTCAATTATAGATGTTACTATTTCTCATTGTTATGCGTATAGAGGGTTAATTCGAGGTTTGGGCGCGCTTTTGTTAGATTTGCTAAAGTTTAGGATAAGGCGTGTTTTTCAAAGGATATCTGTATGGATTAACCCTAAGAATGATCCCTATGATAATTTTGATTATTTGATAGATTTGCATAAGAAGAACGCTATAAAAAGTATGTTCTTTTTTCAGTTTGCAAATTATTCTACCTTCGATAAAAATATCTCTACAAGCAATAATAAATTTAAGTATTTAATTAAATCTGTAGCAGATTATAGTGTAGTTTCCTTGTCAGCCTCGTATAATTCTTTTTCAAATTTAGAGGTTTTAAAAGAAGAGAAAAGAAAATTGGCCGCTGTTATTAATAGACCAATTAAATATGTGCGGTTTAGGTATAACAGAATAGATGTGCCTACAACCTATAGAGACTTGGTTGATGCAGATTTTAGAGAAGACTTTACAATGGGATATACCCACAAAATTGGGTTTAGAGCAGGAACTTGTACTCCTTTTTTCTTTTACGATATCCATCTTGAGACTCAACAACCAATTAGGGTTCATCCTTTTTCAGTGCATAATTATGCAATGGGTCACTTGAAAAATAAAGATGAGATTATAAAGAAATTGACAGTATTATATGCTAATTTAAAGCTTGTTAACGGTAAATTTGTGATCATTTTTTCCAATGAATTATTAGGGGAGAAAAGTAAAATAGATTGGATGAATGTTTACGAAACTGTTATAAATAAATACAATGTATAAGGGAGTAGTAACAGATGTTTTCTTTGATTTGGATCATACGCTTTGGGATTTTGAAAAAAACTCAGCATTAACCTTTCAAAAGATTCTATCAGAGAATAATGTATTCGTAGATATAGATGATTTTTTAAAGGTTTATGTTCCTATAAATTTTCAATATTGGAAAATGTTTAGGGAAGAAAAAATCTCTAAAGAAAATTTACGTTACCAACGATTAAAGTCAGTTTTTGATGAATTGGGGTACAAGGCTACAGACAATCTTATACACTTGTTGGCAGACGAATATATAAATCATTTATCATCATTTAATAATTTGTTTCCAAATGCATTAGAGGTATTAGAATATCTAAAAACCGATTATCGATTACATATCATTACCAATGGTTTTAATGATGTGCAAGAAAAGAAGCTGAAAAATTCTAATATCCATGGCTATTTTGATGTTGTGATAAATTCCGAAATGGCAGGAGTAAAAAAACCAAATCCCTATATATTTGAAATGGCCTTAGACCAAGCGCAAACTGTTGCAAGCAAATCTATTATGATTGGTGATAGTTTAGAAGCAGATATTTTAGGTGCAAAGGAGGTTGGTTTATACACGTTGCACTTTAACGCACATCGAGAACCACAGCATACTCACTGTTGTATAATTCACACTTTGGATGAAATAAAAAAGTATTTGTAGAGTTATTATTATACGATATGTAACACAACTATTTTTAAATGAAAATTCTCCGCTTTTTTTTTAGTGCGCTTTTTCTAGTACTTACTTTCTATTCTTGTATTGAAGAGCAAGATTTTAATCAGACAGAAGCGATAAGCATTACGCCTACCATAGAGGCTAGTATTTTTTATTTTGAAACTACAGAGCAACTCATAAATGATACTCCTGGCGTATTTTACTCAAACGACTTTAATTTTGATGCCTTTAAAACTGATTATTTTTCAGATGAGGTTATAGAAGGTTCCATCACCTTTCAATTAGAAAATACCACGAGTAAAGCAGCACGAGTAACCATAGAATTGGTAGATGATGATGGGGTGGTTTTAGATACAATTGAGTTAGAAATAGCTGCAGAAGCTTCCGATACTACAGATGTCGAAGTATTTTATGGAGGAACAAGTACACGGTCTTTAGATATTATTAGAAATACTTCTGGTATACGACTTAGTGCAGATAACTTAGGAGATAATACAAGTGTGTCTAGTATGGCAAATCCCAAACTTATTTTTAGGTCTAGCGCTAAATTTAAAGTTAGGGTACGATGAGGAATAGGTGTTTGTGTCTATTGTTAGTACTGTGCAATGTTTTTGTTTACGCCCAAAACAAGCAGTTGTTGTATGATTTTAAAGAAATCCCACAAGCCTTACTTCTAAATCCAGGTATAGAAATTGGGTATAAAAGTTATTTTGGAATTCCGTTGCTTTCAGGTATTTCCTTTCAAGCAGGTTCTAGTGGTGCAAGTGTGAATGATTTTTTTGCAAATGATGGTGTAGATATTAATGATAAAATTAGAGAGCGAGCCCTTTACGGTATGGGTGTTAGAGATGAATTAAGTGGTACGTATCAACTAGAACTATTAAATGCTGGCTTTAGAGGAAAAAACAACCCAGAAAATTTTTATTCCTTCGGAATTTATAATGAAGGTGATGCTATTGGTTATTGGTTTAAAGACTATGCTATATTAGGCTTTGAAGGGAATGCTGGGTATTTAAATAAAAGGTTTGACTTGTCGCATTTAAAAACTAGAGGTGAAATGGTTAATGTATTTCACTTTGGATTGAATAAAAGAGTAAGTGGTGATCTTATTTTAGGAGTAAGAGCCAAATTGTATTCAAGTATATTTTCATTCAAATCAACAAAGAATAGTGGGTACTTTGTTACTACTCAAGGGCAGAATAATATATTAGCGTCTACCTTGGTAGCAGATATGGTATTGCATACAGCTGGTATAGAAAGTTTGCGAAATGCAGCCGATAACAATTTAGGTATTGGTAATGTATTTGCAAAAAGAGGATTGATCGGAGGCGATTTAGGCTTTGGAGCAGATTTTGGACTTACGTATAGCATAAATAAAAATACCATTATAACCGCGAGTATTTTAGATTTAGGATTCATATCTCATTCTGGAGCGGTTAAAAACTATGTTTTTAAAGGACAAGCAACTATTGAAGGTGTTGAAGTAAAACTACCAGAAGATCTCGTTAATTCTAGTGCAGATTTTTGGCAAGATTTAGTTGATGAGGTTAAGGGACTTTTACCTTATGAAGAAAATAATGATTCCTATATATCATTTAGACCAACAAAACTTTACAGTTCTATTCGGTATAACTTTGGAGAACAAAATAAATTTTTGCAAGATTGTAATTGTAATGTAGGCGGTAATAGAAGTAGCTTAGGATACCCTAATGGTCTTGGAGGTCAACTCTACGTTATTAATAGGCCAAGAGGCCCACAAGTAGCGTTAACGGCTTTTTATCAGAGAAATTTTGGGCGTGTTTTAAGTCTTAAAACAACCTATACGATTGATAAATTCTCAGCAACCAATATAGGTTTCGGGGCTAATTTTAATATTGGGGCTGTAAATATATATGCAATGGCAGATAACCTTTTGTCTTACCAAAATATTGCAGCTTCTAATTATGCCTCTTTTCAGTTAGGAATTAATGTTATATCTTGGGGCAAGAATTAATTTAGTTTATCCCTATGAAAAGATTGTTTTTATGTTTCGGGTTTTTATGTACCGTTTTAGTATCTGCACAAAATTTTAATGATTATAAGTATATAATAGTCCCTAAAAAAATGAGCAGTTTTAAAGTGGAAGATGAGTATCGGACGAGTGCATTATTAAAATATTTATTTTCAAACAAGGGGTATACTGTTGTTTATGATGATGGATTACCAGAGGATTTAAGGTCTAACAGGTGTTTGGGTTTGATAGCGGATATAGCAAACGAATCTAATATGTTTACAACCAAAACAAGTATTGTTTTAACGGATTGTAATTCTGATGTTGTTTTTACTTCAAAAGAAGGAAGGAGTAAAGAAAAAATGTTTCAAAAGTCCTACAATGAAGCGCTACGAGATGCCTTTACGTCATTTAATACAATTAGTTATAGTTATATTGCAAAAGAGAATGAAGCGAAGTTAGAAGAGCCTGTTGTTGTAAGTTTTAAGGACGATGTGAAAAAGATGGAAGAGAGTAGTGCTATTCCTGTTCAAAAATCTAAAAAAATTATAAGCAATGGCGTAGCTATAAATTCTGTATCAGAAGGTGTATTATATGCCCAAGAGATCGCAAATGGATTTCAATTAGTAGATAGCACACCAAAAATTGAATATAAAATATACAAAACTACGGTGCAGGGGTATTTTATGGCATCAAATAATGATACAAAGGGTGTTGTGATCAATAAAGCAGGAAAGTGGTATTTTGAGTATTATGACAATAATGAACAATTAATCTCTAAAGAATTAAATATAAAATTCTAAAGCTCATATTTGTCTTTCCATCTATTCTTTAAAAATTCCTTAATGGTTTTTTCTCGGTTGTTATTCCCTGGCCTATAAAAAGAAGTACCTGTAATTTCATCAGGTAAAAATTCGGCAGCGACAAAATTATTTTCATAATTATGAGCATATTTATAATTGTCACCATACCCTAAGTCTTTCATAAGCTTTGTAGGTGCATTCCTAAGTGCTAATGGTACTGATAAATCTCCTGTTTGCTTTACCAGCTGCTGTGCTTTTCCAATGGCTTCATAGCTCGCGTTGCTTTTGGGAGAAGTCGCTAAGTATATTGCGCATTGACTTAATAGTATCCGAGCTTCCGGATAGCCAATTGTGGTTACCGCTTGGAATGTGGTATTAGCCATTACTAAGGCAGTAGGGTTTGCGTTTCCTATATCTTCAGATGCAGCAATTAACATTCTACGGGCAATGAACTTTACATCCTCACCGCCTTCGATCATACGAGCCAACCAATACACAGCTCCATTTGGATCACTACCACGAATGGATTTTATAAAAGCAGAAACAATATCATAATGTTGTTCACCAGTTTTGTCATATAAAACGGTGTTTTTCTGTACTTTACTTAAAACAAGATCGTTTGTTATGATGATAGTATCAGAATCTTCAGAATTTACAAGTAATTCAAAAATATTCAATAGTTTTCTACCATCGCCACCAGATAATTTTAATAAAGCTTCGGTTTCTTTAAGTTCAATATTCTTGGTTTGTAAAAGCTGATCTTGTTTAATAGCTCTTTCTAATAGTGCAATTAAATTGTTTTTGTCAAATGGATTTAAAATATAAATCTGACATCTGCTTAAAAGAGCTGGTATAACTTCAAAACTTGGGTTTTCTGTGGTTGCGCCAATAAGGGTTACCCATCCTTTTTCTACAGCTCCTAATAAGGAATCTTGTTGCGACTTACTAAACCTATGAATTTCATCAATAAAAAGGATTGGATTTTTAGTGGTGAATAGTCCGCCACCTTGCTTCGCTTTTTCAATGACTTCTCTAATATCCTTTACGCCGCTATTGATAGCACTTAGCGTATAAAATGGTCTGTCTACCTCATTGGCAATAATTGTGGCAAGGGTTGTTTTCCCTGTGCCAGGGGGCCCCCAAAGTATTAAAGAAGGTAAAATGCCTTTTTTAATTAGAAAGGTTAAGGAACCATTTTTTCCCACCAAGTGGCTCTGACTTATATAGTCTTCTAAAGATTTTGGTCGTACTCTTTCTGCTAAAGGCTCGTTCATAATGTAAAAGTAAATATAATCTAAATGACAATTTAGCAGATTTGCAATTTTTGGTTGAATCATTGCAAGATTGTAGTAAATTAGAGGGTATGACAGACAACAACCATTTTAAGTTTTCGAACGCAGTAATTTTAGCACCTATGGTTGCTGTATTGACAATTTGGATCGTTTTCTGGATAGAAATTCAGTTTAAAATTAATTTAAATAGTTTTGGATTGTACCCCAGAAGTGTTAGCGGCTTAAAGGGCATTCTGTTCAGTCCCTTTATTCATGGGTCTGCAGAGCATTTGTATAGCAATACACTGCCATTGGTAGTTTTAAGTGCTGCCCTAGTATATTTTTATAAGTCTGTATGGTTTAGGGTGTTGTTTTGGGGAGGATTGCTCGCGGGTCTCATTACATGGGTAATTGGTAGGCCATCCTACCATATAGGTGCTAGTGGAATTATTTATTTGTTGGCGAGTTTTATATTTTTTAAAGGAGTTTTTACCAAGTATTACCGATTAATAGCATTGTCCTTATTTGTTGTTTTTGTGTATGGTAGTATGTTGTGGTATATTTTCCCCATAAAAGAGGGCGTCTCTTGGGAAGGACATTTGGGCGGATTTCTCACAGGACTTTTATTTGCTATTTTTATAAAGGCAGAAATTCCAGGCCCAAAAAAATACGCATGGGAACAAGATGATTATGATGAAAAATCAGATGAATTTTTACGCCATTTTGATGAAGATGGTAATTTCATTGAGCACCAACCAGATGCTGCTGCTGAACTAGATACTAGTGTTCAAATTACCTATCACTATAAAGGTAAGAAGGAAGAATAAATTAGGATTGCCTTTGTCGCACTACTTCATATAAAAATACACCACAGGCAACAGAAACGTTTAGCGATTCTATTTCGCCAAGTAAGGGTAATTTAGCCGTGTAGTCTGCAGCCTTTACGATGGATGGTGAGATGCCAACATCTTCAGAGCCCATTACAATGGCACAACCTTCTGTAAAGGTAACATCGTAGACTGTGTTGTTGGTTTTCTCTGTAGCAGCTATTATTTTTATTCCTGATGCCTGTAGGTAATGTACGGCATCTTTAATGTGGTTTACTTTAGTAATTGGGACTTTAAAAGCAGCTCCAGCAGAAGTTTTAATGGTGTCAGCGGTAACAGGTGCTGCCCCTTTTTTCTGGATAATAATACCGTCTACACCAGTACACTCCGCTGTTCTAATTATGGCGCCAAAGTTGCGCACATCAGACAATTGATCCAATAAAAGAAATAATGGAGCTTCTTTAGTGGCAATTACGCTTTCTACTAATTCCTCAAAATTATGAAATGTAATAGGAGAAATGCTGGCAACTACCCCTTGATGGTTGTTTCTAGTGAGCCTATTTAATTTTTCGACAGGTACATATGAAATACTAATCCCTTTTTTTCTGGCTAAATTTTCCAATTCTTTAAAAAGGTCTCCCTTTAAGCCTTTTTGAACAAAAACTTTATCTAAGGGCTCATTGGTGTTAATGGCTTCTATTATTGCTCTAATACCGTAAACTTGGGTCGTTTTTTCCATTTGGTAAATGTATAAAAAGGATGGTTATATTGTGTGTTTTTTTAAATAATTATAGGATGACTGGCTTAAAAGGGTTCTCACGATTATGAGTAAGTGTACTCACGGCGTAATTAAAAATATGATTATCTAAAGGAGTACTAAAGAAGAGCTAGTTTTATAATAAAGAACTATTTTTAGGTTTGCAGGGAATTGTTGTTTTTTCTAAAAACTCTTGAATATAAAAAAAACCTGCGAAGCTAGCTTCACAGGTTCCGTTTTATTACAACCAACTTTAATAAGTTGAGGTTTAATCTTTAAAAAGTACTTACCTAGGAGTATAGGTTACAAAGTATTGTCTACAACCCGAATCAGTACAAATAGTATATTCAATTGTAATCACTCCGGTATCAGAATCAACACTACTGTTTCCTTCAACACCGGCAACAAGGTTTGAATACAAATTTACTAAGTTTTGTTCAGGGATTACAATATTTCCACAAACTTCAGAGAAATCAAATCCAGGAGTACCGCCAATGGCTCCAGGACCATCAGTAATTTCCCAGTGTCCAACTTCTTGTGTACGGTAAGTTCCATCACCAGTTGCAACAATGGTATCAACACCTGTTAAGTTAGTTGCACCACCGCCAACAGGAATATAAATCATATCTACATCATACTCCCCAGCTAAATTGGATGGGCAAGTGGCCTGTAATGTTATAGTGGTCTTCTCTTTGCCGTTTGAAGGCGTAATAGATGACGATACTATTTCTAAAACAGCAGTTTTTGGATTTTCGTTATCAAGAACGGCCGAATTCACCATTATTTGTACAATTGCTGTATTAGAACCTGCTGGAATAGTAATTTCCTTTGCTGCAACAGTAAACTCTACACCCTCAGTAGCAGTAGATTCTGAACTTACAGCAATGGTAAGTGTTACCGCTTCTGTTGATGGTAAGTTATCACCACCGTTAAAGGCTACAGGTACATCGTATGTATATACAATCTCGTTCTCATCTTGTAAAAAAGCACCAGTGGATGAAGATTTTGTAAATTGAACAATAACTGGTCCTTTTCCAAAGTCTGTTATATCCTCTTCTAGGATTGCATCACAGGAAACTATTAAGAATACACTTAATATGGCTGTGATATAGCTTAATTTAAATATGTTTTTTTTCATTTTTTTATATTTTATTTCCAAAATGGATTTTTAGTAAAAGCATCAGTTGCAGTTTGTGTAGGAACATTGTTTGCATTCCTTGCTAGCTCAGAAGCAGGATACAGTAGTCTAACTGGTCGTGTACCATCGGATTCGGCAGGAATTGGAAGTCCAACAGGGTAACCTGTTCTCGTTAATTCTATCCAAGATTCTAAAGAAGAAGTGCCGTTTAATGCAATCCACTTTTGCGTAATAATAGCACGCAATTTGTTTACGGATGCTCCCCATGAAACATCAGTTTCAGGTTGTGCATAATACGCCTGTGCCTCATTAACTGCATCAGGAACACCTAAATATATAAAAGATTCTTCTATAGCTTCGTTATAAAGGGCTTCAGCTGCAGCATCACCTCCAGGAAGATAGCCTTTAACCGTAGCTTCTGCTTGTAAAAGTAATGATTCAGACAACAGCATAATTTGTTGGTCTTGAGAAGAATCATCTAACAAACCAGGACCTACTTTGGATAGATCCTTAGAAGTAAATCCTGTTCCAGGAAGAATTGTAGATTGTTCAGCACCATGGTAGCCACCATTTTCTGCTTCAGCATAGATTCTTTCTAGTCTTAGATCGTTAGTGTCAGTTAAATACGTTAAAACATAGTCTGTTGCTACTGTATAATCACCACGATCAGTCTCACTACCAGTAGAGGCATTTCTAAAAGATCCATAAAATGGACTTTGTTTGCCGCCATCATCAGAATAACCAGGGTTAGCGGCTACATTAGAAGCAATGTATCCAGCACCATTAGCATTTATCAATGCAATTTGTTCATTGATATATGCATCTTGACCAGTATTGCTTAATCTCACTAGCATCCTTAATTTAATTGTATTTGCAAAAGCAGCCCACTCATCCATATGCCCACCAAAAATAATATCTTGGTCTCCAGGATCTTCTGCATTGCCAGGTAAATTTAAGGCCAAGCTTGCAGCAGCAGTTAAGACATCTATATTCGCTTTGTATACAGTTTCTGCATCATCATAAACAGGAGTTGTGTTTGCTCCTCTTAAGTTTGCTTCTGTATACGGTACATCACCATACAAATCTACCAAATACTGATATTGAAACCCTTTAATGGTCATTGCAATAACATCATAGGCACTATAATCTACCGCTCCAGTTGGATCTTCATAATTTTGAACATAAGTTAAATCTTTAAAGATTGAAGCATAAGGAGTTTCAAAAAGGGTAGTTGAAAAATTTGTAGTTATGTTGTATCTAATTAGCCCTTGATTGGCAGACCAGTTAGATGGTGTGGTCCAATTGTATACAAAGTACTGGCCTATGTTAATACTGCTTATTGCATTTAGCGAAGCAAAATTTTGTTGTGCTACGGGCAATGTTAAACTAGGGGAAGATATTGATGGATTGTTTGGATTATCATTTACATCTAAAAAATCACTACAACTTACAGCTGTCATCCCGAAAGAGACTAACAATAGGCATGATTTTATTATATTTTTTGTTTTCATCATTTTTTTTTTAGAATGTTACACTTAAGTTTACACCGTATAATCTAGTTGGAGGTGTTTGTGATTGAGTTCCTACACCGACTGCATTACCAGTAGTAAAGTTGAATTCTGGATCTGTATATACATTATCTTTTGGTCTAAAGGTAAATAAATTTCTACCAAAAACACCTAAACTCATTTGGTGTATGCCCATTTGATCTAATACATCGCTATCAAAATTATAAGCCAATGCAAGTTCTCTAATTTTTAAAGTAGTTGCATCTGTTATATAATTTTCGTTTACTTCATTATATGAATCCCAAAATGCGTTACCACCACCAGATGTTAACCTGTTTGTGTTTGCAGTGTATCCACCTGCTCCATCAGAATACGAAGAGTTAGGGAAAACAAAAGGTTGTCTTCCAGCTGTAACACTGTGTTGAGTTAAACCTGTGAATTCTAATGCATTTACAATATCGTTAAAGAAAACATGGCCAGTTCTATAATCAGCAACTGCATAGATACTTAAATTTTTAAATAAAGTAAACGTAGTGTTTAAGCCAATTACATAATCTGGAGCTGTTTTCCCTTGTATGGTTAATTCACTCGCTTGTATTGGGTCTCCATCGCCATCAACAATTACTCTTCCTAAATCATCTCTTTCATAAGAAGAAGTTCTTAGTAAAGGAAAAGGTTCTCCTACTTTGGCAACAACTTGAGCGGCTGTAAATCCACCGATGTTTAATTCCTCAACACCATCTGCTAAAGTTATAACCTTAGATTCATAACCTGTGTAGTTAACGCCAACTTCCCACTTAAAATTCTCAGCTTTAATTACGGTTCCCTTTAAATCTATTTCTAAACCTGTGTTTTCTACTTCACCAATGTTTATTAAACTACTAGAAGCACCTGAGGCTAGTGAAACGTTTACAGGGATTATTTGGTCTGTAGAATTCGTTTGGTAATACGTTACACTACCGTTTAAACGACTTCTGAATAAACCAAACTCTAAACTACCTTCATAAGAAGTTGTAAATTCAGGGTTTAAGTTAGGATCTGTATCTCTACCCGATTGACTTAAACCAGCTATTGAACCGTATGGGAAGTTACCTGGAGACGAAAAAGATTGGTTAATTGCATAGGTTCCTGGATCACTACCTGTTTTAGTTGCGTTAAAACTAGCCTTTAAATAACTTAATCCTTTACTGCCTGTAATAGCAGGGAAGGCATCAGAGGCTACAAAAGAAACACCAGCACCTGGGTAAAAGAAAGATCTGTTGTCTGATGGCAATGTAGATGACCAGTCGTTTCTAGCAGTTGCGTTTAAAAAGATGTAATCTTTGAACCCAATGGTTAAATCAGCATAAACTCCTATTTTTCTATAATCACTAGAAGATTCTCCACCTCCTAATTCTCCTGTTCTTGTAGAGACATTGTAAAAATCCGGAATAATTAAGTTATCACCACTTACATTAATAGATTTAGCACTTTGTATTCTTACGTTGTGCCCTAAGGTAAGGTTCAATGCAAAATCTTCATTGATGTCTTTGTCGAAATTTACTAAGATGTCATTGTTAAATCTGTTTGAATTGGAAATCTGATCTAAAGTACTCGCTCCATAAGCATCCATTTCTGAATATACATTTTGTAAATGAAATGCGTAAGTAAATGCGCCAAATTTTCTCTTGAAGTTCGTAGATCCTGTAGTGAATCCTGATCTTACGGTTGCTTTAATCCAATCATTTATGTGATAAGTAACATCGGTTAAAACATTGAATTCTGAATATTCGCTAGTTTCTCTTTGAGTATCAATGATAAAGTAAGGATTCTCGTAAAAACGGTAATACGAAACTTCATTTCTTGTGAACTCACCAGTTCTCCAGTTTTTCATTTCTGCTAAAGGAATATGTAATGGCGTATTTAATACGTTCCAATATACAGGTCTGCCTTGACGACCACCATTACCTACATTGTCAGAAAAAGAACGGAAGAAAGAAACGTTTCCACCAACTTCTAGTTTGTTAAATTTCTTACTAGCCTTTAATCGCATATTGGTTCTGTTGTAACGATCTTTTGGTACAGTTCCCTCAACATTGGTTTGGTCTAGAGATAAAAGGAAATCACCTTCTTTATCTCCACCACTTAAGGTTACACCATGGCGCATTGTGCTACCCGTGTTAAAGAAATTTTTATGATTGTTCTTTATTGGTGTAAAAGGCACCAGCCAAACACGACCATCATCTAAAGTTTCACTAGCTTCTACTAATCTCCCATCATATCTTGGTCCCCAGTTAACATTTTCTAGTGGGTACAAAGTACCATCTGGAAATCCACCAGCACCAAATTGATCTTGAAGCTCAGGTAAATAAGCTACTCTTTCTAGTGTGTATGATGAATCATAGGTAACTTTTAATTTTCCATCACCACTTTTCGTTGTAATTACAATTACACCGTTTGTTGCATCAGAACCGTATAATGCAGAGGCGTTAGCTCCTTTTAATACACTGATGTCGTCTATGTCATTAGGGTTAATCCTGTCTAACACACCTCTACTAGAAGGGAAACCATCTACCACGATAAGTGCTTGGTTGTCTCCTAATAATGATCTGTTACCACGTAAAACAACTCTTGTAGACGGGTTAACACTGTTGTTGGTAGTGTTTATCTGTAGTCCAGAAACCTTACCAACCATTGCAGTAGCAACATTTGGGGATTCTGTTTTGGTAACTTCGTCACCTTTTACAGATTGTACAGAATAAGAAAGCTCCTTTGGCTTTCTTTCAATACCTAATGCGGTAACAACAACTTCTTCTAGCGCTTGGGCATCTTCTTGCATCTGTAAGTCAATTACATTAGAAGCTCCAATGATACGTGTTGCTTGTTTTTGTCCTACATATGTGAACACTAAAACTTGGCCAACACTTCCAGATATGGAATACTCACCTTCAAATCCAGTTTGTGTTCCAGTTTGTGTTCCTTTAACTAAAATATTTACTCCTGGTAGGGGTAAGCCATCTTGATCGGTGACTTTACCAGAAATCGTTTTTTGCTGTGCAAAAGTTAAGTGCACAATAAACGCTAAAACAAGCGTTAAGATTCCTCTTTGTTTTGTTCTCATTGTTAAAATTATTTGAATTAGTCAACGCCAAAATTCTAAAAATAATGTTAATAATCAAATTAATATTTGCTTTATTTTGCTTAAATTCTTTGCATCCCTACTAAACACTGAGGTTTATCTTTGAAATTTAATGTTAAATTACAGTTAAATAACACTTGTAAATCGCTGCTTTGTTGCAATACTGACTTTTAATTGAGTAAATGTTTTAAAAATAGGGGTTATTTTACAGGGTGTATAGGTTTAATTTCTTACAGTTTTTAACATTCTTGATTCCTCCTTATATGTGGGGTTTTAAGCTGTTCTAGAAAAAAAATGAATATTTTTTCCTTCGAAGTTTGAATTATACTGAAATATTACTACATTTGCGCCCCCTTAAATAAGGGAAAAAAATTTAGATACATATAAATATAGTATGCCAACAATTTCACAATTAGTACGAAAAGGAAGGGTCTCAATTACTAAGAAGAGTAAATCGGCTGCTTTGGATTCGTGTCCTCAAAGAAGAGGGGTTTGTACGCGTGTTTACACAACTACTCCAAAGAAACCAAACTCTGCAATGCGTAAAGTTGCAAGGGTTAGGTTGACAAATGGAAAAGAAGTGAATGCTTACATCCCAGGTGAGGGTCACAATTTACAAGAGCACTCGATAGTATTAGTAAGAGGCGGAAGGGTAAAAGATTTGCCAGGAGTTAGATATCACATCGTTAGAGGGGCTTTGGATACAGCAGGTGTTGCTGGACGAACTCAACGTAGGTCTAAGTATGGTGCAAAACGCCCTAAGAAGTAATAAAACTTTTAAAAAGAAGAAATGAGAAAAAAACAGGCAAAAAAGAGGCCTCTTTTACCAGATCCAAAGTTTAATGATCAATTAGTGACACGTTTCGTTAATATGATGATGTGGGATGGTAAGAAATCAGTTGCCTTTAAGGTTTTCTATGATGCAATAGCAATTGTAGAAGAGAAGAATACCGATGATGAAAAATCGGCTTTAGAATTGTGGAAAGAAGCATTGTCTAATGTTATGCCACACGTAGAAGTACGTAGTAGAAGAGTTGGTGGAGCTACTTTTCAAATTCCAATGCAAATTAGACCAGATCGTAAGATTTCTACGGCTATGAAGTGGTTGATTAGTTACTCTCGTAAGAGAAATGAAAAATCAATGGCTCAGAGGTTAGCTGCGGAAGTTTTAGCTGCGGCTAAAGAAGAAGGTGCTGCGGTTAAGAAGAGGGTAGATACTCACAAAATGGCTGAAGCAAACAAGGCATTCTCACATTTTAGATTCTAGGTAATGAGTAGAGATTTAAGATATACAAGAAATATAGGTATTGCTGCGCATATTGATGCTGGTAAAACTACAACTACAGAGCGTATATTATTTTATACGGGTGTGAGTCATAAAATTGGTGAAGTACATGATGGTGCTGCAACAATGGACTGGATGGAGCAAGAGCAAGAAAGAGGGATTACAATTACTTCTGCTGCTACTACATGTACTTGGAAGTTTCCAATGGAGAATGCAAAGCCATTGCCAGATACAATGGATTATCATTTTAATATAATTGATACTCCGGGCCACGTTGATTTTACGGTTGAAGTAAATCGTTCGTTACGTGTATTGGATGGTTTGGTTTTCTTATTTAGTGCTGTTGATGGTGTGGAACCTCAGTCAGAAACAAATTGGAGATTAGCAGACAACTATAAAGTGCCTCGCATCGGTTTTGTTAATAAAATGGACCGTCAAGGATCAAACTTTTTAATGGTTTGTAAGCAGGTTAAAACAATGTTGGGTTCAAATGCAGTTCCTATTGTTTTACCAATTGGAGATGAGGCTGATTTTAGAGGAATCGTTGATTTGGCTAAAAACAGAGCAATAGTTTGGCATGAGGAAGGTTTTGGAGCTACTTTTGACGAAGTGCCAATTCCTGAGGAAATGAAAGCTGAAGTTAAGGAGTATAGAGCTGCTTTAATTGAAGCTGTTGCTGAGTATGATGAGGAGTTAATGGAGAAATTCTTTGAGGATGAAGATTCAATTTCTGAAGAAGAGGTACATGCTGCTTTAAGAGCTGCGGTAATGGATAGGGCTATTATTCCAATGATATGTGGTTCTTCGTTTAAAAACAAAGGAGTTCAGTTTTTATTGGATGCGGTTTGTAGATACTTGCCTTCTCCAGTAGATAAAGATGATATTGTAGGAACTGATCCAGATACTGGTGAAGCAATTACACGCAAACCAAGTGTTAAGGAGCCGTTTGCTGCCTTGGCATTTAAAATTGCAACCGATCCTTTTGTTGGTCGTTTGGCGTTCTTTAGAACGTATTCAGGTCGTTTGGATGCTGGGTCTTATATTTTGAATAATAGATCAGGTAAAAAAGAACGTATTTCACGTATTTATCAAATGCACTCCAATAAGCAAAATGCAATCGATTTTATCGAAGCAGGAGATATAGGTGCTGCTGTAGGGTTTAAGGATATCAAGACTGGTGATACTATGTCTGATGAAAAACACCCTATCATATTAGAGAGTATGGATTTTCCAGACCCTGTAATTGGTATTGCTGTTGAGCCTAAAACAAAGGTAGATGTAGATAAGTTAGGTATGGCTTTGGCTAAATTGGCTGAAGAGGATCCAACATTTACAGTTAGAACTGATGAGGCTTCAGGGCAAACAATTATATCAGGAATGGGTGAGCTTCACTTAGATATTATTGTAGATCGTTTAAGACGTGAATTTAAAGTTGAAGTAAACCAAGGTGAGCCTCAGGTAGAATATAAAGAAGCGTTAACTAGAGTGGCATCTCATAGGGAGACTTATAAGAAGCAATCAGGTGGTCGTGGTAAGTTTGGAGACATTGTCTTTGAAATGAGTCCTGCTGATGCTGATTTTGAAGGTGAAGGATTGCAGTTTGTTGATGAGATTAAAGGTGGTCGTATTCCAAAAGAATTTATACCATCAGTTCAAAAAGGTTTTGAAGCTGCAATGAAAACTGGTCCATTAGCTGGATTTGAAATGGATACTATGAAAGTAGTATTGAAAGATGGATCTTTCCACCCTGTGGATTCTGATGCATTATCTTTTGAATTAGCTGCTAAAATGGGGTATAAAGCTGCTGGAAAAGCTGCTGGAGCTGTAATTTTAGAGCCTATTATGAAATTGGAGGTATTAACTCCAGAAGAAAATATGGGTGATATTGTAGGGGATCTTAACCGTAGAAGAGGAACTATTAGCAATATGGATGATAGAGCCGGAGCTAAGGTTGTTAAAGGTGAAGTGCCGTTGTCAGAAATGTTTGGTTATGTAACTTCGTTACGTACCTTGTCTTCTGGTAGAGCAACTTCTACAATGGAATTTTCTCACTATGCAGAAACACCATCAAATATTTCAGAAGAAGTTATTAAGGCTGCAAAAGGTGTAACCGCTTAAATTTACTAAAATGAGTCAAAAAATTAGAATAAAATTAAAATCTTACGATCATAATTTGGTAGATAAATCTGCTGAGAAAATCGTAAAGACAGTTAAGACTACTGGAGCGGTTATTACAGGACCAATTCCGTTACCAACGCACAAGAAAATATTTACAGTATTGCGTTCACCGCACGTAAATAAAAAATCGAGAGAGCAGTTTCAGTTAAGTTCTTATAAGCGTTTATTAGATATTTATAGTTCTTCTTCAAAAACAATTGACGCTCTAATGAAGTTAGAGTTGCCAAGTGGTGTAGAAGTAGAGATTAAAGTCTAATTCTTAGTAAAGTCTACTTTGTAATATGGGTAGGTGACATGTCCTGAGCGTTTCGCGAGGGAAAAACGGAAAAAAATATATTCAGGGTTGAATTATTTTTGACCCTGTTTTTTTTGTCAACAAGTGAATGAATAAATAGTAATCAATAATTAATAAATATAATATGTCTGGGTTAATTGGAAGAAAGATTGGCATGACCAGCATCTTTGATGAGAATGGAAAGAATATTCCATGTACTGTAATCGAAGCTGGACCATGCGTAGTTACCCAAGTCAGAACCGAAGAGGTTGACGGGTACAGTGCCCTTCAGCTTGGTTTCGATGACAAGGCAGAAAAGCGTGCTAATAAGGCTCAAACGGGTCATTTTAAAAAGGCAGGTACTTCTCCTAAAAAGAAAGTCGTTGAGTTCCAAGATTTTGAAGGTGAATACAAATTAGGAGATACATTAGGTGTAGATCAATTTGTAGAAGGTGAATTTGTAGATGTCGTTGGTACATCTAAAGGTAAAGGTTTTCAAGGTGTTGTTAAAAGACATGGTTTTAGAGGTGTTGGACAAGCAACGCACGGTCAGCACAACAGATTAAGAGCTCCAGGTTCTATTGGTGCTGCTTCTTATCCTGCAAGAGTGTTTAAGGGAATGAAGATGGCTGGTAGAATGGGTGGTGACAGAGTTACTGTTCAAAACCTAAGAGTATATAAAGTAGTTCCAGAGAAGAATCTTTTGGTAGTAAAAGGTTGTGTTCCTGGTCATAAAAACGCTTACGTAACTATTCAGAAGTAATGAAGGTAGCAGTTATAGATAGTAAAGGAAAAGAAACAGGAAGAAAGGTAGACCTTTCTGACTCAGTTTTCGCAATAGAGCCTAATAACCACGCTGTTTACTTAGATGTAAAGCAGTATTTGGCACATCAGAGGCAAGGAAACCACAAATCAAAGGAAAGAGCTGAGATTGCTGGTAGTACAAGAAAGATAAAGAAGCAAAAGGGGACAGGTACTGCTCGTGCGGGTAGTATTAAATCTCCAATTTTTAGAGGTGGTGGTCGTATTTTTGGCCCTCGTCCTAAAGATTACAAGCAGAAATTGAACAAAAACGTAAAGCGTTTGGCTAGAAAATCAGCGTTCAGTATCAAGCAAAATGAGAAAGCAATTTTAGTCGTTGAGGACTTTAATTTTGATGCTCCAAAAACAAAAGATTTTAAGGAAGTTTTGAAGTCTTTGGGTATCGAAAATAAAAAATCTTTATTTGTGTTGGGTGATTCAAATAATAATGTATATTTGTCCTCTCGCAATTTAAAGCGTTCCGAAGTTGTAATTAACTCAGAATTAAGCACTTACAAAATACTTAATGCTTCTAGTGTAGTATTATTTGAAGGTGCGGTAGAGGGAATTGTATCGAACTTAAACAAATAGAAAAGCAATGAGTGTGTTAATAAAGCCAATAATTACCGAAAAAATGACCGCAGATAGCGAGTTGTATAATCGTTATGGTTTCATTGTGGATCAAGATGCCAATAAAATACAAATTAAGACTGCTGTTGAGCAGGCTTATGGAGTATCGGTGAAAAATGTTCGAACAATGATTTACGGACCAAAGCGTAAAACACGTCACACTAAGACAGGTGTGCAGCACGGAAAAACAAATAGCTATAAAAAAGCTATTATTGATGTGGTAGAAGGAGATGTAATTGATTTTTATAACAATCTGTAAAGACAAAAAATGTCAGTTAGAAAATTAAAACCAATCACTCCAGGACAGCGATTTAGAGTAGTAAACGGATTTGACGCGATTACTACTGATAAGCCGGAGAAAAGTTTACTTGCTCCGTTAAAAAAGTCCGGAGGTAGAAACAGTCAGGGGAAAATGACAATACGCCAAAAAGGTGGAGGTCATAAAAGAAGGTATCGTGTAATTGATTTTAAGCGTGATAAGCAGGGTATTGCTGGTACGGTTAAATCTATTCAGTACGATCCTAACAGAACAGCGTTTATTGCATTAGTAGAATATGCTGATGCTGAAAAGAGATATATTGTAGCTCAAAACGGATTAGAAGTAGATCAGAAAATTTCTTCAGGAGCATCAGCTTCTCCGGAGATTGGAAATGCGCTTCCGTTGAATAGTATTCCTTTAGGGACAATTATTTCTTGTATAGAACTACGTCCTGGGCAAGGAGCTGTAATGGCGAGAAGTGCAGGTACTTTTGCTCAATTAATGGCAAAAGATGGAAAGTTTGTAACTGTGAAGTTGCCATCAGGGGAAACTAGATTAATTCTAGCGGATTGTATGGCTACTATAGGAGCAATATCAAATTCTGATCACCAATTATTGGTATCTGGTAAAGCGGGTAGAAGTAGATGGTTGGGTAGAAGGCCAAGAACAAGACCGGTGGCGATGAACCCTGTAGATCACCCAATGGGAGGTGGTGAAGGTAGAGCTTCTGGAGGTCACCCAAGATCAAGAAACGGTATTCCTGCTAAAGGATTTAGAACACGTTCTAAAACCAAGAGTACAAATAGATATATATTAGAACGTAGAAAGAAATAAAATTAGAAAAAAATGGCACGTTCACTAAAGAAAGGACCTTACGTTCATTATAGTTTAGAAAAGAAAATTCAACAAAGTGTTGAGTCAGGTAAAAAAGCGGTGATCAAGACTTGGTCTAGAGCATCGATGATTACACCAGATTTTGTTGGGCAAACTATAGCAGTACACAACGGTAGACAATTTGTTCCTGTTTATGTAACAGAGAATATGGTAGGACATAAATTAGGAGAATTTTCACCAACACGATCTTTTAGAGGTCATGCAGGTGCGAAGAACAAAGGAAAAAAGTAAGCTATGGGAGTTCGTAAAAAACAGATGGCCGAAAGAATTAAGGCTGAAAAAAAGAAGATTGCTTTTGCAAAGTTGAACAACTGTCCAACTTCGCCTAGAAAAATGCGTCTTGTTGCAGATTTAATTAGAGGAGTTCAGGTAGAAAAAGCTTTGGCTATATTGAAATTTAGTTCAAAAGAGGCTTCAAGAAGAGTAGAGAAGTTATTGCTTTCTGCTATTGCTAACTGGCAATCTAAAAATGAAGATGCAGATATAGAAGAGGCAGACCTTATTGTTAAAGAAATAAGAGTTGATAGCGGAGCTATGTTGAAAAGGTTAAGACCAGCACCACAAGGAAGAGCACATAGAATTAGAAAACGTTCTAACCACGTAACGTTGGTATTAGAATCTAACAATAACACTCAAAGCTAAGACATTACTATGGGACAGAAAACAAATCCAATCGGGAATCGTCTAGGTATCATCAGAGGATGGGAATCTAACTGGTATGGTGGAAATGATTATGGAGATAAATTAGCAGAGGATGATAAAATACGTAAGTATATACATGCTCGTTTAGCAAAGGCTAGTGTTTCTAGAGTTATTATAGAACGTACTTTAAAGCTTGTTACGGTTACTATTACAACTGCAAGACCTGGTATTATTATCGGTAAAGGTGGTCAAGAGGTAGATAAGTTAAAAGAAGAGTTAAAGAAGATTACCAGTAAAGAAGTTCAGATCAATATTTTTGAAATAAAGCGACCTGAAGTAGATGCTAATCTTGTTGCAGCTAGTGTTGCGCGCCAAATTGAAAATAGAATTTCATATAGAAGAGCTATTAAAATGGCGATTGCAGCGGCAATAAGAATGAATGCGGAAGGGATTAAAATTCAGATTTCTGGAAGATTAAACGGAGCGGAGATGGCTCGTTCAGAATCTTATAAAGAAGGAAGAATTCCATTATCTACTTTTAGAGCTGATATTGACTACGCATTAGAGGAAGCACATACTACTTATGGAAGATTGGGTATTAAAGTGTGGATAATGAAGGGTGAAGTTTATGGTAAAAGAGAGCTTTCTCCATTGGTAGGTATGTCTAAAGGACAGAGCAAAGGTGGTAGAAATGAAGGTGGTAAGAAACAACGTCGAAGAAAGTAATTATTTAAAGAGATATAGAAATGTTACAACCAAAGAGAACCAAATTTCGTAAAGCGCAGAAGGGGCGTATGAAAGGACTTTCGCAAAGAGGGCATGAGCTTTCTAACGGTATGTTCGGTATAAAATCTTTAGATACTAAGTTTATTACTTCGCGTCAAATAGAAGCTGCTCGTATTGCTGCGACTAGATTTATGAAGAGAGAAGGGCAAATGTGGATAAAAATATTCCCAGATAAGCCTATTACTAAAAAGCCATTAGAAGTACGTATGGGTAAAGGTAAAGGTGCACCAGAATATTTTGTTGCAGTTGTGAAACCTGGTAGAATTATGTTTGAGATTGCAGGTGTTCCTATGGACGTTGCAAAAGAGGCTTTGCGTCTTGCTGCTCAGAAATTACCGGTAAAAACTAAATTTATTGTTGCTAGAGATTATTCGGCTTAATTTATAATTTAACGGTATTATGAAACAATCAGAAGTAAAAGAATTATCAGTTGAGGATTTGAGAGATAAATTGGCTGAACACAAAAAACAATTTGGGGATTTAAAATTAGCCCATTCTGTTACACCATTGGAGAATCCACTTCAAATCAGAAAGACGAGAAGAACGGTGGCTAGATTAGCAACGGAATTAACTAAAAGGGATAACCAATAATTGGTTCTGCTTTATGGAAAAGAGAAATTTAAGAAAAGAAAGAGTAGGGGTTGTTACTAGCAACAAAATGGAGAAATCGATAGTGGTTTCAGAAGTTAAACGTGTGAAGCACCCTATGTACGGTAAGTTCGTGTTAAAAACAAAGAAATATGTTGCGCACGACGAAACAAACGATTGCAATATTGGCGATACAGTAAAAATAATGGAGACTCGTCCATTGAGTAGAACTAAGTGTTGGAGATTGGTTGAAATTTTAGAAAGAGCTAAATAATATGTTACAGCAAGAATCTAGACTAAAAGTGGCAGACAATACTGGGGCAAAAGAAGTTTTGACCATACGTGTATTGGGCGGTACCAAAAGAAGGTATGCATCTGTTGGGGATAAAATAGTAGTGTCTGTTAAAGATGCTGCACCTAACGGTGGTATTAAAAAAGGTGCTGTTTCTACTGCAGTAGTTGTAAGAACAAAAAAAGAAGTAAGAAGACAAGATGGATCTTACATTCGTTTTGACGATAATGCATGTGTATTATTGAACCCAACTGGGGAGATGAGAGGAACACGTGTTTTTGGACCTGTTGCAAGAGAGCTTCGTGATAAGCAATTCATGAAGATTGTATCATTAGCCCCTGAGGTACTTTAATATTCAGAAAAAGATGAAAACAAAAATTAAAACAGGAGATACTGTAAGAATTATTGCTGGAGACCATAAAGGTACAGAAGGCAAGATTGTTAGTGTAGACCGTGTAAAAAACAAGGCGATTGTAGAAGGTGCAAATTTAGTATCTAAACACGAAAAGCCTAGTGCAAACAATCCTCAAGGAGGAATCGTTAAGAAAGAAGCGCCATTGCATATTTCTAACTTATCGTTGATAGATCCAAAATCTGGTGAAGCAACAAAAGTAGGTTTTGAAGTAAGAGATGGTAAGAAAGTGAGATTTTCAAAAAAATCTAATGAAGTAATTTAGTTATGACTTACACTCCAAGATTAAAACAAGAATATAAAGAACGTATTGTTGGAACTCTAACAGAAGAGTTTGAATATAAAAACGTTATGCAAGTGCCTAAGCTTACTAAAATAGTATTGAGTAGAGGTGTGGGTGCTGCAGTTGCTGACAAGAAACTAATTGATCATGCTTTAGATGAGTTAACACTTATTACTGGTCAGAAAGCAGTTTCTACATTGTCTAAAAAAGATGTTGCTTCATTTAAGTTGCGTAAAGGAATGCCAATTGGTGCTAAGGTTACGTTAAGAGGTGAAAGAATGTATGAGTTTTTGGATAGATTAATTACAAGTGCTTTGCCGCGGGTTAGAGATTTTCAAGGAATTAAAGCTACAGGTTTTGATGGTCGTGGAAATTATAACTTAGGTGTTACGGAACAAATTATCTTTCCGGAAATCAACATTGATAAGATTAATAGAATCAATGGTATGGATATTACATTTGTTACAACAGCTGATACTGACAAAGAAGCAAAATCATTATTAACCGAACTAGGATTACCTTTTAAAAAGAATTAGTATGGCTAAAGAATCAATGAAGGCCCGTGAAAGAAAAAGAGCCAAAACAGTTGCAAAATATGCTGAAAAAAGAAAAGCTTTAAAGGAAGCTGGAGATTATGAAGCGTTGCAGAAATTGCCAAAAAATGCATCTCCTGTTCGTATGCACAATAGATGTAAAATAACGGGAAGACCTAAAGGGTATATGAGAACTTTTGGTATTTCAAGGGTAACTTTCAGAGAGATGGCTAACAATGGTTTGATTCCTGGAGTTAAAAAAGCAAGCTGGTAAACTAGCAAAAAATAAATATAAACTGGTTTCAGGTTTAACAATGATGTTAAAAACCGTTTCCGAAAATTATTATAAATGGTAACAGATCCTATATCAGATTATTTAACAAGAATACGAAACGCCAGTAGTGCAGGTCACAGGGTAGTTGAAATTCCTGCTTCTAATCTAAAAACAGAGATAACTAAAATATTATTCGATCAAGGGTATATTTTAAGTTATAAAGTAACTGAAGATGCAGTACAGGGAACAATTAAGATTGCTTTAAAATACAATAAAGCAACTAAAGAGCCTGTGATTAAAAAAATACAACGAGTAAGTAAGCCAGGTTTGCGTAAGTATGCTGGTTCTACAGATTTACCAAGAGTACTGAATGGTTTGGGTATTGCTGTAGTCTCTACCTCTCATGGGGTTATGACTAGCAAGCAAGCTAAATTGGAAAAAGTAGGTGGTGAAGTTTTATGCTACGTTTATTAATCTATAAAGAAGAAGAATATGTCTAGAATAGGTAATAATCCAGTAACAATACCTGAGGGAGTAACAGTAGAGGTTAATGATAACATAGTTACTGTAAAAGGTAAATTAGGTGAGTTAACTCAAGAGTTTTCAGGTGTTTCGGTAAAGATAGAAGAGGGATCTATAGTTGTAACAAGAAATTCAGAATCTAAAGAATTTAAGGCAAAACATGGTTTGTACAGGTCTTTGTTCTTTAATATGATAGAAGGTGTTTCTAAAGGTTGGAGCAAAGAATTAGAATTAGTTGGTGTTGGTTATAGAGCCAGCAATCAAGGACAAAAATTAGATTTGGCTTTAGGTTTTTCACACAATATAGTTTTGGAGATTGCTCCAGAGGTAAAAGTGGAAACGGTTTCTGATAAAGGAAAGAATCCAATCGTAAAATTAACATCATTTGACAAGCAATTGGTTGGTCAGGTAGCGGCTAAGATTAGAGCGTTCCGTAGACCAGAACCATACAAAGGAAAAGGGATTAAGTTTGTTGGAGAAATATTAAGAAGAAAAGCAGGTAAATCAGCTTAATAATTAGCACTATGGGATTATCAAAGACTGAAAGAAGACACAGAATCAAGAGAAGGATTAGAAAAGTTTCATTTGGAACGGCAACTAAACCAAGATTAGCGGTGTTTAGAAGTAACAAAGAGATTTATGCTCAAATTATTGACGATAATGCAGGAACTACATTGGTAGCGGCATCATCAAGAGATAAGGGGATAGATGGAAAAGGAACCAAAATAGAAGTAGCAAGCCTAGTAGGTAAAGCTATTGCTGAAAAAGCTTTAAAAGCTGGAATAGAGGCTATTGCTTTTGATAGAGGTGGTAACTTATACCACGGGAGAATTAAATCATTAGCAGAAGGTGCTAGAGAAGGCGGACTAAAATTCTAAGATATTATGTATCAAAAATATAAAAACGTAGAAACAGTTAAACCAGCGGGATTAGATTTAAAAGATCGTTTGGTTGGTGTTCAAAGAGTTACTAAGGTAACAAAAGGTGGTAGAGCTTTTGGTTTTTCTGCAATAGTTGTTGTAGGTGATGAAAGTGGTGTTGTAGGACACGGTTTAGGGAAATCTAAAGATGTAGCTACTTCTATTGCCAAGGCTATTGAAGATGCAAAAAAGAATTTAATTAGAATTCCTTTGATTAAAGGTACGATACCTCATGAGCAAAAAGGTAAGTTTGGCGGTGCACGTGTGTATATACAACCAGCATCTCATGGTACTGGAGTTATTGCAGGTGGAGCTGTTAGAGCGGTATTAGAAGCTGTGGGAGTACATGATGTATTGTCAAAGTCACAAGGATCTTCTAATCCACACAATGTTGTAAAAGCAACTTTTGATGCACTTTTGCAAATTAGAGACGCAAGAACAATTGCGGACCAAAGAGGAATATCTTTAGAAAAAGTATTTAAAGGATAAACAGGAACAATGGGAAAGATTAAAGTGAAGCAAGTTAAGAGTGGTATTAAAAAGACTCAAAGACAAAAAAGAACCTTAGAGGCTCTTGGGCTTAGAAAAATTGGTCAAGTTGTTGAGCATGAAGCTACTCCAAATATCCTTGGAATGGTAAGTAAAGTTGAACATTTAGTTTCTACTGAAGAAGCTTAATATAATTTTAGCGTAATGAATTTAAGTAATTTAACACCTGCAGAAGGTGCAGTTAATAAGGCAGGTAAAACTGTTGGTAGAGGACAAGGTTCTGGTAAAGGTGGTACTGCTACTAGAGGTCACAAAGGGGCTAAATCTAGGTCTGGTTACTCTAAAAAGATTGGTTTTGAAGGTGGGCAGATGCCGTTGCAAAGACGTGTACCTAAGTTTGGTTTTACAAACATAAACAGGAAAGACTATCAAGGTATCAATCTAGATAAGTTGCAAGAATTGGTAGAAAAAGGAACTATTAAAGATGTAGTTACTTTTGATGCTCTTGTAGAGAATAGATTAGTTAGAAAAAATGAGTTGGTTAAAATTTTAGGTGGTGGTGAATTAAAAGCATCTCTTAAAGTTTCTGCTCATAAATTTACTGCTACTGCTAAATCAGCTATCGAAGCTGCTGGTGGAGAAGCAATAAGTCTTTAATCACACTAAAAAGGAAGATGAAGAAATTTTTTGATACCCTATCCAATATTTGGAAAATAGAAGAGCTAAGAAATAGAATTATTATTACGCTTGGTTTATTATTGGTGTACCGTTTTGGTGCTCAGATTGCGCTTCCTGGGATTGATTCTCAGCAATTGGGTAATCTAGCAGCAGGAACTGATCAAGGTATTTTTAGTTTATTAAATGCATTTACAGGTGGGGCTTTTGCCAAGGCATCTGTTTTTGCGTTAGGAATTATGCCGTATATTTCTGCATCTATTGTGGTACAATTAATGGGGATTGCAATACCATATCTTCAAAAATTACAAAAAGAAGGAGAAAGCGGTAGAAAAACTATCAATCAGATTACAAGATGGCTTACTATCGGTATTTGTGTGGTTCAGGCTCCTGCTTATCTATTAGGCTTAGGTGCTTTTGGAGTTCCAGATAGCGCCTTTGTATTAGGTAAAGGATTAGATTTTATGGTTCCAGCTGTAATTATTTTGGTTACAGGAACTGTATTTGCAATGTGGTTGGGAGAGAAAATAACTGATAAGGGTATTGGCAATGGAATCTCATTATTGATAATGATAGGAATTATCGCAACTATGCCACAGGCTTTTATGCAAGAGTGGTTTTCTAGAACTGGAGAAAATAGTGGAGGTCCTATGTTGATACTTGTAGAGGTGATCTTATGGTTCTTAGTTATTTTAGCTTCTGTCTTATTGGTGATGGCTACACGCCAAATACCAGTGCAATACGCTAGAAGAACAGCTTCTGGTGGATATGAAAAAAATATCACAGGATCTAGACAGTATATACCATTAAAGTTAAATGCATCTGGAGTAATGCCAATAATATTTGCTCAGGCGTTAATGTTCTTACCTGGTATGATAGGGAAGTATTTTAATACCTCTGCTGTAGGTTCATGGTTTGAAGTTAATTTTCAAGATCCTTTTGGATTAGCGTATAATGTATTGTTTGCTTTCCTTATTATAATCTTTACCTATTTCTATACAGCCATCACCGTGCCAACAAATAAGATGGCAGATGACTTAAAAAGAAGTGGTGGATTTGTGCCCGGAACAAGGCCTGGGAAAGAAACTGGAGATTTTTTAGATAAAATTATGTCATTAATTACATTACCAGGATCAATTTTCTTAGCTTTGCTGGCCGTTTTACCAGCTATTGTAGTTCAATTTTTAGGGATACAAGGAAGTTGGGCAATGTTTTACGGTGGAACATCCCTGTTAATTATGGTAGGTGTTGCCATAGATACAGTACAACAAGTTAATTCATATTTATTAAATAGACATTACGATGGATTAATGAAGAGTGGTAAAAATAGAAAAGTAGCATAAGTTATGGCTAAACAATCAGCGATAGAACAAGACGGATCTATAATAGAAGCATTATCTAATGCAATGTTTCGAGTGGAGTTAGAAAACGGACACGTAGTGACTGCACATATATCTGGAAAGATGAGAATGCATTATATTAAATTATTACCAGGTGATAAGGTGAAATTAGAAATGAGCCCTTATGACCTTACTAAAGCAAGAATTACATATAGATATTAAGATGAAAGTAAGAGCATCAATAAAAAAGAGAAGTGCCGAGTGCAAAATAGTGCGCAGAAAAGGACGGTTGTACGTAATTAATAAAAAGAATCCTAGATTTAAACAAAGACAAGGGTAATTATGGCAAGAATTGCAGGTGTAGATATACCAAAACAGAAAAGAGGAGTTATCGCTTTAACCTATATATTTGGTGTAGGTAGAAGTAGAGCTAAAGAGATTTTAGTGAAAGCCCAAGTTAGTGAGGATACTAAAGTATCAGATTGGAATGATGACGAAATAGGTCGTATTCGTGATGCTGTAGCTTCGTTTACAATTGAAGGTGAATTGCGTTCAGAAATTCAATTAAACATTAAACGTTTAATGGATATTGGTTGTTATAGAGGTATTAGGCACAGGTCTGGTTTACCGCTAAGAGGTCAAAGAACCAAAAACAACTCTAGAACCAGAAAAGGAAAAAGAAAAACAGTTGCCAACAAGAAGAAAGCAACTAAATAATTAAAAGTCATTAGTATTTAGAAGTTGGATTGAATCTGTCTGAAATGTAAAAGTTTAGGATTCTAATACTAACAACTAACAACTAGAAACTAAAATAATATGGCAAAGTCGAATACAAAAGCAGCTAAAAAACGTAAAGTGATAGTTGAGTCAGTTGGGGAAGCTCACGTGACTGCATCTTTCAACAACATCATTATTTCTTTGACAAATAAAAAGGGAGATGTAATCTCTTGGTCATCAGCCGGAAAAATGGGCTTTAGAGGATCTAAGAAGAATACTCCGTATGCTGCGCAGGTAGCATCAGAGGATTGTGCTAAAGTTGCGCATGAAGCTGGACTTAGAAAAGTGAAGGTTTATGTTAAAGGACCAGGAAATGGCAGAGAATCTGCTATCCGTGCAATCCACAATTCAGGAATTGAAGTAACAGAGATTATTGATGTTACTCCATTGCCACACAATGGTTGTAGACCTCCAAAAAGAAGAAGAGTTTAATTAATATTAATAGCCCAATTGGGCATTTCACAGAAAGTGTAGTTACGATTATCGAAGGATAAGCCTTAATTCATAATCTCACTTTCAAAATTTTAGAAAATGGCAAGATATACAGGACCTAAAACAAAAATCGCACGTAAATTCGGAGAAGCGATATTTGGAGAAGACAAGTCTTTTGAGAAAAAGAATTACCCTCCAGGACAACACGGTAACACTAGACGTCGTGGTAAAAAATCAGAATATGCAATCCAGTTAATGGAGAAGCAAAAAGCTAAATATTCTTACGGAATTTTAGAAAAGCAATTTAGAAATTTATTTGCAAAAGCAAATAGTAGTAAAGGTGTTACTGGTGAAGTTTTACTTCAATTGTGTGAGTCTCGTTTAGATAACGTGGTTTACAGAATGGGAATTTCTAATTCTAGAAGAGGCGCAAGACAATTAGTTTCTCACCGTCATATTACCGTTAACGGAAACTTGGTAAACATACCATCGTATTCGTTAAAACCAGGTGATGTTGTGGGTGTTAGAGAGAAATCAAAATCATTATCTTCTATTCAAGATGCATTGGCAGCAAATAGCCGTGTATATGAATGGATTACATGGAATTCTGAAAAGAAGGAAGGTGCTTATGTATCTATACCAGAAAGAGTTCAGATACCAGAAAATATCAAAGAACAACTAATCGTCGAGTTATACTCTAAATAAACAACCTGATTCAACTATGGCATTATTAAATTTTCAGAAGCCCGATAAAGTTATAATGATCGATTCTACCGATTTTGAAGGGAAGTTTGAATTCCGCCCTTTAGAACCTGGTTATGGATTGACTGTTGGAAACGCATTAAGAAGAGTGTTACTTTCTGCTTTAGAAGGGTTCGCAATTACTTCTGTTAGAATAGACAAAGTAGAACATGAGTTCTCTGTTATTCCAGGTGTTGTTGAAGACGTTACAGAAATGATACTTAACTTAAAACAAGTACGTTTTAAGAGACAAATTGAAGATGTTGAAACAGAAACTGTATCAATTTCAGTTAGTGGGAAAAACCAGTTAACAGCAGGTGATTTTCAAAAGTTTATTTCTGGCTACCAAGTATTAAATCCTGATTTAGTAATTTGTAATATGGATGCTAAAGTTAGCATTAATATGGAGATTGTTATTGAAAAGGGAAGAGGATATGTACCAGCAGAAGAAAACAAAAAGCCAAGTGCTGCCTTAGGAACTATTGCAATTGATTCTATTTTTACACCTATTAAAAATGTAAAGTATAGTATTGAAAACTTTCGTGTTGAGCAAAAAACTGATTATGAAAAATTAGTTTTTGAAATCAGTAGCGATGGGTCAATAAACCCTAAAGACGCTTTAACAGAAGCTGCTAAAGTTCTAATTCATCACTTTATGTTATTTTCTGATGAGCGCATTACGTTAGAAGCGGATGAGATAGCTCAGACAGAAACATATGATGAGGAGTCATTACATATGCGTCAGTTGTTAAAAACAAAGTTAGTAGATATGGATCTTTCGGTTCGTGCCCTAAATTGTTTAAAAGCAGCAGAAGTTGATACACTAGGTGATTTAGTTTCTTTCAATAAAAACGATCTTATGAAGTTTAGAAACTTCGGTAAAAAATCATTAACTGAATTAGAAGAGTTGGTGATTAATAAAGGTCTAAGTTTTGGAATGGACTTGTCAAAATATAAATTAGATAAAGATTAATTTTATTTCCATTACGGAGATATATAAGATAATATAATGAGACACGGTAAAAAAGTTAATCATTTAGGAAGAAAGAAGGCCCATAGAAAAGCTATGTTAGCAAATATGGCTTGTTCTTTAATTGAGCACAAGAGAATTAACACAACTGTTGCTAAAGCAAAAGCTTTAAAACAATTTGTTGAGCCTTTAATTACTAAATCTAAGGCAGAAAATAATCAATCTGTAGAGAAAGGAACTCACAACAGACGTATTGTGTTTAAAAACTTAAGAGATAAGTACGCTGTTACAACCTTATTTGGTGAAGTTTCTTCAAAAATAGGTGATAGACCAGGTGGTTATACAAGAGTTATTAAACTTGGAAATCGTTTGGGAGATAACGCAGATATGGCTATGATAGAGTTAGTAGACTTTAATGAAGTTTACAACGTAGGAAAGCCAAAAGAGAAGAAAAAATCTAGAAGAGGTAGAAGCAAAAAGGCAGATGCGCCTGTAGCAGAAACAAAATCAGATGATTCAGAAGAATAAAAGAATGATTTTATTTTTAAATATTCAAAAAAGGATAGGCTTATAGTCTATCCTTTTTTTGTGTATAAAAATGTCTTGTTTGGTATTATTTTTGTTGTTAAATTAGAGTGTTTAATAGTAAAAAAATAATTATGAAAAATTTTAAAATAGTAATACTGGCTTTCTTTGTTTGTGGCGCATTAAGCGCGCAGACATTTTTAAATTATGGCTCTACAAGTTATGGAGGTGGCGGAGGTCAAGTCGATTCAAAACTTTCCAATACAAGTGAGGAAATTGTTGGGAGTGTTTACTTGTTTCCGACGTGGAATAATTTTGCAACTGTGTCGGCGGTGGGTGATAAAGAATTTGAAATTAATAATTTAAACTTTAATGCCTTAGAATCAACATTTGTTTCTCAGCTTACAAAAGACACAATTTTTACTTTTTCAGGAATTCAAAAAGTGAAAGTAAATAACAAATTGTTTGTTAATGTAAATGATAAATTTTTTGAAAGTTTGGTGGAAAAAGCAAATGGAGAAGGATTGTTAAAAGAGTATATCGTTAAGTATACAAAGCCAAAAATGCATGTGATAACAAATGTTGTTACGGGACCTGCTGAATATAAAAATTATGAAAACTATTATTTGCGATCAGCGGATGGGAGTTTGGCTGAGGTGAAACTTAATAAAAAGGAATTTTCAAAAGTTTTTGGATCAGATAGTAAATTAGTGGAGTCATATGCTAAATCTCACAAATTAAAGTTTGGTAATGAGGAAGACGTCATACAAATATTTAAATATTATTACAATCAGTAATTATAGATACTTAGGATAAGTTTTTCAGCTTATCCTTTTTTTTGTGTTAATTTGCAATTGGAAAAAACAATAAGGATTAAATTTTTATATAGTGAAATATCAAACAAGAAAAAAAGCGCTAATACTATTAGCAGATGGTACCATTTTTCACGGTAAAGCTGTAGGTGATTCAACGGGTACTGCATTTGGTGAAGTGTGTTTTAATACCGGTATGACAGGGTATCAGGAAATATTTACTGATCCATCTTATTTTGGACAAATTATGGTAACTACGAATGCTCATATTGGTAATTACGGCACAAATAAAGAAGAGGTAGAATCTAACTCTGTTAAAATATCTGGCCTTGTTTGTAAAAACTTTAGTTATGATTATTCTAGAGTAGATGCAAATGGTAGCTTATTAGAATTTTTGGATGAAAATAAGCTTTTTGCGATATCAGATGTAGATACAAGAGCCCTTGTTGGTTACATTAGAGATCATGGTTCTATGAATGCAGTTATGTCTACAGATGTAGATAATATAGAAGGGTTAAAGGAGCAGTTGGCAAAAGTACCTAGTATGGAAGGTTTAGAACTTTCTTCTAAGGTGTCTGCTAAAGAACCGTATTTTTATGGAGATGAAAATGCGACCTATAAAATTTCGGCATTGGATATTGGTATTAAGAAAAACATACTGCGCAATTTAGCAGAAAGAGATGCCTACATCAAAGTTTTCCCTTACAATTCTACGTATGAAGATTTAAAAGCATTTCATCCGGATGGTTATTTTATTTCTAACGGCCCCGGAGATCCTGAGCCACTTATAGATGCCATCCAAACTGCTAAAGACATTATAGCTGATAATAAAACATTATTTGGTATCTGTTTAGGGCATCAAGTGATAGCAATCGCAAATGGAGTGTCTACGTATAAAATGCATAACGGACATCGTGGAATTAACCATCCCGTAATGAACTTACTTACAGGTAAAGGTGAAATAACTTCTCAAAACCACGGTTTTGCGATAAATAGGGAAGAAGCAGAGGCTAATAGCGAATTAGAAATTACGCATACACATCTTAACGATCATACTGTAGCTGGTATAAGAATGAAGAATAAAAATGTTTTTTCTGTGCAGTATCACCCAGAGGCAAGCCCAGGACCACATGATGCTAATTATTTATTTGATGATTTTTTCGAATTAATAAAAAACAATCAGAACTAAACAATACGATATCGTTTTCGTTTAAATTATAGTTAATAATTGGGATAGATGTAGTGTAAAGACAGCTGGTAGCGGAACACTTTCGTATCTTTACAACGAGATTAGTTCAATATAAAAAAATAAAATTCTATGAGTATTATCATAAATGTGCACGCAAGGCAAATATTAGATTCAAGAGGAAATCCTACGGTAGAAGTAGATGTCTATACAGAAAACGGTGTTTTAGGTAGAGCTGCAGTTCCTTCAGGAGCATCTACAGGAGAACATGAGGCTGTAGAGTTAAGGGATGGTGGAGATATCTTTATGGGTAAAGGTGTTTTAAATGCCGTTGCTAATGTAAATACTACTATTGCAGAAGAAATTGTGGGAATGTCTGTTTTTGAACAAAACTTAATAGACCAAACAATGATAGATTTAGATGGTACGCCAAACAAATCTAAATTAGGAGCTAATGCTATTTTAGGTGTTTCTTTGGCTGTTGCTAAAGCTGCAGCTAATGAAATGGGTATGCCGTTGTACAGATACGTTGGAGGTGTAAGTGCAAATACTTTGCCAGTACCAATGATGAATATTATTAATGGTGGGTCGCATTCTGATGCCCCTATTGCGTTTCAAGAGTTTATGGTTATGCCAGTTAAGGCAAAAAACTTTACGCATGCAATGCAAATGGGGACAGAGATTTTTCATCATTTAAAGAAGGTATTACACGACAGAGGCTTAAGTACAGCTGTTGGTGATGAAGGAGGTTTTGCGCCAAACTTAGCCGGTGGTACAGAAGATGCTTTAGACACTATTGCAAAAGCTGTTTCTAATGCGGGTTATAAGTTAGGAGATGAAATTATGATTGCATTGGATTGTGCTGCAGCAGAATTTTTTGTAGATGGTAAATATGATTATACAAAGTTTGAAGGTGATAAGGGGGTAATTAGAAGCTCTGAGGAGCAGGCACAATATTTAGCGGATTTATCTGCTAAATATCCTATTATTTCTATTGAAGATGGTATGGATGAAAACGACTGGGATGGTTGGAAGTCTTTAACTGAAAAAGTTGGTGATAAAGTACAATTAGTTGGTGATGATTTATTTGTTACTAATGTAGAGCGTTTGTCTAAGGGTATTAAAAATAACATAGCAAACTCTATCTTAATTAAGGTAAATCAAATAGGTACATTAACAGAAACTATTGCAGCTGTAACAATGGCTAAAAATGCAGGCTACACTTCTGTTATGTCTCATCGTTCTGGAGAAACTGAAGATAATACAATTGCAGATTTAGCAGTTGCTTTAAATACAGGACAGATTAAAACAGGTTCTGCATCTAGATCTGACCGTATGGCTAAATACAACCAATTGTTGCGTATTGAAGAAGAATTAGGCTCTGTGGCATATTACCCACAAATGGATGCCTTTAAAATAAAATAAGAATACTTATTTCTTATTGGTAAAGCCACTTTTTTTAAAGTGGCTTTTTTTATTCGTTATTGTCAATACTGTAGCAAGGTTGAGGATATTTAATTCTTTTTTGAGGGAAACATAATCTACAGCGCATCTTTTTGTAAAAAATATATGTTATTAATTGTATAAATAGCTGTAACTAATTGATAAACTTGTGTCTTTTTCTTAAATTTACAGTTCGATTAATAATATTAGTAAATTATACAAATGGCAGATAAAGTTACTTTAGAATTTCAAGGAAATAAATACGAATTCCCAGTTGTTGAAGGCACAGAAAACGAACTGGCCATTGATATTAAAACATTGCGTTCTGTTACGGGTTTAACCACATTAGATCCGGGCTATAAAAATACAGGTTCTTGTGAGAGTGCAATAACGTTTTTAGATGGTGAAAAGGGAATTTTACAATACCGTGGATATTCTATTGAAGAACTAGCTGAAAAGGCAGATTTTCTTGAAGTTGCTTATTTGTTGATTTTTGGAGAATTACCAAATAAAGAAGAGTTAGAAAAGTTTCATACAGATATAAAGAATGAATCGCATGTAGATGAAGAGATGAAGAAAATTTTGGATGGTTTTCCAAAATCTGCTCATCCAATGGGCGTATTATCTTCGTTAACAAATGCATTAATTGCTTTTAACCCTTCCTCTGTAAATGTATCATCAGAAAAAGAGATGTACTATGCAATGGTGAGGATTTTGGCAAAATTTCCAGTATTAGTTGCTTGGACACTTCGTAAGAAAAAAGGATTGCCATTAGATTATGGAGATGACACATTAGGTTACGTGGAGAATATTCATAAAATGATGTTTAAAAAACCAAACCATCAATATGAGAAAAATGATATCGTGATTAATGCTTTAGACAAGTTATTGATATTGCATGCGGATCATGAACAAAATTGTTCTACATCTACAGTTAGAATAGTAGGTTCTTCTCACGCAGGTTTATTTGCATCATTGTCAGCTGGTATTTCGGCACTTTGGGGGCCTTTACACGGAGGTGCAAACCAAGCTGTATTAGAAATGTTGGAAGCCATTGAAGCTGATGGTGGGGATACAGAAAAGTATATGGCCAAAGCTAAAGATAAAAATGATCCATTTCGATTAATGGGGTTTGGTCACAGAGTGTATAAAAACTTTGATCCCAGAGCTAAAATTATAAAAAAGGCAGCAGATGAAGTATTGAATGATCTAGGGATCGATGACCCTATTTTAGAGATAGCCAAAAAATTGGAAAAGGAAGCGCTACAAGACCCTTATTTTGTAAAGCGTAAATTATATCCTAATGTAGATTTCTATTCTGGAATTATGTACAGGGCATTTGGTATACCTACAGAAATGTTCACTGTGATGTTTGCTTTAGGTAGGTTACCAGGTTGGATAGCACAATGGAGGGAAATGAGGTTGAGAAATGAACCCATTGGTCGTCCAAGACAGATTTATATAGGTAAAACTAAAAGGCCTTTTCTTCCTTTAGAAAAAAGATAAAAAAGTAATTTTTTTTAAAGACTGCCTTGTCGTTTTTACTATGAGGCAGTTTTTTTATTAACAGATTTGTTATTTTTAAATTTAAAGTTACTTTTCATTTTTTACAATAAATAAATGTATGCTTCAATTAAACATTAAAGATGAAACTTCTAAATTAAAAGCAGTCATTCTGGGGACAGCAAAAAGTTGTGGGCCAATTCCAAAACCAGAAGATGCTTATGACCCAAAATCATTAGAACATATTTTGGCAGGGACCTATCCTGTTGAAGAGGATATGATTAAAGAAATGGATGCTTTTGATAAAGTTTTAAAAAAGTATAATGTAGAAGTTTTTAGGCCTAAGGTGTTAAAAGATTGCAATCAGATTTTTTCTAGGGATATTGCTTTTGTCATAGAGGATACTTTTTTTAAGGCTAATATCTTGCCAGATAGAGAGGAAGAATTTTTAGCAATAAAACAAGTTGTTGAACAGATTAGTAGTGCCAAGGTTGTTTATTTGCCAGAGGAAGTTCATATAGAAGGAGGAGATGTAATGCCATGGAAGGATTATCTTTTTATTGGAACCTATACGGCAGATGATTATGCGGAGCAAATAACGGCAAGAACAAATAAAGAGGCGGTTACCTATTTTACAAAACTGTTTTCCAATAAGATTGTGAAATCTTTTGAGCTACGTAAATCTACAAATGCCAAGGAAAATGCACTGCATTTAGATTGTTGTTTTCAGCCCATAGGAAAAGATAAAGCTATTCTTCATAAAAATGGTTTTGTAAATGAAGAAGAATACCAATGGTTGGTGTCTTATTTTGGAAAGGAAAACATCTTTGAGATAACAGCGGATGAAATGTATGCCATGTACAGTAATGTTTTTTCAATATCTACCGACGTTATTGTTTCCGAACAAAAATTCACAAGACTTAATAATTGGTTAAGAGCTGCGGGTTTTACGGTTGAAGAAATTCCTTATGCAGAAATCTCTAAACAAGAAGGTTTGTTGCGTTGTAGTACAATGCCCTTAATTCGAGAATAAAATATTTATTATAGCTTCTCAGCTATAAATTAATACACTTTTTACCAGTACACTATGCAAGTTACAAATACAATTTTAATGGTTAGGCCTGTCAGTTTTCGTATGAACGAACAAACAGCTGTTAATAATTATTTTCAAGAAAACCTCAATGCTAAAAATGCAGAAATAAACGCTAAGGCTCAAATCGAATTTGATGACTTTGTTACCGTTTTAAAAGCCAAAGGGGTAACTGTAATCGTTGTTGATGATACTGTAAATCCAGATACGCCCGATTCTGTTTTTCCTAATAATTGGATATCTTTTCATGCCAATGGTGCGGTAGGTTTATACCCAATGTATGCTGAAAATAGAAGAAGTGAGCGTAGGGAAGATATTTTGGATACTCTTGAAGAAAATGGATTTGTAATCCATACCGTAATTGATTATACCAGTGCAGAACAAGAAGGGGTTTATTTAGAAGGAACAGGTAGTATTTTAATAGATAGGATTAATGAGAAAGCCTACTGTGCTTTATCTGAACGTGCTAATGAAGAACTTTTTATAGAATTCTGTGAAGATTTTGAGTATACTCCCGTAATTTTCACAGCCTACCAAACAGTAAAAGAGCAGCGTTTACCAATTTATCATACCAATGTTATGATGTGTATGGGAGAGAAATTTGCGGTGATCTGCTTGGACAGTATTGATGATAAAAAGGAAAGGAAAAATGTTTTAAAACATTTAAAACAAGATGGTAAAGAGGTTATTGTGATTACCGAAAAGCAAATGCATTCTTTTGCAGGGAATATGCTTCAGGTTATAGGTGAAGGTGGTAAAAGATATTTGGTGATGAGTTCTGCTGCCTATCACAGTCTTACAACTAGTCAAATCCAAATCATTGAAAAATCGTCGGAAATTATCCATAGTTCTTTAGAAACGATAGAGACTTGTGGTGGTGGTAGCGCAAGATGTATGATGGCGGAAATTTTTTTACCAAGAGCCAACGAATCATAACAAAAAAGGAGAAGAAAAAAAGTCGTAATTTTGCAGGCTTAAATACCAAATAGAGAATGAATATCCAAGAAGTGTTAACGCAGAAGGTAAAGGAGGCAGTTGTATCAATTTTTAATATAGACCTGCCAACGGTAGAGTTTCAGCCTACAAGAAAAGATTTTGAAGGAGACATAACGGTTGTGGTTTTTCCTATTTTACGTTTTGTGAAAGGGAATCCAGCACACATTGGAGAACAAATAGGGATCTATTTAAAAGAAAATGTTGAAGAAGTAGAAAATTTTAATGTTGTAAAAGGCTTTTTAAATATTGTAATTAGTGATGCGTTTTACTTCAGCTTTTTTAATAGTATTAAAGACATAGTGAACTACGGGTTTACGGCAATAACAGATAATGATGCTGTTATGGTAGAATATTCTTCGCCTAACACAAATAAGCCATTGCATTTAGGGCATATTAGAAACAACCTATTAGGCTACTCTGTTGCCGAAATTTTAAAGGCTTCCGGTAAAAAAGTATACAAAACTCAGATTATTAATGATCGTGGGATACATATTTGTAAAAGTATGTTGGCGTGGCAAAGGTTTGGGAATGGAGAAACTCCAGAAAGTACAGGGTTGAAGGGAGATAAGTTGGTTGGTAATTATTACGTTAAGTTTGAATCTGTTATCCGGGAACAGGCAAAACCAATTTTTGATAATTATATTACTGGGAATGTTGCTCCAGCTTTTGTAGGAGGATATGAAATTAAGTCTTTGGTTGATGAAATAGAGAAGTTAAAGCTTAAAAGACATGAATTAAATAAGGAAGACTTAGATAATAATAGCAAAAGTAGTTTAGGAAAGATAAATGATAAGATTGAAGAAAATAGGTCTAAGATTAATGATTTTGCGAGAAATCAAACAGAAATAATGACTTCGGCATATTCTATGCTTCTTAAATGGGAAGCTGGTGATGAAGAAGTAGTAGCGTTATGGAAGAAGATGAACCAATGGGTTTATGATGGATTTGAGGTAACCTATAAAAATTTAGGAGTAGATTTTGACACGTATTATTACGAAAGTGATACCTATCTTTTAGGGAAAGACATTGTAGATGAGGGGTTAGAAAAAGATGTTTTCTACAGAAAAGAAGATGGGAGTGTTTGGATCGATTTATCCGAAGAAGGTTTGGATGAAAAAATAGTGCTGCGTGCAGATGGTACTGCAGTGTATATGACACAAGATATTGGAACGGCCATTCAACGTACTAAAGATTACCCAGATGTAAACGGGATGGTGTATACGGTAGGGAACGAACAAGATTACCATTTTAATGTACTGTTTTTAATTTTAAAAAAATTAGGATATACTTGGGCAGAACAATTGTTTCATTTAAGTTACGGGATGGTAGATTTACCTAGCGGAAAAATGAAAAGTAGGGAAGGTACCGTTGTAGATGCAGATGACTTAATGAATGATATGACTGCAACAGCAGCGCGTATTTCAGAAGAGTTAGGGAAACTCGAAGGCTATTCAGCCATTGAAAAACAAGAATTATATCGGATTATTGGATTGGGCGCTTTAAAGTATTATATTTTAAAAGTCGACCCTAAAAAACGTATACTTTTTGACCCTGAAGAATCGGTAGAGTTTCAAGGCAATACAGGACCATTCATTCAGTATACTTATGCAAGGATTCAGTCTATATTAAGAAAGGCAGATTTTGATTATGCCACTACTGTTAAAATAAATGGTAGCGAGGAATTGCATGAAAAAGAAAAAGAGCTGCTAAAGCAAATACAGGTTTTTCCTTCGGTTGTAGCAGCAGCTGCACAAAATTTTAGCCCAGCTTTACTAGCAAATTATACTTATGATTTGGTAAAAGAATTTAACTCCTTCTATCAAAATGTACCTATCTTGCCAGAAGAGGTGCTAGAAAAGAAAATATTCAGGGTGCAATTATCTAAAAAGGTAGGTGAAATTATTAAATCTGCTTTTACATTATTAGGAATAGAAGTTCCTGAGCGTATGTAATATTTAAAACAAATCCATGGGGAATGAATTTGGAGTTGATGTTTTTGGATTTGTAGCCTTATTATGTGTGCTTGCGTACTTGCTGTACGTCTTATATTATGCAATAGATTTATATTTTTTGACGCCTTCTAAAAGTACTATTAGATTGTCAGTTGAAGAAGAGCAGCTTATAATTTCCAATTTGCCAGCATACTCATTATTAACTTTAGAACAAAAACAAAAGTTTAAAAATAGAGTCTCCAGATTTAGAGCAAACAAAGCATTTATTTTTGCAGAGAAAAGCAGTAATGATGAAAAAATAGAGGTGCTGTTGTCTGCAACGGCGGCCTTTTTGACTATGGGATATAGGGACTATAGAATTGCGTCAATCAAAAAAATTTTAATATATCCAAACTCATATTTTTCTACAATAACAAAACAATCCCACTTAGGGGAATACAACCCGAGACTAAAAACATTAGTTTTTTCTGCAGAGCACTTGTTGCGTGGTTTTGAAAATGGAACAGATAATTTAAATTTAGGAGTACATGAGTTTGCCCATGCTTTGGTTTTTAATTTTAAAAGCGACTTAAAATTTACTGCCGTAAGATTTAGAAGAGGTATGTTAAAAATGAACGCTCTTTTACAAGAGGAAAAATTTTTAGAAAGGGTTGAAGGTACAAAATATTTTAGGGATTATGGAAGAACAAACATTCATGAGTTTTTTTCTGTGGCATTAGAAAACTATGTGGAAACTCCGTTAGATTTTAGAAAATCATTTCCTGAATTATATGAGGTGATTACACGAATGTTAAATTTTAGAGCGTTTAATTTTTATGTTGAAAAAGAGGTTAGAAACGAACCCTGAAACTTAGATTAGGCGTAATGCCTAATGAAATGCTTTCAACGGTTTCTATTTCGTTTTCTGGTGTAACCCTATAATATCGGTTTAAGACATTTTTTTTGTTTAAAATATTTAAGACAGAAGCGCCTATTGTTGCTTTGCTATTTTCACTTAGTTTAAAATTATACAAGGCAGAAACATCAGAACGTAAATAGTAAGCAAGCCTACTACTGTTAGGATCTTTGTAATTTATGCTATTGGGAAATGTAAGTAGATCTAAGGCGTTGTTTCCTTCTTCGGGCTCTGTATATGGCTTTCCAGTATGGTAATTAATGCCAAGGCCTAATTTTATTTTCTTGTAGTTGTAGGTACCTGCAAAGGTGATGTGATGTGTGATGTCTAAGTTATTAGGAAACTTATGTGGTGTAATGGTTTTAAAAGTGTAATTATTTAAATTATATGTATAACTTAACCAGGTGCTGTAGCTGCTGGCTTTTTTATTAATTAAAAACTCTACTCCTTTTATATTGTATTTTCCTATTTCTCCATCAAATTGATCTTTATTTTGAAACCCTTGGGTTAAGGTGCTTATACCCTTTACATCTTTATAAAAACCTTCGAGTCCAATATACAATCGATTGTGATTGTATGTAAATCCTAATGAAGCTTGTTTGCTTGTGGTTATGGGTAAATTGTCTTCGTTGGCTAATATCCATCTTCTTTTTTCAACACCTAAAAAATTTTGTTCTAGATCTATAATTTGATTGGTAGACTGACTCTTAAATTCACCCAATAGCTCTGTGTTGATGTTTTTAGCAAGTTTGTAGTTTATGTTTACCCGAGGTTCAATAATCCACTTTTTAAATGTGTTAATATTTTCTATGTGGTTTATTCTGAGTCCACCTTTCGCTTTAAGGCTGTTGGTTTGGAAGTCTAATTCCGAATAAATAGCATTAGTTCTAATAACACCTTTAATGTTTTTTCGGTAGGGTGGTTGGGTTACATTGGTGAAATTGATAATTCCTGTCTCAACCAATTGGTACCCATTAAGCCAATGAAGGGTATTGGTTAGCTTATACTTGGTGTTTAGTTTCAGTCCATTTTCTAAAACCTTGTTGGTTTGTTCTAATTGCTGCTTAGCATCTGCTGAAATACTACTGGCGTTTAGATTATAAAATGTACGGTAGGCATTGAATTGGGTAGAAAAATTTGTATTCCAATTACTTTCAAGGCTCCCTCCAAAAGAAGTGCTGCGTTGGTCTATAGTACTAGCGCTAGTTTCGTTATTGATAGTTTCCTTATAGTCTAAAGCATTGTTCATCTGTATAAAACTAATTCTAAGTTTTTGGTTTTCATTGATGTCATACAGTGCTTTTGCTGTAAAGTCATAAAAATAGAAATCCTCATTTCGAGTTATTTCGGTACTGCTAGTTTCATTTTCAATCTCACTGTCTTGAAAAGCCTTGTCAAAAAACATAGTGTAGGTTGGTGTGCTTAAAAAATCGGTAATCGAGCGTCTTGCAGAGAATTGAAAAGCAGCTTTTTCTGTAATTGGTATTTGACCAAAGACATCGGCACTAATCATAGTGACGCCCGCTCCGCCATTAAAGCTGTCAGCTACATTATTGTTGGTTCGCATATCTATAACACTACTGATGCCATCGCCAAATTGAGGGCTAGTTCCATTTTTTGTAATGGTTACTTTATTTGTTAAATAGGGATTAAAAGCAGATATTAAACCGAAAAAATGACCCGATTGATACATTTTTATGCCCTCCCATAGAATTAAATTTTGATCGTTTGTTCCCCCGCGAACATTAATATCTGATACGGTTTCATTGATACTTTTTATACCAGGTAATGCTTGAACGGTTTGTAAAACATCCGGTTCTATTAAGCCAGGTAGAATGCCAAAATTAGCGGTATTTAAAACAATGCTACCATCTAGACTTTTAGATAAACCAGTGGTTAAAAATTGTGAGATTATAATTTCGTCTAATTCTTCGTACTGTTGATCCATTAAAAAGGTTGGACAAGGAGTCTTGTTTGTTAATTCTTTTGCTCTTAGGTGTAAGGTTTTAAAACCAATAAAGCGTACTCTAATTACCGCGTCTTTTGCTATATCTTTTAAGGAGAAAGAGCCATTGGTGTTTGTAATGGTCGTCTTATTACTTCCTAAAACTTCTACAGTAGCGCCAATTATAGTATTCTGTTGAAAATTGTCTAGAATAGTAGCACAAACAATACCATACTTTATTCTTGATAATGCGTAGTATCTATCACTGAGTTTGGTAAATGTTAACTCTGTTTCTTTTTTTATATAATTAAGGATGTCTTCAATGTTTTTGCTACTGGCGGGGACAATTGAAAAGCCTTCTATATCTGTATTTATATAAGAAAGCTTAATGTTAAACTGTAGCTCTAATTGCTGTATATATGTAATTAAAGGCAGTGTGTTATTCGTTTCTTGTGCTTTAGCAATAAGGCTTAAGACAAGGAAGAAAAAACATAAAATAAGTTTAGATTGATTATTTTTTAGCATAAAACAACACCTTATTCTTCTCTAATTTATAACTAATTTGAGAAGGAATACTAATACTTTGCAACGCTAATTCTAGGTTTTTGTTGTTAAATGAACCCGTAAAAAGTTGTTGAGTATCAATGTCTTTAGTGGTTACTGTAACATTAAATTGGCGTTGAAATTCATTTAAGACAAACGCTAAGGGAATACTTTTAAACGTGCTTTCGTCTTGTGTCCAAGAAGGTGCTATGGTTTTTGTATGAGTAATAGGAGCAATTTTTCCGTTCACTACCATAAAAGAAGTTCCTGCTGGTATTTTAGTTTCTATGCCATCGTAGGTTACACTTACCAAACCTTCATAGCAAGTGACTTCAAAAAAGTTGTTTCTCGCTTCAACATTAAACTGAGTTCCCAGTACGGCAACCGTCCCTTGATCTGTAGAAACAGTGAATTTTTTTCCCTTGGCAACTTTGAAAAAAGCTTCACCTTTTAAAGATATGTTTCTGTTTTTTTTCCATTGATTTTTGTTGTAAGCTATTTTTGATTCAGCATTCAATAAAATTTCAGAAGCATCAGGGAGTGTTACTTCATTGCTTTGAGCGTAATCTGTATGTATAGTTTCCTCTAAAGAATTTGTATAAAAATAAGCAGCGCCACAAATTAGAAGTATAGCTGCTGCAACTCGAATAAATTTAGTAAGCGGATTTAATTTCACCACCTTAGGCTCTACTTTAAATCGTTTCGCATTAATAGACTGTAAAGCCTTGTTTTCATTATAATCAGGTGCTTTTAAATTATTAGAAGCTGCAATTATTTTCTGATAAGAAGCATAGGCATCCGTCTTTTTAAATTGGATGGTTTCTTCTTCAGATAACTCATTGTTCAGCCACTTTGCCAAGTAATTCTCTTGCATAATATTTTGCTTTATAGAAGTATAACAATATAAAAGTAAAAAACCCTACTTTAAAATTGTGCTTTTTGTACTATTACTTTTGTCAATGTTGTTACTTCGGAATTTATAGGGTTGGTTTTAGGTTTATTCTTCCAGAACGAATTAAGTATTGCGTGTTTGTATTGTCTTCTACCTAAATTATATAACTTATATTTATGGAATTATTTTAAGAATTGAAATTAATTTGATTAATTCTGTCTATACGTGGAGTTATATGCACTTATTTAGAAAATTACTTTTTTGTTCCTTAGTATGTCTTACCACTGCGGTTAGCTTTGGACAAGCCAGAATAAATGATAGCATTGTCATTGTAAAGGACGTAGATAGCTTGTCTAAGACGTACAATAGAATTTTTATTTCAGGTTCCAGTGTTGCCTATGTAGACAATGCATCTAAATATACGGTTTTGGATGTAAATAAGGCAGATTTTAATTATTGGAATCTTAGGCGTTTAGATTCATTGCTATTGGAGAATAGTATTTTTCCTGATAAGGTTATTTCTGAAAACACCCCCCTAGTTCGTTGGTATGTTGATAGCTTGAATAAAGTGAGTTATCATAAAGTTAATGCAACAATCAATGAGTTGCCTCTAGAACATGTAAGCTGGAAAGAACTTCCTAAGGTATTTACAACTGGGGAATTCATTAGTACATCTAATCAGTTGTCCCCTAAAAAAAGAGGCTTTTGGTTCTCTCCAGATGTTTTTAATTTTTCAGCTAATAATTTACAAGGAGCAAAGGTATTCAAAGCTTTTAAGTATGATTTAAAGGAGAAGTTGAGAATTAGTATCTCTTACAATGAGAATGCGTTTAATACAATGTCTAATAATGATGTGTTAACGGGTAATGATTTGGTTGTAGGTTATGATGAAACACGAGGGAAGACAGCAAGTTTTAATGGAAAAACAAGTTATATTGATGTTAAAACTGCAACTGAAATTCACTTTAAAGAATTGTCCATTACCGCCTGGATAAAACCTAAAACTATAGAAGGTGCACTAAGTATTGTAGGTAAAGGAGAAGTTTTTTCAGCAAAAATTAACGATGGGTATTTACAATTTACATCGCCAAAAATTAAGGATCATTATACAAAGGAAGTGTTGGTTAAGCCTAATGAGTGGATGCATATTGCGTATGTGTATATTCCTAATGATAAAATGTTTTTTTATGTAAATGGTAAGCTTGTAGAAGAGCAGAAAGCTTCTGAAATAGATCAAACAAATCATTCTGTTTTAATAGGAACTAATCTTTGGGGGGAAAATTATCACGGCCTAATGAGTGATTTTAATATGTGGACAAGGGCCATAAGTGATGATGAAGTTAGTGAGGTGTATAAAGGAGGTGTTGCTCCCAATGTAGAGCAGGCATCTAACTATTCTATAATTCTATGGGCTGTTGGGGTGCTACTTATAGTTATTTTAGTTAAGGTGGTATGGGGTAAAAAAGAATTGTTAAACGAACAGGAATCTGTTCATCTTGACTCTTATGTTGCGCCAAGTCCTTTGCAATATCATGTACAGTGTTTGGGAGGGTTTAAAATTTTAAGTAAAGATTTTGAAGATATTTCACATAAATTTTCCCCAAAAAGAAGAGAATTATTTTTACTTATTTTGCTTTATACCCTACGGGAAGGTGGTATTACATCAAAAAAAATAGGTGAAATTTTGTGGCCAAATTTTTCACCGTCAAATGTAAAGAATAATAGAAGTACACAGATAAGAGAAATAAGAAACATTTTTGAAAATTATCTCGACTTAGATATTGTTTATTCTGATAAGAAGTGGAAAGTACAGCTAGCTGAGAATGTTAAAGTTGATATCGTAGCATTGCAAAAAATGATGGATAACATATTTCGAAACAAAACCAAGGTAACGAAAAATGCAATACCAAATATAGTTCAGCTTATCAATCAAGGGGCATTGCTTCCTAATATTGAAGTAGATTGGTTAGATGAGTTTAAAGGGCAATATGGAAATGTAGCCTTGGATAGTTTAATTCCTTTTTTAGAGACAAAGGAAACCCTTTCAAAAAATTTGTTATTAGATCTTTCGAATGCTATTTTAATTGTTGACCCCTTACATGAGCAAGCTTTAAAGGTTAAGCTAGAGGTGTTAACAGCTCAAGGTAAGCATATGTCTGTAAAAAAAGAGATCGAAAATTTCATGAAATTATACGAAAAATTTTATAGGGAACCCTATAGTGAGAAACTTATTTAAAGTATAAAAAGGCCAATTTTAAAAAAGTATCCAACTAGAAATTGTAGAGGTTAAATGGGTGAACTTTGGGTTAGACTATGATTTTTTTGTTAAAAAGTTGTTTATATTTTCAATATTACCCCATTCATTACCCCTAATGATACATCCTATAGATTAGATTTACAGTACGTAATAGTGAAAACTGCATTTCCTGAACATTAATTTTAATAAAAGTCATCAATTTTTTTTGGTGAATAATCGATTGTGTATCGAAGGAAAAGTTAAGTAGTTATTGCATACCTAAAAGTCAAATCAAAATATTGAAAAGATTAGCATATGAAAGAACAGTTAAATAAGAGACGAGATTTTGTAAAAAAAACTATTGTGGCAGCAGCTGGCATTAGTATTATTCCACGACACGTAATGGGGGGTACTAATTTTATGGCACCGAGTGATCAATTAACAAAGGCAGTAATTGGTGTAGGTGGTATGGGACAAGGGCACCTAACTTATGAGGATACTAAGCTTTTAGCTATCTGTGATGCCGATGCAAACCATTTGGCATCTACATTGCAAAGGGTAGGTGATGATGTCAAGGGCTATCGGGATTTTCGTGAAGTTTTGGCTAGGCCAGATATTGATATTGTACATATCGCTACGCCGCCACATTGGCATGGTTTAATGTCAATTATGGCTGCTGAGGCAGGTAAAGATGTTTGGTGTGAAAAGCCAATGACGAGAACAATTGGAGAAGGAAAAAGAGTTGTAGAGGCCATGCAACAACACGGTAAAATGTTCCGATTAAATACTTGGTTTCGTTTTAAAGACAATTTCTATGGAATGGGAACTCCGGTGAAAAAATTAAAGAAAGTAGTGGATAGTGGTGTTTTGGGTTGGCCTTTAAAAGTTACTATCAGTGGGGTTACCGGTTTTAACTGGAAATTCTATTGGGTAGGGAAAGAAAATCTAATGCCACAGGCTGTTCCAACACAATTGGATTATAATATGTGGTTGGGGCCTGCACCTGAAAAACCATACAATCCGCACAGAGTACATTCTACTTTTAGAGGGTATTGGGATTATGATGGTGGTGGTTTAGGGGATATGGGACAACACTATATAGATCCTGTGCAGTATTTCTTAGGGAAAGATAATGAGAGCCCAGTTAAGGTCGAAGTAGATGCACCGCAACAGCATTATGATGCAATTGGGACATGGCGTAAAATAGTATATACCTATGCAGATGGGTGTCAGATTATTTTAGATGGTGAAAATAAAGATAAAGATGCGGCCTATATAGATGGGCCTGATGGGAAAATTTACAACGGATTTAAATCGACCATTCCTAATATTGAAAGTATTATAAATGCAACGCCAGACCCAGAAGAACAAATTACTGTTTTTTCAGAATCTGTACGTACCCGTAAGAAGTTTGCTTTAAATGAAGAAAACGGACACCGATCTGCGACAGTAGTTAATATGGGGATTATTGCCTTGCGTTTGGGTAGAACCTTAGAGTTTGATCCGGTAAAGCAAGAATTTATTAATGATGAAGAAGCAAATAGATTAATAAACCAACCAATGAGAACTTCTTGGGCGCACTAATTAAAAAAGATTACTTAAAAATGAAAAAAAATATATTCAAAATAACAGCTTTACTTTTATTTGTTAGTTGCTCTTTCAATTTGTCAGCACAAATAAATAGAACCATAGAAACCAAAGTTGCAGACATTTTAGCGCAAATGCCAACAGATAATCTAGACCATTCTAACAAGGTTATGGAAGAGATTATAGGTATGGGGGGAAATGGAATTTTAAAATTTACAGACATGCTCGTGCCGTTAGGTACTGGTGATGATACCAAGGTGAGATACGCCCTGCAAAGTGTCGCTATTTATAGCGGAGGAACAGGGAAAATTATTAGTAATGGAGTGGTAGAGAATGCTTTATTGCAAGCCATTAAAAAAGCCTCTAATGATGAAGTGAAAACGTTCTTGATTGATCGATTGTTGTATTGTGGTACTGCTAAAAGTGTAGCGCAATTAAGTGGATATTTAACAGATGATAAATTGTATAAGCCTGCCCTGGCCGCTTTAGAGTCTATTGGAACTACAACAGCTTCAAAGGCAATTTTAGATGCTGCATCTACTGCTAGTTCAGAAAAGCAATTGGCGTTAATAAATACCTTAGGTAAATTAGAATATGAACCAGCTACAGATTTGCTATTAGAATTGGCAACTTCCAGCGCTATTGCAACCCAAGAAGAATCGTTAAGAGCATTGGCTTCAATTGGGGCTGTAGATGCAATGGGGACCCTTGTCGCAGCTGCAAATAATGCAAATTATAGATTGGATAATTCCAGTGCTATTATTTCTCTTATTGCTTATGGAAATAAGTTGGCAGATAATGGGAATAAAACAATGAGTAATGAGGTAGTAGACGTGTTGCTAAAGAATTGTAAGGCTGATGATCAATTGCATTTTAGAGCAGCAGCCGTTCATTTGTTGAGAGCAAACAATGGAACACTTGCAAATAAGACCTTGTTGAAAGAATCCTTGCATAAAAACAAAAATTATAGTGCTGCGGTTATAGACGCAGCAGCACAAAATTTAAGTAGTGAAGAGGCGACGAAATGGGTGAAAAATTATAAAAAAGCATCTACTTCAGTGAAGCCATTAATACTAAATATGATGGCAAGTAGAGAAGAGGCTGTTGTATATAATAAGGCTATTCTTCCAGCAGTATCTCATAAAGACCAAGGGGTGCGTATTGCGGGAATTAAGGCATTGGCACATCAAGATAAAAGCAAAGTATTGCCGGTATTATTAACGGCATTAAATAAGGCGAAATCATCTGAAGAGTTCATTGTTATTGAAGAAACCTTAAGCAAAGTAGCGGCAGGAAAAGATGCTTCAATATTAGCCAAAAGTCTAAGCGGTGCTAATGGAAAAGCAAGAGAAGTCCTTGTTAATGTTTTGGCTGCCAGAGATGCTTCTGCCCAATTTGGAACTATTACAGGCTTATTAAACAGCGCTGATTCAGATTTAAAGGCAACAATTTATAAGGCATTGCCCTCTATTTCTGGAAAAGAAAATTTATCAGAATTGTTAGTTTTGTTAGAAAAATCTAGCACTGCTGCCAATACTACAAATACCCAAAATGCTATTAGTGCCATCCTTATCAGTTCTAAAGAGGATACGGCTACTGTAATTTACGATGCGTTTGGTAGTGCTTCAGACAAATCAAAATTGACACCAATTTTGGCAACCTTAAGCACGGACAAGGCTTTAGAATTGGTTGCCGAGCAATTAAATTCTGGGACAGAAAATGGAAAAAAAATTGCCTTGGATGCATTGTCTAACTGGAAGACCAATGATGCAATTGCACTATTGTTTAAAACCGTTTCAGAGAATGGAAATCAAAGTATTAAAGACAGAGCTTTTGGAAAGTATTTGGATAAAGTTTTAAAATCTGTGAATCCTGATGATCAGAAACTATTATTGGTTACCAAGTTGTTGCCTTTTAGTAATTCTGTAGACGATAAAAAGCAATTGATAAAATCAGCTTCTAGAATAAAAACATTCTTATCTTTAATATTTGTATCTAAATTTTTAGATGATAGTCAGCTTTTAACCACTGCTTCTAACGCGGCAATACAATTGGCTTTACCAACACCAGGTAAAGAAAATGGGTTAAGTGGCGATGTAGTTCGGGACATAGTTTCTAGAAGTGTAAACAACTTAACGGGTCCAGATAGTCAATATGTTAAAATAGACGTCAAAGAATTTTTAGAAAAAATGCCAAAGGATAAAGGCTTTGTTTCCATTTTTAATGGCAAAGATTTATCGGGATGGGAAGGTTTGGTGAAAAATCCAATTGCCAGGGGTAAAATGTCTGAGAAGGAATTGGCGAAAGAACAAGCAAAGGCGAACGCCCAGATGCTGCAAGACTGGTATGTAAAGGATGGTGTTATTGGTTTTAAAGGTGAAGGCTATAATAATATCTGTACCATTAAAGATTACGCAGATTTTGAAATGCTTGTTGATTGGAAAATTACCAATGGTGGTGATAGTGGAATTTACTTAAGAGGTACACCACAGGTACAAATTTGGGATATAGCCCGTGTAAATGTTGGAGCACAAGTTGGGAGTGGTGGTTTGTACAACAACCAAAAACATCAGAAAGATCCTTTAGTTGTTGCAGATAACCCTATTAATGAATGGAATACCTTTAGAATTAAAATGGTAGGTGATCGTGTAACAATACATTTGAATGGTGTTTTGGTGACAGACAATGTAATTTTAGAAAATTACTGGGATAGAGAACAAGCAATATTTGCCAAAGAAGCTATTGAATTGCAAGCACATGGTGAAGATTTAGGATTTAGAAATGTATATGTTAGAGAGATTCCGTCAGGGGATGACTTGTTAACTGATGCCGAAAAATCTGAAGGTTTTAAGTCTTTGTTCAATGGTAAGGATTTAGGTCACTGGATTGGAAACAAAAAAGATTATTTGGCAGAGAATGGAGAAATAGCGGTGAAACCAAAGCAAGGCGGACATGGCAATCTATACACAGCTAATGAATATTCAGATTTTGTTTTTAGATTTGAATTTAAGTTAACGCTTGGCGCAAACAACGGTTTGGGGATTCACGCTCCCTTACAAGGAGATGCAGCCTATGAAGCCAAGGAATTGCAGATCTTGGATAATACTGCTGCCATTTATGCAAACCTTGAGGAATATCAATATCACGGATCTGTATATGGTGTGATCGCGGCTAAACGTGGATTTTTAAATCCGGTTGGAGAATGGAATTCAGAAGAAGTTATTGTAAAAGGAGATGCTATTAAAATCACATTAAATGGCACGGTTATATTGGAAGGCAATTTTAAAGAAGCTTCTAAAAATGGAACCTTAGATGGTAAAAATCATCCTGGATTAGATCGTAATAATGGACATATTGGCTTTTTAGGCCATGGCTCAGAATTATGGTTCCGCAATATTCGTATTAAGGATTTAGCAAAATAAAAGCAAGGCATATACTTAAAAACCCCCATTACAAAGTAATAGGGGTTTTTTGTTTTTTGGAACAACGATCATTTAGATTCCATCAATTTGCTCACGTAATGTTTTTAGTGCCAAATGCATTCTTTTTTCTATTGCTTTTACGCTTACCCCTTCCATTTCAGCAATCTCCGCATATTTTTTTTTATCAATTCGATTTAATAAAAAAGTAGTACGTTGATTTTCAGGTAAACGTGCTAAGGCATTTTCTAATTTTTTATGAAACTGTTTTTCTTCAAGTAGAAATTCTGGGGTTTCATGCGTAACATCAGTATTTAAATGTGCGTATTTAAGGCGTACTTTTTCGGCCTTAATCATATTTAAATACAGGTTATTAGCAATAGTGTAGACATAAGATTTAGCCTTGCTTGGAATTACCTTTGCGCAATTTTCCCAGAGTTTTACAAATGCCTCTTGTACTGCGTCGTAAGCCTTTTCTTCATTACCAAACTTATAATATATATAGTTAAAAACCGTTTTGGAATTAGTTGTAAAGAGGTGATTGTAGATTTTCTCTTCGCAAACGTTAGTATGATCATTTATATCCAAAGTGTATCTATTTTGTTTTTTTCAAAGGTATTTTAAAAAAATGAATCTTTTAGGTAGGGTATTTATAAAGTTAATTGTTTTAGAAGTATAAAAACAGAAAAACCAGATTGTTATGAAAAATTTTGTCATCAAATTTATGTTTGCCATCCTACTAATGACAGCATTTAGTTTATCCTCTTGTCAAGAAGAGTTTGAAGAATTACCAAACAATACCAATGAAGAAGCCATCGCAGCATCTTCTAGTACTGCAAAGTTAATAGAAAGAACATCTTCTAAGGATGGTTCTTTTGATAATATTGTGGATGGCGCAAGTTGTTTTGCTGTTCAGTTTCCGTATACCGTTAGTGTAGATGGTTTAGATATTAGCATAGATTCTATTGAAGATTTAAAACTAATAGAAGAAATTTTTGATGCTGTTGAAACAGATGATGATATTTTGGAAATTCTTTTTCCTATTACCATTACACTTGCCGATTATTCTGAAACTGTAATTAATTCAAAAGAAGAATTACGATCAATTGCCAAAGCATGTATTGAAGGAGGTGACGACGACGATATTGAATGTATCGATTTTGTTTATCCACTTACCTTGTACTCCTTTAGTGTTAATTTAGAAATAACAAGTACAGTAACCATTGAAAATGATAGACAGTTAAGGCGTTTCTTCGCTGGCTTAGGTGGTAATGAATTAGTAAGTTTTGATTTTCCATTAACATTAGAACACTATGATGGAACAAAAATTACAGTACAAAATAATGCAGAATTAGCTTTGGCATTAGAGAATGCAGAAGATATGTGTGATGAGGATGACGATGATGATTATAACGATGACGATTTTACAAAAGAAAAGTTAGATGGTTACCTTGTAGAATGTCCTTGGTTGGTTAGAGATGTTATTAGAAATAATCAGGATCAAACAGGACAGTATTTTGAATACTTAATGAATTTTAAAGAAGATGGTACTGTACAGGTTAAAGATAGACAAGGAAATGCATTAGAGGGGAATTGGACAACAAGAGTTGGAGCCAACAGCCATAGAGTATTATTAAAATTAGAATTTACAGTCTTAGTAGATTTCAACTTAGATTGGTTTGTGTATGAATTAGGTGATGGTGTACTTAAATTCTATGCCAATGATGGTGAGGACAAAATTGTGATGAAGCGTTTTTGTCAAGAAGATCATAATCCAGATACACTTAGAGAACTTTTGAAAGCGTGTAAGTGGATCATTAAAAATGTAAAACTTAACAATGAGGACATAAATAGGCTGTTAGGATATGAGTTTAGCCTCCTTGTTGATGGAGTGGTAACCTTAAGTAATGGAACAACAACTTCTCTAGGTACATGGGCAATTACTACAAATGCACAAGGTAGGCTGGTTATGGCCATTACAATGGTTGATGAGCCAGGAGTAAGTTTTGAATGGTTGTTGACTGATTTAAGAAATGAGCGATTAAAATTCAACATAGAAGGTACGGCTTATGAACTATTGTTGGAAAGAAATTGCGATAATGATGAAAACGACGAAGATGTAACTTGGATTCGTGGCATGTTTGATGAAACCAAATGGCAAGTAGCATTGTTCTCGCAGAATGAAGATGATAGTACTGCGGGTTATGCAACAGACACCTATAGTTTTACGGCAGATGGAGAAGTAATCATTAGAAACCCAAATGACCAAGAAATAGATAAAGGAAGATGGTATGTTTACAGAAGTAGTGAAGGAACCTTAGAAATGATACTAAATTTTTCTGATAGTAGTAATTATTACCCTTTAGCAAATGATTATGTTATTTTAGAAGTAGATGAAGACAGAATATCATTAAAGCATAAGAATGATAATGGGTATGACAGATTAGTCTTTGAACAGGTAGAATAGTAACAGTTTTTCCCCCAATTTTAGAAAAAGGGTAACTTCTATATGAAGTTGCCCTTTTTTGCATTTATATTTTTTACCTCAAACTTCAGACTTCGAATAGTTATTCTTAAATTTGCCCTTTTCAGATAATACAGAAAGACTATGTTTAATAATTTAAGTGAAAAGTTAGATAAAGCGTTCCACGTCTTAAAAGGGCACGGACAAATAACGGAAATTAATGTTGCTGAAACATTGAAAGAAGTTCGTAGGGCTTTATTAGATGCCGATGTTAACTTTAAAATTGCTAAAGAATTTACCAACAGAGTAAAAGAAAAAGCACTTGGTCAGAACGTATTAACAACTTTACAGCCAGGCCAATTAATGGTAAAACTGGTAAAGGATGAGCTTACAGAGCTTATGGGAGGTGATGCAGAAGGTATCAACCTATCTGGTACGCCATCGGTAATATTGATGTCCGGTTTACAAGGTTCTGGTAAAACTACCTTTTCTGGTAAACTGGCCAATTATTTGAAAACAAAGAAAACTAAAAACCCATTATTAGTTGCCTGTGATGTCTACCGTCCTGCTGCTATAGATCAATTACATGTAGTTGGTGAGCAAATAGGGGTTGCCGTGTATTCGGATCGCGGGAATACGGATCCTGTCGCGATTGCAAAAGCGGGGGTAGCCTATGCAAAAGAAAACGGACATAATGTGGTAATAATAGATACTGCTGGTCGCTTGGCTGTGGATAAAGAAATGATGGATGAGATTGCTAACGTTCATAAGGCAATTTCACCACAAGAAACTTTGTTTGTCGTGGATTCTATGACCGGTCAAGATGCTGTAAATACAGCAAAAGCTTTTAATGATGTTTTAAATTTTGATGGGGTTATACTTACCAAATTAGATGGTGATACTCGTGGTGGTGCCGCAATATCCATTAAATCTGTAGTAACTAAACCTATTAAATTTATTGGTACAGGAGAGAAAATGGATGCCATAGACGTTTTCCACCCATCTCGTATGGCTGAACGGATCCTAGGTATGGGTGATGTTGTTTCCTTAGTAGAGCGAGCTCAAGAGCAGTATGATGAGGAAGAAGCGCGGAATATTCAAAAAAAGATTGCAAAAAACAAATTTGGATTCGATGATTTCTTAAAGCAGATTCAGCAGATTAAGAAAATGGGGAGCCTAAAAGATTTAATGGGTATGATACCCGGTGCAGGGAAGGCTTTAAAGGGGATGGATATCGATGATGATGCCTTTAAACATATAGAAGCTATTATACATTCCATGACTCCTTTTGAGCGTGAAACTCCAAAAGCATTAGATGCAAGTAGAAAAAAGAGAATTGCAAAAGGGAGTGGTAGGTCTGTACAAGAAATAAATCAGTTGCTAAAGCAGTTCGACCAAATGGGGAAGATGATGAAAATGATGCAAGGTGGTGGCGGTAAAAAAATGATGCAGATGATGGGCGGAATGAAGGGGATGCGCCCCTGATAATTAATAATGAAAGTGTAAAATAAAAATGTAATTGGAGAATTAAACCAATTACTGAATACTAATTACTCATTACCAGAAAATGGAATTACTAGACGGAAAAAAAGTATCAAACCAAATAAAAGAAGAGATTGCTGCTGAGGTAACTAAGATGCGAGAACGTGGTGAAAAAGTACCACATTTGGCTGCAATAATAGTGGGGAATGATGGCGCAAGTTTAACCTATGTAGGCAGTAAAGTACGTTCTTGTGAGCGTGTAGGATTTGAGTCTACCTTGGTGCAAATGCCAAGTACAACTAGTGAAATAGAGTTGTTGCGTAAAATTGAAGAGCTAAACCTAAACGAAGAAATAGATGGGTTTATAGTGCAGTTGCCACTACCACCACAAATAGATACTCAAAAAGTATTGTTGGCTGTTGATCCTGATAAGGATGTAGATGGATTTCACCCAACCAATTTTGGTAAAATGGCTTTGGATATGAGTACATTTATACCAGCTACACCATTTGGTATTTTAGAGTTATTAGAACGTTACAAAGTAGATACCAAAGGAAAACATACGGTAGTTATAGGACGCAGCCATATTGTGGGTAGACCTATGAGTATTTTAATGGGACGCAAAGGTTGGCCAGGAAACTCAACCGTAACCTTAACCCATAGTGCTACTAAAAATATTACGCAAATCATTTCTCAGGCAGATATTGTTATCTCTGCCTTAGGCGTCCCTAATTTCTTAAAAGCAGAAATGGTAAAAGATGATGCTGTAGTCATAGATGTTGGTATCACCCGTGTAGTAGATGAAACCAAACCAAAAGGATATTATATTACAGGAGATGTAGATTTTGAAAATGTAAGTAAGAAAGCCTCATTTATAACCCCAGTTCCTGGAGGTGTTGGTCCAATGACCATAGCTATGTTGTTAAAAAATACACTCTTAGCAAGAGAGCGCCATAGAAGTGCCAATAAATAAGATGTAATTTATTAAAATGACTTTTGACGTACTTTGCAGTGGTGTAGGGTTTTTCGAAAGGCTATTATGATAACATTCAAAATTTTAATAGAGCCATTAAGAACGATAATTATAGTTTTTAGTGGCTTTTCTTATTTAAAATTAAGAGAAATCAAGGGCTAGAAAAACACCATAATGATGAGCATCAAAATTACACAGATAAGCACTCAAGAAACATGGGCACTTCGAAGTCGAGTGATGTGGCCGAATAAGCCGTTGGAATTTGTGATGTTAAAAGAAGATGCTGAGGGAATTCATTTTGGACTTTGGAACGAATCAAAACTAATCAGTGTTGTTTCTTTATTTGTAAAAAATGATAGTGCACAGTTTAGAAAGCTTGCTACGGAAACATCGGAACAAGGAAAAGGCTATGGTACGCTTTTGGTAAAGCATCTAATAGCATACGCGAGCCATTTAAAAATTAAAAAAATGTGGTGTAATGCGAGAGCTGATAAAACTGGATTTTATAAAAAATTTGGGATGCAAAAAACAAGGAAAGCCTTTTGTAAAGAAAATATAGAATTCATAATTATGGAAAAAACGATTTCCAAATAAAACTAGATTAGGTACAGTCTAAGGGTGCAATGTTTATCTATATTAATGGTAAACTGTAAGAGGCTAGGTATACTGAACTTATTTCAAGGGCAAAGTTATAATTTTATTTATATTTTATGTTGATAAGTAAGTTGTAGGCCTTCGTTTAATTTGGGTAATTTTAACCTTCTAAAAAAGGATTTGATATGAAAACACCTATAATCTCATCACAGGAATTAGCCGAATTATTAGCCGACTCTAATTTAATTGTTTTGGATGCCAGTCCAGCTACAAATGTATCTGGTTTAGTTAGTGATTTAGAAGGTTTGCAAATAAAAGGCGCGCGTCATTTTGACCTTAAAACTAATTTTAGTGATACTGAGAGCGACTATCCCAATACCATACCCAGTGTACAACAGTTTCAAGAGGAGGCACGTAAATTGGGCATTAATAAAAATAGCGTTATTGTAGTCTATGATAATTTAGGGATTTATACAGCTCCGCGGGTTTGGTGGTTGTTTAACACTTTTGGACATAAGAATATTGCGGTTTTAGATGGTGGTTTGCCAGATTGGGTAGCTCAAGGATACACTACTGAAGAAGTCAGAAAGAAAAGAGTGTCGTTGGGGAATTTTGCAGCCAAATTAAATTCCGCTAATATCAAAGACTATGCTGCCGTAAAAGAGAATATTGATTCAGAAAACGAATTGGTTGTCGATGCCCGTTCAACGGGGCGGTTTAATGGGACAACACCAGAACCTCGTACTGGTTTGCGTAGCGGTAGTATTCCAAATTCGGTAAATATACCTTTTGAAAATGTATTGGAAGATGGAAAATACAAATCCCAAGAAGAACTAACCGCAATATTTGAAGGAGTAATTGCAGAAGACAAGCCATTGGTGTTTAGTTGCGGTTCTGGTCTTACAGCTTGCATTATTTTATTAGCTAGTGTATTGGTGCAAGAGCAAGAAACATCAGTTTATGATGGTTCTTGGACGGAATGGGCACAGTTAGAATCCAATGCCTAAGAAATGGAAAAAGAGAAGCCGAGGTTGGCACGTTTAACGGCCATTGTAACACAACTGCAAAGCAAAAGGCTCGTAACGGCTAGAGAACTTGCAGAAAAGCATTCCGTTAGTATTAGAACGGTGTATAGAGACATCCGTACTTTGGAACAATCGGGTATTCCTATTTTCACAGAAGAAGGGAAAGGGTATTCAGTTATGGAAGGCTATAAGTTGCCACCAGTTATGTTTACGGAAGAAGAAGCCAATGCGCTTATAACTGCAGAACAGATTGTAAATAAAAACAAAGACACTTCGTTTACAGAACAATATACAAGTGCCGTTGAAAAAATAAAAGCAGTACTTAAATATTCTCAAAAAGATAAGGCTGCTTTGTTAACGGAGCGTTTGCAAATTAGGACCAACCTAGAGAACGAAAAAACCAGTAACTACTTAATGCAATTGCAAGTGGCAATTACCAATTATAAAGTAATAAGAATAAATTATACATCTTTGGAACAAAAGCAAACCCAAAGAGATGTGGAACCATTTGCATTAATACACAATAATGACAATTGGGTGATGATTGCTTTTTGTAGACTTCGCAAAGATTTTAGGGCATTTAGGATAGATTGTATACAGCAAGTGCTAGTGCTTGCTGCAACTTTTGAAGCGCACAAAATAACACTTCAGGATTATTTTGATATGGCTCGGAAAAAATGGAAAAGCACCCCTGACATACGGTTGACATAGGTGCAGTTTATATTTGTCATAAATTAATAAAACAACAACAATGAAAAATGTAAGAATTGAGCCTTTTCAAGTTATTGGAGTGAAAGTACGTACAACGAATGAAAACGGACAAGCAGGAAAGGATATCGTTGCGCTGTGGGACAAATTTATATCAGAAGATATTTTAAATAAGATTCCTGCTAAGTTAGGTACAGAAATATATTCTATTTACACCAATTATGAGAGCGATTACACCAAATCCTATGATACCATTTTGGGTTGTAAGGTGTCATCCTTGGAAAATATTCCAGAAGGAATGGTTGGGCAGTCTTTTGCAGCTGCCACCTATGCTAGCTTTATTGCTCAAGGAGATTTATCAAAAGGTGTCGTTTATGCAAAATGGGTAGAAATATGGAGTGCAGATTTAGATCGTTTGTATACGGCAGATTTTGAAATTTATGGAGAAAAAGCACAAAATCCAGTAGATGCCGTGGTTTCTATTTTTGTAGGTATTGAAAACTAATATATATTGAAAATAGACTTTTAAAAGAATTGATTCATTTTGTTAGGTTGACCAATAAAAAGGAATGTTTATAGAAAATATAGGGAGAAACAATTTACATTTTCTATATTTAAAGGAAATAACCAACCTAGAAACCTTTTTCTTATGCATAAAGTAGCTTCTCTTATCTGTGTTTTTTTATTAAGCTCCATAATCACGAATGCACAAACGGGTAGGGTTTATGATAACTTAACGCTAAACAGTAAGATTTTAAAAGGAGAACGAAATTTTTCTATTTATTTACCGCCAGATTATGAATCTTCAATGCGAGAATACCCTGTTTTATATTTATTGCATGGAGCAGGTGACGATCACACAGGTTGGGTGCAATTTGGTGAAATTTTGCATATAACAGATAAGGCTATTAAGGAAGGTAAGGCTACTCCAATGATTATTGTAATGCCAGACGCTAATACGGGTCAGCGTGGCTATTTTAATAGGGATGATTGGCGGTATGAAGACTTCTTTTTTGAAGAGTTAATGCCTTATGTAGAAAAAGCATACCGAATAAAAAGTGAAAAGAGATATAGGGCAGTATCTGGACTGTCAATGGGAGGTGGTGGCGCTTTTATGTATGCGCTGCATAAACCAGAATTGTTCTCTTCAGCTTGTCCGTTAAGCGCGTCTGTTGGTATGTTGCCGCAAGACACCGTACGGATTAATGACTTTGCTAGAGACAAGGAAAAGTCAGTTGAAGAAATACGAACCTATTTAAACCATCATTCGGCTATTTCTTTATTGGATAGTGTCCCAATAGATAAAATAAAATCTGTTCGTTGGTATATAGATTGTGGGGATGATGATTTTTTATTCGAAGGCAATAGTTTGGTGCATATTGCTATGAAGAAAAAAAGAATAGAACATGAATATAGGGTTCGTGATGGTGGACATACTTGGACATATTGGAGAGAATCATTGCCCAATGTCTTACAGTTTATCTCAGATGCTTTTCATCAGTATTGAGAAAAGAGTAATTAGTCCAAAGTTAAAAACCCAAAGGGCCAAAAATTAATAACGAACAACTAATTTACAATGGAAAGGTGAATACTGTTATACGTTTGTCACTTTATGTGAATTGTTTTGTAGCAGTAGCGAAGAACTAATTAGTGTCGAGAAGCTTATAGGTAATAATAGTTTTTGATGCACAATTTCATACTTCAATAGGACTTGAGCTGACATATAATGGCTTAATGCTAAACGTCATCAACTAGCAACGAATAACGAATGAATAGCTAAAAACAAAAACTCTATTTAGCAAATAATTGATGAATATCTTTAAATGCTTTAAATTCTAACGCATTACCAGCAGGGTCTAAAAAGAACATCGTTGCTTGTTCGCCAGGCTCATCTTTAAAACGGATGTAGGGATCTATTACAAAAGCAACACCTTTGTCTTTTAGTTCTTGTGAAAAAGTTTCAAACGTTTCCCAATCTAAAACTACTCCGTAATGGGGTACTGGGACATTTTTGCCATCTACTGCATTCGTGTGTAAATCTTCAGTTGTTGTTTTAGGCTTATAATGTATTACCAATTGGTGACCAAATAAATTAAAATCAACCCAATGATCACTACTTCTGCCCTCAGGGCAATCTAAAATATCGCGGTAAAAAGCGCGACATTCATCTAAATTATGAACTGGAATTGCAATATGAAAAGGTGCTATAGGGTATTTCATTTATGATTCTTTTAAAAATTTAATAATGGCATTACTAACTTCATCTTGGTGTAGTGAATGTCCAAATCCTTCTGTTTTTAGTAAGCTACTGTTTTTCCAATTTTTATGCACAAGCTCAGAGTCTGAACAAGGTGCAATTTGATCTAATTTATCGTGAATTAGCAAACCTTTTTTAGTGTTTTGCTTTGCGTATCGCGAAATAGAAAAATTTTCTGGTTGAAAATTAAACTTATCATATATATATTCTTTTAACTCTTTAAAAACTATCTCATCGAACTTTAACATATCACGGTAGTTATTTAAAATAGTATAAAATTCAGATGGCGCACCAAGTATTATTAATTTGTCTACATTAAGATTGTTGTATTTGTAATTATTATACAAGGTTGTCATACCACCAACACTATGACCAATTATATGTTTTGGTTGGTATTTTTTAACAAGGCTTTGTGTAACTTCTGTATAAATTGGCACGTGTAAAACGCTACCAGTAGAATTACCATGAGCTGGCGCATCAAAGGCTATAACAGTATAATCCTCCTTAGTTAAAAAAGAAATTAAATTTCGCCATCTAAATGCGTTGCTTTCCCATCCATGTAAGAGTAAAATAGTTTCCTTTTTACCTGCCCATTCATACACTTGTACATTTATATTATTGCTTTGTACAACTTCTTTTTTTGCTTTATTTAAAAATTCTTCTTGGTGTGGTAGTACCTTTCCTTTTCTAGGTGTGCAAAAAAGATAAAATGCCTTTTTAGCTGCTTTCTTTTTTGAGAAGACAGCTAAAAGGTTAAAATAAAGACCGTAGAGGAGTGGCATATATTTGGTGAACAGTTTCTTCATAGATTAAAATATCTAGATGCTTTTTTTATTAACGATCCAATAAAAAGTAAAAGAATAGATTTTATATTCATTAGTATGACAAATGGATATATGTGTGACTACAAAGGTAATACATCTGGTTTTTGTAATTTTATTTTTAGTAGAATACGGATCATTATTTAATTACTCCCAATCAATCATCATATACTTAATCTTAGCTGCATCTGGTATTTGTATGGCTTCTATTTTTGCCGAAACAGCATATCGTAAATTGGCAGGTAATTCTTGTTTGTCTATTGTAAAATAGATACCGCTATCTTTAATAAAAAGAACAACATTGTTTATAGAAGTAATTACTTTGCTAATGGTGTAATTGTCTTTAATATCTTTAAAAGTGCTACCTAAACCAACACCTTTATCTGTAGTGTATCTAGGGTCTAATACCTGTATGTTATTTATAATGGTGTCATTACTAATGCTAACTGAAAACAAAGGTTTACCTCCTTTTTCATATATATGTTGTTTTTGTTTAGCCACATTAAATTGTAAGTCGTTTCCTGTTACCAGTGAATCATTTGCAAAAATTGTTTTTAAATCATTGGCGGTGTGCGCCTTTGTTAACTTGCCAAAACTACTGGTTGTGATTAAAAAATCTGTACCTGTCGACTTGCTGCATTGTATTGTAACTAGGGTAATGGCAGCTAGTGCCATACTTGTAATTTTTTTCATTTAGGGTTTTAATTTGTATGTAGGTTTATAACTAGTTTAGCGTAGTACTTTTTTTAGTACACCGAGCATACCTCTAATAAAGGTGGCGCTGGTTAATACTTTTACAATTGGATTTTGTCTTGTACTTCGGCTAGAGCTACTTGCTCTTCTTTTTGTTGTTGGTTTTTCTTTTTCAGCTAAGGCTTCTGCTTCTTTAATTTTTATAGTTAGTATCTCGTAGGCGCTTTCTCTGTCAATTACTGTATTGTATTTTTTAACTAAGGCAGAAGAATCTATCACTTCTTTTAATTCACGCGTTGTTAAAACATCCATACGACTCATTGGCGCACGTAGCATGGTAGCAGCCAATGGTGTTGGCCTACCTTTTTCATCCAAAGCAGAAATTAAAGCCTCACCAATACCCAAAGATGTTAGTACATCTTCAGTATTATAATAGGTACTATCCGGGTAATTCTGAGCAGCTAACTTAATGGCTTTTCTATCTTTTGCTGTAAAAGCACGTAGGGCATGTTGTACCTTTAAACCTAATTGTGCCAGTATATCTTCAGGTACATCTGTTGGGTTTTGGGTAACAAAATAGACTCCAATACCCTTAGAGCGTATTAGTTTCACAATGCTTTCAATTTGATTTAATAGAGCCTTAGAGGCTTCATCAAAAATAAGGTGTGCCTCATCTATAAAAAGGACCAGTTCTGGTTTATCACTATCTCCCTGTTCTGGAAAAGTATCATAAATCTCAGCCAAAAGACTTAACATGAATGTTGAAAACAATTTAGGTCTGTCTTGTATATCTGTTAATCTTAAAATATTAATGTATCCTCTTCCGTTTTTATCAATTCTAGTTAAATCATCTACTTCAAAAGATTTTTCGCCAAAGAATAAATCTGCTCCTTGCTGTTCCAATTCAATTATTTTTCGAAGAATAGTGCCTGTCGATGCCGATGAAATTCGGCCGTAACTTTCTTTAAATTCTTGCTTTCCTTCTTCTGTAGCGTAATTCAATACCTTTTTAAAATCCTTAAGATCTAAAAGGGGTAATTTATTATCGTCACAATATTTAAAAATAACAGCAACAATACCTTCTTGCGTTACGGTTAAATCTAAAATTCGAGATAATAACACCGGTCCAAACTCTGAAACTGTAGCTCGTAGTTTTACACCATCTTGCTCAGACAATGATAAAATTTCAACAGGAAAACTTTTGCCTTCAAATGGCAAACCAATTTTAGCATGACGTTCATCTATTTTAGGATGTCCTAGACTAGGTTGTGCAAGACCACTTAAGTCGCCTTTTAAATCCATTAACAAAACAGGAATACCTTTGTCTGACAAATTTTCTGCAATTACTTGTAATGTTTTTGTTTTACCAGTACCTGTGGCACCAGCAATTAGACCGTGGCGGTTTAAAGTTTTCAAAGGTATTTTTACAAACGCGTTGGTAACGGTCTCGCCATCTACCATACCGGCACCTATTGTAATAAAATCTCCTTTTGTGGTGTATCCTTTTTCAATGTCTGCTAAGAATTTTTCCTTGGTATTCATCTCTAAAATTTTGATAAAAATAGTTTAAATTTAAGGAACGCGAAAAAGAAGTTGTCATACTCTCTGTTGAAACTTAACATATTTAATTGTTTATTTGTTTTTGGCTTGCTATTTTATTTTGTTTTTTAGCTTGTACCAAATACTAAAAACAAAAATGTATCTTTGCACGATGGTTAAAGATGAGGTGTTAGCATTGGTAAATAAAGGAAAAATGCTTCCGTTAATGGAAGAGTTTTACACCATACAGGGAGAAGGATTTCATAAAGGAACAGCTGCCTATTTTATACGTGTTGGTGGTTGCGATGTTGGTTGTCATTGGTGCGATGTTAAAGAGAGTTGGAATGCAGAAACCCATCCACCTACAGGAATAGACGCCATTGTAACTAATGCCGCAAAATATTCGAATACTATTGTGGTTACTGGCGGTGAGCCTTTAACGTGGAATATGGAACCCTTAACACAAGCCTTAAAAGCAAAAAACCTACAAACTCATATTGAAACTTCAGGTGCTTATGCGTTAACGGGTGAATGGGATTGGATTTGTTTATCGCCCAAGAAAAATAAATTACCAGAAGGGGTTATATATGATAAGGCGCATGAACTAAAGGTGATTGTTTTTAATAAGCACGATTTTGAATTTGCAGAAGAGCAAGCAGCTAAAGTAAACAAAGATTGTATTTTGTACTTGCAACCAGAATGGAGTGTTAAAGAGAAAATGACACCTTTAATTGTAGACTTTGTAATGAAAAATCCGAAATGGAAAGTTTCTTTACAAACCCATAAATATTTGAATATTCCGTAATTTAAGGATTAGATAAATATCTAAACTACATCTTTTCAGCACAAGCTTATCTACCACCATTTGCTTTTAAATCAGCTAAGCATTCTGTGTCTAAAGTAGGTACCGAGTTTTTACTGGCAATCAACATTTTTTTCATTCCACCACCAAATTCTAATTCCGTACTCATTAAACAATTTTCAGTAGTACAATGACTATTGCCAACTTCATTCTCGTCATCATCTGTTGTTAATCCTTCATGGTTGTTAACCATTTCACTTCCTAAATTAACCAAACCCATTAAATGACTCATTTCATGATTAAGGGTTGCTTCTTCTACAGTTGCATCTGTGATTAAAAAACTTTTGGCGGTCAACTTTTTTATAGTTGCTTCGTAAATGATCATAGACGTATTTCTGTAAACAGCCCCCAAAGTAACAGCGTTAGAATCTTCTTCATCGTTTTCAGAAGGAGCGTCTGCAAAGTAAATATAAATAGATAGTGTTTTTCCTTGGGTATAGATAGTGCGATTTTCAGTTTCTAAACTAGCTATTTTTTTTAAACTTAAGCTAGTTTCATTGGGAGAGCTAAGTTCTTTATAGACAACACTAATATCATCTTTAAAAGTGGTCGATTTTATAAAACGGATAAAATTTGCGATGCTTTCCGTATTTGGTTTGTAATTTTTGACATAGGCTATTTCAAAAATCATAGCATCGTAATTGGCATTGGAAAGGATATCATTTGCAGAGTCTCCAGAAGCTTTTAAATTAGCAGCAGTATTTATTTTTATGGGATCCTCATCATTAGAATCCTTGGAGCAAGCAATAATTAATAGGAAAGCAAAACATAATACACTGAAATTTTTCATAAACTTTTTTTATAATAACAAGAGAAAGGTAGAATACCCTACTTTTAAACGTGGAAAAGTACTATTCTATTGCGTAGCAACAGTAAGCCTAGCTAGGTAGTCGTAATGTGCGCCTTTTTCTATCAATTCACAATTAAAACCATTTAAAATTGCTGCGCGTTGTAAGGTGTTGTAATCTGTATAGAGCCAAGAAAAAGTATTACTTTTATGGTTTTTATAGCTCATCGTAAAATCAACTTCGCCATAGTATTCTTTATCATCCGGTATCCAGTAACCACCATCGTCATCGGCATCAAACATATAAATAATATCACTAGAATCTATTAATAGTTGTCCGTTAGGTTTTAAAATAGATTTTAAATGCACAAAATAAAGACCTAAGTTAATCAGCTTGCCAACAATGCCAATACCATTCATTAAAAGTAAAAGAGTGTCAAACTTTTCTGATTTATATTCCAAGATATCAGAATGTATTGTTTTTTTTATCCCTCTTAGTGTACAGGTTTGTATGGCTCCTTTAGAAGTGTCTAATGCCGTAACGTCTATATTTTTGTTTTGTAGGTAGAGGCTATGGCTGCCGGCCCCACATCCAATGTCTAATACTTTTCCTTTGCATAATTGCAATGCTTTTTGCTCAACCTTCGGCATTGATTTGTAATCCCTGAAAAGATAGGGCACAGGGATAGTATCTTCATCTGCAACTGACGAAATGGTGATAATGTCTTCCTTGTAGTTGCCATTTTGGTAATCTAACATTGCCAAACCAAAAATATCGATTCCCATTTTATTTGTAGTTTTACAGGCAAAAGTGATACTTTTAAATAACATTTAAAAGTATATGATGCATCAACTTGGCTTACGATTGTCTTTAGTACTATTTTATATGATAAATGGTTTTGCTATAGAAACAGTTAATAAAAATACTTCGTTTTACGAACCTAAATAATAACGGTTTTGTATAACAATAATAAGTATGGTTGTGATCAGCTATTGACAATGATGAATAAGTAAGACCTAAAAAACAGATAGCAATACGTAGGGATGGAAGACATTATAAAGCAACTGCCAAAAAAAGCAAAGGAGAAACAGAACGAGAATAAAAAGTTTTTCACCAAGCTTAAGAAAAAAACTCCGAAGAATTTAGATTATGTAATGCAAGAATTGCATACAAATGAGTTTGAAAAAACAGATTGTTTAAACTGTGCAAATTGTTGTAAAACCACAGGGCCTTTGTTTACAAATAGTGATGTTGAGCGTATAGCCAAGCATTTTAGGCAAAAACCACAGCAGTTTATTTCAGAATATTTAAGGGTGGATGAAGAGAACGATTATGTGTTGCAAAGTGTGCCTTGTTCTTTTTTAGGAGCAGATAATTATTGCTCTATTTATGATGTTAGGCCAAAAGCCTGTCGAGAGTTTCCACATACAGACCGAAAGAAATTCCAACAAATAAGTAGCCTCACCTTAAAAAATGTGGCTATTTGCCCAGCAGCATATAATATTGTTGAAGAAATGAAGCATAGAATTAAAACCTAGGATTAATATCGTAAATATTTCTAAAGATTGGAAATTACCTTTATAAGAGATATTTATCTCAGCTTTTAATTGTTGTCTTTTTTGTGGGTAAGGCTTTTAGTTATAGTGCGATACTATAAATAAATTGTATACTATTGGAATAGCTGCTATTTTTTTAATAAATTAGGTCTGATAGTAGTATTTCACTATAAAGGTTAAAATGTAAAACGTATGAAAATTATTTATTTTTGTTTGCTTCTGTATCTAATAAGTGGTTGTGCTTCTAAAAAAAGGATTGATACTAGCCAGTTAAATGGTATAGTGACAGCTCAAAACTTCAGTATAGATTCAGATAGGGCACATCCTGCAGCTAGCTCTAGTCTCAATAGAGTACAAGATTCTGGAATTTTAGGGGTTGGCAACTCTGTCAATCATATTAGCCTGATTGGGAACCCTAATTTTTTAAAGGTTAAAGGGGATAGTATTTCTTCTTACTTGCCTTATTTTGGAGAACGACATATGGGAGGTGCTTACAGTGGCGATGATATTACCATTCAGTTTGATGGAGTTGTAGATGAGTATGAGGCTGTATGGGATGCTAAAAAACAACAGTACAACATTACTTTTAAAGCAAAAAGTAAAGGAGAACTATTTGATGTGCGGCTGGTGTTGTACCCAAATTTGAATAGTTATATGACGATCCTTGGAACAAAACGGTCTAGCATAATATACACGGGAAAAGTTAAGGATAATTCTGAAAATTGAGGGAATGATTTTTTTTCATGGATATAAAAATGAGTTTGATTTAGAATATGGAAAATATTATTGATTATTTTGAAAGTATACCCTCTACACATAGAAGTATTTTATTAATTGGGGGAATTACGCTGTTTTGGTTGCTTGAAGGGATATTGCCTTTACAACGATTTACCTATAAGAAGTGGCGGCATGCATGGCCCAATTTCTTTTTTACGTTTACCACCATAATCATTAATTTTTTATTTGCTTTTTTGTTGCTATGGATAAGTGATTGGACTGTAGCAAATAACTTTGGTATTCTAAACTGGTTGCCAGATATGTCCTTGTGGTTGTATGCTATAGTTGGGGTTTTGTTGCTCGACTTTTTTGGAGCTTATTTGGCGCATTTTACAGAGCATAAAGTAAAACCATTGTGGATGATTCACTTGGTACATCATACAGATCATAATGTAGATACCACAACAGCCAATAGACATCACCCCATAGAAAGCGTTATTCGTTTTGTATTTACCTTGATGGGTGTTTTTCTTGTTGGTGCGCCAATGGGAGTGGTTATGTTGTATCAATCTTTGTCATTGGTAGCAACACAATTTGGACACGCAAATATTAGATTGCCTAAAAAAGTAGATGAGGTGTTAAGTTATTTTTTAGTATCTCCAGATATGCACAAAGTACATCACCACTATGTATTGCCTTACACAGATTCTAATTATGGAAATATTTTTTCTATTTGGGATCGGCTATTTGGGACTTTTATGAAGTTAGATCGGGATCGTATTATTTATGGTGTGGATACTTTTCCTGATGAAGTTGAGAATGGAAGTGTGAAAGGATTACTAAAACAACCCTTTCATAGGTATAGAAAGCCAACTACAGGCAATTAGTCATACAATAAATATTTGGACCTAATAGTTTTAAATTTTGTAATGGCGGGTTGCCACGTTTGTTTAATCTCCGCCTCGGTTAATCCTGCTTCTATTTGTTGTTGTAATTTTTCTGTTCCTGCGTGTTTCGTAAATCCGCTCGTTAAAAACACCTTGCTTTTATCTGTGCTGTTTTCATAGGCGTCTATGAGCCATTGTAAAGAAACGGAATTCATTTTTGGAGTTGTAGATAAATCTTTACCATAGCATATTTCACCTTTGTGTTTTGGTGTTTTAGAACCAAAATTAGGCTCAGGAACATATGTGAAATTATACTTTGTGGAATCTAAAAGAGGCGAGCCATAACGCTGAAATTGAAATTCCGTTCCACGACCTGCATTTATGGTTGTGCCTTCAAATAATCCTAAACTGGAATATAGGTTAATAGATTTGTCGTTTGGCAAGTTGGGAGAAGGCCGTATGGGTAAATTATACGCACTTGTATGTAAGTAGTTTTCTAAGGGTATAACAGTTAAGGCTGCTTTTTTACCATTTTCTAACCAACCTTCCTCATTAATCATTTTTGCATATTCACCAATTGTCATACCATAGACAAGTGGAATGTTTGTCATTCCTAAAAAGCCATTGTGCTTTGTTTCCATAGTTGGGCCATCTACATAATGTCCGTTTGGGTTTGGTCGGTCTAAAACGATGACTTTAATGTTGTTTTTTGCACAAGCTTCCATAACCAATTGCATGGTTGCTATGTAGGTATAAAAACGTACACCTACATCTTGTATATCAAAAAGGACAACATCAAGACCCTCTAATAGTTCGTCACTTGGCTTTCTGTTTTTTCCATATAGTGATATTAATGGCAAGCCTGTTTTGGTGTCAATGCCATCTTTTACGTGCTCACCAGCATCTGCTTCACCTCTAAAGCCATGTTCAGGAGCAAATACTTTTTCAATCTTAATCTGTAAGGTTTGTAAAGAATCTACAAGATGGGTATAGCGATTACCAGCCTTGAAAATAACGCTAGTTTGATTGGCTACTATAGCTATTTTTTTCCCTTTTAGTAAGGGCAAGTAGGCTTCAGTTTTGTTAGCTCCCACAATTATATTTTTAGATACTTCATTTTTAGAGTGAACCTCTTTTTCTGTTTTAGTAGTTGTTTTTGGAGTGTTTCCGCAAGCGGAAAGTATTAAAAACCATAATAAAACAGTACTTTTGAAATTGGATAAAATCACCATAATTTGAATTTAGAATTTTTTATTACGAAGCGCCTAATCAAAGGTAAAGAGAATAAAAGTAGTATTTCTGCTCCAATAATAAAAATTGCTATTGCGGCAATTGCATTGAGTGTAATTATGATGCTTTTTGCTATTGCAACAGGAGAGGGGTTAAAGGAAAAAGTAAGGGAAAAGGTGGCTGCTTTTAATGGGCACATTCAGATTTTTAATTACGATAATAATTTTTCAGATGTTTCTGTACTACCTGTTTCTATAGACCAAGAATTTTATCCAGAATTTAAAAATGTAGAAGGTGTTACCCACGTTCAGGCCATAGCCAATAAAGGCGGAATTATTATTGCAGACGACACTTTTGAAGGTGTTATAGCTAAAGGAGTAGGAACAGATTATAATTGGGATGTTTTTAAAGAGTATATTGTAGAAGGTAGGTTGCCAGATTATAGTGGTAACTTAAATGAAGAGGTTTTTGTTTCTTCATTAATAGCGAATAGATTGCGACTTTCTTTGGGAGATACGTTCTCTACTTTTTTCTTAAAAGATGATAATCCTTCTCAAATACCTAACCGTAGGAATTTTAAAATTGTTGGGATCTATGATAGTGGTTTTGAAGAATTTGATGGCACTTTTGTTTTTGTTGATATACGCCATATACAACGTATAAATAAATGGAAAGATGACCAAGTAGGTAGTTTTGAAGTGTTTTTAAATAGCTTTGATGATATAGACGCAAAGAGTAAAGAGATTCGGGGTAAAACATTGGCTACATTTGACTCTAATAGTATTAAAGAAAAGTACCCTAGTATTTTTGAATGGCTAGATTTGTTTAATATAAACGTTACCCTTATTATTAGTATCATGATTATTGTTGGGGGTATAAATATGATTACCGCTTTGTTAGTGCTTATACTAGAACGTACACAAATGATAGGTGTGCTAAAAGCACTGGGCATGGCCAATTGGAATGTGCGTAAAGTTTTCTTGTACAATGCCGTTTATTTAATTGCGATTGGACTTTTTTGGGGCAATTTAATTGGTTTGGGACTTTTGTTTTTACAAGACAAGTTTAGGTTTTTGAATTTTGGGGAATCAAAAGAGTATTATATTGAATATATTCCTGTTCATATCGATTTTGTAACGGTTGTAGTTTTAAATATTGGAGTGATGGTACTTTGTTTGTTAATGCTCCTTGTTCCGTCTTATATAATTACCAAGATAAGTCCTGTAAAGGCACTAAAGTTTGAATAAATAAATTTTTGGCTAGTAATGGATTACGTAGAAAATATATTGGGGACTATCGGGAATACACCCATGGTTAAACTAAACAAGTTAACTGCAGAACTACCTTGTTTGGTACTTGCAAAATACGAAACTTTTAACCCAGGTAACTCCGTAAAAGATCGTATGGCTCTGCAAATGATAGAAGATGCAGAAGAAGCAGGGGTTCTAAAACCAGGCGGTACAATTATAGAAGGGACTTCTGGAAATACAGGAATGGGTCTTGCCTTGGTAGCAGTTATTAAAGGGTATAAAATGATTTGTGTAATTAGTGATAAGCAGTCTAAAGAAAAAGTAGATATTTTAAAAGCTATGGGCAGTGAGGTTTATGTATGCCCTACAGATGTTGCGCCAGAGGATCCGCAAAGTTATTATAGTACGGCAAAGCGATTGGCTACTGAAATCTCTAATTCTTGGTATGTAAATCAATATGACAATCCGTCTAATACAAAAGCCCATTTTTTAAGCACGGGACCAGAAATATGGAAGCAAACAGCGGGTAAAGTAACTCATTTTGTTGTTGGTGTAGGTACAGGAGGTACAGTTTCAGGAGTAGGTAAATTTTTAAAATCTAAGAATCCAAATATAAAAGTCTGGGGAATAGATACCTATGGTTCTGTTTTTAAAAAATACCATGAAACTGGTATTTTTGATGAAAATGAGATATATCCATACATTACCGAAGGCATAGGTGAAGATATTTTGCCTAAAAACGTAGATTTTGGTGTTATAGACGGTTTTACCAAAGTAACCGATAAGGATGCAGCTGTGTATACACAGCGCTTGGCCAAAGAAGAGGCTATGTTTTTAGGAAATTCTGCCGGTGCCGCTATCAAGGGGTTGTTGCAACTAAAAGAGCATTTTACAAAAGACGATGTTGTAGTGGTGCTCTTTCATGATCACGGAAGTAGGTATGTGGGGAAAATGTTTAATGATGAATGGATGAAAGCACAAGGGTTTTTAGAATAAAGTAGCGTTTATATGGAGAGTGAAAAGGAAAAAATGATTGCGGGCAAGCCTTATTTGCCTGGAGGTAAGGAGCTGTCTATAGATCGGATGCATGCCAAAGAAGTATGTCATTTTATTAATGCGCTATCGCCAAAAGAAGTTTCTAAAAGAAATAAAGCGTTTAAAAAATTATTTGGAAAGACAGTAAAGCGATTTTATATAGAACCTCCATTTTATTGTGATTATGGGTACAATATAGAAATTGGGGATAATTTTTATGCCAATCACAACTTGGTGGTTTTAGATTGTGCCAAAGTTAGTATTGGGGATAATGTAATGATAGCCCCTAATGTGGGACTGTATACTGCGGGTCACCCCATACATTATGAATTAAGGAACCAGGAGATTGAATATGCCTTGCCAATAACCATAGGTAATAATGTATGGATAGGTGGTAACGTTGTTGTTAATCCAGGGGTGACTATTGGAGATAATACGGTTATAGGCTCAGGTAGTGTGCTTACAAAAGATATACCTAGTAACGTAATCGCCGTAGGTAATCCATGTAAAGTATTGCGACAAATCACAGAAGCAGACAAACAGTACTACTATAAGAAGATGAAGATTTAAGAACTAATTTATGAATTGTAGATGCACTCTTGTTTTGGAATATCATTTTTATGTTGTATTTTATGGTAGTAAATAATTTTTATATGAGTGGAGCAGGACATATAATTGATATGAATAACAGGATGAGGCAAAATCGTTCTATGAAATCATCTAAAAGACAAAAATTTCAAGGAAGTAATCGAGCGTTAGACTTCGCTATGAAAAACACCACTGAAGTATGTTTTAAAGAAGTGCCTAAGGCAGAATTGGATGCTATTAAGAATACAATACTAACAAAGGTAAAGTCTGTTCAAAAAAGAGAAAGTATAATTTTTATTTCTGTTATTGTTATAACAATTATGACTTCAATTTATTTCTACGCCAAATATGCTAATTAGCACTTTATAGATAAAAATAATCTTCTTTTCTTCTATAAAGTAACCCTACTTTATCTTCTATTTCCTGAGGTTTATTACATATTCAGTAAAATAGCCCATCATAGTTTGATATATTTGATATTCCATTAATTAGATTAGAAAGAGTGATTACACTAAAATTAGCAAACCAAACCGTAAAATTAGATCATGGGGAACTCGTGAGTTATACGGTAAATGAATATGAGTACTTACACCAAAAAGGCAGCCCGGGATGGGGGAGTTCAGATACCGAAATGTTTCCAATTATTGGGCCAACTGCAGCTGCCAATTTTAAGGTTTGGACCTCCAAAGGGGATGCTGTTCAAGATCAACATGGGATTTTACGAGAGTTAGATTATGAATTGTTGGAACAATCAGATACCACTGCTATTTTTCAAAAAAAGTATAGTGCAAATACAAAAGTCTCTAATTCTAAATATCCAGAAAAATCATTGGTAAGTGAATTGTATTGGCCCTATGATTTTCAGTTTCAAAAAAGAGTACACCTTACAAAGGAAGGCGTAGAGATTACCTTTAAAGTAGCGGCAGAAGAGGGGATGCCTTTTATGTTAGGGTATCATCCTGCTTTTAAAACAGAGAATAGTGCTACAGCAATAGAAATATCAGAAAGTGAAAAAATTACAGTTTTAGAAGTACAAGCGGCTGGTAGTATGGCGTATCATGTGGCCAACAGCACAGCCATTACACTACACACAAAACATCCCTTAGAAATTGAAACCGAAGGTTTTGGACAGTTTATGTTTTGGACAGAAGTGGATACGATGGTATGTATAGAACCCATTACGTTTTATCCGTATGATACAACACAAGATACGTTGTTTAAAGGGTATGACTATATGGGGAAAGAAGTGAAAATATACAAAGTGTTTTTAAAGCCCGTTACAAGCTAATCAGTAATTTTTAGGTGTTAAGAAAATGAAGATTACAGTGATCGCGCTAATACGTTTGTCAACGAAAGTATATAGGAAAAAGAGGCTAAAAAAGCTTAAAACTAGGAATTTAGCTTTGTAGTTTTAAAGCAGTATAGTTTTTTTGTTAATATGTAAAAAGTCATAGTTTTTACTTTCTAAGATTCCTATATTTAGACTTGGTTTTTAAGTATTTATGTTAATATGTCATTAATTCGATTTTGTGTACTACTTTTCTTTGCCTTAGGGGTAGTTGGGTGTTCTAATTCTAAAAAGGAGAAGTATACTAAAGTTGATGGTATAAGCCAAGGAAAAGTGAATACGGTCTTATTACAGAAAGTTTCTGCTCTTCCTCAAGATGTTTTGTCACCAGAAAACAACCCTTTGTCAGATGAAAAAATTGCATTGGGTAAATTGTTGTTTTATGACCCTATTTTGTCTGGTAGCAAAGATGTTGCTTGTGTTACCTGTCACCACCCTAGAACTGGCTATGCAGAGTTTTTAGATCTTTCCATTGGTCCTAATGCGAATGGTTTTGGGAGTAAACGTAAGTTTAAAGTGCCAAATGATATTCCTTTTGTGAAGCGTAATGCACAAACCATACTAAATTCGGCTTTTAATGGTATAAATGTTTATGATAAATACGATCCAGAAAACGCATCGATGTTTTGGGATGAACGAGTTAATAGTTTGGAAAAACAAGCATTAGAGCCTATAAAAGCATTTGAGGAAATGCGCGGAAATGATTATAGCGAGGATGAGATTTTGGATGAGGTCATAAAAAGATTAAAAAAAATTCCAGAATATGAAACACTTTTTGAAACTGCTTTTAAGAAAAAAAATGCGATTACAATAGCTAATTTAGCAATGGCTATTGCGGCTTTTGAGCGTACTTTGGTTACAACCAATTCTAGGTTTGACCAGTATATGCGTGGAGATGAAGGAGCTATTCATATCTCTGAAAAAGATGGTTTTGAGTTGTTTAAGACGGTGGGCTGTATGAATTGTCATAATGGACCAATGTTTTCAGATTTTAAACCACATGTTATTGGAGCGCCTACGAATGCAAAGTTAAAAGAAATAGATAAAGGTATTAAAGACACCTTTGCATTTAGGACGCCAACTTTGCGCAATCTACGATTTACAGCACCCTATATGCACAATGGCAGCTTAACTACTTTGCGTAGAGTGCTAGAGTTTTATGAGGATATATCCAATGGTAAGGTAAGGCATAAGTCCATTTCTAAAGATAAGTTTGATCCGCTAGTGCAAGAATTGGATTTATCGGTAAAAGATATGTCATTAATTATTTCATTTTTAAACACACTAAATGACGATGATTTTGATAAAGAAATACCAAAATCTGTACCCAGTGGTTTACCTGTTGGGGGAAATATTGAATAATGAAAGCTTTAAAAGGTACCTACAACTCCTAGTTGTCTTCCGCTGAATTGTAAATTCCAGGTAATTTGTTTGTCCTTTTTTGGGTAACTATAGGTTTTAGAATTAAATAAGAATTTATCAATTCCGTCCACCACCAAAATGCTTAAAGCTGCACCAAAAACGATATCACTGGTCCAATGGGCACCATCAATTAATCTTGATAATGCAGGTGCGCTACCAATAGAATAAATTCCAATTTTAACCCAAGTGCTTTTAAATTGTTTAGCAACAGAGTGCGCAATTGTCATTCCTAAAACAGTATGCCCAGAAGGAAATGAAAAATATTCTTCTTCACTTGCAAATGGTTTAAAGGTATATGGGTTTTTTCCTGAATAAGGACGAGCACGACCAAATGCGGAACGAGCTAAAATTTGTAAATAACCAGCTGTTAGAGATGAAGAAATTATTAGAACTCCTGTTTTTCGAACCTGTTCGTTTTTAGTGAATAAACCAAAACCATATATACCTGCATTCATCATAAGAAAGTATTTTGGTTTGGCAAAATAATACCCAAAATCTTGAATAGGTTGCGGAAAACTTGAATCTTGTCCTCTAAAAAAAGTGCTAGTTTCCTTGTCAGCTGTGGATATAATTGCTGTGCCTACAACAATACTACCAAGCTTTACATAGTCCTTTCCTTTCCAGTGTAATGGTCTTGTTACGGAATGTTTAATACTGCGCCATGAGGCGTTAGTGTCGTACTTTAAGGTGTTCCAGGTGGTAGTACTATCAACTGCTTTGTTCCTTTGCTGCGCTGAAACATTTGCAATAACGAAAAATAGAAATATAATTACAGGGCCTAACCGCATTTTTAGCTTAATCTGTTTTGTGATGATGGTAGAAAGTAGGTGTTGTTTAATGAGAAGGTGTACGCAATAAATGTTATTTTAAGGTGTAAAATTACATTATTATGAGTAAGAAAACAATCAATTATAGTAAAGGAGCAGTTTTATATAATTATGTTTCTGTTCATCAATGCGTTTATAAAGTTCCTTTCTGCTTAAAAAATACAACTTTCGGGGTCATTTTTAATATAATAGGCCTTATAGTTTTTGGCCTTAGGGTTCATACAGCCTTTAAGATTGCGTATTTCTACTTTTCTAAAGTCTATAGGTTGCCCTTCGCTTTGCAAAGCAATAAAACCTTCTTTTAAGGGGGTGCCATCTACTTTTATTTTGGGATCATAGCGATTAGCGACACCACCTCCAATTTGAGGCTTTGTGTAGCTTAATACCTTTTCTCCATTAATAATATGTGTTACTAAAGAATCGCCTAAAACAATAGCTTCTGCGCGCACCCATTGGTCTCCGAAATAAGTTTTAGAGGTAGAGTTTATACAGTGCCTAGGATCAACTTTTCCATTATAAACAATATCAGTTCCTGGAGAACACATATTTCCTGTTGGTCGTTCTTTGCCTTCTTGTAAACCTGCTAAGAATTGCATTTCTACCGAAATTGGCCAATCTTGTTCTTTGAGCACAGTCTTTGGGTCTTGTGAATGAAACATTACGCCACTGTTTTTAATGGTATAACTAGGGGCTCCAGGGTGCAATTCCCCGACAAATCTATATTCTACCACTAGGTGATAATAGGAATAGGGTTCATTGTAGTATAAATGGCCGTAACGTTCGTTAAACGTCCCCTCATAATTATCATAGCGAACCTTTATAATACTATCCTCTACCCTAAAAGTGTCTCCATAGTTATCGCCAACCTCATAATGGTGAATTTTGGTGGTCCAGTCAGTCATATCTTTTCCGTTAAACATAGAGCGCCACCCATTATCTGTTATCGTTGTTTTTTTTACGGTAGCACATTGTGAAAAAAGTAACGATAATAATAGGAAGGTCGAGGTATTAAAATAAGTTCTCATTGCTTTTGGTTTAAAAAAATGAAGATAGTATATTATTAAAAAACGATGGATAGTTATGGAGTAAATTCCACAAAAAGAGTTGTGTTTGTATTTTAATTATAAAATCTAGTACGTAAATCTAAGTCCATTCATCTATATTTGACTACTTACTTCGTATGAAATCAGATATTTAATATAATAACAAATGAGAAAGATGAAACTAACAGTATTATGTATTGCAACTATTTTTATTAGTTCTTGTGGGTCTATCGAAAAAAAAGAAGGTGATTTTAAATTATTACCATTGCCACAGGAGTATGTCATTACTGGTATTAGTGATATGCAATACAAGGATGTCACATTGGTTTATTCTAAAGAAGGAGAAGAACTTCCTTTTTTAGGGGATTATTTCAAAGATGTAAAGCGTGCTACAGAACAAGTAAACGCTCAAATTAATTATGATATTGATGCCGATTTAGATGTAAAATCTGAGGGGTATACTTTAGATATAAGTCAGTCAGAAATAAACATAAAGGCAAAAGATAAGGCAGGTCTTATGTATGGGTTTATGACATTAGGACAGTTATTACAAGATGCTAAAGAACAAAATGCCTATTTGCCATTATGTAGTATAAAGGATTACCCAGCTTTGGCATACAGAGCGATTCATTTAGATGTAAAACACCATTTGGAAAAAACATCATACTACTATAGTTTGCTAGATAAGTTGGCAACTTATAAAGTAAATGCCATTATCCTAGAAATAGAAGATAAAGTGAAGTATGAACGTCAGCCAATAGTGGCATCACCAGATGCGTTGTCTATAGCAGAATGGAAAGAAATTAGTGAATATGCCAAAGAACGTAATATAGAGATTAGTCCTTTGGTGCAAGGGTTAGGACATGCTTCCTTTGTCTTAAAACACGAAGAGTATAAGGACTTAAGAGATGATCCTAAAAGTGATTGGGCATTTAATCCACTAGATCCAAAAACATATGAGGTTCAGTATGATCTGTATTTAGATGCTATGGAAGCTATGCCTTACGGAAAGTATTTACATATTGGAGGTGATGAGGTACATACCACAGGAAGGAATAGTGGAAAATCTGCCTTAGAGCTACAGATGGAATGGCTTACCAAAGTATGTAAATTTGCAGCTGAGCAAGGGAAAACTCCAATCTTCTGGGATGATATGCCTTTAAAACATGCAGGTGTATACGGGGCAATGTTCAATACTAAGTTAACTGAAGCTGAAGTTGATTCCATTTGGGCAAAAAATGAACACAAACTAGCTGAGTTTTTAGATGTTTTTCCTAAGAACTGTATTTATATGAGATGGAATTATAGTTCACCACAGGCATTAGGAAATATAAAGGCTATGGAGTGGTTTAGAAAGCATGAGTTGCAAGTAATGGGGGCCACGGCAGGGCAAACAAGATGGATACTTATGCCACAAAATGAGAGTAATATGAACAATATAAAATCATTTGCAAATAGTTCCATTTCTAGCGGTTTAAACGGATTGTTATTAACCCTTTGGGATGATGATTCTCCGCATTTTGAATTATATATGCGTGGAATAATTGCTTTTTCAGAATTTACTTGGTCTGGTGATAAAAGAACAAATGCAGCATTGAAATCGGCATACAGGCAACGAGAATTTTCAAATGCTGTTAGTGATAGTACATATGCGTTTATAGATAGCTTAGAAGCACCCGTAGCCAATTGGAAGAATATTTTACTAGAAAATAAAGTTTCTCGCAATAACTTGTTGCGTGATAAAAGACCAAAAGAACAGTTAGTAATGACATTACCAACTAAAGAGAATAAAGGAGAGTGGAGTGAAAAATATGCAAATCGTATTAAAAAAGCTAAAAATACAATTGCAACCACTAGTGCTATAGCTCAAAAAATAGAAACTATGAAATCTTTAGCTGTGCGTAATGCATACAATATAGAAGTTTACGAACAAGTAAATAATTTAGTTTCGTATACATCAAATGCAATTGTTGCATTGCATAATTTTGATGTTGCTACAACGGAGAATGAAGAAGCCATGGCTTTCAAAGAGATTAGTGAACTATCTAATGAATTTAAAAAAGTTAGAACATCTCTTGAAAATGTATACGGTGAGACGCGTATTTTATCCAAACCAAAAAACTACATTTTGGATCAAGATCACCATGTACATATTGCTAGTCAAACTATCTCTTTTGATTGGTTGTTTTTAGGTGAATTATTCTTTTTGGATACCTTAGAGAATCATATAAAAAATGGAGGGTTTTTAAAGGAAATAAAGTCCAGTGAAAAATAGAATAAAGTAAAAAAGCAGGGTGTTTGTATAAAATACAGTTTTATTTTTTATAGTGTTATTACGAACAAAACAGTAAATTTACGTAATGCAAAATTACTTTCCAATTGTAAAGTGGCTCTCAACGTATAAAAGAGGAGATTTAATTAAAGATATATTGGCTGGTTTTACGGTTGGTGTTGTTTTAATTCCTCAAGGAATGGCCTATGCAATGATAGCAGGATTACCTCCCGTTTATGGTTTGTATGCGGCATTGTTTCCCACCTTAATATATGTTTTTTTTGGTACTTCTAGACAGATAGCTGTAGGTCCTGTTGCTATGGATTCCTTATTGGTTGCTGCAGGTTTAGGAGCCTTGGCACTGACAAAGGCAGAAGATTATATTGCAATGGCACTAGTATTGGCCTTTATGGTTGGTGCTATTCAACTTATACTAGGTGTGTTTAGAATGGGGTTTTTAGCCAATTTTTTGTCTAAGCCTGTCATTAGTGGCTTTACATCTGGTGCTGCCATAATTATTATGTTTAGTCAAATTAAACATCTATTGGGCGCAGATATAGAAGGGAGCAATAAGTTTGTTCGGTTATTGCAAAATGTTTCTCAGAAAGTGGCTGAAACTAATATGTACGATTTTGCAATAGGTATTGTTGGAATACTAATCATTGTTGGTTTAAAAAGGTGGAATAAAAAAATACCTTCAATTTTAGTGGTTGTAATTCTGGGTGTTCTGGCTGTTTTTTTCTTAAATCTTCAAAAATATGGTGTTAAAATAGTAGGTGCAATACCAGATGGTTTACCAACATTTAAAGTGCCAGAAGTTACCCTTCAAAATGCACTAGAGATATGGCCAATTGCACTTACATTGGCATTGGTTGGATATTTAGAGGCAGTTTCAATAGGAAAGGCATTGGAAGAAAAAAACAAAGAGGAGACGATAGATGCGAATCAAGAATTGATTGCTTTGGGTGCATCAAATATGGTGGGCTCTTTCTTTAGATCCTTTCCTGTTACAGCTAGCTTTTCAAGATCTGCTATTAATTATGAAGCTGGAGCAAAAACTAATTTAGCATCTTTATTTAGTGTGCTAATGGTTGTCATAACATTGTTGTTTTTAACACCATTATTTTACTATCTCCCTAAAGCAGTGCTGGCTTCAATTATAATGGTTTCTGTTTTTAGTTTAATAGATTTAGCCTACCCTAAAGAATTGTGGAAATTTCGTAAAGATGAATTTTTAGTATTGTTTGCTACCTTTTTGTGTACTGTGTTTATTGGTATTAAAGAAGGAATTTTAATTGGAGTTTTATTTTCATTATTGCTGATGGTGTATAGAACATCTAATCCACATTTTGCCGTATTAGGAAATGTAAAAGACACAGACTATTACAAGAATGTAGACCGTTTTGGGATCGAAGTAATTACACGAGATGATCTTTTAATTGTCAGGTTTGATGCACAATTATATTTTGGTAATGCTAGTTTTTTTAAGACAGAATTGTATCGGCATATCGATAAAAAAGGGGGTTCCTTAAAAGGCGTAATATTAAATGCTGAAGCAATTAACTATATAGATTCTAGTGCTGCGCTAATGCTGGAGAAAGTTATAAAGGAAATTCACGACAAAAACATACAGTTTTATGTTGCTGGAGCAATTGGACCTACTAGGGATGTTATTTTTGCAAGTGGGATAATTACAGAATTGCACCAAGAATTTTTATTTGTAAAAACAGCAGAAGCTGTAACCTATTTTGATGAACCTAAGGCTATTTCAGTATTGCGAGCAAAAGTGGCACATCAAAAAAATTAGCAATGATATATATCATAAAAGCGAATAAGAAAAAAGCGTATTTTTACGTAGATAGATAAAGAAAAGGATTATGAAAATTGAACAAATATATACAGGGTGCTTGGCACAAGGTGCTTATTATATAGAAAGTAATGGAGAAGTAGCAATAATAGACCCTTTGCGAGAGGTAGAGCCGTATTTAAAAAGGGCTAAAGCTGATAACGCTACCATAAAATATATTTTTGAAACTCACTTTCATGCAGATTTTGTAAGCGGACATGTTTCACTTTCAAAAGCTACTGGAGCTCCAATAGTGTTTGGGCCTAACGCAAAGACTTCTTTTGACTCCACCATAGCTAAAGACTTGCAAGTCTTTAAATTGGGGGAAATTACGATTGTCGTTTTACATACACCAGGTCATACCTTAGAAAGTACGACGTATTTATTGCGTGATAAAAATGGTAAGGACCACGCTATTTTTTCTGGAGATACTTTGTTCTTGGGAGATGTTGGAAGGCCAGACTTGGCACAGAAAGCGGCAGATATGACTCAAGAGGACTTGGCTGGTATTTTGTTTGATAGTTTACGGACAAAAATTATGCCTTTGGGTAATGATGTAATTGTATATCCAGCACATGGAGCAGGTTCTGCTTGTGGTAAAAATATGATGAAGGAAACGGTTGATACCCTAGGGAATCAAAAGCAAATGAATTATGCGCTTAGAGCAGATATGACTAAAGAGGAATTTGTAAAAGAAGTTACCGATGGTTTAGCGCCGCCACCAAAATACTTTCCACTAAACGTAAAAATGAACAAAGAGGGGTATGATGATATAGCTGTTGTTCAAGATAGAGGAACAACGCCGTTATCTCCAGATGATTTTGAAGTAATTGCTAACGAAACAAATGCTATAGTTTTAGATGTAAGACATCAATCAGACTATGTAAAAGAACATATTCCACGTTCAATATTTATTGGTTTGGATGGTAGTTTTGCTCCTTGGGTAGGTGATTTAATAGCAGATGTAAAGCAGTCTATTTTATTGGTAACACCAGAAGGAAGGGAAAAAGAGGCTGTAACACGTTTGTCTCGCGTTGGTTTTGATAAGACCGTTGGGGTTTTAGAGGGAGGAATTGAGGCTTGGAAAGCAGCAGGAAAAGAAGTAGATAATTTAAGGTCAATTTCAGCTGAAGATGCAAAAAAAGAAATAGCAACAAACAATGCTCCAGTTTTTGATGTGCGCAAAGTAGGGGAATATCAATCTGAACATTTGGTCAATGTAAATAGTACACCACTAAGTGAATTAAACGATCATTTAGCAAAATTTCCTTCCAATGAAACCTTTTACGTGCATTGTGCAGGAGGGTATCGTTCGGTAATTGCAGCATCAATATTAAAGAGTAGGGGGATACATAATTTGGTTGATATTGATGGTGGTTTTGCAGCCATGCGTAAAGCAGAGATGGACATTACAGAATATGTATGCCCATCTACTTTATAGAATAATATTTTTATTGGATTGTTATCGTAGTATTAGGTTTCGTTTCTACTACTAAAACAGTACCAATCCATTCATAATTTTCAGATCCATTTATTTCTAAATTCTTAGAGGTAAATGGATTTTCTAATTTTAGTATTCCTCCCTTTTCAGAAACTATTTTAACTAAAGTAGTACTGCCTTTTTCCTTTCTTGCAGATATTAAAAAAGCACCTTCTGTTCTTAGTTGTTGAAAAGATACATCATTCCAATCCTTAGGAATAGCAGGAAATAGCTTTACAGTTCCTGTATGACTTTGAATTAACATTTCTTGAATGCCAGCAGCAAAGGCAAAATTTCCTTCCAAGGTGAATGGTCTGTAGGTAAAGTTCGATTTTCCAGTACCAGATTGGTCACCATTAACATGGAAACTGTTTGGCAACACAAAAGAGGTGGCAAAATCTTTGAGAGCCTTTGCAGCACCTTCACCATCAAAAGCACGAGCTTTTAAATTTCCTAGCCAACTAAAGGAGTAACCTACCCATTGGCTAGATCCTGTTTTGTCTAAATTAGCAATGGTTTTATCAATAATTTGTTGCTGTTCTTTTCCATTGGAATAATCTAATAAACCCAAAGGATGTATGGCCATTAAGTGAGAAAAGTGGCGGTGAGATTCATTAAAAGATAAGTCGGGAGTAAACATTAAGCCACTTTCATTAACGGCATATTCTGGCCATTCTGAGCCAATTTTTTTCCATTGCTCTGCTTCTTCTGTTTTAGCTAATTCAGTTGCAAGTTCACTTGCTTTTTCAAACGTCCATCGCACAAGTGCTAAATCAAAATTACTCATTTTATCAAACCAAGCACTTCTAGCGTTGTTATGAATTTCAGGACTAGAGCTCAATGGTAATTTTCTTTTTCCATTAGCATCCAATACAGATAATTCATCCAAATGTATCGCTACATCTTTTATCCAAGGATACGCTTTGTTGGCAAGAAAATCTTTGTCCATTGAATAGCGCCAATGTAAATAATAGTGCTGACCTAACCAGGCGCTTACTGTTGGTCCAAAAGCATACTGAATCCATCCACCCATTGGATCACCTGTAAGTGTAGAAACACCTGGAACATTTAGTCCAGTTGTATTGTAATATTCAGAAGTGTATTTTTTAAAAGTTGGTTTGTATTTTTCTAGCCAATCTATAAAACCTTCTTCTGCATCTAAATGGTTGCCAGAGTAGGTTGGCCAATAACTAAGTTGTGTGTTTAGATCATGGTGAAAATCTCCTTTCCACGGGGGTAACTTTCCGTTGTCAGCTGTCCATACACTTTGTAATGAAATAGGAGGTGCACCTCTACGAGCCGCTGCACCCAATTTGTACATTTCCATATGCCACTGGTTTTGTAAAATGGTATCAGGGATAGAAATACTAGATTTGCTCCAAAACGATGCCCACCACTTTTTATGACTTTCTAACAATTCATCTTCGGTGTTTATAGTACTACTGTTCGTTATTATTTCTTTTGCAGTTACTGTTTTTTTACCATCGTTTTTACTAGAGCTTATACTCCAGTTACCTTCTAAAGTTGTGCCTTTTTTATTCCAATTTGTATGTACTTGGTAGCTAAATCCATTCCACCCTTTTTGTTCATAGGTGTGAGAATTTTTAGTACTTGTTATTTTGCCGCCTGGATATTCTAACCTACGTAAATCCTGACCAGTAACTGGGTTTTCTTTGTCTGCTTTTTTATTGGAAATATAACTAGGCGAAATAAGTATAGGAGAGAGTTCGTTTTTTAGGTTTTCAAATCGATACCAACCAATTGGTTCAGTTGCGTGTACAAAAGTGGTTAATATGGTTCCATTTTTCCATATAATTTTGCATAATGCATCTTTTAAACTAAGCGTAACCGATTCTATTTCACCCAATTCTTTACTATTGAATTCTAAAGCAGCTGCCGGAATTTTAGAAGGTGCAGGTAGGTTGTCATAGGGAGCGTCATATTTTTGCTGTACTTTTTCGTACGTATTATTGTGCCATTGTTCTAAAACCCATTTAAAGTCATAGTTTTCAAAATCTAAGTTGGCCATTGGGCGTAAATCCCATAAATCTGCCCGGTCTAATGAGAACCTTAAATCACCATCTTTTTGCCATATTAAGGCTCCAATAGTGGCATTTCCTAACGGAATTCCTTCATCCCAAGTCGTGGCTAAATCAAAGAATTTTAATTCATATTCAGGAAGCATATCATTCCAAGTCGATGCATTATCTGTTGTACAAGAAGCTAGTAATAGGATTGCTATGAGTGTTAGTTTTATTTTCATAATTATTCAATTATAAACCATGTATTTGAATTTGCAGGAACTGATACATTTAGTTGTACGGTATAATCTCTAGATAATGTATGGTCTTTTGTAATACCTTCTTTCTCCCTGATTTTTGCAATATTAGTTAGACCTGTATAATAGAGGGGTAGCGTTATGGTTTTATTTATGGTTTTGTCAGTTGGGTTAAAGAATTGCACCAATCCTTTTTCTTTTAAATTTGGGTTAACATGCAGCATGCCATCTAAATCTCTACCATTGGCTCGGTTTAGGTGGACAATGGGTGAATTCATGATAGTTCTATATTTATTATACCATTCCACCACCTCTATTACCGTGTTTTTTGTGCGTTCTGTATCGTATAGCCTTGGACCTCTATAGCAGGCTTGTATGCCCATACCGTAGTTTTGGATCATATGTGCTTCATAGGTGCTTAAATGAGTGTCTAAAGGTTCTATTGTTGCAGCGGCACCCCCTCCATGGTATTCTGTAAGTGGTACAAATGTCCAGCTCATACTTGGCAGCCTGTCATAAGTTCCATCATAAATATTTTGTCTACCTAAAACCAATTGGCGTTCTCTTGGTAAAGACCAGTTAACTTCCCTGTAACCAATTCCATTTTTGGTGCTTCCGCTTAAATAATACCAATCTGGAATATTTAAGGAAATCCCTTTTTCATTACACCACTTATAAAAGTCAGTAATACGTTTCCAAGCTTTCCATTGTGAGTCATGTACGTTTTCATGACCTATATGCGATGTAGACGCGCAAAGTTGACCGGGATACGAACCATCATGTTCTAGCAAATCAAAACCTGTTTTTTCAAAGAAATTTGTTAATTTAGTAAAGTAATCTATGCCCCATTGGCTATTTAAACAGGGAGCACTACCGTGAATGGTACCCCCTCTTTTGCCTGTTTCCGGATTTATAACATCCACTTCATCACTGATCCATCTACTAGAAAGTAAAGAGTAACCACCGAGTTCTATTCCTTTAGAATGGGCATAATCTGCCAAGGCTTTAAATTTTGTTAAATTTTTTTCAGAAGTGTCTTCCATATTTAACCCACTACCAAAACTTAGAATAACCATTTCATAACCAGTTGCTTCACATTGGTCAATTGCAGCCTTTACCTTAGCGTCATCAGTGGTGGTTAAGTGAAGGAATAAAGGGTTTTCCGTCACCCATGGCGCTATTTTTTTATACATAGCATTAGTTGCAAGTCCTTTGCGCTGCTTGTCATAGCTGTCAAAAGGTAATTCCCAAATCCTAAAGGATTCAAAAGCTTTCCCTTGTTCTATGGTTTCATTAGGTCCTAAAGGTGGTTTGCATTCTAATAAACATGGCGTAACACGGGCATAATTTGCTTGTGAGGTATATTTTTCATCAATTTCCCAATGTACTACTTTATTCGCCCCTTTCATACTCATGGAATGAAATGCATAATCACTTTCTATATGGATATTTGGTAAATCCCAAAGGCCTATGTCTGCCTTTCTTTCAACAGAACTCTCTGCCTCAACCATAGCAAGGATCTCGCTTTTAAAGCTATCTAGTTTTATGCTTTTTGCACTATTATTTTCTACAGTAAACCATTTGCTTAGTAGTGGGATACCATCATAGATAGTATAATGTACGGTAATTTTTATATCCTTTAAATCTGTGTGCTGGTAAGTAAATGCAATACTCTTTCCTTTTTTTTGCTCTTTTTTTGCCAAGGCCCAACGTTTGTTTTTCCAATTGATGCGCTCTTTTATATCACTAATTTTAAAATCAGTTATTTGAAAAGAGCCAGCTGGACTCCACATTTCATCTAGCCACTCATTCTTTAAGTATCCGTATTCTACTTGTCCGTCTAAGCCACCAACAGTGTATTCTCTACCATCTATGCTTACTATTGCTTCTGGACGAACCCCACGAATAAGTGATTCTCCCGTGCTTAAATTTCTATAGTCAATAGTTGCACAATTTGGAGTTAACCTGAAGGTTCTACTAAGTAAACCATTAGAAATGGTAATATCTTTATTGTTGTCATTTTTATAAATAGATGCTGCTGTGTTGACGTTTTCTACGAGCCAGTCTTTTTTAACCCCTTCTTTGAGTTCTTTTGAAGCTGTTGGAAGTTGATTGATTAAGGGATGGATATTTTCTGAGAAAAGACTATTAGCAACTTGTATTTTTCCAAAGTAACCAGCATCAACCAATTGCGGTTTAAAATCATTATAGGTAATAACTGGATTTGCCCAAATAGCATGATCACCAGACACACCGTCACCGGCATCTGTAACAACTAATTCTAGAACTTTTACGCTTTTGATTTTTAGGTATACTGGTAGTGCGGTTTTACCACCTTTTATTTTTTTACTTTTCCATAGTTCTTTGCCATCTCCAAGTATGCTAAAGTAGACGCTACCTTTTTCAATACTATTTTCAGTTTGTCCAATACCTACAAACTGTTTTTGTTTTTCATCTTCTGTGTAGAATAGTTTGGTGCCATCTCCTAAAGCGTTAAATTTTAAATTTTTAGGAGATGTTGTAAGGTCTTGTATGCCAACTTTAGCACTAAAAGTATTGGAATTTCCATCTAAAAAAATAAAAATACTGCTCCTAGAAATGGTGCCAATACCTTTTGTGAACTTTTCACCATTAATAAAAATGTCTTGTCCCGTAATCGCTTTATTGCTTTGTGCTGTCCACCATGGTTGTTCTATTTTACTTACATCTGAATCTGATAGTACTAATTTTCCATTTGCTAATTGCTGGGCATTTATGAGGGAGCACCCGATAAAAAATAAAAAGGGAAGTGTGTGTTTAATAAATTTCATTCTAAGGGTTATTGTTTTTTGATTGCTTTTTCTATGGTTCTATTTCTAATAGTTGCAGCTATTTCTTCACCATTTGTTAGTGTAGGATGTTGGTCACTACCAAGTTGAGCAGGTGATTTACCTACCCATTCACTTTTTTTACCTTTAATGGTCACTGTATAGGTGGTGGGGTCTATGGTCATTGTTGCAAATAAGGAATCTTTATAGGGGCAAGTACTTGCAATCCATGGGTATTTATCATATACTTCTTGGGCGTAACTATTGTGTTTGTAGTTTCCGCCAACCCATTGGTATGATGCAGAGTTTATGTGTAGATAAGATACATTCTTTACCCGAACAAGGGAATCAATATGTGTATGCCCATTAATCGCAAGTAAAATTTTATCTGATGCCGTACTTAATATCTCTTGAATTTCTTCTGCATTGTCTATTGCCATTACTCCCGCTAAGGGTTGGTGTGACACAATGATTATAGGACCTTCAATTTTTTGTAGTTGCTCCTTTAACCATATCCATTGTTCTTCTCCAACATAAGATGCATAACCACCTTTGTGGTTTGGTGAGCCTTTGTCATTGCCATCTAATACTATAAAAGATATCCCTTCTATATTTTTAACATAATATCTACCTGGCATTCCCCAGTAATCAAGACATTGTTTTTTAGTGTATCCAGCATCCGTATCATGGTTTCCAATAACATGAAATGAATTTATATTGGCAGTATTATACATATCAATAACTTCTTTATTCTTGTCTCCTGGATATGCGAAATCACCAAGTTGTAGCAATGCATTGGGTTGGTATTGTTTCATTTCTTGTAAAAAAGAAGAGAGCCGTTCCTTACCGTCATGCATTACATCCTGATGTAAATCTGAGATGATACCAATCTTTATTACGTTGCTTTTATTTTTTAGAGTAGCTAAAGCTATTGTAGGGAGGGATAATGCTACGCAAGAAGCTGTGGTTGTTTTTAAGAATTTTCTCCTACTAATTTGATTTTTGTTTTTCATTACTATAAACTTAAAAAAGGGTCATCTTCTGACAAAAAAGACAACCCTGTTTAACAAAAAAACTAACTCAAAAAAACTAATGAATAGACTTTGTAAACTAGATATTACTATATGTCTATTATCTTCTAAAGATAAATTATATATATAGTAGTATCTACCAATAATTAAACAAAATGTGATACTTTTTTTTCCGTTGAGTAGTCTAAACTATAAAAAAGGGTATTTTATTATCGTTTTATAACAGCAAGAGAGCCATAGTAATATGGCTCTCTTGTGTTTGTAATTAAATAGGAATTGAAGTTAATTTCCTCCACTTCCAATTGTTGGGTTGTTTTTGTCCCACCATAGTCGCTGAGAGTTTAAAACTGTGGGGTTTTCGTCTCTAGGGCTTGTAAAACCTTGAGATGTATTGGCGCTTTCCCAATTGATTAGATTTAAATCACCTGGTTCTGGAGTAGGAATCCTTCTTGGGAATGGAAGCTCATTATCATCTGTTGGGGATCTTGCTAGTAATGAAGATCCATATTTTGGATACCCAGTTCTCATACTTAGAATCCACCCTTCAGATGGAAGTCTATAGAAATTTAAAAACTGTTGAATATAAACCTTTTCCAAATCATCAGTTCCATTAAATTCTACCTCAGGGCTTGTGAGATAGTTTTCAATTTCGGTATCAGCTATCGGTAAATATGGATACGTTTTATTGGCAACTCTTAAGGTAAGATCTCCTTTTTCACCAATCATATTATAGGTGTTAATGGAAGATTCTATGCCTTTGGTATACCATTCTTCGGCGTTTCCGCTTGTGTATCCCTTAAGCGTAAATTCAGACATCATAAAGCAAACTTCAGCATATGAAATTACTACATCAACATAGTTGCCTTCTGCAGGAGGTAGACCGCCATAAGTATGTTTGGATTCTTGGATCAATCTCCTGTTCCATTTGGAAACCATCATCGTATTAGGGCCAACCGTATTAGGGTCATCAATAAACAAATAATATCCAGGAACACCTACATTGGGGTCTTGTCTATATGTAGGAGCACCAATGTAACGATAACCTAATATATCTTCACCATCTTCAGTTGTATATAAAACCGTATTGTCATTAGTGATATCAACAGCAGGCGAAATATCGGCAGGACTGGCAAAAAGATCAATGGATTCTTGGGTGTAACCGTTTGGTTCAAAGAAAATTCTAAGCCTAGGGTCTACAGTACTTTTCATAAAGTCAACGATTGGTTTTGCAGCCCACATAAGGCCTTTCCATTCAAAAGCAGCACCAGCAGAACCACGGTAAGTGCCTCCCATATCAATAGTGAATTGATCGTCATTGCTTTCAAATAACCGCCCGTCAGAAACAACACTGGATATAATTTCATTTGCCTTGGTTTCGTTTTGTGATAATAAGCGTGTGGCAATACGCAGTTTAATGGCGTTTGCACATTTAACCCATTTAGAGGCATCACCTTTATAGATAAAATCACTACTACTAAAATCAAATTCTTCGGTTAGTGTTTCACTCAAGTTTTGGATGGCAACATCCAGATCACTTACTAATTGTATTAAAAGTGTTTCCTGTTTGTCATAAATTGGATCTAACTTGCCTTCATGACGTCCTTTTCCCGCTTCAGAATAAGGAATGTCACCATATTGGTCGGTGATTCTAAGTGTGAAAAAAGCTTGAAGTACATCGGCAGCTGCCACTAATTTTTGTTTGGACTTTTTCTCTTTTTCAGGTAAATTACTTATTTGTAGTCGCATCTCTCCCAGGTGATTCATTACAGAACCATAAAAAGTTCCGTATTTATTCCCTGGTAAAATGGTGTTAATATCATCAGCATTTGCAATTCCTTGTGATAAGTATTGTGCCCATGACATTTTTTGATGGTTCTCGTGATACCATTCACCACCTCCTTTGTGGGTACCTATTTGTTTTTCAACATAGGTAAATAAAGTTTCAGCTGGTGGAATACCAACATCTGGATCGGTATTAATTTCTTGAAAATCTTTTTCACAGCCTGTAAAAAGAATCAATGTAAATATTAAGTATATTATTTTTTTCATGTTTTCTAAATTTTAGCGATTAGAAATTAAGATTTACAGCAAATGTTATTGACCTGATATATGGCGCTGATCGCATCTGTAGTGGATTAGCCGCTGCATTACTACTTATTGATGGGTTTATATTGTCTGGCATGGAATTGTATAGGAACCCTAAATCCCTTCCTGTTAAGGAAATTGTAGCGCTCTTTATAGCAATTTTATTTAAAATAGATTGGGGTATTTCATACGACATTGATACTTCACGCAGGCCTATCCAACTTTGGGTATACACTCCTGTTATAGGCGAACCTGTACTTGCAGAGGTCCAACGATATACATACCCAGACCAATGCGTAGGTTCTACTAGCCCTTGGTCATAGGCTTGTTGGTATGTCATACCACTAACATCTACATTCGTACGGTTGTCCGCAGGGCCTGAAGTTACTGTAGTTCCATCAGGAAATACACCGTCTGGAATGTATCCGTCGTAGTACGTTTTTCCAAAAAAGTTTTGACCTTGACCTTCACTGGTCCAAGTAATACCGCCTTGCGATGCATCTCTATTTGGTAATGAACTTTTTATTACGCCCTGGTGCAATCCGTATCTTGCATCTGCAGAATAGATTTCTCCGCCATATCTAGCGTCTACAATAGCATTAAATCGAAAACGTTTGTATCTAAAAGAAGTATTTGCACCACCATACCAATCTGGTTGCATATTGCCCATTACATGCAGTGAGTCTTTATTGTTAATCCCAATAGGATACGCCACTGACCATCCATTTCTATTGGCAAGAATTCTTTTGTCGTGATTTTCTGTATTGGCACCGTCATAATATGTGTAGCCTCTTCTAGTTACCAAATCACCGTAATTACCCCCTACATAAGCGTAGGAAGCTGTTCCGGCATTACTATCATCTGGATTTCCAAATAGCCTAAACTCGTTTATACCAGGAGCCAACTCAATAATTTTATCACGATTTTTCGTAAAATTAAAGCCTACATCCCAGCTAAAATCATCGTTATCTATAATATTGATGTCCAAGGCTACTTCAACCCCAGAGTTTTGCAGATTTCCTGCATTTATTAATTGGCTGCTAATTCCAGATTCGTTAGGAACGGGTAGCGCAATAATCTGGTTTTTGGTGTTGTCCTTATAATATGCTACATCTAATCCAACTTTGTTCTCAAACAAACGCAAGTCTATTCCAGCTTCAAAGGAATATTTCTTTTCAGGTTGTAAATCAGGTGAAATAGCAGTGCCATTTTCGTATCTGAACAAGTTTAAATCAGGATTGCTTCCAAAATTATCGGCTACATAACCTGTTGATAACTTGTAAGGATCTGTGTCATTACCTACAATTGCATAGGATGCTCTTAATTTAGCAAATGAAATAACTTCTGGCAATTGAAAGGTTTCACTACTTACCCAAGCAAGACTTCCCGAAGGGTAAAAATAAGAGCTATTGCCATGTCCATCTGGATACACCAATGCAGAAGACCAATCGTTCCTTGCGGTTAGGTTTAAATAAAGGTCTTTTTTATAACTAGTGTTGAAAAATGCATAGGCCGAATTTATTTTTTTTCTTGCACCAATTCCACCATTTGCATTAGCGGCGTTTAAAGAGTTTGAAATACTAAAAAAGTCTCGGATTTTAAATCCTCCGTTTGTGCTAACACTCGATGACTTGGTTTCAGTGCTCCACATTTCACCCCCAAGAATAAGATCCATACGTATATCATCATTCAATTCTTTATTGAAAAATAGTTTTCCAGAAATACTATGTTGAAACTTTTCACCGTTGCTTATGCCATAAGCCCCTCCTAGTCTATTAGCGTCTTTGGCATAAGTTTTATACTCACCAGTCCATGTGTACTGGTTTATATTCCCTTCAAGTACGGCACTAATATTATCTGAGATATTATAGTTTAAGTTTATTTTTCCTATTAAAGAGCCTTCTACTCGTTCATCCTCATCATCCAAAATTCCCATCCAGAGTCTACTCATTCTGGTATAGTTATAACTATCTCCTGCTGGGTAAGGGATACCACCATCAACATCTTTATAGTTGTTTTTCCATTTGTTTACATCATAATTACGGGGAAATCCGTCATGAAACCAATCTGAATTTGCGCCAGGATTTACTGGGTTTTTTGCACTTGAGCGTGTATAATGCACAGTAGCTCCAACGGTTAATTGGTCTTGAATTAAATCTTGAGACCCCTTAAAACTAATAGAATTTTTATCAAAATCATTTCTAGGAGAAACACCTGATTCTGAAAAATTAGACAAAGATAAACGGAAAGAATTCATCTCACTACCACCATCAATAGCTACATTGGTGTTTCTTAGAATGCCTGTATCAAAGGAGTCTTTATAATTGTTAGGTTGTGCTACCCATTTTGCCATAGAGCCATCATAATCTATAATATCCTGGCCATCAAACCGTGGCCCCCAACTGGCAGCATGTTCTTCCCCAGAATTAAATGCCACGGACGGTAAGCCTGTAGTAAGGTCATAGGTAAAAAACTGACTAGTGTCGTGACTGTCATCCCTAACCCTTGTATTGGGGCCGTTTGATACACCACTAAACCAACCTGCTGTATTGCCAGAGCCATATTCATTTTGAAAATCGGCACTATCGTAAACCGTTCTAAAACCGACGGTTTGATTTACACTAACACCAAGACCTCTTCCTTTTTTACCAGATTTAGTCGTAATCATAACAACTCCGTTTAAGGCACGGGACCCATACAAAGCTGCAGCTGCTGCACCTTTTAATATAGAAAAGCTTTCAAAATCATCTGGATTCAAGTTTTTAAGCTGGTTTCCCCAGTCTGATCCATTGGTTCCACTGAGGTCATTGTCCATAATTACTCCATCTATAACAAATATAGGTTGTGTATTGTTTCCAAAGGTTGAATTACCACGTATGGTAATACGGGATCCTCCGAACGTCCCACCTGAGGTAGTGCTAATCTGTACGCCAGCAGTTTTTCCCTGTAATGCATTTACTGGATTTACTTGAACTGCTTTTGCTAATTCTCCCCCATCAATTTCTGTAACCGAATAGCCAAGGGCTCTTTCTTCCCTTTTAATGCCGAGAGCTGTGATTACAACTTCGTCCAATTTACTGGCGTCTTCTTGTAGAGTTACATCTATGGTTGTAGAATTGCCTACGGTTATTCTTTCACTTTTCATGCCTACGTAAGAGAATACGAGAATAGCTCCTGTAGCTGCTTGAATCGTATATTTTCCGTCAAAATTAGTTTGTGTGCCTGTAGTAGTTCCTTCGACTAAAATACTTACACCTAGTAATGGTGTTCCATCAGGATCTGCAACAGTACCTGAAATAGTGTTTTGCGTAATCTCCAGAATTTTAGGAAGATTTGCATTCATTCTGAGTAATGAGAACACCATTACAAAAATGGAAATTGTCATTTTCAAATTTAATTTTAAGGGATCTTTCTTTAAGAGCCTTACGGAAATAGGTTTTTTCATAAAGTGATTTTTAGTGGTTGATATTAGAGTAAATAATTTTATTGCCTATAAAATGATACTTCTTTGGATGCAATTGTATAAATATAATCCATTTTTTTTTAAGAGGTAGCATGCGTATTCTAATCGATGAAGAATTAGCTGAGCGATCAAAAGTAGATGTATTTTAAAAGATTAACTACCAATATTAGTACCTGTACTAATACTTTTTATCCATTTTTAGGTGTTATGTTAAAAATAATGTAATTTCACGCTTCATTAATAGGTCAAATGCCCAATTATGAAATTACATTTAATAAATAGAACAAGCCTAAAAAATAGTTCGTTTACGGTTAAAAATAATGAGTATCCAAATTTTTTAAAAGTATGGCATTATCATCCAGAATTAGAACTTGTGGTTGTTTTAAAAAGTACGGGTAAGCATTTTATTGGAGATAGTATAGATAAGTTTGAAGAAGGAGAAGTTGTTTTAATTGGAAAGAATTTACCACATATGTGGTTAAACGATGATAAGTATTTTCAATCAGATTCTAGTTTAGTTGCACAAGCTATTAGTGTTCATTTTGATTACGGATTTTTAGGGACTGATTTTTTTGATGTTCCAGAAATGAAACCTATTTCTGGAATGCTTCAAAGATCAATGTATGGAATTAAGTTTCATGGTTTAAGTCCTAAGATTAAAAAGGAGATTATAAACCTGATTAACTTTGATCCTTTTGTAAGAACTATTAGGTTCATTGAAGTTTTAAATAAACTAGCTAAGCATACAGACTACACATTGCTTTCTAGTGCTGGTTTTATAAACTCTTTTAATAAAACAGATAATAAGAACTTAGATAAGATTTACGAATTTGTATTTAAAAATTTTAATACTCCCATACAGTCTAAAGATGTAGCAGCGGTAGCTAATATGAATACCTCTTCTTTTAGTAGGTTCTTTAAAAGAATACACAGAAAAACTTTTACGAGGTATTTAAATGAAATTAGAATAGGATATGGATGTAAATTACTTTTAGAAAAAAAGTATAACGTTACAGCTGTATGTTACGAATCTGGGTTTAATAATATCTCAAATTTTAATAGACAATTTAAAGATATTACAGGGTTGTCACCAACAGAATATGTTAGATTTCATACTGAAAAAAGGTTAAATTAGGGTATATGGGCAAAAATAGTATCAATATAGGTGATAATATTGGTAGATTAATAGGAACTCATAAGTTAGATTTGTTTTTATTTTTAAAGTTATAGAATTTGAAAACACAAACAACAATTACAGATATAGTAGTAAAGGATGTACGCTTTCCTACCAGTAGGTCAATGGATGGTTCTGATGCAATGAATCCAGATCCAGATTATTCAGCTGCATACGTAATAATAAAAACGGATAGTCCTGATGGGTTAGAGGGACACGGGCTTACATTTACCATAGGTAGGGGTAACGAACTTTGTGTAGCGGCAATAGAGTCGCTAGCACCTTTGGTATTGGGGAAAACATTAGAAAGTTTTACTCAGAATATGGGTGAATTTTGGAAAATGATAACTGGTGATAGCCAGTTGCGTTGGTTGGGTCCAGAAAAAGGAGTAATACATTTGGCAACAGGAGCGGTTGTAAATGCGGTATGGGATTTATATGCTAAAGTAGAAGGAAAACCATTGTGGCAATTATTGGCAGATATGAGCCCTGAAGAATTAATTTCTTGTATAGATTTTACGTATATTACAGATGCTGTAACCCCTGAAGAAGGGTTGGCGCTATTAAAGAAAAACGAAAGTTCTAAACAAGAACGTATTCAATATTTAAAGGCAAATGGGTACCCAGCATATACAACTTCTGCAGGTTGGTTAGGGTATTCTGATGATAAAATGAGGCGCCTTTGTCAAGAGGCAAAAGCAGAAGGGTTTAAACATATTAAGATTAAAGTAGGCTCAGATTTAAAAGATGATATGCGTAGAGCTGGTATCATTAGAGAAGAAATAGGAGAGGACTTAAAATTGATGATGGATGCAAACCAAAAATGGGATGTAGATGAGGCTATAAGTTGTATGGCTGAGTTGAAAAAGTTTAATCCTTGGTGGATAGAAGAACCAACTAGTCCAGATGATATATTAGGGCATGCAAGAATAGCAAAAGCAGTTGCGCCAATAAAAGTTGCTACAGGAGAACACTGCCAAAACAGGGTGATGTTTAAGCAATTAATGCAAGCTGGCGCTATAGAGGTTTGCCAAATAGATAGTTGTAGAGTTGGTGGGGTAAATGAGATACTTGCTATTTTATTAATGGCTGCTAAATTTGAAATACCAGTTTGTCCGCATGCTGGTGGTGTTGGGCTGTGTGAATATGTACAGCATTTATCAATGTTCGATTTTATTGCGGTAAGTGGTTCTTTAGAAGATAGAATTATTGAATATGTAGATCATTTACATGAACACTTTTTTGATCCAGTAGTTATTAAAAATGGTGCTTATATGCCACCCTCAATGGCAGGTTATAGTATCACTATGAAGCCAAAATCATTAGCGGATTATAGTTTTCCAAATGGTATAGTGTGGGAAGAAGATAGAAAAACAAAAAGTTAAAAATAAAAGAATGAAATTTAGTTTAAAAGGAAAAACGGCTGTTGTAACCGGTGGTGGTTCTGGTATTGGAAAGGCAATATCATTGGCACTAGCAGGGCAAGGAGCAAAAGTGCATATTTTAGAACTTAATATTGACAATGCGAAGACGACGTTAGAGGAAATTAAAAGCAATGGTGGAGCGGCAGTTGCTCATAGCTGTAATGTTGCGGATAAGAAAAATGTACAAGCAGTAGTCGGTACTGTTTCTGGTGCAATAGATATTTTAATTAACAATGCGGGTATTGCTCACGTTGGTAATTTAGAAGGAACTGAAGAGGAGGATTTAGATCGTGTTTACAAAGTAAACGTAAAAGGCGTGTACAATTGTATGAGTGCGGTTATAGGGAAAATGAAAGATAAAGGAGGTGTTATTTTAAATATGGCATCAATAGCATCATCTGTAGGTATTACAGATAGGTTTGCCTATTCTATGTCTAAAGGAGCAGTATTGACAATGACCTACTCTGTAGCTAAGGATTACGTGGGATATGGAATTCGATGCAATAGCATTTCTCCTGCAAGAATTCACACCCCTTTTGTAGATGGTTTTATTAGTAAAAATTACCCTGGAAGGGAAGAAGAAATGTTTGAAAATTTATCAAAGACACAGCCAATAGGTCGTATGGGTAAACCAGAAGAGGTTGGTGATTTAGCGTTGTATTTGTGTTCAGATGAAGCTTCTTTTATTACAGGTACAGATTTTCCTATTGATGGAGGATTTATAAAATTGAATGGTTAATATATAAAGAAAATAGCTGTTATTTTCTCAGTTTTAGTTTACCTGTTAATTAATAATTAACTCAATTTTGAATAGAATTTTGGATGTTTTTTAAGTGTAAAACCTATAAAAGCATCCTTTTTTAAATATAATATTATAGAAGATGAAAAAAGTTGGTATATGTTTATTGTTGATTAGTATCGTTCTTTCTTGTGCAAAAAAAGAGACAGGGTTGTTGATGGAGACGGCCAGTACTATTCCCGTTAATGATGCGGATACGAACGACTCCATAATACGTAAGGCAGCACATGTGGTGCCAACTAGCAACCAGTATGAAGCGCTAAAGAACGAGTTTATCGCATTTATTCATTTTGGCCCCAATACATTTACGAGGATGGAATGGGGGAACGGTATGGAAGATCCTGAAATTTTTAATCTTCAAAATTTAGATACTGACCAATGGTGTAAAGCGATGAAAGAAGCCGAGATGAAAATGGTGATTATCACTGTAAAACATCATGATGGTTTTGTGCTGTGGCAAAGTAGGTATACAGAACACGGTATTATGTCTTCGCCATTTAAGGATGGTAAAGGAGATATTTTAAAAGAATTATCAGAATCTTGTAAAAAATATGGTTTAAAATTAGGGGTTTACTTATCACCTGCAGATTTGTATCAGATAGAAAACAAAGAAGGCTTATACGGGAACCTAAGTGATTATACGGAACGTACAATTCCTAGACCTATAGAAGGAAGACCTTTTGAGAATAAAACTACGTTTACGTTTAAGGTTGATGATTACAATGAATATTTTTTAAATCAATTGTTTGAGTTGCTTACAGAATACGGACCAATACATGAGGTTTGGTTTGATGGTGCACACCCTAAAAGAAAAGGCGGACAAACCTATAATTACCTAGCTTGGAAAGAATTAATTAATAAGCTAGCACCTAAAGCTGTTGTTTTTGGGAAACAGGATATTCGTTGGTGTGGAAATGAAGCAGGACAAACGAGAGATACGGAATGGAATATTATTCCGTACACTGAAGATCCTGCAAAATTAAATAGGTTTGCAGATCTAACAAATGCCTCATTAGGACAAAGAGAAGATTTGTATAAAGGCAAGTTTCTTCATTACCAACAGGCAGAGACAAATACGTCAATACGAGCAGGTTGGTTTTATAGGGATGACACTAGCCAAAAAGTACGCAGTGCAGATGATGTGTTTGATATGTATGAGCGCTCCGTTGGGGGTAATTCTACCTTTTTATTGAATATTCCACCAAATAGAGAAGGTGAGTTTTCAGCACAAGATGTTAGCGTTTTAAAAGAAACAGGGAAACGCATACGAGATACTTATGCTGCAAATTTATTGGCAGGAGCAAGTGGACCTGACGCTGTTTTAGATGCTGATACAGAAAGTTATGAATTGTTAAGCGGAGAGAATAAGGAAATTGTTATAACTACACCAACGCCTATTACAATCAATCGTTTGGTACTGCAAGAAGCTATTGCAACGCATAGTGAACGTGTAGAAAATCATACCGTAGATGCTTGGGTCAATGAATCATGGCAAGAGATCACTAAGGCAACCAATATTGGATACAAAAGAATTTTGCGTTTTCCAGAAGTTACCACAAACAAGTTAAGAATACGAATTCTGGAATCTAGAATGGCACCTGCCATTTCTACTATCACAGCGCATTATTATAAGACGCGTTTGCCGCAACTTTCAATTACTAGAAATGTAGAAGGTACAGTACATATTCAGCCTAAAAAAGAAGAATTTGAATGGCATTATTGGAAACCAGATGGTGAAGATATCTCTAAAAATCTGAATGGTGGATATGAAATTAGATATACCACAGATGGTGCTACGCCAACGAAATCATCTACACTATACACATCATCTTTTGCTGTAAATTCTGGAGAAATAAAAGCATTGGCTCTAGATGAAAATGAAATAGGAAGTGTTGCCTCTAGTGTTTTTGGTATCATAAAAAAAGAGTGGAAAATTATGGGCACCGATAGTAATGCCGATAAGCTTATTGGTGAAAATGTTTTTGATGAAAATGAGAATACGTATTGGTCTTCCAAGGAAAGTAATAGCCCTCATTATTTAGAAATTGATTTAGGAGTAAACCATACCCTTACTGGTTTTGCGTATACCCCACAGAAAGTAAATGATAAGGGCATGTTAGAAAGAGGAGTTCTAAAAATAAGCACGAATGGTACATCTTGGAAAACTGTTGAGAGTTTTGAATTCGGAAACCTTATCAATGACCCAACCAAAAGAACACATAAATTTAAGCGTCCTATAACAACAAGATACATAAGAATTGAATCTAAAGTTATTGCAGGTGGAGGAAAAACAGCTTCCATAGCAGAGCTAGATTTTTTTAATTAATACATTTGAAATGAAATTAGTCTCCAAAGTAGTGTGTATTGTTTTGTTAGTCCTTGTAGGGTGCAAAACTTCTGTCATTAATATTTATGTTTCCTCCACAAAGCTAGAGGCTAAAGGAAGTGATAACGTAGTTGTAGCTTCTATAGAGGAGGCTTTGAATTCAGTGTTGGTGTATCGAGAAAACAAGAATAAGGTACCAATAACGATTCATTTAGAAGCTAGGGAATACCGATTGACTTCGCCCATTAAAATAGGGCCAGAATATGGTGCTATTGAAATTGTGGGAGCGGGAGCAGATAAAACTACGATAAAAGGTTCTGAAGTTTTAAATTTAAAATGGGAGAAATACAACGATCATATTTGGAAGGCACAATTGGATGCTAAAACACAATTTGATCAATTATTTATAAATGGACAACAACAAATCTTAGCACGTTACCCTAACTATGATGAAAATGGCGGACATTGGCAAGGACACGCTGGAGATGCCATTGCTAAGGAGCGCGTAGAAAACTGGTCAAATGCTTCAGGAGCAATTGTGCATGCAATGCATAGGGGAGAATGGGGTGGATTTCATTTTAGAGCAACAGGTGTGGATGATAATGGAGAATTGATATTGGAAGGTGGGTATCAAAATAATCGGCCTTCAGCAATGAATCCAAAATATAGAATGGTAGAGAATGTTTTTGAAGAATTAGATAGTGCTGGTGAGTGGTATTTAGATAGTTCCAATACCCTTTTTTATTGGCCAACGACAGCAATGGATTTGCAAAATGCAAAAGCAGAGGGAGTGACTCAAAAACATTTGATAGAAATTAGTGGAACAGAAGAAAATCCGGTAGTTGGGATCGCTATTCATGGAATTAAATTTGAGCATACGCAGCGGACGTTGTTTGAAGAATACGAACCTTTATTGCGGAGTGATTGGACTATATACAGAGGAGCGGCAATTCTTTTAGAAGGAACAAAGGATGTCACCATTGCAAATAGTGAGTTTACCAATTTGGGAGGCAATGTAATCTTGGTGAGTAATTACAATAGAGGTACTAAAATAACCGACAATCATATGTACAATTGTGGTGCTTCTGCAATTAGTTTTGTTGGAAGTCCTTCAGCTGTTCGTTCACCGTCTTTTCAATATTCTGAATTTGTTCCGCTAGCTGAAATGGATACGGCAAAAGGACCAAAAAGCAACAAGTATCCAGCAGATGCATTGGTAGATAACAACCTAATTCATAGAATTGGACGAATAGAGAAGCAAACCGCAGGGGTGCAAATAGCAATGGCCATGCAGATTACGGTAAGTAATAATAGCATCTATGATGTTCCACGAGCAGGCATTAATGTTGGCGATGGCACTTGGGGCGGACATATCATAGAATTTAATGATGTGTTTAATACGGTTTTGGAGTCTGGAGATCATGGGGCTTTTAACTCTTGGGGACGCGATCGTTTTTGGCACCCGAATAGAGGGAAACTAAATGAGATTGTTGCCAATAATCCAGAAATGCCAAAATGGGACGCTATACATACAACCATTATCAGAAATAATAGGTTTAGATGTGATCACGGTTGGGATATAGACTTGGATGACGGATCTTCAAACTATCATATTTACAACAACGTTTGTTTAAATGGCGGACTAAAACTGAGGGAAGGGTTTTACAGAGCGGTTGAGAATAATATCATACTGAACAATGGTTTTCATCCCCATGTCTGGTTTAAAAATAGTGGAGACGTATTTAAGGAGAATATTGTTTTTACAGAACACAGAGATATTAGATTAGAGGCCTGGGGAAAAGAAGTCGATTACAATTTCTTTCCTAGCAAGGAGGCATTAGATGATGCCCAGAAAAAAGGGGTAGATGCACATAGTATGTATGGTAGTTTAGAATTTGCCGATGTAGCTAATGGCAATTATGATTTACCAGAAAATACACCAGCATCTAAAATTGGTTTTCAACCCTTTAAAACAACTGTTTTTGGGGTAAAAAATGAACGGTTAAAAGCCTTGGCACAACAACCTTCCTTTCCTGATTTGTATTTTAGTGCTAACCGTAAATCATCAGGTAAGATTACGTGGCAACATGCAAGCTTGAAAAATATTGAAACGATGGCAGAGCGATCGGCTTCTGGCTTAAATAAAACAGCAGGGGTTTTGGTATTATCGCTTGAGAATAATAGTATTTTGAAAAAATCTGGTGTTGCCGTAGGAGATGTTATTGTTAGTGTTGATGGAAAAGAAATTAGTGTGATACCTGATTTAATTAATAGTTATCAAAAACTAAATTGGAAAGGTGAAATAGGATTGGGTGTTTTTAGAAATCAAAAAGAAAAAAGCATTAACTTAATAACTAAATAATGAAACCAATTAATTTAATTTTACTGATAGGTATTCTTTTTTCATTTATGGCATGTGATGAAAAGAAAAAGGAAGTGATTCTTGTTCAAGAAAAGCAGCCAAACATTATTTATGTATTGGCAGATGATATGGGCTATGGAGACATAAAAGCTTTTAATCCTAATGGTAAAATAAGCACCCCATATCTAGACCAACTGGCAGCAGACGGTATTAAATTTACAGATGCACATACCTCTTCTTCTGTGTGTACACCAACAAGATATGGTATCCTTACAGGCCGCTACAATTGGAGAAGTAAATTAAAAAATGGTGTTTTAACAGGTGTTTCTAAAGCGCTTATTCCCAATAGCAGAACAACAGTAGCCTCATTCCTTCAAAAAAATGGATACTATACAGGCTATATTGGTAAATGGCATTTAGGCTGGGATTGGGCATTGAATACAGGTGATAGTGTAAATGGTACAGGTTGGAATCCTAATGATTTTAAAAATATAGATTTTTCCAAGCCAGTTACAAATTCACCAAACGATTTAGGATTTGATTATGCTTATGGGCATAGTGGCTCTTTAGATATGGCACCTTATGTATATGTTGAGAATGGTATGCCAACAGCTGTTCCAGAGAAAGTTACAGTAGATAAAGGCAAATATACTTGGTGGCGAGAAGGACCAACCAGTTCAGATTTTGTACATAACGATGTAACGCCTAATTTTTTTAGACGCTCTTTCAAGTTTATAAAAGAAAACGCAAACAAAGATAAACCGTTCTTTTTGTATTTGCCATTGCCATCCCCACATACACCAATTTTACCTACAGAAGAGTGGTTGGGAAAAAGCGGATTAAATCCTTATGCGGATTTTATGATGCAAATTGATGATTTTATGGGGAAATTAGTGACTACAATTGAGGAAGCAGGAATAACAGAAAATTCCATTGTAATTTTTACAAGTGATAATGGTTGCTCACCTCAAGCAGATTTTAAAGTGTTGGCTGAAAAAGGACACAACCCCAGTGGAGATTATAGAGGACATAAAGCTGATATTTTTGAAGGCGGACATAGAGTGCCTTTTATCGTAAAATGGCCAGCAAAAGTAAAAGCAGGTTCTACATCTGATGCAACAATATGTACTACAGATTTATTGGCTACAGCAGCAGATATAGTTGATGGAAAACTAAAAGATAACGAAGGTGAAGACAGCTTTTCATTTTTATCGCTATTGGTAAATGGAGGAAAAAAGGAGTATAAAAGAGAAGCAACAATTCACAGTTCAATTAACGGGAGTTTTGCAATTAGAAAAGGAGATTACAAATTGATTATGGCTCCAGGTTCTGGGGGGTGGAGTGCCCCTAGACCAAATTCTAAAGAAGCAAAGGAATTGCCAGAAATACAGTTGTACAATCTAAAAGAAGATGTTGGGGAGACTCAGAATTTATATGAATCGAACCCTGAAAAAGTTAGTGAATTGAAACAGTTATTGGCCAAACAAATAACGGAAGGTAGAAGTACTTCTGGGGCTATTCAGCATAATGACTCAGTGCCTAACTGGAAACAAATAAAATGGATTACAGAAACAGAATAATTTAAAAATACAGTTATGAAATTAATACGATTTGGAGAAGCCGGAAAAGAAAGACCAGGAATACAAAAAAAAGACGGCACTTGGTTAGACGTTTCAAATTTTGGTCAAGATTTTACAGAACAATTTTTCGAAAACAATGGATTGGAAAAATTAAAAAAATGGTTAGGCACAAATGAAGATTCGTGTCCTGTTGTCTCAAAAGAAACACGATTAGGGCCTCCGTTTACACGTCCTTCTAAATTAGTGTGTGTTGGTTTAAATTACGCTAAACATGCTGCAGAAGGCGGTATGGCTGTTCCAAGTCAGCCTGTATTGTTTTTTAAAGCAACATCTGCAATTGTTGGCCCAAATGATGATGTTGTTATTCCAAAAGGAAGTGTAAAAACAGATTGGGAAGTAGAATTAGCAATTGTTATTGCTAAAAAAACAGCCTATGTTTCTGAGGAAGAGGCTATGGATTATGTTGCTGGATATGTGTTGCATAACGATTATAGCGAACGTGAATTTCAACTAGAAAGAGAAGGGCAATGGGTAAAAGGTAAAAGTTGTGATACCTTTGCTCCTTTAGGACCTTTTATGGCAACTAAAGATGAAATAAAGGACCCACATAGCCTTAGACTTTGGTTAACATTGAATGGTAAAATTATGCAGGATAGTAATACCTCTGATTTTATTTTTGACATACCAAAACAAGTAAGCTATATAAGTCAGTATATGACTTTGCTACCAGGTGATGTAATCTCTACAGGAACACCTTTTGGAGTTGGTCTTGGTTTAAAACCACCAATGTACCTTAAAGAAGGGGATGTTGTTGAATTGGGTATTGACGGTTTAGGTACGTCAAAGCAACTAGCTAAAGCCTATAAATAGAACTACGAAGTATTCCTGTTTATAGTATTGAGTAGGTAGATAGGAAGAAGAAAGAATATTAGGAATAAATGAGAACCTGTAAAACTAAAAAAGATGAAGAATAGTTTTTTGTCACTACTAATAGTTTTAATTTTTATTGGATGTAAAAACTCAAATAAAGCTGAATTAAGCCCACCGTCTACTGAAAATAAAAAACCTAATATTATCTTCTTATTTGCAGACGACCAGAGTTATAAGGCAGTAAACGCATTGGGAAATTCTGAGATAAGTACCCCAACAATGGATTCCTTTACTGCCGAAGGAACAACCTTTACGCACGCTTATAATATGGGTGGATGGAATGGAGCCATTTGCTTGGCATCTCGAGCAATGATAATTAGCGGAAGGTCTGTATGGCGGGCACAACAAATTTCTGGGGAGTATAGGCAGAACAAGCAAACAGATAAGACATGGTCTAAACTAATGGAGGGTGCTGGTTATGATACGTACATGAGTGGTAAATGGCACATTAGTGCAAAGGCAGATTCTATTTTCAATTATGTAACTCATGTACTTCCAGGAATGCCAAACCAAACTCCTGAGGGGTACAATAGACCAAAAAGTAAAACAGACACGGTATGGCAACCGTGGAAAAAGGAGTTCGATGGGTATTGGAAGGGTGGTAAACATTGGAGTGAAATGATACGTGAGGATGCTGTTGCTTTTTTGGATAGCGCCAAGAAAAGAGAAAAACCGTTTTTTATGTATGTTGCGTTTAACGCACCCCATGATCCAAGGCAAGCACCTAAAAAATACGTAGATATGTATCCTTTAGATAAGATTGCTTTACCAGAAAGTCATTTGCCTGAATATCCATATGGAGAGGCAATGGGGGCAGGTCAGAATTTACGAGATGAAAGATTGGCGCCATATCCTAGAACCCCTTATGCTGTGAAAGTAAATAGACAAGAGTATTATGCTATTACAACGCATTTAGATGATCAATTGCAACAGATTATATCCAGGTTAAAAGAGAATAACCAATTGGATAACACCTATATTTTTTATACGGCAGATCACGGATTATCTGTTGGGGAACACGGCTTAATGGGCAAACAGAATATGTATGACCATAGTATGCGCGTCCCTTTAATGGTTATTGGTCCAGATATTCCAAAAGGTAAGAAAGTAGAAACAGACGTCTATTTACAAGATGTTATGGCATCAGCTTTGGAAATTGCTGGAGTAGAAAAACCAGATTATGTTGAGTTCCATAGTTTGTTAGATTTTGCCAAAGGCAGTAAAACAAAAAGTAATTACAATGGTATTTATGGTACTTATGAAAAGAATTCTCAGCGTATGATACGTAAAGATGGATTCAAATTAATTGTGTACCCTAAAATTGAAAAAATTCGTTTGTACGACCTTAAGAATGATCCAAAAGAATTAAATGATATTGCAGAAAAGCCAGAAAAAAGTAAAAAGATAAAATCACTTTTTGCTGATTTAATGGAGTTACAAAAGCAAATGGGCGACGAATTAGATCTAACATCAATATATGACAAACTACCATGATCATAAAAAAGATAATACTATCATTATTCTTATTAGTGTCGATATTAGGATATGCACAGCAACAAATAAAAATAGCTTGTGTAGGTAATAGTATTACGTTTGGGTCTGGGGTTTTTAATAAAGAAAAAAATGCATACCCTGCACAATTACAGAGCTTGTTAGGAGATGCGTATAAAGTTGAAAATTTTGGGGTTAGTGGAAAAACACTTCTGAGAAATGGAGATCATCCATATTGGGAAACAGAAGCGTATACAAAGGCATTAAATTTTAACCCTGATATTGTTTTTATAAAGCTAGGAACCAATGATAGTAAGTTGCAGAACAGAATTCATTTAGAAGATTTTGAAGCAGATTATGTTGATTTAGTGCATAGTTTTAAGTCTAAAAATAAGAATACAAGGGTTGTTTTACTATTACCTGTTCCAGCATTTACTTCAGATACAACTCGTATTTGGGATCAACCAATAAAAAATAAAATTATTCCTGCTACCCAAAAAGTAGCCTATGAGACAAATGCTGAGGTTATTGATTTATATCACCTATTCATAGATAAAGAAGGATTGTTGCCAGATAAAGTTCATCCATCGGGTTTAGGGGCAACGGTTATAGCAAAAAGACTGTATGAAGTTGTAGTTCAGAAAGAAAGTCAGCCAATCAATTTTGCTGCTGTAAAAGAATTTAATAGTATCGATACAGATAATTTTTATGGGTATCGACTAATTAATTTTGAATTCAATAAAATAAAAGGCAAAATAGTTTCCCCAAAAAAGGCAGCTCCAGGGAAACCTTGGGTTTTGCGAGCTAGGTTTTGGGGTCATCAACCGCAAGCAGATATTGCCTTGTTGGAAAGAGGGTTTCATATAGCTTATTGCGATGTTTCTAATTTGTTCGGAAGTAAAGAAGCAATTCAGCGATGGGATGCTTTTTATACGCTGATGACTTCAGAGGGCTTGTCAAAAAAAGTTGTTTTAGAAGGGATGAGTCGCGGTGGACTCATAATTTACAACTGGGCAGCAAAAAATCCAAAGAAAGTAGCTTGTATTTATGCAGACGCACCTGTTTTAGATGGTAAAAGTTGGCCTGGAGGAAAAGGAGAAGGTAAATATAGTAAAGGAGACTGGGAAGGGTTTAAGAGTGTATATGGGCTATCTACTATTAAAAAAGAAAGTCAATTTAAAGGCAGCCCTATTCACAAAACAAAACAAATAACAAAGGGTAATTATCCTATACTTCATGTGGTAGGAGAAACAGATGATGTTGTTCCCATAAGTGAAAATACCTTGCCTTTTGAGAAAGGAATTAAGCAAAGAGGCGGAGATATTACCGTAATTTCTAAGCCAAATAACGGACACCACCCACATAGTTTGCAAAATCCGGAAGCAATAGTGAATTTTATTTTGAGGGCAACCAATCAAAAACTGAATTTTGCAGTTGTTCCATCACCTTCTGCAGAATTTCGTTCGGCAGCTGGTTGGGTAGAAGGTAAAGATTGGTGGGCACAAGCAAACGATATAGATTCTTTATGTAAGAATTCGAGTAAAGTAGATTTACTCCTATTGGGTAATTCAATTATGCAGGGTTGGGGAGGTAATCGTCCTAACGTAACACATATTCCTGGAAAAAAGGCAGTAGAAACTTATTTCAATGATTTAAACATAATTGGGGCAGGTATTTCAGGAGATAGAACACAACATGTGCTATGGCGTTTGCAAAATGGAGATTATGAGAAGTCTAATGCTTCTACAATTGTTTTAGCAATTGGAGTCAATAATTTTGGAGACAATACGGCCAATGAGATAGCTGATGGGATAAGAAAAATAGTATCGCTTTTAAAAGAAAAATTTTCTTCTCAAACAAAAATTATACTTATTGGGCCATTACCTACTGGTATTGACCCAAATTCTGATAGGCGAAAAAAGTATACTGAGATTCACGAGCAGATAAAAGGCTTGGGGAAAATAGAAAATGTTTCTTACCATAATTTAATATCCAATTATATGGATGAAAAAGGGTTTTTGAATCCTCTTTATTACGCAGCAGATGGTATTCATCTAAAATCTGATGGGTATATGGTCTGGGGTGAGTATATTAAAAGTGTTTTAAGGAGTCACTAAAAAATAAAATAAGAAGAATGAAAAAACACATCGGATTAATTGTGCTATTATTTGTGTTTCAAAATGGTTTTGCAAAACTTTGGTTGCCAACAATTTTGTCAGATAATATGGTTTTACAACAAAAAACTGAAGTTACTATTTGGGGCTGGACAACTGCATCAAATGAAACAATTACAGTTACAGGCTCTTGGAACAATTTACCCATAACAGTTAAGGCATATCAAGGAAAGTGGTCCGCTAAATTACCAACTCCAATAGGAGGAGGTACGTATACGGTCACAGTTAAGGGGCATGAAGAAATCGTAATTAAAAATGTATTGATTGGTGAGGTTTGGTTGGGCTCCGGACAGTCCAATATGCAATGGACCCCTTCTAATGGCTTATTAAATGCCGAAGAAGAAATTATAAATGCGAACTATCCCAACATTCGCTTTTTTCATGTTGAAAGACATACGGCTCAATATCCGCAAGAGCAAACTTTAGGTAAATGGGTAGAGTGCACGCCAGAAACTATGAAGTATTTTAGTTCTGTAGCCTATTTCTTTGGTAGAAAACTACATCAGGATTTAAAGGTGCCTGTGGGTTTAATCAATTCGAGCTGGGGAGGAACGCCGGTAGAAACATGGATAGATAAAGTGCTTATTGAGAAGGATGAAGAATTAAGAGAAGCCGCTAAAAAAATATCTTCCAATGTATCGCGACCCAGCAATGCAGGGGACGCTTATAATGCAATGATACATCCTATTGTAAACTTTACTATTGCAGGATGTATTTGGTATCAAGGAGAATCTAATCGGGTAAATGCACATTCATACTACAAATCGTTTCCATTACTAATAAACTCCTGGAGAGAAAAATGGGGTACAGAATTTCCCTTTTATTTCGTGCAATTAGCTCCCTTTAAATATGAAACTATTGAAGATATTGATGTCGCTGTGGTAAGGGATGCACAATTACAAACAATGCTGAAAGTTCCTAAAACGGGAATGGTAGTTACCAATGATATTGGGAATTTAAAAAATATCCACCCAATTAAAAAACAAGAAGTAGGCAGACGGCTAGCCTTGTGGGCTTTAGCTAAGGATTATGGAGTGGATGATATAGAATATTCGGGACCGGTTTATAAGTCTATGATAATAGACAAAAGAAAAATAGTGCTCAGTTTTGATCACTCTGATCGTGGACTACTGCAAAAAGGAAAAGAATTAACAGATTTTTACATCGCTGGAAGCGATAGAAAATTTCAGAAAGCAAAGGCAAAAATAGTTGGAAATACGGTTGTAGTTTCAGCTAAGAGTGTTAAAGAGCCAGTGGCAGTACGGTTCGCATTTTCGGATGTTGCAGAGCCTAATTTGTTCAATAAAGAAGGATTGCCAGCAACGGCTTTTAGAACAGACACGTGGGATATTAATTTATAATAAGTAAGAATAATGAGAATAAAAATTAGTGTACTTGTGTTGTTTTTGATGGTGTTTTTTTCGTGCAACATAACAAAGAAGCGGGAAGAAGTGAAAAATACAATCTGGTATAATGCGCCAGCTTCAAAGTGGATGGAGGCTTTACCTGTTGGAAATGGTCGTTTGGGAGCAATGGTTTTTGGGGATCCACAAAATGAGCATATTCAACTAAACGAAGATTCCATGTGGCCAGGAGGGCCAGATTGGGGAAATTCTAAAGGCAATGAAACTGATTTGGAAGAGATTAGAGAATTGTTGAAAAATGGAGACGCTCACCAAGTAGATAAACTTATTATAGAGCGTTTTTCATACAAAACGGTTGTGCGTTCTCACCAAACAATGGGAGATTTGTTTATAGACTTTCAAGACAAAAAAGAAGTAGAAAATTATACCAGATCTCTAAGTCTTGACAATGCAATTGCAACGGTTAATTATACTTCTGGAGGAAGTAAATACTCACAAAAAGTTTTTGCATCAGCTGTAGATGATGTGTTGGTAATAGAATTAGAAACTGATGCTGACACAGGGTTGAATTTTACCTTGCGTTTAAATCGCCCTGAAGATAAGGGACATAAAACGGTAGCAGTAACAACCCCTTCTGATCATGAAATTAGTATGAAAGGGATGGTGACTCAATATGGAGGTAAAAAAGTGACTGAACCATTTCCAATTGAATATGGTGTAAAATTTGAAACAAAGCTAATCGTGAAAAATGAATTGGGTACCGTTACAGCTGAAAATGGCAAACTAGTGCTGCGTGGCGTAAAAAGAGCAACACTTTTGGTATCTGGTGCCACATCATTTTACCATACAGATTACGAAGCTAAAAATACAGCAGTTTTAGCGCATGCTTCTAGTCAGTCTTATGGTGAGCTTGTCAATAGTCATATCGTAGATTATCAAAAATATTACAAGAGATTAAAAATTGATTTGGGCGGAAAAGAATTGGATACTATACCAACAGATAAAAGACTGCAACGTGTAAAGGATGGTCAAAAAGATCCAGACTTAGCGGCTAAACTTTTTCAGTACGGAAGGTATTTATTAATTTCATCATCTAGACCAGGAACAAACCCTGCAAACTTGCAAGGGATATGGAATAACCATATTGAAGCGCCATGGAATGCAGATTATCATCTTAATATTAATTTACAAATGAATTATTGGCCAGCAGAGGTCACTAATTTAAGTGAAATGCACACACCTTTATTCGATTTTTCTGACCGTTTGCTTGAAAGAGGTAAAGTAACCGCCAAAGGACAATATGGAATGGATGGTGCCGTAATGCACCACGCAACTGATTTGTGGACACCGGCATGGATGCGTGCGCCACAACCTTATTGGGGTGCTTGGATTCACGGTGGCGGTTGGTTAGGTCAACATTATTGGGAACATTATAGTTATACTAAAGATGAGGTGTTTTTAAAGGAGAGAGCCTATCCGTATTTAAAAGCTATAGCAACCTTTTATACTGATTGGTTGGTTTGGGATGCCGATGCTCAAAAATGGGTGTCTACACCAGAAACTTCACCAGAGAATTCCTATAGGGCTAAAGACGGTAAACCAGCCGCCATTTCTTATGGAGCAGCAATGGGGCATCAAATTATTGCTGAAGTTTTTGACAATACCCTAGCCGCAGCAAAAATTTTAAAAATTGAGGATGAATTTACCGAAGAGGTAAGGTCCAAACGGGAAAAGTTATTTCCTGGAGTTGTTGTAGGTAAGGAAGGGCGTATTTTAGAGTGGAATGATGATTATGATGAGCCAGAAAAAGGACACAGGCATATGTCTCATTTATATGCATTACACCCTGGTAATAAAATTACAGAGAAAGATAATAAAGCTTTTTCGGCAGCACAAAAAACGATAGACTATAGATTAGAGCACGGGGGTGCAGGTACGGGGTGGAGTAGAGCTTGGATGATTAATGCAAATGCTCGTTTGTTAGATTCAGTTTCTGCCCAAGAAAATATCATAAAACTTTTTCAACGCTCTACAAGTGATAATTTATTAAATGAACACCCTCCTTTTCAAATTGATGGAAATTTTGGTTATACAGCAGGAGTAGCTGAAGTATTAATGCAATCACATGAAGGCTTTATCAGAATCCTACCAGCTTTACCAACGAATTGGACAACAGGAAAGATTGAAGGCCTTAAGGCACGTGGCAATGTAGAAGTAGGGATAGAATGGAAAGCTGGAACACTAGTGAAAATTACCCTAAAATCTAAGGAAGATAAAATTTGTCAGCTTAGGTACAACGCAAAGGATGGAGAGGTTGCTCTAAAAGCAAATGTTGTAACTACCTTAGACAAAAACTTTATCCCAATAAAATAGAATTTAAATTAGTAGTATGAATATGATTAAAAAATATGTTTTAATAATTTTAGTCTTTTCGACTTGTGTTAGTAATGGGCAAGAAATTGATTCTATTCAGGAGCGGCAAGAAAAAATGCAATGGTTTAAAGATGCAAAATTAGGTGTTTTTATACATTGGGGTTTGTATTCTGTAAATGGAATAGATGAGTCATGGTCTTTTTATAATGGATACATCTCTCATCCAAATTATTTAAAACAAACAAATGGTTTTACGGCCAAAAATTATGACCCAAAAGTATGGGTAGAGTTAATCAAAGAAAGTGGGGCAAAATACTCGGTCATTACATCTAAACATCATGATGGTTTTGCCTTGTGGAATACAAAGTTTGGAAGGCTTAATTCCATCTTAGGATCTGCTTCAAAACAAGATGTTTTAACACCTTTTGTAAAAGAATTGCGTAACAATAAATTAAAGGTAGGGATTTATTATTCCTTGCCAGATTGGTCATACAAAGATTATACACACTTTACAAGAGATTCAATTCGATATAAAGCTTCAGAGGAACCCAAACGATGGGAAAAATTCTTAAAGTATTACGAAGGACAGTTGAAAGAGTTGTCCGATAATTACAATCCGGACCTTTATTGGTTTGATGGTGATTGGGAACATAACTCCGAAGAATGGCAAGCACCAAAGGTGAAGCAAATGCTTTTGGATAGGAACCCTAAAACAATTTTTAATTCAAGACTTCGTGGACATGGAGATTATGCTACTCCAGAGCAAGGAATGCCCATTACAAGACCTACAAATAAATACTGGGAGCTGTGCATGACAATGAATGATTCTTGGGGATATCAAAAGAACGATCATAATTATAAAACCACAGATCAGGTCATCGGAATTTTTGCAGATGTAATTGGGAACGGAGGTAATTTATTATTAGATATTGGACCAAGGGGAGATGGTTCCATTCCTGAAGAACAAGTTGAAGTATTAAAAGGTCTTGGAAGGTGGACAAATAAACATAAAGAAGCGATCTATGGTACCGTTGCTGGTATTCCAAAGGAGCATTTTTATGGTCCTACAACCTTGTCTAAAGACAAGACAATTTTGTATTTGTTTGTAAAGGGGAACCCCAATGGAGAAATTGTTATCCGTGGCCTAAAGAACAAAATAAATCGCATTTATGTCGTTGGTGAAGGAACAAAATTATCACATCAAATTGTTGGGAAAATTTATTGGAGCCATTATCCAGGGATAGCCTATGTTAAAATTCCAGAATATGTTCTAGACCAAAATATGACAGTACTTGCGGTAATGTTAGATGGTAAGGTAGACCTTTATAGGGAAGATGGATCCGTAATAGAAAGTAATTAAAAAAAGACAATGGTAAGGAGTTTAAAAATAAGTGTATTCTTAGTATGTATGTCTTTGTCTGTTGTGTCATGTAAAACTGGTTCGGTTAGTTCTGCAACTACAAAGCCTCTTGCAAAATATGTAGTTCTTATTGGTTCAGATGGATTTGGAGCGTATGCATTTGAAAAAGGAAACTTCCCTAATTTAAGAAAAATGATGGATAAGGGCTCTTATTCTTTAGAAGCTCGGTCAGTTTTGCCATCATCCAGTGCCGTTAATTGGGCGTCTATGATTATGGGCTCTCCGCCAGAATTGCATGGGTATACGGAATGGGGTAGTAAAACTCCAGAAATACCATCTCGGATTATTGGCAAAGGTGGTATCTATCCTTCAATTTTTAGCTTGTTGAATGAACAAGTACCCAACGAAAAAAAAGGGGTGATATATACTTGGGGTGGTATCGGTTATTTGTTTGAAAAAAATATGGTGGACATGGATGTCAATGGGGCGTCAGATGAAGAAACAATGAAAACTGCTTTAGATTTTATTACTAATGAAAAGCCAGTATTTACGTTTATTCATTTTTCAGAACCAGATAATACGGGGCATAGTATTGGACACGATATTCCAGAATATTATGTAGCAGCTGAAAAAATAGACCTATTAATTGGAAAGATTTTAGCAGGCCTTGAAGATGCAAATATGATGGATGATACTGTGATTTTGTTTAGTGCTGACCACGGAGGAATAAATAAAGGACATGGCGGAAAAACGCTAGTTGAAATGGAAATTCCATGGATTATATATGGAAGCAATATTAAGGCCAAAGGTAAATTGAATTCTACTATTATTACCTACGATACTGCGGCTACCATTGCTCATATTCTAGGGTTGGAAACCCCAGAATTTTGGAGAGGAAAGAATATTACTGAAGTTTTTGAAAATGAAAAATAAAATTATTCTTAGTGCTATTGGATGTCTATTTTTACTTGCCTGTAAACAAGAAAAGAAGGAAGTAGTTGCTGAAAAGAAACCAAATATTGTTTTGTTTTTTGTAGACGATATGGGGTGGCAAGATACTTCTGTGCCCTTTTGGAACAAACGCACGCCCTTTAATGATTTGTACAAAACCCCAAATATGGAGCGTTTGGCAAAAGAAGGAATGAAATTTACCCAGGCTTATGCCACGGCAGTATGTTCGCCAACACGGGTGAGTTTAATGACTGGGATGAATGCTGCACGACATAGAGTTACCAATTGGACCCTTAAAAAGGATGCTTTGCAGCCTATGGAAACCAACCATAAAGAATTACAATTTCCAGAATGGAACGTCAATGGGTTGAGTCCGGTAAAAGGTATTGATAAGGCAGTTTATGCTACTCCCTTACCTAAGTTGTTACAGGAAGCCGGCTATTATACTATTCACTCAGGAAAAGCTCATTTAGGAGCCATAGGAACGCCGGGAGCTAATCCCATAAACTTAGGTTTTGATGTCAATATTGCAGGCCATGCTGCAGGTGCACCAGAAAGCTATTTGGGAACTGAAAATTTTGGAAATGGAAAAAAGGGTAAAGAAGTTTGGGCAGTGCCTGGGCTGGAAAAATACCACGGGAAAGATATTTTTTTAACGGAGGCGTTAACACAAGAAGCCTTGTTGTCTGTTGGTGATGCGGTAGAAGCAGATAAGCCCTTTTTCTTATATATGGCACATTATGCGATACATACACCTTTATATGGGGATAATAGATTTGTTCAAAAATATTTGGATGCTGGTTTAGACTCTAAAGAAGCTAAATATGCCTCTATGATAGAAGGTATGGATAAGAGTTTAGGAGATATTATGAATTATTTGGATAAAAATAAACTTTCAGATAATACAATCATTCTTTTTATGTCAGACAATGGAGGGCTAAGTGTACATGCTCGTGGTGGTAAACCAAATACACATAACAAACCGTTAAATAGTGGTAAAGGTTCTGCTTATGAAGGGGGTATTAGAGAACCTATGTTGGTAAAATGGCCAGGTGTGGTAAAACCAAACTCAATAACAGAAGAGAAAGTTATCATCGAAGATTTTTACCCTACAATTTTGGAAATGGCTGGTGTAGAACGTCCAAAAACGGTACAAACCATAGATGGAATAAGTTTTGTTTCTGTTTTGGAAAATAAAAAATTAGCAGATAAAAACAGACCTTTGTTTTGGCATTACCCTAATGAATGGGGGCCATCTGGTCCAGGTATTGGGGCATCTAGTACCGTTAGGGTTGGGGAATATAAACTAATTTATTACCATGTGGATAGCCGTATGGAGCTTTTTAATCTCAAAGAAGATATTGAAGAACTACATAGTTTAGAGGAAACCAATTCTGAAAAAGTAAAGGAGTTGGCTAAAATATTATCAGATCATTTGCGAAAAGTAGATGCACAGATGCCATCCCATAAAAAATCAGGAGAAAAGGTACCTATGCCAGATGCTATTGCCAATTAAAAGAACTATTGAATGAAAATTAAATGTATTATCCTTCTTTGTTTTAGTCTTTCGTTTGCTATGGGTCAAACGAAGGAAGATGATTTGTTTGTATACGACCGGTTTAAAACGGTCACTGAGGCTAATATTTTTAAGACTGAAGGGTATTACAATTGGGGAGCATCCATAGTAAAAGGGAAGGATGGGAAATACCATAATTTTTATGCCCGTTGGAAAAAGGAATACGGTTTTGGAGGTTGGTTAACCCATTCTGAAGTAGCACATGCGACCAGTAAAAACCCTTATGGGCCTTGGAAATACAAAGAGACCATTTTAAAAGGGAACAGAAATGGGACATGGGATGCAATTACGGCCCACAACCCCAAGATAAAATATTTTGATGGGAAGTATTACCTGTATTATATCAGTACTAATTTGGGTGAAAGGAACTACACAGAAGAAGATTTAGTAGAGACGGCTAAAGTAGGTTATAGTCATTCCAATTGGAAAATATTGCGTCCCAATCAACGTACTGGGGTAGCTGTTGCCAGTTCTTTAAAAGGGCCTTGGATAAGACCAGAAAAACCACTAATAGAACCTAGTGGACCCATTACAACACTTACCGTAAACCCAGCAATAGATAGTGGTAAGGACGGAAAGTATTATTTGGTCGTAAAGGGCGATAAACCTAAGGAAACTAAGTTTGTTAGAAATCAGGCAATTGCCATATCAGATAAACCAGATGGCCCTTTTGTTATTCAGGAAAAGCCAGTTATAGATTATCTGGATACGGAAGATATGTCTATGTGGTATGATGTGGTTCGGGAACGTTTTTATGGTGTTTTTCACGCCCATACCTATATTGGTATGGTGACTTCAGCCAACGGAGTAGATTGGGAAAAAGCGAATGAGTATATTTTAAAAACAAAAGACATAACGATGAATGATGGTACGGTACTGGTGCCAGATAGAATGGAACGACCCTTTATATACGAAGAAAACGGTGAGCCCAAAGTATTGTCGCTAGCCGTTAAAAAAGGAAACGAATCCTATACTGTTTTTATACCTATTCAAAAAAATGATGTCCCAAAACCCAATAAACGACAATTGGCATGGCAAGAAGCAGAATTAGGAGTTGTTTTTCATTATGATTTGCATGTCTTTGACGGTATTAAATATGGACAAGGAAATAATCGCATTGACCCTGTAGCTAATTATCAAATTTTTAATCCAAAAAGGTTAGATACAGACCAATGGGTGAAAGCAGCGAAAGAGGCCGGGGCAACCTTTGCTATTTTAACGGCAACCCATGAAACAGGTTTTGCGTTGTTTCAATCCAAGGTAAATCCATATAGTGTAAAGGCATTAGATTGGAGAGCTGGCAAAGGGGATGTGGTAGCAGATTTTGTCGCAAGTTGTCGCAAGTATGGGATTAAACCAGGTATCTATTTGGGAATCCGTTGGAACTCTTTTATGGGGGTGCATGATTTTAAAATAAATGGAGCGGGTGCATTTAAAGAGAACAGACAAAAATGGTACAACAAAATGGTAGAAGGGATGGTAAAAGAAATCTGTACCAATTATGGAGAATTGTTTGAAATTTGGTTTGATGGTGGAGCAGATCACCCTAAAAACGGAGCACCAGATGTTTTACCAATCGTTCGTCAATACCAACCCAATTGTTTGTTCTATCATAACGGTCAGTTGGCGGAAGCCCGTTGGGGAGGTTCAGAATCAGGTATTGTGGGCTACCCTAATTGGTCAACATTTACCTATCCTGCAACAGGAGCAGGAGAAAGTGCTAAGGCAAATATAGCGAAAGACAATTTTAAATTACTAAAACACGGAGATGTTAACGGCAACTATTGGGTGCCAGCAATGGCAGATGCTCCTTTAAGAGGATATAATGGTAGGCATGAGTGGTTTTGGGAACCCGATGATGACGGACATCTTTTTCCGGTAGAAAAGCTGATGGAAATGTATTATAAGTCTGTGGGTAGAAATTCAGCTTTAATTATGGGGTTAACCCCTAATCCAGACGGATTAATGCCAGCGCCAGATGTAAAAAGATTAAAAGAATGGGGAGATGAAATAAAAAAAACATTTTCGAATCCTTTAGCTACTGTTTCAGGAAAAGGGAATAAAGTAGACATTCGTTTTAACAAACCTACTACTGTCAATCAAATTGTAATTCAGGAAGATATTACCCAAGGAGAGCGTGTGAGACAGTATACTATTGAAGGTTATTTTAACGGGAAATGGTTTCCTATTGAAAAGGGAGAAAGTATAGGTCATAAAAGAATTCAAAAGTTTGATGAGGTCATAGTTACAAGATTACGCTTACATATTTTAAGTGCTGTTTCAGAACCCGTGATTAAAAACTTTAGCACATATTTTGTGAGAACAGAATAAAATTGGATATTAGAAAATTAATATGAATTTAGAATTAAAAGATAAAATTATTATTGTTACCGGTGGTTCCAAAGGAATTGGAAAGGGTATTGTCACTGTTTTGGCCAGCGAAGGAGCAATTCCAGTAATTATTGGTCGTGATAAAGTGAGTGTTGCCAAAGGAGTTCAAATGATTAAGGATAACGGAGGTAGTGCTTTTTCTGTAATAGCAGAACTTACAGATCCAAAACAATGTGAAGCTGCTGTGGAGTCTGTTATTGCAAAATATGGGCGTATAGACGGGCTTGTAAATAATGCAGGAGTTAATGATGGGGTGAGTTTAGAGAATGGGAGTTATGAAGATTTTTTACAGTCTATGAATCGTAACATTACACACTATTATTTAATGGCTCACTATGCATTACCGGAACTTAAAAAAAGTAAGGGCGCCATCGTAAATATAGGTTCAAAAACAGGGGAAACAGGACAAGGCGGTACATCGGGATACGCAGCATCTAACGGAGGACGTAATGCACTAACACGAGAATGGGCAGTAGAGCTATTGCCGTTTAGCATACGTGTAAACGCTGTTATTGTTGCAGAATGTTATACCCCATTATATGAAAGGTGGATTAAAACATTTGATAACCCAGAAGAAAAATTAAAAGAGATTACCAACAAAATACCGTTAGAGAATAGAATGACAACGGCAGAAGAAATAGCCAATATGGTGGCCTTTTTGTTGTCTTCAAAATCTAGTCATACTACCGGACAATTAATATATGTAGATGGTGGTTACACACATTTAGATAGATCATTAACATAACCAGATAAAAATCAAAATCAAAATCAAAATCAAAACCAAAATTAAAATGAAAAACACAGAAAAAATACCAGTGGTGTCTAAAAAGATGCTTATTCCATTTATCTTAATTACATCATTATTTGCTTTGTGGGGGTTTGCCAACGCAGTAACAGATCCTATGGTTTCTGCTTTTAAGAAGGTATTGGAACTAAGTAATACGCAGGCTTCAATGGTGCAAATGGCTTTCTACGGAGGCTATTTTTGTATGGCATTACCAGCGGCTATGTTTATGCGTAAATATTCATATAAAGTGGGTATTCTAATAGGTTTGGGATTATTTGCTGGTGGAGCATTACTTTTTTATCCTGCAGCAGTAACACAGCAATTCTGGTTCTTTTGTCTAGGGTTATATGTGTTGACTTTTGGGTTAGCTTTTTTAGAAACAGCTGCAAATCCGTATGCCTTGGCAATGGGAGCTAAAGAAACGGCAACCCAACGTTTAAATTTGGCGCAAGCTTTTAATCCTGTTGGTTTAATAGGCGGTATTCTTATTGCAAAATTCTTTGTTGCAGAAAAATTACAGTCAGATGATTTTGAAAATTTTGGAGCATTGGATGCTATTAAGAAGGCTGCAATTACGGCATCAGATTTAGCTGTAATTAGAGACCCTTATGTGATTCTTGGGTTGGTGTTAATTGGATTTTTCATCTTGTTTTTGGTAAGTAAAATGCCTCAAAATTCTACCGAAGGTGAAATGCCAAGTATTAAGGAAACATTTAAAGAACTTTTTAAAAACAAAAAATATGCTTTGGGTGTCTTGGCTCAGATATTATATGTTGGTGCACAAATTATGTGTTGGACGTATATATACCAATATGTAGAAGGATTAGTAAATACAGGAGTTTTTAAAGAAAGCTATATTACAATCTTTGGAACAGAAATACTAAAAGATGGTTTCTATTATCAAGTAATTGCTTTTATGTTATTTGTAATTGGTAGGGTTATAGGTACAGCTATGCTACGCTATATGAGTGCAGGTAAATTGTTAATGAGTTTTGCCATTTTTGCAATGGTATTTGTTGCAGGAACAATGTTTATAGAAGGTATGACAGGGCTTTATTGCTTGGTTGGTGTTTCTTTTTGTATGTCTTTAATGTTCCCAACTATTTATGGCATCGCCTTAGGAGGTTTAACAGAAGAGCAAGCTAAAGTTGGTTCTGCTGGTTTAATTATGGCGATTGTTGGTGGCGCATTAATGCCTGCATTACAAGGAATGATTATTGATGCAGGTGGTACCGGTGTTAGTGATACTACAATTGTAGGTGTGTCTGAGGTTAACTTTTCATTTATTTTACCATTTGTCTGTTTTGTATATATAGCTTGGTACGGGTACACCGTATTTAAAAAACACGAAACGGTAACTGCTTAAAGTTTATAAAAATGAAAAGACATTGTTTAGCATTAGATTTAGTAGATGATGAAAAGCTGATACAAGCCTATGAAGCATATCACAAAGAAGTATGGCCCGATATTATAAAAAGCATTAAAGAATCGGGTATTCTAGATATGCAAATCTACAGGGTAGGCAATCGTATGTTTATGATTATGGATGCCGATGATGATTTTTCCTTTGAAAAGAAGGCCAAAATTGATGCCAAGTATCCAGCCAATGTAGAATGGGAAGAGTTGATGTGGAAATACCAACAAGCCTTACCCATAGCAAAGCCAGGAGAGAAATGGATGTTGATGAAGAAAGTATTTCAGTTGTAATGAATCGTAGAAAATTTGTAAATCATATGGGTATTGGGGTAGCTGCAACTGTGGTATCTCAAGCCTTGATTTCATTCAAGCCAAATGCTGATGAGAGTACAGCGAAGCCGTTAAAATTTGGTATCGTAACTGATGTTCATAAAGATTTAATCCCCGATGCCGATGAAAGATTGCAAAAGTTTATCGCAACGGCAACAGCCCAAGAAGTAGACTTTATTATTCAATTGGGTGATTTCTGTTTTGGAGATCCTAAGAATTTAGATTTTTTAGGAATTTGGGAATCTTTTAAAGGTCCTAAATTTCATGTATTGGGGAACCATGATATGGATAAAAATTCAAAATCTGAAATGTTAGATTTTTGGGGCATGCCCAAAACCTATTATTCATATGATTTTAATGGGGTTCACTTTATTGTTTTAGATGCCAACTTTTTATATCAGGACGGAAAGTTTGTTGATTATGAGCGTGCTAATTTTTATGTAAATGATAATGAGCGCACTTATATAAATGAGGAACAAATAGATTGGTTTAAAGATGACCTTGAAGTAACAAAGTTGCCAACGATTGTTTTTTCACATCAAAGTTTATGGCATTACCAATGGGGTGTAAAGAATCGGTTAACGATTCAAAAGATTTTGGAAGCAAATGAATCAAAAATTATTTGTTGTATGAATGGTCATAATCATTTGGATTTTCATCACCATCAAAATGGAATAGATTATATTGAAGTTAATAGTATGTCCTACCAATGGATGTCGGACAAGTATACTTCAACGGATCGGTTTCCGAAGCAGTATTACAAAGAGTACCGTAATTTAGAACATATTGCAGCCTACAAGGATCCTTTATATGCGGTTGCAACCATAAACCACAAAGGTACTATGCATATTGAAGGGGTTAAAAGTGAATGGCTTTCTCCTTCACCTTATGAGATGGGAATGCCAAAGGGAATATACGGTTCTGAACTATCTGCTGAGATGTCTAGCTACAAATTAAAATTTTGATGCGCTGAAAAAAATAAAATTAATAGTTCAATTAAGTTAGATTGATGAGTAAAAAAGAAATTAAAATAGATACTAGGTTTCCCTCAGTAGATGATTTACGTACTAGAGCACAAAAAAGGATTCCAAAGTTTGCTTTTGAATACCTGGATGGTGGTTGTAATGAAGATGTGAATTTACATAAAAACACGGCCGAGATTAGGCAAGTGGAATTATTGCCAAGCTACTTAAACAAGCATACCCATTCCAATATGAAAACGGAATTGTTTGGACATACCTATGATGCCCCTTTTGGTATTGCACCCGTTGGTTTACAAGGGTTAATGTGGCCAAATGCACCAGAGATATTGGCTAAAGCAGCTTTTGAACACAATGTTCCTTTTATATTGAGTACGGTTACAACAACGAGTATTGAACGTGCGGCTGAGATTACGGAAGGTAAATCTTGGTTTCAATTGTATCACCCAACAGAAGATAGAGTTAGAGATGATATCATTCATAGGGCAGCAGCAGCAGAATGTCCAGTTCTTGTTATTTTGTGTGATGTTCCTACCTTCGGTTTTCGTCCAAGGGATATTAGAAACGGACTGGCAATGCCACCAAAAATGTCCGTTAAAAACATACTACAAGTTTTAGGAAAACCAAACTGGGCCATACAGACTTTAAAATATGGTCAGCCTAATTTTGAAACCTTAAGACCATATATGCCCAAAGGCTTAGATTTAACGCAATTGGGTAAATTTATGGATGCTACGTTTACGGGTCGATTAAATGAAGAAAAAATAAAGCCTATTCGCGATATGTGGAAAGGTAAATTAGTCCTAAAGGGAGTAGCCAACGAAGCAGATGTAGACAAGGCTCTAAAATTAGGAGTAGACGGTGTTATTGTTTCTAACCATGGAGGTAGACAGTTAGATGCAGGGGAATCTACGATTGCACCATTAACTAGAATTGCAAAAAAATATGGAGATCAGCTTACGGTAATGATGGATAGTGGATTACGTTCTGGACCAGATATCGCACGAACCTTGGCTAAGGGGGCTCAATTTACGTTTATGGGACGTTCATTTATGTACGGAGTTGCAGCTTTAGGTACAAAAGGAGGCGACCATACCATATCCTTATTAAAAACAGAATTGCAGCAAGTTATGGAACAAATTTGTTGTGAAGAAGTAGCAGATTTTCCAGATCATTTGATTGTGAAATAAGGAAGACATCAGCTTAAAATTTTCAAGTGGAATAAGTGCCGTATTTTATTCTGAATGTTTGAATAACAATGCTGGTAAAGCAGAATATAAAGTATAACAACTTTAGGGCTTCTTTACCAGCATTTATTTTTTTACAGAATCCACGCTTATAAATTGTAGTCAGCATTAGTTTTTACAATCCAAATAGGTTTGGTAAAAACATAGAGATTTGCGGAATGTAAGTGATTAAAAACAGTACAAATACCATAATGAGTAAAAATGGTATCAGCGGTTTTATAACTTGCGTAACGGATATTCCGGCAATACCACTTCCTACAAAGAGAATAGTTCCAACAGGTGGGGTGCAAAGCCCTATACAGAGGTTTAATACCATAATGATTCCAAAATGTACGGGATGCATACCCAAAGCAACTACTACTGGTAAAAATATGGGTGTAAATATTAAAACTGCTGGGGTAATATCCATAAATGTACCAATAACCAATAGCACTAAATTAATGACTAGAAATATTACAATTTTATTACTGAATTGTTCTAATAAAAAACCACTGATAAGTTCAGGAATACCTTCAAAAGAAAACAACCAGGACATCGCCATAGAAGTACAGATCAAAAACATAACAACTGCAGTCGTTTTTGCACTAGTTAATAAAATTGAAGGGAAGTCTTTGGTGCTTATGTCTCCATAAACCAAAGCTAAAATAGCAGCGTATAATACCGCAATGGCAGAAGCTTCGGTAGCTGTGAAAATACCAACAACAATACCGCCAACAACTACAACGAGTAAGAGTAGGCTAAAAAAAGCTTTTCTGAAGTAAGCCCAGATTAAAGAGAATGGAGCACGTTCACTTTTAGAAAATTTACGCCTTATAGCTACAAAAGCAATATATGCTATAATTGCAAATCCTAGTAAAATTCCAGGTAAATAACCTGCAATGAAAAGTGCAGCAACAGATGCAGAACCGCCACTTGCCAAGGCATAAACGATTAGTACATTACTTGGCGGAATTAGTAAGCCAGTAGTTGCAGACGTAATATTAACAGAAGCACTAAACTCACGAGGATAACCTTCTTCTTCCATTCTGTCTGTCATAATGCTTCCAATGGCAGATGTTGCCGCAAGGGCAGAACCAGAAATAGCACCAAACAACATCGATGATAAAACGTTTACATAAGCCAAACCTCCTGGTAAACTGGCAACCAAAGACTTTGCAAAATTAATAAGTCGGTTTGCAATGCCACCACGTTTCATAATTTCACCGGCCAATACAAAAAAAGGAATAGCAAGTAATGCAAAACTATCAATTCCAGTTGTCATACGTTGAGCAATAGTTGTGATACCGGGTAAATTATCAATGTTTAGTAGAAGACTAACTGTTGTAGAGATGCCAATGCTGTAGGCTACAGGTACTTTTAGTAGTAATAAAATAAAAAAGACTACAAATAAAACGATAATGCTTATGATTTCTATACTCATATTATTCAGTTATTTGGTTGGCATTAATTTTACCTGTATGGTACGCAGAAAAAAACATAATAAGTAGACCACTTATAGGAAAGATGGCGTAAATATAACCTAGAGGAACGCGTAAAGTTCCTGATAACTGTTCTAAATGTAAGGTAGTATATACCAGATTAAAGCCACCAATGACCATGACTATTAAGGCAAATAAAAATATACTTATTTCTATAAAAATAAGTGCTTTCTTTTTAAGCTTTGGTGAAAATTTTTGGTATAAAAAATCCATTGATAAATGTTCTCTTTTTCCACTTAGGTAAGCTGCTCCTAGAATAGATAACCAAATTAAAGAGAAGCGTGCTAGCTCTTCAGTAAAGGCAAAGGATTGATTTAAAATATAACGCGAAAATACTTGTCCTAACACATCTATTACCAATAACCCAAAAATTGCAATTAGTATTACTTCTAAAACGCTACATGTCTTCTCGAATAAAAAATCTGCTGTTTTCATACGTATTATTTTTGTATTTCATTTATGATATAATCTAATTCTGGATGCTCCTTTTGAAAGTCTTCTAAAACAGATTTTGATTTTTCTTTAAACAGAGGTACGTCAGGGGTAATAATTTCGATGCCTGCTTTTTTTGCAACAGTCATAGATTCTTCAACAGATGCTTTCCAAAATTGTTTTTGTGCTTGGGCAGATTCATCGGCAGCTTCTTGAATCCAAATTTTCTCTTGTCCAGACAGCTTATCCCAATACTTTGTACCTATTACCAATACATCGGGTACGGCAGAATGCTGGTCTATGGTATAGTATTTACTCACTTCAAAATGATTGGAAGAAACAAAAGAAGGCCAATTGTTTTCAGCCCCATCTACCACACCTTGTTGTATAGCGGTATACAATTCTCCAAAAGACATAGGTGTAGGTGATCCCCCTAATGCATTCACCATATTAATAGCCATTTGGTTGTTCATTACTCTAATTTTTAACCCCTTTAAATCTTCGGGTGTTCGTATGGCTTTGCTTGAGGTGTAAAAATTTCGGCTGCCAGCGTCATAATAACACAGTCCTCGTAACCAAAATTTACTCCCTTTTTCTAAAATAGATTTGCCTATTTCTCCTTCTAAAACATCAAACTTGTGTTTTTCGTTTCTAAATAAATATGGAATTCCTAAAACGTGATATTCTGGTACAAAATTAGATAAGGTGGCCGCACTTACTTTGGTAATGGCTACACTGCCAATCTGTATTAATTCTAAAACCTCCCGTTCTGATCCTAACTGGCCATCAGGAAATATTTTAACATCTAGTTTTCCGTTCGATTTTTTATAGACAGCTGCTTTAAACGCCAAAATTCCTTTGTGTACAGGATGTGCTTGCGGCAAGGAATGAGCTAAATATAGCGTGTTTACGCTAGTGCCTTCTTTGCACCCCCAAAAAGAGAACAGCACTAATAATATCCATAATATTCTATGCATAATACGTTGTGTTTGAGTTTTTAAAAATTGAAATAATTAGCCGCATTTTTATAACTAATATTTTCTACTAATTCTCCGAAGAAAGCAATATCAGCAGGAAGTTCTCCATTTTCAATATCGGAACCAATTAGATTACAGAGCAGGCGTCTAAAATACTCATGTCTTGGATAGGATAAAAAACTGCGACTATCCGTAAGCATTCCTATAAATGTACTTAGTAAACCTAAATTAGAGAGGGCGTTTATTTGTTTTTCCATACCGTCTTTTTGGTCTAAAAACCACCATGCACTTCCCCATTGCATTTTTACATCTGCACTATTGTAATTCCCCATCATTGTAGCAAAAAGTTCATTGTCTGCCGGGTTTAAATTGTAGGTAATGGTGTTCGCTAATACTTTGTTTTTATTTAATTTATCAAAAAAGGCCGACATCGTAACCGCTTGAGGATAATCACCAATAGAATCACAACCTACATCTGCACCTAATTCTTGCATTAGCTTGCTATTGTTATTTCTAATAGGGCCTAAATGAAATTGTTGTACCCATTCTTTTTGATGATACATTTTTGCAAGCTCATATAAAACACAAGATTTAAATTTTAAGGTGTCTTCCGAGGAAGGTATTTTTCCGGCAAGGCGATTTTTGAGAATGGCATTAACTTCATTTTCTGTGTAAGGTGTAGCCGGAATATTGTTTAGTCCGTGATCAGAAACCTTGCAGCCATTATCGTGAAAGTAATTTATTCGTTGTTGTAAACTTTCTAATAATTGGTCTAAATTCTTTATAGATACACCAGATGCTGCTTCTAAAAATTTTAAATACGCTGTATATGCCTCAAGATTTATATCTAATACCTTGTCTGGTCTAAAACCAGGTAAAACAGCAGTTTCTTTAAAGTCTTCTTTTAAAAACTGATGGTGTTCTAAAAGATCAATTGGATCATCCGTAGTACAAAGTGTTACTACATTTAGGTTGCTTAAAAGCTTTCTAGGCGTTAACGTTTTTAATTGTTCGTTTGCACTTTCATAAATATGTTTGGCAGTTGAAGGTTGCAAAAGTTCTTTAATTCCGAAATAGCGTTCTAATTCTAAATGCGTCCAATGAAACAATGGGTTTCGTACTGTTTTTGGTACTGTTTCTGCCCATTTTTCAAACTTTTCCCAAGGTGTTGTTTCCGTACCTGTAATGTATTTTTCTTCTACCTCAGCAGCTCTCATTGCGCGCCATTTATAATGGTCGCCTTTTAACCATGCTTCATATAAATTAGTAAAGGGTTTGTTTTCTGCAATTACTTTAGGCGACAAATGATTGTGATAATCTATGATGGGTTGGTTCTTGGCATAATCATGGTATAGACGTTTAGCTGTTTCCGTTGTCAATAGAAAATCATCATTTATAAATGTATGGGTGTTTTTAAATACCATCTTAAAAGCTGTTTTTTATTCCTAATTCTAATCCTCGTAATTCTGCCAATCCTCTTAATCTTCCTATGGCTGAATAGCCTGGGTTTGTATGCTTTTTTAAATCGTCTAACATCTGATGTCCGTGATCTGGTCGCATGGGAATGGCGTGATCTTGTCGGCCCGATGCAAGGCGTCTATTTTGTTCTATCAATACTTTTTTTACAATAGCATACATGTCTACATCACCTTCCAAATGATTGGCTTCATAAAAATTACCTTCAGCATCTCGTTTTGTAGAGCGCAAATGTAAAAAGTGTACGCGCTCTGCAAAGGCATCAAATATTTCTAATAAATCGTTGTCTGCTCTAGCACCTAAGGACCCAGTACAGAAGGTAATTCCATTGTTTGTTGCAGGAACTTTGTTGAAAATATAGGCGTAATCTTCTATGGTGCTTACTACTCTTGGAAGCCCAAGGATAGGAAAAGGAGGGTCGTCTGGATGAATACACATCAGCACATTCTCTTTCTCTGCAACGGGTATAATTTCTGATAAAAACGCAACCAAGTTGTGTTGTAATTTTTCAGCATTTATAGCGGTATAACTATCTAAAACATTTTGAAACTCAGTAAGCGAATACCCTTCTTCTGCTCCGGGTAAACCGGCAATTATAGTGTTGGTTAGTTTTTGAATGTCATCAGCGGACATTTGCTCAAAATAAGCGACTGCTTTTAGTAGTTGTTCGTTATTGTATTCTTTTCGGGAATTTGGTCTTTGTAAGATAAACACATCAAAAGCTATAAAAGCAGTGATTTCAAAAAATAAAGCTTTTGAACCATCTTCTAAGGTGTGATCCAAGGAAGTTCTTGTCCAATCCAATACTGGCATAAAATTATAACAAATCACAACGATGTTGCATGCTGCTAAATTTTTAATACTCTGCTTGTAATTGGCTATGTATTTTTTATAGTCACCTGAACGGGTTTTTATAGTTTCATGTACAGGGACAGATTCTACTACAGACCAAAGCAGCCCTATGTTTTCAATTTCTTTTTTGCGTTTTAAAATTTCATCTACGGTCCATACTTCTCCGTTGGGGATATGATGTAAAGCTGTAACAATACCAGTAGCACCAGCTTGTTTAATATCGGATAAACTTACAGGGTCTTTTGGGCCGTACCATCTCCAGGTTTGCTGCATATTTGTTTTCATAAAATAAATTATACACCACTAAAAACACTAAATCCACCATCAACAGGGATTACTGCTCCCGTAATGAATTTAGAAGCATTACTACATAAAAAATGGATGGCACCGTTAAGTTCATCGGCTTCTCCAAAACGATTCATTGGTGTATTCTTAATTATAGTGTTGCCTCTGTCTGTGTAAGAGCCATCAGTATTGGTAAGTAAGTTTTTGTTTTGTTTTCCAATAAAGAAACCAGGAGCAATTGCATTTACTCTAATGTTACCATTGTATTTTGTGGCCATTTCCACGGCCATCCAACGGGTGAAATTTTCCATTGCAGCTTTGGAGGCAGAGTAACCAGCAACACGAGTAATTACTCGGGGCACTGCCATAGAAGAATAGTTTATGATTACACCGCTATTCTGGCCTGCCATCACTTTTCCAAAAACTAAACTAGGAATTACGGTGCCTTGTAAGTTTAATTGAGAAACTTTATCAAAATCATCCATATTTAAATCAAAAATGGTTTCATCTGGGCCAATGGTTGCACCTGGTAAATTACCGCCTGCAATATTGATAAGTATATCTATTTTTCCGTATGTATCTATTATTTTATCCCGTACAGATTCTAGTTCAGTTTTGTTTAATACATCTGCTTTAAAAGCTAAGGCTTCACCATTGTTATTATTTATTTCGTCAGCAACTTTTTGAGTGTTTTCTAGGTTGCGCCCTAGAAGTATAGTTTTTACTCCGGCTAAAGCTAAACTTTTTGCAGCAGTACTTCCAAGAACTCCAGCACCACCAGTAATTACGGCAACTTTGTCATTAATATCAAAAAGGTTATTCATATTCTATATTCGTTAGTTCACTAAAGTATATAAAACACGAGTAGTACCAAAATAATTGTTTTAGTTTCTTAAAAATAACTAAAAGTGTGATAAAAATATTTTTAAAATTGGCTAAAAAAGTACTTAATTCATAAAATTTTAATAAAATTGATGCTTTCTTTGTATTTTAAATTTAGTTAAAGAAGCAGCATAAGTTTCTGAGTAAAATAAGAATTATGAAATTAGGTTTTGGTTTGTACAAGCATATGCTTACGGTAGATAATTACAAATTTGCGAAGCAATGTGGGGCAACACATTTGGTGATTCATTTAGTAGATTATTTTGGACACTCATATAAGAATGAAAATAACAATCAGCCTGTAGGAAAATCAGAAGGTTGGGGGAAGTCGGGAATAGGAACACCAATTTGGAGTCTAGAAGAACTTGTTGCTATAAAAAAAGAAATCAACGAACAAGGATTGGAATTAGAAGCCATTGAAAACTTTGATCCTTCGCATTGGCATGATATTCTATTAGATGGTCCAAAAAAGGAGGAACAAATGGAAGACATAAAACAGTTAATCCGTAATGTGGGAGCTGCTGGTATTCCTAATTTTGGTTATAATTTTTCAATTGCAGGAGTTGCTTCCCGATCACAAGGAGCCTATGCCAGAGGTGGGGCTATGTCTGTAGGGATGGAAGGGGTAGACGAGACACCCATACCCAATGGAATGGCTTGGAATATGGTGTATGATGAAAATGCTCCAGAAGGAACTGTGGCAAAAATAAGTCACACAGAATTGTGGAATAGGTTGCGGTATTTTTTGGATGAGATTTTACCTGTAGCAGAAGAAGCTGGTGTAATTATGGCAGCACATCCAGATGATCCACCAATGCCATTTGTTAGAGATACACCACGTTTGGTGTATCAACCAGATATGTATCAAAAATTGATTGATATAAAGCAGAGCAAAGCGAATAAGCTAGAGTTTTGTTTGGGTTCTTTGTCAGAAATGACCGAAGGAGATGTGTATGAAGCTACAGATCATTATAGTAAGCAAGGTAAAATATCATACATACATTTTAGAAACGTTGTAGGTAAAGTACCCACTTATAAAGAGGTTTTTGTAGATGAAGGGGATATTGATATGATTCGGATTCTCCGAATATTAAAGAAAAATAACTATCAAGGGGTACTTATTCCAGATCATACACCACAAATGACCTGTGATGCGCCTTGGTATGCAGGTATGGCTTATGCTATGGGCTATATGAAAGCAGCAATGCAGTTGGTGTAAACATTTTGGTATATTCGTTATAAATGTATTATGCGTATACTTAAGTCTTCAGCAACAAGTATTTTCTGCTTTTTGGTTCTTTTTTAGGATGCAGCCCTGCGGTTAAAGTGAATGAAAAACCACTGGTATTCATTTAATTTCCCTGTTTTAAAAGGTAAAGAGGATAATCTGATCCTCCGTATCTCTATTCTAAGCGATAGTGTACAACAAACAGTCGAGGCCATTAAAATTAATGCTGGAAATATTAAAAATATGAAGAGCGTTCGTGTTTTATATACAGGCTTGGATTCACTTTTTAATACTAAAAAAGAGTTTGGTAAAAGCCAGAGTCCATCAGAAGGTATGGTTTTTGAGGAGGAGCAGAATTTAGAAAGAGGTCAAAATTGTTTTCGGTTTTCTTTTTCCATAAGATGCAAGATTTTTACGGTTGGTTAAAGTTAGAAACAAGGAATTAAAGGTTCTGGATGAAATCTAAAACTCTGCCAAAATGTAATAAGCTAACCCTAATCCAAAAGGAGGGTGAATAATGCGTTGATAGTGTAGAACTATTTTCAACTTGTTTAAATAAAGCGATTTTTTTTTACCTCGCATATCGATAATACACTAAAAGATATTCATAAATATCATCTATGATATTTGTCATATTTCAAACGGACGAAGACTAGTATATTTGACCTAAATACATCAGATAAATGTGCAGTTTAGTTCAAAAATACAATACCCCAGGACCTCGTTATACCAGTTACCCCACAGTGCCATACTGGAATAATGCTACTTTTTCAGGTAAACAATGGCAAGAAACACTTGTGCAATCATTCAAAGAAAGCAACCAAAAAGAAGGCATAAGTTTATACATACATCTGCCTTTTTGTGAGAGTCTATGCACCTTTTGCGGTTGCCACAAAAGAATAACAAAACGACATAAGGTAGAAATACCGTATATTGATGCAGTGCTTAAAGAATGGCAATTGTATTGTGATATCTTACCAGAAAAGCCCATAATAAGAGAATTGCACTTAGGCGGAGGTACTCCAACTTTTTTTACACCAGAAAATTTACAAGAGCTTATTACTGGTATTTTTAAAAAAGCAGATAGAGCAGTATCCTATGAGTTTAGTTTTGAAGGACACCCAAACAACACCACAAAAGAACATTTACAATCCTTGTATGATGTTGGCTTTAGACGTGTAAGTTATGGTGTGCAAGATTACAATGAGCGCGTGCAGAAAGCAATACATAGAATACAGCCTTTTGGTAATGTAAAAAATGTGACCCAATGGGCAAGAGAAATTGGATATACCTCTATAGGTCATGATTTAATTTTTGGACTTCCGTTTCAGACATTAGAACACGTAGAAGAGACTATTTTAAAGACTAAAGAATTAGTGCCAGATAGGTTAGCCTTTTATAGTTATGCACATGTGCCTTGGTTAAAAGGAAACGGACAACGGGGGTATAAAGATGAAGATTTACCAACTGCTACAGAAAAAAGAGAGCAGTACGAGAAAGGAAAGTACTTACTTGCACAAGTAGGGTATACGGAGATAGGGATGGACCATTTTGCTTTAGAAACAGATAGCCTAAAGATTGCTATGGATATGGATAAATTACACAGAAATTTTATGGGTTATACAGCCTCTAAGGCACAGGTAATGATAGGCTTAGGAGTGTCTAGTATTAGTGATAGCTGGTATAGCTTTGCCCAAAATGTAAAAAGCTTGGAAGAATACAATCATTTGGTGTTTAATACTATAATTCCTATTTATAGAGGGCATATTTTAACACAAGAAGATCGCATAATACGAAAACATATTTTAAATTTGATGTGTAGGTTAGAAACTTCTTGGAGTAACAAAAATGAAGAATTTATGCAGTTAGCAGAAACTTTAAATAGGTTGCAAGAAATGGAGTCAGACGGACTAATAGAAATTTCTCGCTCAAAGCTTACAGTATTAGATAAGGGCAGACCTTTTGTTAGAAATGTATGTATGGCTTTTGATGTTTTATTGCACCAGAAAACACCACAGACTAGACTATTCTCAATGACTGTTTAATACTAATCTTTAATTACAAAGTATGAAAAAAATTATTGTACCCGTAGACTTTTCAGAACAATCTAATAATGCATTAAAAGTAGCAGCATCATTGGCAAAAAAACACAGTGCAGAAATTATTGTTTTGCACATGCTAGAGCTGTCTGCAACTATGATTTCTTCGGAAGGTATGCCACAAGAACAAGTTGTGTTTTTATTAAAACTAACAGAAAAAAGGCTTAATAAGTTTTTAGACAAACCATTTTTAAAAGATATTACCGTAACCCCTATTATAAAACATTATAAAGTATTTAGTGAAGTGAATGAGGTGGCAGAAAAACATGGAGCAGATTTAATTGTAATGGGGTCACATGGAGTTGATGGCTTAGAAGAAATATTTGTAGGTAGTAATACAGAACGTGTGGTCCGTAATGCTAGTAAACCAGTTTTGGTTATAAAGGAAGAAATAGAAGACTTTGTTGTAGACTCTATAGTGTTTGCTTCAAATTTTAAAGTTGAAAATAGTATAGCTTTTCACAAAGTACAAGCCTTTGCGAAGCTTTTAAAGGCAGAGGTTAACTATGTGTATATAAATACACCAGGCGATAATTTTTTAAGTACAGAAGATGCTTATTCTAGAATAGCAGCGTTTATCTCTATGGCAAACGTAGGTATAGAAGTAGAAATTTATAATGATTATACGGTTGAAAAGGGAATATTAAATTACAGTGCAACAACCAATGCCGATTTAATAGCAATGTCTACACATGGTCGTAAAGGAATTTCTCATTTCTTTATGGGCAGTATAGGTGAAGATGTTGTTAACCATGCCAGTATACCTGTGGTAACTTTTAAAATATAAATAAAAGTAGGTTGTTTACAACCTACTTTTATTTATAGACCAAAGAATAAGCTACTACTTATTCTTTTTCATTAAAAAGCTAAGGACAATTGCAACAAGTACGATACACATTAAGGCAAAAATGGCTATCATTATTTTACCATTGCTAAGGTTAGATAGTATTATAGATAAATTCATTTTTTGGCGGTTTAAAAAGTTACTTAACAAAGTAAATATAGTATGTGTTATTTACTTTGTATATGATATTTATCAGTTTAAAACCAAATGTAGAATATTTAGATTTCAAGGGCAGAGACCCAAAGACCAATTAACAATAAGATAATAACACTAAGGACTATTATAAATGCAACAATTGTTATTCTATCTTTTTGAAACAAGTAATTCCTCGTTTTCTGATTTTTCTCTTTTATAAGCTTAAAGTCTTCTTCTCCTTGTTTTAGATTTTTTTTCATATGTTTTTATATTATTGCAGCTACACAATAATAAATGAATTCCTTTTTTTTTATTAGTGCAATTGGTAAAAATGGTAACTCAAATGCTATGTTTTATAGGAGTTAATTTTTACGCCATTTACATTAATACTATAGCGTGATGTTAGGAATTTTTTTGAAGTAATAAATGAAAATATAAAATTATGAGTAATAACAGCAACACATTATTAGAAGTATTAACAGGAACTGCAATAGGGGTATTTTGTTTGCTCCAGACTAAGATGTAAATATCCAAAAAGAATGGTAGATGAAGCCGTAGCAATCAAAGATTTTATAGCGGATAAAGTTCTAGAACTTAGAGACGCTGTAGTATCTTCAGTGGAAACAAATAAAGAGACTTTAGACACTATAGAATCAATAATGTTTGGCAAGTTACAAGGCGGAAGATGTAATAGATCAGTTAAAGTTAAAGTTAAAGTTAAAATTAAAGGAGTTAAAAGCTAAGAATAAGAAATTACAAAAATCTCAATAAGTGTTTTTTACCCTAATTTATTAAGTGAGCCCCTTACCAAAAAAAAAATGGAAAGGGGCTTACTATTATTTTGTTTAATTCAACTTAGAAGGCTCCAATAAAGTGACTTCCTTCTACGTTTATTAATTCAGCACCTTTGGTTACTTCACTTGTTTCTGTATCTATAACGTAAATGTTTCCATTTTGTCCTACAGGGGCTTGGGTTACGTATATTTCATTTCCATCAACAGCAAAACCTTGGTATTGGAATAAATAGAAATCAGGGTCATAAGGTATAGCATCAATTTTTTGAGCTGTTTTAGCGTTTAAATCAACTAGAGCAAAAAATCCTTGAGCACCAGCCACTCCTTCTTCCGAACCAGAATGACGGTAAGCTAATACTGCTTTACCGTTTCCTGCAGGTCTCCAAGCAAGAATATAAGCATCTTCTACTCCTAAAGCAGCGTCTAAATTAAATACATAAGAATTGTCATATTCGTTGTTTGAATCAATTTTTAAGATATGAGAACCCTCTGGATCACTTTGATTTGCTTGGTATACGCTTCCATCTATTAGGAAAGCATTAATACTGCGGTATCCGTTAGTATTTCCGTGTCCTACAGTAGAAGTAATAACTGTTGGGTTTAATAAAGAAGGATAATCTAATACAATAGTTTTAGAGCCTAAAATTTCATAATCACTATCACTTTCTGTAGTAGTAGGATCAATTTTACTTAAACGACCACCAATATATAATTTATCTCCTGCAGCATTTAAAACAGGCATATCAATTCTAGAGAAATAATAACCGTTTGCTTCTTCTTCTGCGCTTAAAGGCACACTGTGTTCTTGAAAGTTTTTTATTGAAGAATTTACTAAATCTAAAGTAACTACACCAATTTTAGCATCTGTACGGATATAAGTATCGTCTGTTACGTCAGCTTCTGTACCATTATCATCAATTTCATGTTCGGTTGATACATATACGGCAGCTCCAGTTTGATCTCCGTCAAATAATTTAATCCATCTTGGAGCAGAACCCACGTAAGGGGCTATACTTACCTCTGAACCTGTTGGTGTAAAATTTTGTCCACCGTTTACTGTATATTTAGAATAGTTACCACCGGTATCTCCTGCGTAGCTAATATTAAATATAGTGTTGCCATCTTCAGAAGCTTGTAATCTAGCAGTTCTGTTTGAAGGCACGATAAACCCATTGTCAAAAGGTTCAATAGACTTGGTAGGGTCTTTAGCATCCTCACTGCTAATTGCATAAATTAGTGTTCCTCCATTTCCGTCTCCAGGGTTATCACCCATTTTAGCTGCGGCCACAGTTATCCACCTAGCATCTTCAATTGGATCTGGATCCGGGTTTACGCCATCGTCATCACTACTGCAAGAGGTCATTAGTCCGACTGTTAGTGTAATTGCAGCACACGTTTTAAAATTCAAAAAGTTACGTATCATTTTCTATTCTATTTAAAAGGTTAAAATTTATTGATTCTATAATTTAATTTTAGGTAAAAAGCTCTTCCTGGTTTTTGTACAGATAAATTATCGTATACAGGTTTATCGAATATATTTTTGATGTCGAAACTCATTACAAAATTGTTGTTTGGGAATATGTAACTAAGCCCAAAATCCTGTGCTATTTGTTGGGGTACTTTAAAAAATTCATCTCCAACAGTGTTTGATCCCTGAGCAGTTAAGTATGAAAATTCATCAGTAAAGTACATTGTGTAGAACAGATTTAATTGTGATTTTTTTTGAATTAAATTTTTAAATGAATAACGTAAGCTACCATTCATAGTAAAAAATGGTGTGTTAGGAACATCTATTTCTATACCTCTATTAACAATATTTAAATCAAAACGAGAAACATTAAAATTAAATCCAAAATTGTTGTTGTATGTGTAATTCAATTGTGCGTCTATTCCTTTAGATGTTCCACTTCCTTGGTTTACATAGAGTATTAATTCATCATCAACATTTAGTGATGTTTCAATGGGTAAACCAATTCTGTCTTTAATATTTCGTGTAAAAAAATTCGTTGAAATAGTAAATTCATGCTTTTTGATTTTAAACATTCCAAACCGAAACCCTAAGTTATAGTTGTTGCTTTGTTCGGGCCTGATACTTGAATTGGCCACCACATTATCTCCATCATCCCCAAATACTTCAGTTTCGCTTGGTAAACGAACGGCTTTTTCTGCAGAGGTTAATAATGTGATGTTTGGAAGAATAGGATAAGAAGCAGCAATGCCATATCCTTTATATTTCTTATCACTACGTACAATGTCGTCTACTATTTCGTTGTTTCCATTGGAGTCTGTTTCTATAGTAGGATCAATACTTATCGTTTTTTGTTGGTAATGCTTTCCAAATAAACTAGCTTTTAGTTTGTCTTCTAAAGCCGTTAATTCATAGGTTAGAGAATATATGTTTTTGTGTAAATCTCTTGTTCCTTTAAATGTATTTTCCAAGACTGATCTCAAAGCATCACTATCTTCTCTATCAATTCCGCTATACACGTGGTTTAGCAAAATTCTATGATGGTTATTAATAGCATAGGACAGCCCTGTTCTAATGGATGCTACTTTTCTATTAATCTTAGTTAACGTTGGTCCGCCTTCTTGTTGAGAACCCCAAGAATATTTATATTCATCACCTCTAAAATCAATAGCTCTTTCCCCATTCCAACTATAAGCCCACGCAACCGTGTCATTTACTGCACGGTTTCGTTTCCCATACAAACCGTGTACATTTAGACCTAGCCCTTTAGTAAAAAGGTCTTTCTTTTGATAGGTTAAGTTGGCCAGCATAGCATCTGATTCCAAAAATCTACCTTTATAAGGGGTGATGGTCATAAAAGCCCCATGTTGTACTTCTTTATAATCGTCAGACCCCGTAAAGCCTACTAAAAATTGATCTGCCCATTTTACATCCGTAAAACCAATTTGCACTATTCCACCAGTAGATTTATAGGCATCGTTAAATCTTTTAGCTGTAATAGGTGTTTGCACGCCTCCTAAGCCAGTAACTACAACACTTCTACCTGAAACTTTATAATCATTATCAGAATAATTATGAAAAAGAGATGCTTTTACAGTAAATCCAGTTTTTTTTAAACGATACAAACCATTAACGCTGGTTTGTAAGGTGTTAAAAGATCCATAAGAAACAGAGGCATTAAAATTAGTTTTTGCATCTTTATGAAGTACTATGTTAATAGCCCCACCCAAAGCATCATCTGACAAATGTCCCGGCACCACTCCTTTGTATATTTCAATATTCTTAATCATTGAAGGGGGAATACTGTTCAGGTTAAATGAAGAACCGTATGTGGAGATAGGAATTCCGTCGATGAAAATTCGTACAGCACTTCCAGACAATCCGTTTAAACTATAACTAACCTCAGAACCTAAACCACCATTTTGACGAATCTTCACACCAACTGTAGTGTTTAGTAATTCGTTTGTTTGAATATTTCGTAGACTAGCTTCCTTTGTTTTTATAACATTTACAGCGAAGCCTTGGGTCTCTATTCTCGTTTCTTTTGACTTTCCTTTTACTAAAACCTCATCTAACTCATTAGTTTCGTTATAGTTTAAAATATGTTTTATGGTTACATTGCTTTTATTTATAACAACTTTTATTTTTTCAATATTTTTTCCAAAATATTTTATCGAAATGGTATACTCACCATACGGAAGTTTTTTTAAAGTGAAAAAGCCCTTATCATCGGAATAGGAGTGACTCATTGGTTTTTCAGTAAATACAGATGCTTGAACTACTGGGGAGCCATCTTTAAAGTAAACTGATCCTGAGACAGTACCCGTCATAGTGGCCTCATTCGTTTGCGAAATAGCAGAAAAAGAGAGTAGTAAACATACCCCCAATATTGTTTTAAACATCATGTTAAAATAAATTATTTATCTTTATTAAGAATTAGTCTAAATTAATTTAGTTTTGCAAACATAAGTTCTGTTTTGATGAAACGAACAACGAGAAAGGAAGTTTTAACTACGTATTAAGAAATAATGGGGCAAGGTTTAAAAAGCTTTACGAGTGTTAATGATTTGAGTAAAGACATTCTTAAAAATGCTATTACGAGTAAGACATTAGAAGAAAACATAATTAATTATGATGCTCATAACATTCTTGGTCAAGAGTATGAACTACAACTAAGTGAGTTTGTGTTGACCAGTAAAAATGTTACTTCAAACGGTATATTTGAGATCAATGTTTCAAGTAATTGTCCGGTTATTAAGTTGCATTTTTCACTGAAAGGAAACTTTTGTTATCAGTGTAATGAAAATGACAATTTAGATATCGTTATACCAGAAGGCTTCTGTAATTTATATTGTTTTCCTTTGATAAAGGGGAAGGAAAAGTTTTCAGGGAAACAAACGAGAACATTAGAAGTTCTTTTTACCAAAGATTATCTCATAAGTAAATTAGGAGACGAGCTAACAGATAATTTAATTAATATCAGTTCCGCATTAGAGAGATCAAAACCCTGTGTTTTTTTTCAGGAAAGTAAGCCAATACCCCTGAAATTAAGAAACCAAATAAATGAAATTATAAACTGCTCATATACGGGTAACATAAAGAAGAGCTATTTAAAAAGTAGGCTTACCATATTATTGATTGATTTTCTAATAGCAAAGCCTAAAATTGCGGTTGCAAAAGAATCTTTACCACAATCTGATTATTTGGCAGTTGTAAAAGTTGAAGAGTTTTGTAGAGCAAATTTGAAAAAAAAATTAAACATTACCAATTTGTCACAGATAGCTGGTTTCAATACCACAAAATTAAAGCGTGATTTTAAAAAGATTTTTAAAACTACTATTTTTAAACACATCACACAATTACGAATGGAAAAGGCAAAACAGCTCATACAAGAAGAAGGGTATTCTATTGCTGCGGCATCGTATGAAGTGGGGTACTCAAACCCACAGCATTTTACGACTGCATTTAAAAAAAAGATGGGGTATTTGCCTAGTCAATTAATTAAGGGATATTGAAGGGGAGGGGTAATAGTTACAAACTATGGATGTAGCTTCTAAAGCTAAGACAGAATAGAGATTTATATTTTGAGGTAAGGTTAAATTTGTTTGTTTTTTTTGGAGCTATGCATTTGTCGTAGCTTCTTTTGTTAATATAATTGAGCTTTTCTTAACACTAGGTAATAGAATATAAATTTGTTTGCATTAATTATAAATAGGATTATGTAATAATTTTTTTGATAAAAATTTATGTAGAAAAGAGGAATAATATTTCTTTTTAAATTTATCTATTTTAATTCATTCTAAATAAAAGTTATTTTTATATTTGCAATTATTAATAATTAATCTAAATAATAATTAAAAGCTTTATTACATTGTTAGTTGCTCTTTTGCAGGTTGAATAGTTTGTTTTTTAACTTACGAAATTTTTAGGGTAAAGCATTTTTTTTAATGTTTAATAACAGTTAAGTGCATACCAGTATATATTGTAGGTGTTAATCAAAAAATAATAAGGTAAACTATAAAAGAGTGTATTAATAGGTAGTATATACTATTGTATAGTAAAATTAAAAATATATTAAATATGAATAAGTTAATTACAGTAACACTTTTATTAGTGGTAGGCACACTTACTGCTCAGGATTCAAACGTTTTTTTAAATCGTGATTTTTGGAAATCAAACACTACCGTAAAAGATGTTCAAGAAAAAATAAGCGAAGGCAATGATCCTACAGCTTTAAGTTCTAATGGATTTGACGCAACCACAAATGCTATTCTGGCTAGTGCTTCTGATGCTATTATTAAACATCTTTTAAGTATAGAAGGTAATGATATAAACAAAATTACCCATGATGGACGCACCTATTTATTTTGGGCTTCTTCAAAAGGGAACTTGCCTATTGTAAGTTACTTGTTAGAAAACGGCGCACGTATAGATATAGTAGATGATAAAGGGAGTTCTGTATTGCTTTTTGCTGCAGGGGGCGGACAAACTAATCCTGAACTTTACGATTTACTTATAGCCAATGGAGTCTCAATAAACGAAACAAACCCTAAAGGAGCAAATGTTATACATCAATTGATTAGTAAAGCAAAAAATTTAAAGGATTTAGACTATTTTTTAAATAAAGGGTTAGACTTAAATAGTATGGATAAAGCAGGGCATAACACTGTTGATTATGCTGCTAGAACAGGTAATAAAGAAATTATAGAACAACTTATAAAAAAAGGGGTTTCATATAAAGATACAAATACTGATGGTAGTAACGCTATTTTAGTTGCTTCAAAAGGGAGCCGGGGTGGAGGAAATAGTACGGAGTTTTTCAAGTACTTAGAAGGTTTAGGTGTTCAACCTAATGTCACTGATAATGACGGTGTCAACCCAATTCACAATTTGTCATATAGTACTAAAGATAAAGGATTATTTAATTATTTTATAGCAAAAGGAGTTAGTGCTACTACTGCAGATAATCAAGGAAACACACCTTTAATGAATGCTGCTAGTCGGAATGATTTAGCGATTGTTGAATTTTTTGCAGCCAATAATTCTGTAAATGCTAAAAACAAAGAAGGGAAAACGGCCTTAATGAATGCAGTACATAGTAATGGTAAAGATGTAGTTCAGTTTTTGATAAACAATGGAGCAGATACTAATATAATTGATGAGGATGGTAATAACCTTGCTTATTATTTAATTGATTCTTACTCTAAAAGAAATGAAAAATCATTTAATGAAAAGTGGGAGCTACTTACAAAAAAAGGGTTAGATATTACGCATTTACAAAAAGACGGAAACAATCTTTTGCATTTGGCTGTACTAAAAAATGATCGTGAATTATTAGATAAAATAGCCAACTATAAGGTAGATATTAATGCTAAAAATGCAAATGGACTTACCCCCTTACATATTGCAGCGATGACAACTAATACAGTAGATAGTATTAAACATTTATTAGGGTTAGGAGCAAAAGCTACTGTTTTATCAGATTTTGACGAATCTGCATATGATTTGGCATTAGAAAATGAGCTTTTAGATAAAAGTAAAATAGAATTTTTAAAACAATAGTAGTATGAGACTTAAATTAATAACTATTGCAATACTAAGTCTATTTACTTTGGCTGCTTTTACAGCTATCCCAAAAAGTAGTCAATATAAATGTATGATTCAGTTAAAGAATTATGAAGGTGAAGGTGCTTATGTAGTGGTTTCATTATTAGATGCACAAGACAATTATGTGCAAACTTTGAATGTTTTGGGTGATGATCCAGAATGGTACCATGATTTAACAAAATGGTGGGGGTATTTTGAAAATAAAAAGGATAAAATTGACGCTATTACTGGGGCAACAATCAGTGGAGGAGAGCGTGCTATAAAAGTAATCAAAATTGATGATGATAAATTAGACAAAGGTTACAAAATACGTTTTGAAACTGCTGTAGAAGACCAAAAGTATGTTGCTGATGATGTAACTTTTGAGCTTACATCTGAAAGTGTAAGTAGTAAAGTAGATGGTACAGGCTATATACGATATATACGTATGTTGCCACAGAAATAAATTGTTTATGACACTATCAGTTTGGAGGTACAGCCACCTTGTCTTGGCTGTATCTTCTTCTATTTTTATTTTATTAGCTTCCGTTACTGGAATTATTTTAGCATTTGAGCCAATTTCAAATCGTGTAGAACCCTACACAATTAATAATCTAGATGAGATTACTGTAGCAGAATTATCTACAACACTCCGCCATAATTATCCTGAAATAATTTCAGTAGAAATAGATAAGAATGATTGGATAACAGCGTCTGTAATAGATAGTGCAGGTGTAGATAAAATAATCTATATTGATCCAAAAACTGGAGCAAACTTGGGTATGCCTATAGAAACACGCCCAATATTTAAATTTGCGACAACCCTACATCGTTCTTTGTTTTTAAAAGGTATCGGGCGTTTCTTTGTTGGATTGTCTTCGTTTTTACTATGTTTGATTAGTATTACGGGAATTTTCTTAATACTGAAAAAACAAGGAGGTGTCCGTAATTTTTTCACCCCAATCATTAAAGAGAATTTTAATCCTTACTATCATAGTGTTTTTGGAAGGTGGTTGCTTGTCCCTATCTTAATAATTACACTAACAGGAGTTTATTTATCCCTAGAGAAATTTTCCATACTTCCTTCCGTAAAGATTATACATCAAGAAGATACCGCTTTTGAAGAAGAGCCAATACTAAAACTATCAGAGTTTAAAGTTTTCCAAAACACAAAACTATCAGAGGTAAGGAAAATAGAATTCCCTTTTTCGGAATTTCCTGAAAGCTATTTTTTATTGCAATTGAAAGACAGAGAGTATTTGGTTAATCAATTTAACGGCTCTATTGTTAGTGAAGTAAAATATCCGTTTACAGCAATAATTTCGTACTACAGCCTCATATTTCATACAGGGCAAGCTAGTATCATATGGAGTGTTGTATTGTTGTTTGCTTGTCTTGGAATTTTGTTTTTTATGTATTCAGGATTTAGTATAATGTTACAAAGACGAAAATCTAAAATAAAAAATCGTTATAAAAAAGATGAGTGTGACTACATTATTCTAATTGGCTCAGAAAATGGAAACACCTTTTATTTTGCCAATGCCCTACATTCAGAGCTTATCCGTTTAGGAAAAAAGTCTTATTTAGCAGAACTAAATAGTTACAGGAGCTACAAGAATATGCAGCATCTTATTGTAATGACTTCTACCTATGGTAAAGGGGAGGCTCCTACAAATGCCAAAAAATTTAAATCAGTATTGCAAACGCACCAACAAGGAAGGTCATTTGATTACTCGGTTGTGGGTTTTGGCTCGTTAGCTTATCCTGATTTTTGTCAATTTGCTTATGATGTGGATGATATGCTACAACAACATTCAAACAGTAAACAATTGAATGATGTTTTTACCATTAATAATCAATCTTTAGAATCCTTCAACCAATGGTTGTTGAAGTGGAAAGAAAAAGAAGATTTAGATATACGCTTGCCAAATACCGTTATTTCTACAAATAAACGAAAAGCCTACACTTTTGAAATAACAGAAAACACCAAAGCAGAGAACCAAGGAGATGCTACTTTTTTAATTAAAATGAAGGCATTGTGTAAGACGCGGTTTAAATCTGGTGATTTGTTGTCAATAGTTAGTGCTAAAGATAATAGAGAACGGCTTTATTCTATTGGAAAGTGGGATGAAAAAGAACTTGTTGTCAGCGTAAAATTGCATGCCAAAGGTTATGTTTCTAATCGTTTAAACAATCTTAGCATAGGCGATAAAATTGAATGCGGCATTGTGAAAAACAAGAATTTCCGCCTTCCTAAAAAGACAAAAAATATAGTGTTAATAGCCTCAGGAACGGGTATTGGTCCTTATTTAGGGATGATTCGTGAAAACAATCAGAAATCAGCATTACAGCTTTATTGGGGAGGACGAACACAGTCTTCATTTAGCTTGTATAGAAAGGAAATAGAAACACAATTGGACAACGGAAACTTAGAGTCACTACAGTTGGCATTATCTCAAGAGGAAGACAATAAAGTTTATGTGCAACACTTATTAAAATTGGATAGCCTAAAAATTGCTGAGGTACTAAAAAATAAAGGCGTTATTATGATTTGTGGTTCAGTTGTTATGCAAAATGATGTAACACAGACTTTAGATGCTATTTGTCAAAAATACCTACAAAAACCATTGAGTTATTTCCAAAATAAAGGTTTTATATTAATGGATTGTTATTAAAATAATATCGAATTTTTTTAGGTTTAAAAGGTACACAACTCCTGCATTCTCACCTTTTATTACCTTGTTTTTATTCTTTTTCATTTGTTTTTTTTATTGTTGCTACTCAATAAAAAGAGAATACTATTTTTTATTACTATAAATGATAACTCAAATGCTATGTTTCATATGAGTCACCATTTACATCATTTACGTTAATACAATAGCTAAAGAAATAGGAACTTTGTTGTAGTAATAAATTAAAACATAAAATTATGAATAATAACAGCAATACACTATTAGGAATATTAACAGGAACTGCAATAGGGGTAACCTTAGGCATTTTATTTGCTCCAGATAAGGGCGTAAATACGCGAAAAAAATTGGTAGATGAAGCTGTAGCAACCAAAGATTCTATCGCAGATAGAGCCTTAGAGCTTAGAGATTCTGTGGTAGCTTCAGTGGAAACAAACAAAGATACTTTAGATACTAAATTAGAATCGATAATGTCTGATGCAAGCTATAAAGCAGAAGATGTAATAGGTCAGTTAGAGTTAAAGTTAAAGGAGTTAAAAGCAAAGAATAAGAAATTACAAAAATCTTAATGAGTGTATTAAAATCCATAGACAAAACAGCAAATGAAGCGGCAGCTGCAGGAAAAAAATATGTTGAGGTATCTAAAAAATATTATCAGTTAAAGGTTTTTCAGCAATTAACAACCCTATCCTCTTATGTAGTTAAAATGGTTATTTTAGGAGGACTATTGTTGTTAGCGTTTTTGTTTATGGCTATTTCAGCTGCCTTGGCTTTAGGAGACTTGTTTAATAGTATGTCATTAGGATATTTAGCAGTAGGTTTTATATTTATTTTAATAAGTCTATTGGTTTATAGTAAACGAGGATTTATAGAGAAAATATTAATTACAAAAATGTCTAAAACATATTTTGATTAAAACAGTAAATATGCAATACAATTCGTTCAAAGAAATAAAATTAGACCTTAAAAAGCTTAATCTAGAGCGCCAAATATTGGTTGAAGAATTAAAGGTGCAAAAACATAATGTTACCGAAGATTTAAAACCGTATAATTGGATCAATTGGGTGTTAAAAATTGCTCGTAAATACGGAGCATTGGTCTTAATTAAAAAAATATTTAAGTAAAAGGTTTTAATAATCGGCATATGTATATAACACTACTAAAACAAAAACTATGAGTAATAAATATGCAAAAAGTGAAAGAGAAAACATAGAAAAGTACCAAGCTAAAGGCTACAAAAATAATTACAATGTAGTATATGGTAGTTTGGTAGATGTAGCAACTAAAGAAGCATATAAGCCAGAAGAGGTTTTTGTTGTTAAAGAGTACAGATATGAAGGTATGAGTAACCCATCTGATATGTCTATACTCTACATCATAGAAACTAAAGATTACGGTAAAGGAACGATACTAATAGGTTATGGTCCTTCGGGTGACTTAAGTGCTTCTGAGTTTTTTAAAGCAATTCCTAAAAGCAACTATAGAAATTAAGGTGGGTTTGTCTGCAGTATGTGAAATTGCTTGTCGCACAAATTAAGATGTAAGTCTTCTGTAACTAGTTTAACCCTTCTTTTTTGTCCGTACTTCTAAAACAACGTTCTGCTCCTAAATAAGCAGGATTTCCGTGTTTTTCAGACCAAAATCCATCTAGAATATCTTTAGAAATACACTTATAAACAACTACACCTTTAAAAACTGCGTTGCTATCTCCTTTATAGTTAAAATTAATAACTAAAATATTATCCTTAAAGAATCCAGTTCCCAATTGGTATTGTTCATTATCAATAATCCATTTGGCTTTAATTCTGTGGGTAGTATCTAATTCTATTGTAAGGGTTCCCCTGTAAGCAGTGTCTTCTGCGTCTTGGTTACTGCCGATTACAGTGTATGTACCAGGTAAATCTGTTAGTGTCATTTTTTAAGGAATAAAGCATATCGTTTTGTGAAAAGCAACTGCTTTCAAATTTAAAACTTAAAAAATTAAACGCCCAATTTAAATTGGCGTTTAATGGATGTATGTGAAGTGTATTTTACACTAGGATGAATATCATAGTGTAGATTACTTTAGTAGAATTTCTTGTTTGAGTATTGACATAAAAAGAAGAACTATTAAACCGATACACACTGTATTGCTGTTTTCTTGAAAGAATAAAGGGAAGGTAACAATCCTTCCCTTCAAATAAAAAACTAACTCTAAACTAATTAAATATTATTCATAACCTTCGGTTTGTAACAGTAATGGATTACGACCAATCATATCAATTGAGATAGGTAATTGTAAGAGGTAACTTGTGCTAGCCGATATATAATCATTGTTATCGTAAAGAAAAGTGTCACCTGCTCGTCTTAAATCCCACCATCTTTTTCCTTCAGTGGCTAGCTCCTTAAAACGTTCTTCTAAAATAGCATTTGCATTCTCGGTTTTAGTTCCATTTACAAAACCATGTATGGCTACATTATAATTGTCGCCATATGCCCTTGCTCTAACAGCATTTACCTCATTAGAAGGATCCTGGTTTAATAAATTTTTAGCTTCAGCAATAAGTAAGAGTACATCTGCATATCTATATACAGGAACATCATTGGTTGCTATTCTGGCACCTGCTGTAACAGTGCCAATAAACTTTTTTGTTAAGGCACCAACATAAGCAGTACTATTGTAATTAGGATATCCTGCACCTCCATTATCATCTTGATATAATTTTATAAAGGTTTCAGTACTTCTACTATCTAAAGGGTCATCTAAGGCTAACAATATTTTTTCAGATGGTCCATAACGATTCGCTCCATTTACGGTAAAGTTGCTCATTGAATTGCCATACTGATCAAATTTAGGTTGAACTTCTGTGCCTCTACCAGTCAATGAGCTATAGAAGTTAGAAGCCTCATCTTGCTCATAGTCAAAACTAAAAATGAATTCATTATTGTTTTGATTTGTATACGACCAAACATCTGCAAAAGTGTCTTCTAAAGCTACATTGAGTGTCGCAATTTGTTGTAATGCACTTATTGCTTCAGTAAAGTCAGGATTCCCTCCTCCTAAAATATTTCCAGACCAGATGTATACGTCTCCTTTCAATGCAAGTGTAGCAGCTTTAGACCAATAAATTCTTTTGTTGTTCCAATACGATCCATTGGCACCAAATGAATTTAGTGATTCTTGTAGATCTTCTTTGATTAATGCCATAACATCACTTTTAGGAGATCTTGCTTTGCTAATATTGGCAGGGTCTATATTAACTTGTGGTTCAGTTGTAATAGGCACATCTCCCCAAGTTCTTAACATTGCGTAATAATAGAAAGCTCTTAATCCGTAGGCTTGTCCCATCATCTGAGCTTTATCTTCTGGATTGTTAAAAGTAATGTTGGGAACGTTTTTGATGAAATCATTTAACCGATGAATATTCGTATAAAAACCAGCCCAATTGGCAAATGGTACAATTGTAGCACTAATGTTAGATTCAATCATTCCTACATTGGATGGCGATTCAAAAGTTGCTCCGCCATACATATCGCTTCTTACCTCCCCCATAACCCAAAAATCGGAAGCCTGGGATCTAAAATTAGAGTAAAGGCCAGTATGTGCTGCTCTAGCACCATCTTCTGAATTCCAAAAGCCTTGAAATGTTAGAGAACTTGGTGAGGTTACTTCCAATTCTTGTTCACATGAACAGAATAAGAAAGTACAAATGACAAAATATAGTATTTTTTTCATAATGTATGTTTTATTAAAGTGTTATATCAACTCCTAATGTGAATGTTCTAGGTAATGGAAAATCACCTTCCCTAAATCCACCTAATTCTGGAGTATCTGTTGATGTATTTTTAAAGTAATGTAAATTAGAACCAGTAATGTAAACTTTAAGTCCTTTTAAAGTATCATCCGTAAGTTTTTTGGTATCTAAATCATAACTTAGTGTTACTTCACGTAAAGCTAAGTAATCTCCTTTTTCCCAAAAATGAGTACTTCCTCGGCTCATATTTTTTTGATAGTCTACAAATACAAAACGAGGTACATCTGTGATTCTGTTATCTGGTGTCCAAGAATCTAACAACTCTGAAAAAGCATTTAAGTTACCTTGTGTTTGTGCTAACCCTTTTTCTCTTAAGTTGTTGCGTATTAAATGTCCAACTGCAAAATCGGTTTTAACATAAAAATTAAACCTTTTATAGGTGAAATTTGAAGAGAATCCACCAATATAATCTGGAGTAGTTCTCCCTAGGACTTTCCGATCTTTAAAATCTATAATATTATCGTTATTTAAATCTTTCCAAGCTACATCACCAGGGAATCTAGAGGTTGAATTGGGAAGATTTGCATCTACTCTTGTAGTGTGTTCATCTACAGCTGCTTGGTCTGCATAAACGTAATCTTGTACATAGGCTACTACAATGTCTCCACCTGTGCGCTGCCCTGCTTGTAAACCACCTACCCATTTTAAATCTCCAGTTATGGGGTCGTATACTTGTGTGCCTCCTTGTCTGTTTAATTCATTGTCATTTTCTGGTAGTTTTTGAGCATACGATTTCACTTTAGAATAGGTTCCAGAAACTTTCCATTGTACATTTTCATTACTTATGATGTTGGCATTTAAAGTAAGTTCTATACCCTTGTTACGCAAGGTGCCGTTGTTTGTTGTTATAGAACTAAAGCCTGTCCAGATTGGAAGTGTTAGACCCGAAATTTTGTCTTTTACATCCCTAACAAAGTATTCTCCAATTATTGATATTCTATTATCAAACAATCCTAAATCTAATCCGGTATTTAATGTAGTAGACCGTTCCCACCTTAAATCTAAGGTTGGTAGACCAGTATTGGCATAACCTGTTTGTCCATCATAAATTCCTTGCGATCCGTAAGATCCATAAACTTGATACAAACCTAAAGTAGAAACTTTACCATTTACACCATAACTCACCCTAGGCTTAAAATTGTTTATAATTTTACTTAATCCCGTTCCTTCATAGAAACTTTCTTTATGTAAATTCCAGCCAAATGAAGCTCCTGGGAAAAAGCCATATTTGTCATTTCCTAATCTAGAAGAACCATCATTTCTAAACGTTACTGCAAGTAAGTATTTTTGGTCGTAATTGTAATTTAATTGACCAAAGGTAGAGGTAAGGACATCATCAGACTCAGATGAACTAGGAATTCCATTAGCTTCACTACCCGCATTTAAAGTCTCTATTAAATCTGAAGGTGAGTTTCTTGTTGCTGCAGAGAAACCAAAATTATTGTCTTTGTATATCTCAGCACCTAATAACAAACCAAAATTATGTTTGTTACCTAAGGTTTTCTTGTAATTGGCTAATCCTGTAAGCTGGTTTCTTAATGTTCTTGCTAAACTTGCGCTTGCATTTCTAGAAGTATTAAGATTACCCCCAGATAAATAAGCTAAATTAAAAGACTCGTTATGATTGTTAATCGTAAAGTGACTTCCTCTAGCAGTAAGGCGAAGATCTTTTATTGGATCCCAGTCAATGGCTAATGATGCAGAAAGTCTTTGCTCTAGATTTTTACTTTTAAATTTATCTTGGTAATATAAAGGGTTTCCAAAACCACTATTAGTACCAGGGCTTAACGTAGTGCTTAATGATCCATCAGGATTGTTAACATATATTCTGTTTGTATTTGCTTGTCCTGCTAGTCTTCTAAAAATTGTATTGTTAGAGCCTAATGGACTTTGACTTAAATTTGAATGAATATAGTTTACAGAAGCAGTTACCTTTACATTATCAGTAACCTTATAAGATCCAGTTAGTTTTCCAGAATATCTTTTAAATCCTGAGCCAAGAATTAATCCGTCATTGTCTAAGGCACCAACACCCAAATAGAACGTTCCTTTATCATTACCGCCATCAAAAGACACATAATGATCTTTTGAAAAACTATTCTGGTAGATTAAATCACTAAAATCATTTTCTTGAAATAAGATTTCTTGTGTTGGATCTAAAGGATCTGTAATTGTTTGCCAGCCAGGAAAATTTAAAAGATAGTTATTATCGGCTGTTAAGAATTGAGTTGTAAAGGGAGAATCTGTTGTATTATTCCCTGTTCCAAAAGCTGTTGGCCCATTTAAGAAGCTTCCATTGAAATTAGTTCTTCCCGATGCTTCATTGTAATAAGCAACGGCCTGTCTGTTGTATTTAATAAAATCTCCAGCTCCAATATAATCTGGAGTTTCTCGTTCTTTATTTACACTATATCTGTAATTGTATTTTATATTAGACTTCCCAGCTCTTCCTGTTTTGGTTGTAATCAAAATAACACCATCAGCAGACCTTGCGCCATAAATAGCTGTTGCGGCGGCATCTTTGAGGACTTCCATAGATTCTATGTCATCTGAGTTTAAGGCATAGAAACTAGAGGGTACACCATCTACCAATATTAAAGGAGATCCACCACCGTTAAAGCTTGTTCCTCCTCTTAATATGATGGATGGAGTTGCTCCAGGTTGACCGTTGGTATTGGTTACCCTTAATCCAGCAATAGTTCCTTGTAGGGCTGTAGCTGCATTGGAACGTGTTGAGGTTTCTAGAATTTTTGTGTCTAATTTTGAAACTGACGTTGCAAGTGTATTTCTTGTTTGCGTGCCATAACCAACAACAACAACTTCATCTAGTTGTGATGCATCTTCGGTTAAAGATACATTAATCGTATTTTGAGTTCCAACAACAACTTCTTTTGTTGAATAACCAACATAGCTGAAGATTAAAGTATTGTTAGGTGCTGCAATAATATTGAATTTTCCATCAAAATCACTCTGTACGCCATTCGTAGTTCCTTTTACCAAAACATTTGCGCCAAGTAGAGGTTGGCCATTACCATCAGTAATTGTGCCGTTTACAGGCCTTTCTTGACTGTAAATGCTGCCCATTAGCATACAATATGCCGTAAAAAGCATGTAGTTGATAAGCTTCTTTTTTTGTTTCATAGTGTTTTTTATTATGTGTGACATAATGCAATAATATAATTTTATATGACACAAACAAAATTTAATAGTTCAAAAATGAAAGTATTAGGTGTGTTTATAATTGTTTTGGATAGCTGTAGAGGATGGTATGGATGTAGATTAAAATCATTTTAATAAACTGTTAATCAACAGTATATATTAATTTAAATAATCTTAATCGTACTATTTGTGTGTATTTCATAAAATTGAAGTGATGAGTGATTGCTATGGTAAATTATTATTTATGTAATACATAATAAGTAATTGGGTGATGTGAGCTTATAGTACTATTCAAAAGAAAAGCATTGTAGTTTATCCTTGTGATGCAGGTATTATTGTACCATGAAACATTCGTTTACTTATTCAAACCAAGGTGGGAACCTATGTTTATGACTGGGTACGACAAGTTGTTAAAGCAACTAATATCACCAGCTTCTGGTAATGATGATAATATATTAAAATGATGACTTCAAGCGATTATTGGTATACTGTAGTGTTTAGCGAATCCATAAATAGTACAATCAGAATATTTAAAGCAGATTCTAATTTAATAAGGTAAATCCAATATTAAAATTTAAATTTACGTTTTAATAAACATCAAAATCATCAAAAATGAAATTAAAAATAAGCTGTCTAATTATAATTTTAACAGTATTGAGCTGTACGGAAAAAAATAAAACATTTGCTACTACAGAAATCTCAATTTTACCAAAACCAGTGTCTGTTGTTTTAGCTGAAGAATCTTTTTCATTTAAAGATGGTCAAAAAATAAGTACTACTTCTAAAGAACAGCAAAATGCTGCGAACAACCTCAAAAATTTTATATTTTCGGAGACTGGGATTGAGTTAGAAATAGATGAAAATTCGGCTGCAATTCATTTTGAAGAATCAGAAACAGTAGCTCCAGAAGCCTATGAGTTACTTGTAACACCAAAAAAGATCACCATTTCAGCCAATGATGCGGCAGGTTATTTTTATGGGGTACAAACTATTAAACAATTGTTTTCAAAAGAAATTTCAGAAGATACTAAAGAAACAAAATATTTAGTGCCGTCAATTACAATCAAAGATAATCCACGTTTTAAATGGCGTGCTTATATGCTTGATGAGTCCCGTTATTTTCATGGAGAAGATTTTGTAAAACAAATGCTAGATCAAATGGCATTATTGAAAATGAATATTTTTCATTGGCATTTGGTAGATGATGGAGGGTGGCGAATTGAAATTAAAAAATATCCGCTACTAACCAAAGTTGGTGCATTTCGTTCTGATTCTGAAATTGGCACTTGGAAAAGTGGGAAAACTTCAGGAGAACCACATGGAGGATTCTATACCCAAGAACAAATAAAAAATATCGTAGCTTACGCAGCTGAAAGAAATATCACGGTAGTTCCTGAAATTGAAATGCCAGGACATTCAAGTGCTGCTATTGCGGCTTATACGTGGTTAGGAACGGCAGGTGTAGATATCGATGTGCCCGTTAAATTTGGACGTTTGTATGATAATTATGATGTTACAAAGCCTGAGGTTGTTCAATTTATTAAAGATGTTCTGTTAGAGGTCTTTGAATTATTCTCTTCTGAAGTCATTCATATTGGTGGTGATGAAGTGGGGTATAAAGTGTGGGAAGAAACCAAGCATGTTCAAGAGTATATGAAGGAGCATAATATTAAGACTCCTGCCGATTTACAAATACAATTTACCAATGACATTTCAAAATTTATTGAAGTGCATGGACGTAGAATGATGGGATGGAATGAAATTATGGGCAAAAACATTCACAAAGGTTTTGAAGAAAAGAAAGATGATAAAGAGGCAGAAACTGAATTGGCTAAAAACGTGGTAGTACATTTCTGGAAGGGAGATCTGGCATTGGCGCAAGATGCAGCTAAAAAAGGCTACGGTATTGTCAATTCCCTGCATAGTAACACCTATTTAGATTATAGTCATAAAAGCATTACTTTAGAAAAGGCCTATAATTTTAATCCTATTCCAGAAGGTTTAGAAGCCGAATATCATAAAAATATTTATGGCTTAGGTTGCCAAATGTGGAGTGAATGGACACCAACCAACACAGATGTTGAAAGACAGACCTTTCCTAGAATAGCGGCCTATGCAGAAGTAGGATGGACACAACTTGAAAATAAAAACTATGAAAGTTTTAAAGTAGCCCTTAAAAAAATGCAAAAGCATTGGGATGGATTAGGAATCAATTCCTTTAAAGATTATGAAAAAATTGAAGCTGAATTAAAGACGAAATAAAGGGAAGTTAAATATGATAAATAAAACATTTTTATTGCTAGTATTTGTAAGTGTACTAGCTGTTAGCTGTAAAGAGGAAAAGAATATTGTAGTTGCGCAAACCTATGAAGAACCCATAGATCCATCAGTCCGAATGGATGAAAATTGGGAAGCGGTACCAAAAGGATTACAAGCTTCAGTTACATCGACCAATATTAGATATGTAAAGAGTGAACTTCCAAAAATTGAGACTAAAAACAGTTGGAGTGGTGCGGCATGGAAAGGAGAGCGTATTTCGGGCCAATTCGTGCTTTGGAGTAACGATTCTATACATGATGTAAGTGCTGAGGTTTCAGATTTTAAATCAGAATCAGGAAAAAAATTACCGTCAAGTATTGCACAAACGCGTTTTGTTAAATATGTAATTACAGATGAGTTTGCTGGTGGTTGTGGGTACAGAAAACCGGAAGATTTTGCTTCTTCATTGGTTGCCGATGGGTTAGAAAATGTAAATTCTTATGCTGTAAAAGCACAAGAAACTAGACCTATTTGGATAACTATAGATGTACCCTCTAATGCGGAAGCCGGAATGTATAAGAGTACAATCACTCTAAACATAAAAGGGCAAGAGTCAAAGCAATTTGAATTCACATTAGAAGTTATCGATAAGGTATTGCCAAAGGGAACCGATTGGAAATTTCATTTAGATTTATGGCAAAATCCGTATGCAGTATCTCGTTTTCATAACGTAGAACCTTGGTCTCAAGGGCATTGGAGCTTATTAAAACCTATAATGAAGCGACTTGCTGATGCAGGACAAAAAGTAATTACAGTCTCCTTAAATAAACGTCCGTGGGGAGGACAAACATTCGATCAGTTTGAGGCTATGGTCGATTGGAAAAAGAAATCTGATGGTACTTGGGAATACGATTATACCATTTTTGATAATTGGGTGCAGTTTATGATGGATTTAGGAGTGAAAAATCAAATAAGTTGTTACTCTATGGTACCTTGGGGTAATGAGTTTTACTATTTTGACGAGGCTGAAAACAAAGAAATTAAAATAAAGGCACCTCCAGGAACTAAAGAATATAAGGAACTATGGATTCCTTTCCTAAAGGCCTTTAAAAAACACTTGGTTGAAAAAGGATGGAACAATATTACTAGAATAGCAATGGATGAACGCGGTCCAGAAGAGATGAAAGCTATGCTGGAATTGCTTAATGAATATGCTCCAGAATTTGGCGTTTCTTTTGCGGATAACCATAAAAGTTATAAGTTGTACCCTGACGAATTAAAGGATATGTCGGTAGCTTTTGGTCATCCTGTAGATGAACAAGATTTAGTGCAAAGAAGAGCTAATGGATATGTTAGTACACACTATGTATGTTGTTCAGATGGGTTTCCAAATACATTTACGTTTTCGCCACCAGCAGAAGGTGTGTTTATTGGATGGTATACCATTGCAGCCGATTTTGACGGGTTCTTGCGTTGGGCATACAACAGTTGGGTAGAGAACCCTCTGCAAGATTCACGTTTTAGAACATGGCCTGCTGGCGATACTTATATTGTGTATCCCGACAATAGAAGTTCTATTCGTTTTGAAACGCTACGCGAAGGAATTCAAGATGCTGAAAAGATTAGAATACTAAGAGAAGAATTAAAGGCAAAAGGGATGTTAGAAGAACTGGACACTTTGAATACCATAGTGGCACAGTTTAATATTACAACGCAACCAGAAGATTTAGAAGGGATGCTTAAAGATGCCAAATACAACCTTAATTTATTAGCTAAAAAGTTAGTGAACTAAAAGATGATTCTGGCACATTAAAAAGGAGTTACGAGCAAGTGTTTTTTTAAAAAATAGGTTATAATAAGTTTAGACAAACACGAACCAATAATTTTAATTTTTTTCAAAAAAATAAGATCATTTGAATTATACCAAAACAGTCTCCTTGTTTAAATTTTTTAATTGAGATAAATAAAGGAGTATATAGCACTAATTTTTGTCAGCCTAATTGTCAACTAAAAAATAAAACACCCGTATTTATTAAGTTTACGGGTGTTTTCTGTGGAGCCGGAGGGATTCGAACCCTCGTCCAAACAAGTAATTGCAAAGCTTTCTACATACTTAGTTTTTGATTGATTTTAGATGTGTAGCTGACCAAAAACCGCCCAATACACACTTAGCTTTTTTAGTTTTAAAATTGTGCCAAAGCCTCACAATTTCTATATTGACATTTATGGTGTCCTTAAAAGAATCGCCGTCAACAAAGGCTATTCCAGGACATCTCGCTTCCCTACCTAGTAGGGACGAGGCTTATCTTACTATAATTCAGATTAAGCGGCAAGAGCGTAATTATTTTCGCCTATTAAAAGTGTGAAATATGATATTTACGAGCTGTATCTCAGCGCTCGGTATGCTTACATCCCAATTAGTCTCGCAGTCAAAACCAGTCGGCCCCAAAATTTCAATGATCGTTGTTAGGGCGTTTTAACGGGCTATCCGCTGTATTTTTTTGTGTAAAAAACAAAAAAGATGCCGCTACTATCCCTAACGCGGTCTGCGAAGATACTTCAAAAAGTATTCCAAAAAAAGTTTTGGCAGTATAGCTGTCAAAAGTTACATTTGAAACAGCAGTTCAGTTAAAAGTTACAAAACCAGTATATATGAAATTCGGAATCATAAAAGAGCGAAAAAATCCGCCAGATCGTCGTGTTGTATTATCTCCAGAAGCCTGTAGTACAGTTGTTTCTAGGTATAAGGATGCCAAAATAATTATAGAGCCTTCAGAAATTCGGGTGTATAAAGATGAGGAATACCATGATAAAAAGTTGGAAGTAGTGTCTAAAATGGAAGATTGTGATGTGCTTATTGGCGTAAAAGAAGTGCCCATTGCAGCACTTATTCCGAATAAAAAGTATTTTTTCTTTTCACATACCATAAAAAAGCAACCGTACAACAGAAAATTGCTGCAAGCTATATTAGCAAAAAACATAGAATTTTTTGATCATGAGGTCATCGTAAATGATAAAGGAGCACGCTTGGTAGCTTTTGGCAGGTATGCGGGTATTGTTGGTGCCTATAATGGTTTTAGAGCCTACGGATTAAAGTATGATGCTTTTACCTTGCCTAAGGCAGAAACATTAAAAGACCAAAAGGCATTAATTGCAGCATTAAAGAAAATTAAGCTTCCAGCCATAAAAATAATTCTTACAGGTAGAGGAAGGGTAGGTAACGGAGCTAGGGAAATGCTAGATGGTATGGGGTTGCAAAAGGTAACGGTTAAGGAATATTTAGAAAAAGAATTTTCTGAACCTGTGTATTGCCAAATAGATGCATCTGAATACAACAAACGCAAAGATGGAGTACGTGGCTCAAAAAAAGATTTTTTTACCCATCCAGAGGAATATAAATCTAACTTTTTTCGCTTTGCCAAAGTATCCGATTTTTATATAGCAGGTCATTTTTATGGAGATGGTGCTCCGTATTTATATACGCGAGAGGACGCCAAGCAGGCCGACTTTAAAATACGAGTGGTGGCAGATGTTAGTTGCGACATAGATGGGCCTGTGGCAACAACTATAAAGCCGTCTACCATTGCAGACCCTATTTATGGGTATGACCCACAAACAGAAGCTGTAACAGATTTTATGAATAAAGATGCTATTGCCGTTATGGCAGTAGATAACTTGCCTTGCGAATTGCCAAGAGACGCCAGTGTAGGTTTTGGAGAATCTTTTTTGAAGTATGTAATACCCGCATTTTTCAATGCTGATAAAGACGGTGTCTTGGAGCGTGCCAGAATGACTAAAGATGGCAAACTCACTCCACGATTTGCATATTTGCAAGACTATATAGATGGTAAAGAATAAAAGTGAATGTGTTGCTCATCGTTTAGTTTTGCTTGATAAGTTTGGCTTGTAGCATCCAAAATAGAATCCATACCAAGCTACCAAAGGCAAAGGTCATAGCCCAAACATTATAATTGGTGAGACTCTGTAATATGCTATAGCTAACTATATGTGGTTTGGTTAATAAATCCCACGAATTAAAACGCAAAAACCGACCTAGGTAAACTCCGTAGCCGCATAAAAGGCTTAAATACATCATAAAGAAATTCGCATTTTTGGCTTCGTATTTATCCTTCAATATTTGGTAAATATCTATCATAGAGAATAAGCCCAATAATAACCCATTGATGGCGTATACAAATACAATGAGCATATCTAACCATAACAAGGAAGCATTTTCATTTTGTAAATGCATTAAATCGGTAATAATATACGGACTGTTAGGTAGGAATAATAACCAGAAACCAAATATAATAAACTGCACTATTTTATTTGAATTACGAGTAATACAATATTTTAAAACTTGGGAGAAGAGATAGGGGAGTGTTGCCAAAAATAAATTCCAAACTAAGAAAGTAAAGAAGAAGGAGCCAGTAATTTTTATGCGTATAGCTAATATCAATAGAGCAAAACTGAAGGATGCGAATAATGAAATATGGTTTTTAATATATTTAAATAAGATTTTTTGCATTGTTTTATAGTGTTGTATTATGTAATAAAAAAAATGAAATTGGAATGTTAGAAAGCAGTAGTACAAGTGCTATGATATGTTCATCAAAATCTTTATACCTTCTAATTGTATTTACAACTAAAAGAAATAATGTAATGGAATTTGTTAATACGGCTAGTATTACAAAACCAAAACCAATACCCACCATTGCAGGAATTTCTAATGAAACCTGAATTAAAAATAGTAGTGTTCCTATGGAGAAACAGCTAATAGCTAAATACACGGCAAACTTATTTATGCCATAGGTAAAAAGGGACATCATAATTATTTATTTTAGAAAGTTGTTTATTGTGTATTCTTGCCAGGCTCTGGCTTGCAAACTTTTAGTATACCTATTTTTCCTACTCAGAATTTGTTCATTTTCAGCTGGGGTTAGCTTGTTAGTATTTTTATTTGCGTATTCTAACAAGTAGCCGCTGTTACTGTTATCTAGACTCATTAAATAACTTAAGTCTGGATTTTTTATTTGTGCTAAGTTGTATTTTGTAATTAATACATCCCAAGGTATTGCACTAGAGATGAAGAGTATTGAAAATGCAATGGTTGTATTAGATCGTATTAAAAATAAAAAGTTTTTTTGCTTGCTAATTTTTATTCCAACGGTTAATAACCCACCAATGATTAGTAATAAATAGATAAATACACCAATACGTTTATAAGTGAAACCTAATTCACTTACATAGCTATAATTTTTATAAAAGGTAGTTGTTGTTAAAATTAGGTTTAAAACAATCCATAAAAATGACAAAGATTTTAAGGACTTGTTTTTTATAAAAAAATTTAGGTTGCCTCTATAATAATAGAGAATAACTGCAATGGCACAAATGATTGATAATAATAACGCATAAACACCTTGGTGTACAGATTGGCTATATTGGCTTTCATTCGTAACATTAGGGGTAGATAGATATATAATATCTGTAACTAAAAATACGAGTAGCAACAGGTTTAAGGCTGCAAGAACAATACTAGCTATGGTAACTTCATTTCCTAGTTTTTTAATTAGTTCGGCAGAAAAAGTAGTTTCAGGTCTTGGTAAATCATCACCTAATTTTAGGTCTTTCTCTATCAAGATATGGGAATGATATGGACGCAACAAATGAAGAAAAATAAAATAACCTAGCGTTGTGAAAAGCAACCAACTAAAACTAATGAAACTTAAATCTATATTGGTTAGTAGGTCATTAAATATTGGGTTAGCTGTTCTGTATAATGTTGTAAATAATAAGACTAGCCCCATAGCAATTGCAATGCCTTTACCGTATAAGATTAATTTTGTATTCTTCTTTCTCGCTATAGTTTTTTTTGAATGTATTAAATTTCCGATTGATGCACTAGTAAGGCTTATTAACCCTACCAAGCCTGCAATATAAGTAGCACTTTTCTGTGAAGCTATTTTTCCAATTAGGATGAATAAGGAAACAACATAAGCTATAACATTTAGGGTAGATGGATGTATGAAGACAACTAAACCACACAGGCTAAAAACACTAATATACAACCAAGGAATTTTATTTTTTTGGTTGTTAGTTACTAGTAAAAAACAAATGAGTAGTGCTAATAATAAAAGATTAAGTCCTACATCTTTGGTGAAAAATAAGAGACTAAATACTAAAGCGAGTAGTATAGATTTTAAATGTATATTCATAATGCTTGTTTAAGAAATTAAAGGGTTTTTTTTATTATTTGTACAGGGGTGTATTGTATATGTAAAAGGGTTATTGATGAACTTTTGATATGGAATTCTACTTTACTCGTATAATTTTTTTAATACTAACACTCTCATTTTTTCTGACTTAAAGTACTTTGAAATTCAAAGTAAATTATTAAAAAAAATATATTTTATTTTCTTATTAGTTTTTCTAGGGCCTCAATATGCTTTTTAAAAGCTTGCTTCCCCAGTTTGGTTGCTATATAGCGGGTATTTGGTTTTCTGCCAATAAATTGTTTTTCTACGGTGATGTAGTCTTCTTTTTCTAAGGCTTTGGTGTGACTAGCTACATTGCCATCTGTTGCTCCTAAAAGCTCTTTTAACATATTAAAATCGGCAAAATCATTCACCATTAAAATAGACATAATACCCAATCTAATGCGGTGATCAAATGCTTTGTTAATATTGTTGATAATACTCATACTTAATGGCGATCATATTTAAAATACATCAAAGATCCATAGATAATGTGACATACCCCAAACCCCAATGCCCAAAAGTACAGTCCGTAGCCAATATATTGTGTTGAAATTAATCCAATTGCAATTATTGTAATACCCAAATAACGTACCCCGCCAAGCGTATATTTGCTTGCATTAACACATGCAAGTCCATAAAAAATTAGGGTAGCTGGAGCTATAATTTTTATGTATCCGTATTGTATGAGTACCATACAGAATAAACCACCGACTACTAAGGGCAATGCAAAATTTAGGAGTAAGCGTTTGCTAGAGACATCCCACATTTTTTCATCACTGCGTTTGGCCTTAAAATAGGTTAGTATAATGCCAGTGATAAGCGCCAAAACCATAACAGCCAAAGCAATAATCAATAAATAATCTAATGTACTAATTGTTGTAAAAAACTGTTTTACTTCATTTGATTCCTTTCCTACTGTAGTTATAATGTTGTGCGCTAAATAAGCACCAACCAATGCATAAACCCCTGCTAAAATTCCTGATAGACCACTGAGTGACATAAAACGAGACGATTTGCTCATCATATTTTTGATTTCAGAAATATCGTCTAAATATTTTTTAGAATCCATATAAAGTACTTTGAAATACAAAGTAAAATAAAATTTTTGAGTTGTGCAATAGTGAGGATAAAATTTATATTTTTAAAATATGAATCCAGCAGAGGACTATATTTTTAATCAGCCAGAGCCTTATCGAGGTATCTTAATGCATTTGCAGCATATTATAGAAAAAACCTTGCCCGAAGCCGATTTAAAATTTAAGTATAAAATTCCCTTTTATTATATAGGAGGGAGGCCCTGTTGCTATTTAAATCAATCTAAAGATTATGTAGATCTTGGTTTTTGGAATGCGGCGCATTTAACCGTTCACCTTGAACACATGACTACGGAAGGCCGGAAGATGATGAAATCATTACGCTATACTTCGTTAGAGGAAATAGATGATGCTATTCTAATTGCCGTATTAAAAGATGCCTTTGCTGTTAAGCATAAAAAGTTTTATAAATGAAAAGCAGTGGTCTAAAGTACTAAGTCGAAAGTTTAAGGTCTTGCATTTTGGCACGTAACGCTTTTTTATTCGCCTTGTGGTTTTGTTTATTTGTTGAAGTGGCTTTAAGATTTAGTTTTATTTACCTAACACCCAAATGTACTAGGTCTAAAGTCCAAGGTAAAAAGTGCCAAGTCTTTAATTATGGAACTTTATAATCTTAATGTTATGACTTTACCACTAGTTGCCTAGAATTGGGTACTTTAAACTGTCAACAAACAACTATCAACCAACATCGCTATTCTTTAATAAACCCTTTATCTTTATAGATCTGAATATATGTATTGTTCAATTCATCAGAATCTTTATACTTTACACGTAAGGCTTCAAGTTTGGTTTTCAATTCGGTCACAATTTCTGCATAGGCAGGGTCGTTGTACACATTGTTAATTTCGCTTGGATCCTTTTCTTGATCGTACAATTCCCATTGGTCCACATCATAATAAAAGTGAATCAATTTATATGCTTTAGTGGCAATGCCGTAATGTCTTTTAACAGTGTGTTCAGCAGGGTATTCATAATAATGATAGTACACTGCATCCCTGTCCCATTTTTCTTTTTCTCCTTTTAGTAAGGGTAACAAACTTTCTCCTTGCATATCGTTTGGAGCCGTAACACCTGCAATTTCAAGAAAAGTTTGCGCAAAATCTAAATTCTGCACCATTTCATTTTCGGTAGTATTCGGTGTAATTACATTGGGCCACTTAATTAATAAAGGTGTTTTAAACGATTCATTGTACATAAAACGCTTGTCAAACCAACCGTGTTCTCCCAAGTAAAAACCCTGGTCTGACGTATAAACAACAACTGTATTTTCGGATAAATTGGCAGCATCCATATAGTCTAATAATCGGCCAACATTTTCATCTACAGCTGCAATAGTTCCTAAGTAATCTTGTAGGTATCGCTGATACTTCCAAACCATTAAGGTAGAATCGTTCATTGTAGGGTATCTATTTTTGAACTCCTCATTAATAGGGTCATAAATAGCATCCCAAGCTTTTTTTTGTTCAGGATTCATCCTGGTTAGAGCAGACCTTAACTGTCTCCCTTTTATGTGTAACGCTTCTATTACTTCTGGCTTTACCTTATTGTCATACGTTAAATACATATGTTTTAGAATATTCATTTCAGCTGTTTTAGCAGCATCTCCTCGTGTAGCATAATCATCAAATAATGTAGCGGGCAAAGGATATGTTTTTTCTGTAAATTCTTTATAGTGTCTCTCAGCCGGTATCCATGATCTATGTGGTGCTTTGTGTAAATACATTAAAAGGAAGGGTTTTGTGGTGTCCCTACGCTTTTGCATCCAATCCAATGTTAAATCTGTAATAATATCGGTAACATAGCCCGTAATAGTAGTGTCTCCTTTTTGTGTGATAAACTTAGGATTGTTATAACTTCCTTGTCCTGGAAGAATTTTAAACTCATCAAACCCTTTAGGGTTATTACCAAAATGCAACTTGCCAAACATAGCAGTGTTATATCCTGATTTTTGTAAAATTTGAGGAAAAGTTACATTGGTTGTGTCAAAAGGAAAAGCGTTATCTACCTTGCCATTTAAATGTGAATGTTTTCCTGTTAGAATCACCGCTCTAGAAGGCGCACAAATAGAATTTGTTACACTTGCATTTGTAAACAACATTCCTTCTTTTGCGATACGATCTATGTTTGGCGTTTGTATTAATTTATCACTATACGCACTAATAGCTTGGTATGCGTGATCATCAGACATAATAAAAACAATGTTAGGTCTTACTTTTGTATCAGCTTTTTTTTCTTTTTTACAGGCAGATAAAAAAAATAAAATAGAGACTAATAAATACAATGGTGTATTCTTCATATTTGGATTGTTAAGAACAAAGAAATAAAGAGTAAATGTAGGCAATATAAAAAAAGCAGACAACCTAATTTAGGTTGTCTGCTTTTAATTTAAATGAAATATTGTTATGAATTTAACAAGTCAATTTTTAGAGATAATTCTTTTACTAATTTATCTATGCTACCACTATAGCCAACTGAAATAAATTTTATATTACCATCTGGTCCAATAATTACTTTGGTAGGAATGCCAGTTACTTCAAAATTAGAGGCAACGAGAAATTCACGACTACCTTCTTCTTTAGGATTGTCTATGACTACCTCAAAAGTGTAATTATTATTCTTTACAAAATTGGCAGCAAGTTTGCTTCTTGTTTCAAAATCCCCACTTTCCATAGTGTCTATAAATAAGAAAACAACGGTATCATCATCCTTATATTTGTCTACAGCCATTTGCATTCCTGGAAATGCTGCTTTACAAGGACCACACCAGGTTGCCCAAAAGTCTAGAACAACCGTTTTTCCTTTTAAAGATGCTAAGTCTACAGTGTCTCCTTTTGTATTTTTAAGAGTGAAATTCGTAGGAGTCTTGTCAATCATTTCTGCTTTAGTCTTGGCAACAAGGATATCATAGGCTATTTTTTCTAAAGCGTCAAAATCTTTTTGAAAGCCTTCTGTAGAGCCATTTTTGTTGATATATGCTTCTTTGTAGTAATCATTAATTTTAGTAGTAGTATTTCCTGTTTTAATATAATTACCTGCCTCTGTTACTACGTCATCATACTTTTTTGCAGCCATTAGAAATTGAATATATCTCTCGTTTAATTCAGGGTTTAAACCCTTGCCGATGGCTTCTTTTTGGTAGGTAATAGCTTCGTCTACATTACCTTGTTTAAACATTATCAAGGCATAGGTGTCAGCATACATATTATAGGTGCTTTTCATACTTTGTTTGTATTGAGAAGCCGTATAGTACTCTGGTTTGTCACTAAGATTGTTTATAGATGAGGAAACGAGGTCTAAGGATTTTTTAGAAATTTCAGCAGCAAAATCTAAGTTCTCACCTTTCTCTGCATATTCCCAAGCAATACTGTTATAGGCGCTAGGCAACATTTTTTTATCAAAAACTTTAGCCATTAAGCTAGTGTACTCTTCTTTGTTGTTGTTTTTAATTGCTGCGTCTGCCAATCGAGTAAGCATCATATCTCTAATGCGAGATTCTGTTCCAAAATTGGCTTCAAAAGCAGTGTAAATTTCTTTCTTTTTGTTGTAATCTTGTTCCTTGTAAAACTCCATCCAAGTCGCTTCTTGAGCAGCTGCTCCTTTTGGGAATTTTTCTTTCATTACCTTTTGAAGTGAATCTAGTAATTGACCTTGACCGTTGGTCTGATATAAGAAACCTAAATTCCGATATTGATTTTCTGTTAAATCATTGCCAGTTGTATATGAAGCAATTCGGCTTTCTATATATTTTTTTCCTTCTTCTTTATTTTGAGCTATAAAATTGCGAGGAAATATGGCATCCCAGTTCTCTTGAATGGCTGTGTTTTTTAACAAATCATCTTTCATTAAATTAATAGCACTTGCTTTATCTACCTCTATTCCAAAATTTGAGGCATATCTTAATTGGTACATTCCTACGCCTGCCATTGCTCCAGTAATGGTATCACCTTCTGTATTTGTTAACGGAAAAATGTATCCCTTTTTGTTATTATGATCAAAGTCTTTGCCGTTTTTAAAGTTAATAGCGAGTACGGTTGCTGAATCAGGAATTGCAATAGTTGCGTTATATACAGAATCTGCTTTAGTAAGGTTTATATCTACAGGATATGCCTTGCTGCCTACCATATAATAATAGTAGGCACTTACATCTTTTTCTTCTGCATCAGATGTGTATGTTATATTTAATGTTTCGCCAGCAACTGGTGTTGTGTTGGAGATATACAAGTTTCCGATACTTGTTCCCATCTCTTTGGGTGTTTCATTACATGAAATACAAAAAGCTAGGAAGCTAATGGAAAGTAAAATTTTTGTAATTTTCATAGCATTTATTTTTTGATTGAAAATCAAAAATAGTGATTTTCAATAAATTAACTGTCTTATATTCAAATGTTGATGATTATTTTTTTATGAAATGAAGGTGTTATTTCTTTTTTAAAACGATCAATGAATTGTTTTGAATAGTTGTAACGAGCTTAAATAGTTCTTTTAGTGCAAAATAACTGTCAACTGAATAGTGGGTGTTGTTTAGGTTGAGTTTAAAAATTAAAGTGATACTTCTGGGTTTATGCGTAAAGTTTAATTGTAAATCACCTCCATTATTAGGTAGTGTTACATTCTTTTTTTTAGGGAGTTCAGCAACGGTAAAATCGTTAGGCAGTGCAATGTTTACCGAATACAGATACTTGCGTGCATATCCAAAATCAACGGGGTAATTGCGTTCCTCTAAAGTAAATGGGTTTTTATCAAAGAATTTCACCAAAAAAGGGTTCAAGTAAATGATGTTGTTTTCTTGAGTGTAACTTTTACTAAAATTAAAATCTTCAACAGTGCGCATTTCATTACTTTGTTCTTTTGATAAAATATAAGCATCGATTTCAAAATCATTACCTATTAGGTCTTCTTTTTTGGCTAAATAATCTTCCTCTGAAAGATCTTGTATAATGGCTTTTCTATGTATAGCCATATACCCATTGTTCATTTCTTTAATGGAGCCGGTGATGTTGCTAGAATCCGAATTTAAATTTAGTTCTGCTATCACAAATGTTTGATTGTTTTTTTCGGGCACTATATCATACCAATAGCTATCATTTTTAAAGTCCATTACCCTTCCTTGATAATTAAGACATCGATAGGGTAACATACCAAAAGGCATTAATTTTTCTGATGCATCTAGTAGGTATGTTTTTCCATTGATTTCTGTTTTTGCTATCACATAATTAAAATCTGACATCACTGGGTGTGCTTTTTTGGGAAGACCATTTTGTCTGGTAGAAAGCAAAACAAGATCGGTCTTGATATCTGCGGTATTTAATAGATTTATTAAGGAGATGTTTATTTCGCCAATATTGCCTATTCTGTCATCAAAAGCACTTTTTACACGGATCCCTTTATAGATACCATAATCCCCGTTCCAAGTAAATCTATTTTTTACAAAATTATAAATATTTTTTGCTCTAGTTATTTTATCTCCCTGAGTTAGAATGGAGTCAGGAACATTGTTTTTGAGAAAACTTTTTTTGGTTAACTGTCCACCAATATCCTTATCTTGCTTAAATTCCCTATCCACATCATCCCAGCTTTTGGTGTATCTTTTTTTACGGCCATCCAGCCCCATATATTCAGACAATTCAAAATCTAAGCGAGAGATATAATTTTTAGAAGTAAGCATATAACCTTCTTCATCTTTAAAGGCAGGAATATCTTTTATAGCGTATTTTAAAATTTCACAATCTGCACTAGCCGGATATCCCTCTATGTGAAAACAGTCTTTTTCAATAGAAGATTCATTTACTGTTAATTTTAAAAAACCTACGAGTGATCTATTATAAAAGTAATTACCAGGAATTTTGGCATTAAATTCACTGTATAGTTTTGGTATTTCAGATTGAAATGTCCAGCCTTGAAAATTAAAGATAAAAGGAGATATGAGTTTGTATTCATATTCAATGATACAGCCAACATTTACATTGGGAAAAGCAAACTTCTTCACCGACCATCTTTCATTTATGTCAGAAGTAAAAATATTATTCTTAGACAGTCTTGTTTGTGATTCTCCGTTGTGGGTTATAGCCTTAATGTCTACTATTTCTTCATAAACTCTGTCGCCTTTATACAAGGGTATGGAAATATTAGCTTGTCTAAGACCTTCTTTTTTGAGGATTTTAATTTTTATATAGTATTTTTTTACAATTTTAATACTACCGTCAATTGCTTCAAAATAATTATCTCCTTTTTCAAACAACACAACCGCGTTGGCTGTGCTGTCCTTTGGGTGGTTTGTAAGTTTTTTATCAGCATTGGTCAATATGCCAAATGTTTGGATTTCTTGTGCAGTTAAAAATGTAAAGTTTATGAAAACAATACAGAGTAAAGAGACATTTTTTAGCATTGGTTGGTTTTGGGCAGTTTATTTTAGATTATTTACTGTTTTTCTAATGGCAACTAAATTAGTTAATAGCTTTTCTAAATGATCTAAATGCAACATATTGGCACCATCACTTTTAGCGCTAGAAGGGTCAAAATGAGTTTCCATAAATATGCCATCAACACCAGTAACAATTCCGGCTCTTGCAATAGTTTCTATCATATCTGGTCTGCCGCCAGTTACACCAGAAGACTGGTTGGGTTGTTGTAAGGAATGGGTTACGTCCAAAACCACAGGGGCATATTGTTTCATAGTAGGGATGCCCCTGAAGTCTACGACCATATCTTGGTAGCCAAACATAGTTCCTCGATCTGTTATCATCACTTGTTGGTTGTGGCTATCTGTTACTTTTCTAGCTGCGTGTTGCATGCTTTCAGGACTCATAAATTGCCCTTTTTTAAGGTTTACAACCTTGCCAGTATTGGCGGCAGCAACTACTAAATCGGTTTGACGTACTAAAAAAGCAGGTATTTGTAAAATATCTACATATTCAGCTGCCAAGGCAGCATCAGATACTTCATGGATGTCGGTTACGGTTGGTATATGGAAAGTCTCCGAAACTTTTCTAAGGATTTTTAAGGCCTTTTCATTGCCAATGCCTGTAAAAGAATCCACTCTACTGCGATTTGCCTTTTTAAAGCTTCCCTTAAAAACGTATGGAATTTCAAGTTTGTCAGTAATGGTGCAGATTTTTTCCGCAATGCGCATTGCCATATCTTCGCCTTCAATGGCGCAAGGTCCAGATAATAAGAAAAAGTTATTGCTTTTGGTGTGTTTTATTTGTGGTATAAGGTCTAGATTCATTTTCGTATAATTTAAGGTTGTAAAGGTAATAGTTTTTATACGGATATGCACAGATGTAAACTTACTCTAAATCAGCTCAATAAGAAATTTCAAACTTTTGTTTTTCGCTTTAAAAAATAGAGTATCTTTGCGCGCGCATTTAGGAAGGTAAATGCATTTAAAAATTAGTTATGTCAACAAAGAATATTGCAATTATTGCTCACGTAGATCACGGGAAAACAACATTGGTAGATAAGATAATGTATCACTGCCAGCTATTTAGGGACAACCAGAATACAGGTGACCTTATTTTAGATAGTAACGATTTAGAACGCGAACGCGGAATTACAATCGTATCTAAAAACGTTTCTGTGGTGTATAAAGGCACAAAAATTAACATTATAGATACTCCTGGTCACGCCGATTTTGGTGGAGAAGTAGAAAGAGTATTAAATATGGCAGATGGCGTTCTACTTTTAGTAGATGCTTTTGAAGGTCCAATGCCACAAACTCGTTTTGTGTTACAAAAAGCAATTGACCTAGGGTTAAAGCCTTGTGTTGTTGTGAATAAGGTTGATAAAGAAAACTGTACACCAGAAGAAGTACATGAAAAAGTTTTTGACTTAATGTTTGAGTTAGGAGCGGAAGAGTGGCAATTAGATTTTCCAACAGTGTACGGTTCAGCGAAGAACAACTGGATGAGTGACGATTGGAAAAACGAAACAGATAATATAGAGCCATTATTAGATATGGTTATTGAGCATATACCAACTTTTAAAGTAGAAGAAGGTAATACACAAATGCTTATTACTTCTTTAGATTATTCTTCTTTTACAGGAAGAATTGCTATTGGAAGATTACAACGTGGTAGCTTAAAAGAAGGGCAACAAATTTCTTTGGTAAAAAGAGATGGAAGTATCACAAAATCGAAAATTAAAGAATTGCACACTTTTGAGGGTCTTGGTAGACTTAGGGTAGAAGAAGTGATCACAGGTGATATTTGTGCTATTGTAGGTTTAGAAGGTTTTGAGATTGGTGATACTGTTGCTGATATCGAAAATCCAGAGAAATTAAAAAGTATTGCTATAGATGAGCCAACAATGAGTATGTTGTTCACAATTAACGATTCTCCTTTCTTTGGTAGAGATGGTAAATATGTTACCTCTCGCCATATTAAAGATCGTTTGGCACGTGAGCTTGAGAAAAACTTAGCCTTACGCGTTAATGAAACAGATAGTGCTGATAAATTTTTAGTATTCGGACGTGGTGTATTACACTTGTCTGTACTTATAGAAACAATGCGTAGAGAAGGGTATGAGCTACAAATTGGACAGCCACAAGTTATTATAAAAGAAATTGATGGCGTTAAATGTGAGCCTATAGAGTCACTAACTATAGATTTGCCAGAAACGGTATCTGGTAAGGCTGTAGAAATGGTTTCTATGCGTAAAGGTGAAATGACGAGTATGGAAGCAAAAGGAGAGCGTATGGTATGCGAATTCTTAATTCCTTCTCGTGGTATTATTGGTCTTAGAAATCAATTGTTGACTGCTACTGCTGGTGAAGCTATTATGGCACACCGTTTCTTAGAATACCAACCTATGAAAGGTGATATTCCACAACGTCAAAACGGGTCTTTAGTTTCTATGGAATTAGGAAAGTCTATTCCTTATTCAATAGACAAATTACAAGATAGAGGTAAGTTTTTTGTTGAACCAGGAGAAGATATATATGAAGGTCAAGTGATTGGTGAAAATTCAAGAGGTGATGATATGACTGTGAATATTACCAAGACTAAGAAAATGTCTAACGTACGTTCTTCAGGAGCAGATGATAAAGCTAAAATTGTACCTGCTATAAAATTCTCTTTGGAAGAAGCTTTAGAATACATTCAAAAGGATGAGTACGTAGAGGTAACCCCTGCGCACTTAAGACTGCGTAAGATCTATTTAACAGAAAATGAACGTAAGCGTAATAAAATAGCTTAATATTTTTTAGGCAAGCAATTAAAAAATCCCAAGAGTTTACTCTTGGGATTTTTTTTTGAAATGTTTTGCCAATTTGTACGACAATTAATTAAAAAACGAAATTAGATATGATGAAGACAGCAGTTAAATTTTTAAATTTATTTATAATAGTTAGTGTTTTGAGCTGCAAAGAGACTCCTAAAAATGAGTCCAAGGAAGTGCTGCAGGATACTGCAGTAGTTGGTTATGATATCCCAGAATCATGGATTCAAAAAAGGGTAAAAGACGCTCGTGAAAAACTAAACGCAACCGAGGCAGGTAAGATTGTTTGGAAAGCTATGGAGGCACATGGTGGTTTAGAGAATTGGTACGGAAATGGATATTTGTCTATGAGGTTCAATTACATGCCTTTAGATGGCAAAGGAATTAGAGATTCTTATCAGACTATAGATACGTGGAATAATAAGGCAAGGCATCATAGTATTTTAGATACAACCGCTACGTTTGGCTGGGATGGGAAAGAAGCTTGGGTCAAAGCAAAAGACAGTACTTCCTTTGCTTATGACACAAAGTTTTGGGCCTTAACACCCTTGTATTTTTCTGGACAACCTTTTGTTTTTGATGGGGAGGGAGTACTGTTAGAGTTGTTAGCGCAAAAAACCTTTAATGGTGGGCTACAAGATGTGGTGAAAGTTACGTATGAGCCTGGAACAGGTGCTGCACCAGATGATTATTATATTATGTATATCAATACAAAAACGAATTTAGTAGATGCCTTTCGATATATTGTTTCTTACCCAGAATATTTTCCGAATGGCGGACATAATCCTGAAAAAATTACGGTAACCCAGGGAACAACTACGGTAGACGGAATTGTATTTGCATCCGAATTTAAAACATACTGGACAGAAAAAAATGATGAGCCAGGGGATTATATTACAAAGATAGAAGTGAGTGATGTAAAATTTGAACCAGAGGTTAAAGAAGATTATTTCTCTAAACCAGAAGGCGCTGTTTTACTAGATTAACGTGAGTTCGACTTAAGAAAAGTTAGTTATATATTGTAGAAAAAACAGAAAATTAGTATATTTAAGTATCTGAAATTTAAATAGTTAACTAAAATTCTGCTTATGATTTATACTGATAAAATTAC